>OKVR01000157.1_pt1 | contig 31269 bp, 34 predicted proteins | sample 1606891 | NCBI WGS metagenome assembly OKVR01 (sample SAMN03281011, study PRJEB24777) | human gut metagenome | isolation source: fecal sample PR176 from 1 month old male Indian infant, caesarean delivered... | place: Singapore | collected 2006-01-13 | reverse complement strand
GTACCAGCGTACGGCCCACAGAATGATGTCACGCTGAAAATGCCGGCCTTTGAATGGGTTCATGTGCAGCTCCATCAGCAAAAGGGGATGATAAGTTTATCACCACCGACTATTTGCAACAGTGCCATCTAACGTTTAATCATACCTCTGATAATAAAGAACATCATGGTTAATGAAAACACAATCAGAAGCCAGCCAAAGGGTTTGGCATCAAAAACAGTAGTGATGCAATCATTAGTACAGGTAACCACCTTCGGGGTGACAATAGAAATTCCCCATCCAAGAATAACTACCATAGTGCCTGCTACTGCGGCTAAGAAAAAAGTGGTGAAGAATGCGCATCCGACTACCAGTAACAATCCAATCAGTTCAAATATCATATTCATGATTGCGCTCCAGGTGAGATAACTGCGAACAGACTGATGCCGGCTGTATTATTTAACATATTTCCAGACGCCTGCAGGTATTTTGTCATAAAACTTCCCCATTGCCATTTCCGCCAGCCGGTGATCAACCGCAGCATTGAAATGCTCAAGCTCATCATCTGACAGAGAATATTTATTTTTTTCTATTACCCTTTCCAGGGTTTCCTTCGATGTACAGCGCCGTAGTCGTAAAATCCATTCTTGTTTGGTCATTAGTTTTTTATATCCTGAGGCTTCCATGGTATTTAATTTTACAAATAACGCAAATTTCTTTCAGGCGTTATGGCCCGTGCCGTTCTGCGTAAGATAATCACTGATGCTCAGACCGGACAAGCGTATGTTATCCGAAATCTCCCTGAACTGCTCCTCCCACCCGTCCTGCAGCTCCCTGATTGCCGCGATCTGGAAAGCAACACTGAAAGGCGTTCTGCCCAGTTTCTCGGAAAGCCAGAACAGATGCTTGCCAATCTCTTCGTCCGGTACCGAATCGAGCGCATCACTCAGTAAGGTTTTTTCGTCTTCCTGCCAGGGATGACCGGCTCGCGGAAAACGCGGATCAGGCTGGCGGTCTTTTTTCTCCCTTTTTTCCCGTCTGGCAACGGTCGGCGCATCGCCTTTTTTCAAGCCGACGCGCGCTTTCATGGCGCCGATAGCGGCGACGGCCAGTACCAGCGTTTCACGCTCCTGGCGCGTGAGCAGGCTGTCATCGCAAATCAGGGTGTTCAGGTTATCGATCAGCTTATTCAGCCCGGGTTCAGTGACTTTCATTTTATGCTCATATTCCTTGTGTGGTGGCGATCAGTCCCGGCTCTCATTCACCTGGACGGTGACCGGCAGGCCTGCATCAAAACAGGTCTGATACCAGCTGGCCACCTGCAGGGGATCGCCCTCTTTTATCCGGCGTATGCCGCCGGCATCCGTCAGCTGCAGGCAGGTGGTACCGTCCAGACGGATCACGTAGGCCGCTTCCCGCAGGGAGTAATGACCGTCACCCAGCTGCAACTCCACCGCGTCACCGGCAGCCGTCTGGCGTAACGGCAGACGCCGGACGTCTGTCAGTCGTTGTCGTGCCGTTTCAGCCTCGCGTTCTGCCTGGAAGAGCGGTTCTGCAATGCCGCGACCGGCCTCCGTCAGCTCTACGGCCAGCTGCAGGTTCGGGGCGCGCAGGGTGCGCAGCCAGCCCGCGGCTTCCATGCGCCGGCAGGAGGCGCGCAGGTTTGGCCCGTACACCGGGGCATCCCCGCCCTGCTCCAGCACCCGCTCGATATCCCGCGTCGCCACCGGCCCCGGACGTTTCGCATCGAGGGCGGCCAGCACAATCAGCACCCGCCGCTGCAGCGGCGATGGTCGGCGCGCCTGAGTCATTGCTTGTCCGCCTCCGGCCAGATGAGTTTTCTGAGGCGCAGGTGATCGGCGTCTATGAGCTCTTGCCTCTTTATGGCATTCACTGAGGCATAGCCATTTATGGCCAGTTCATACCAATAGCTCAGCACGGCACCGGCCTTGGCTGACTCGCTGATGTAAATCGCGCCCTGGCTGTCCAGATTGCATTCACGGATACGCTCTTCCGCTATCCGGGTCAGCTGCTCATAGCTGAGTGAAAAATTCACTTCCTTCTCATCCATCCTGCTCGCTCCGTCTGAACATGTCCGGTTAGGTTAAAAATCATATCATGTATGATTTCTTACTAATAATTCAAATATCATATCAGATATTATTGTGTGTTTAATGCTAAATATCACATTAAGTATGATTTTATGTGTTTGGTTTGATTATCATATCCTTTGCGCGTTTCCCGCCGCGCAGATCCGGTTTCTGGCTAAGTCGGATCTCCAGACTGCAGCAGGGCTGTTTTGAAAAAATGCCGGAGATGGAAGCAGCGTAGTAAGCTGATTTAATGATGTAAGAATAAATCTTACATTAAGATATGGAGGGGTTATGCTCGTACGATGACGGTGGACGTGGGTGATGAGCTGCATGAAAAGCAGGCTGAATCCAGACTTCAGGAACTGCGCGATCTGCTGGCCGAAGGGATCAGCAGCGGCGAGGCGAAACCATGGAACAAGAATGCATTCCTGAGGAATGTCAGGGCCAGGGTGGCAAATGAAAGAGATTGAGCTGACACCCAAAGCAGAAGAGGATCTGGAGGCCATCTGGGACTTCAGCTTCAGACAGATCGGGGTTGTTCAGGCGGATGCATAGATCGGTCGTATAGCTGCAGTATTTGATGTGCTGGCCATGCATGATATCGGCACGCATTGTGCAGAGCTGGGAGACGATATCTGCACACTGCCGGTAGAACCGGCATACGATCTATTTTGTATCATCACATTCTATGGTTACGGTCATTCGTATTCTCAGCCAGTCTCAGGATACGGCGCGACATGCACCCTGGAGATGACCGGGGAACAGGATTCTCAAACAATATAAGTTAATTGTGAGGTCGACATGACCAACAAAAACATTGTGTATAGGACTCTTTCATTATTATTCATTTCGCTTATAAAAAAACGCTCCCGGACGGGAGCGTAAGCCAGTGACTTCGGCGTCAAATGAGGGTCTGACAAGTGGAGCTGCGGGTTAATTCTGGGTGATCTGGCTGCGATGCTTTTCCGCCTGTTGCTGATGAATAACGGAAGACTGGCCATTATTCGCCTTCTCATGCACAACAGCGGCTTTCTCATGCTCGCTCATTTCGGAAAATGGCTTAGCAGTTTCTTGGGTGTTCTCAGGTTTGGCTTTCATCATTTTTTTATGCATTTCAGCCATGTCCTGATGGGCGGCAGAATTGCCGTTTTGCATCATTTCATGGGACATTGCGGCCTGATCGTGACCGCTCATATCCATCATTTTCATGCTCTCCCCCTGAACTGCACTTTTTTCAGCGGATGATTGCATCTGATGGGCAGGCGCCTGGGCATTATTTACCTGGTCATGCATGTTCATTGTCTCTGCAGCCCAGGCAGATGAAGCGACAGCCATCATGGCAATAAAGGATACAAGGATCTTTTTCATGGTTGGGTCTCCGGTGTTTTCATACCCGAACAATCAATGCTTATAACAGAGAAAGCATTTGATCTCAGGGCTGGTTGATCATCACGCCAGGAACCGGGCGATTGAATTATCACGCTGTCCTGATTTATGGCTGATTATAAAAAACCGCCTCTGTTTATCGCGTGACTGAACGATGACATTTTTGTCACCTTCCGGGTTTCTCCTGAATAACGGTATTAATCCATTAACAGACGCACACTGAACACAATTTCTCGCCCCTGCTGTTCTGCTGACAGCTCGCCGCCGTGAGCATGAATGATCGACCTTGTAATTGATAATCCCAGCCCCGCGCCTTCCGTGTTGTAGAACCTTGATGAGTCTGCGCGATAGAACCGGTCAAACAAACGTTCCAGATTAGCGGGAACCTGGCCGGACATCGTATTCGTAATCATCACGTTCACACAGTCACTGTCACGCTCAAGGTGTATCGCTGTACAGGTGTTATCGGGAGAATACTTGATTGCATTGGAAAGCAGGTTACTGAAAGCACGTCGGAGCATATCGCTGTCTCCGGCAACAACGCCCTCTCCTTCAACCGTGATTGTCTTTCCTGTTTCGTCTGCCAGGGGCTCGAACAACTCACGTAATTCATTCAGTTCGGCTGCCAGATCCACATCATGTTTATCCAGCCGCAGCAGACCATGCTCTGAACGTGCCAGAAAAAGCATGTCACTGGTCATTCGTGACAACCTTTTCAGTTCTTCCAGGTTAGCGAATAAAATTTCGCGGTAATGCGAAACATCCCTTTCCTTAGCCAGTGCAAACTGCGTCTGCATCATCAGATTACTGACTGGTGTGCGCAGCTCATGCGCGATGTCAGACGAGAAATCTGACAGTTTCCGGAATGCCCCCTCCAGGCGATCAAACATATTATTGAACTCCTGCATGGTCTCAGAGATTTCCGGCGGAGCCAGATCGGGATTTAGACGCTGATCCAGGCTGTGTACGGTCATGGAGGAAGCCAGACTGGTCATTTCCCGTAGCGGTTTCAGACCAATACGTGTGGTCAGCCAGCCCAGAAAAACAGAAATAAAGACCAGACCGATATTGAACCAGAACAGCCAGGTACTGAGTTTGTCCATAAACAGGGTGTGATACCCAGTATCCGTGGCAACCGTAATGATGACATGTTTGCTTTTACCCTGTTCCGGCGTCACGGCAACCCGCCGCGAGATACTGCGGTACACGGTGTTATTTTCTTCCGTCTGGATCATATAGTCGAGAATATCACCCGACTTATTAAGCAGGACCGCTGGAACAACAGAATTTTTGGCATATGAGTTCAACAATTTTTTTCATTTTTCCATGTTTTTTATAGAAATGAATAAGCCATTGTGCCCCACCATCGCATCGTTTATTTTTTCTGATAATGACTTAATATCCGTTTTGTTCCTGAACGTCTCTGTTTTAAGAAACTCTTCGGTGAGCTGAAGTTTACCTGTCAGAAAATCGCGGTCCTGATTATCGAAATAGCCATTCAGGGTGCTAATCAGGATAAAACTTGATAACCACCATACCGTAAGCATCACCGCAGAAAAAATCAGGCTCAGGCGTGTGGTCAGGGAAATTTTGAACCTCACTCTTCTCTGATCTCCAGGACATATCCGGCACCGCGAACGGTATGGATCAGTTTTGGCTCAAAGTCATCATCAATTTTACTTCTCAGACGTCTCACGGCGACATCAATCACATTCGTATCACTGTCAAAGTTCATGTTCCAGACCAGGGACGAGATAAGACTCCTGGGTAACACTTCTCCGGTGCGTTGCAGCAGCAACTCAAGCAGAACGTATTCTTTACCGGTGAGATGGATCTTCTTCCCCGAACGGATCACGGTCCGGCGCACCATATCAACGGTCATATCGGCGATGGTGCAGACTGTTGCGGCCTGCGAGCGTGCCCGGCGCAGTAGGGTTCTTACACGTGCAACCAGCTCCGTAAAATCAAAGGGCTTAATCAGGTAGTCATCTGCGCCAAGCTCCAGTCCTTTCACTTTGTCCCGCACGTTGTCCTTTGCGGTTAAAAACAGGACCGGTTCTTCGTGCCCGGACTCCCTCAGTGCGCTGATGATTTGCCACCCGTCGAGGAAAGGCAGCATCACGTCCAGTATTATCAAATCATACTGTCCCTTCGACGCGGCCCCGAGACCATCGCGGCCATTATTAAAGAGATCGGCCTGATAGCCTTCCTCAACCAGTCCCTGCTGCAGGTAACGACCTGTTTTTTGTTCGTCTTCAACGATTAAAATACGCTGCATGGTCAACTCGCTGATATGAAAGTAAAAATCTCACGCATGAGCTTTGGCTGTCCCCTAGCTGATCTGAGACGGAGCAAGCATTCCAAGCCACGCTACGGCGCCCAGAATGATAATCGCAACAACGAATTCTGTCAGGATGCTGTTTCGCATCAGGGCAACGCTGCGATCATAATTCCCTTCCCTGACCATAACTTCAAGCCGGGGACCCAGGTGAAACCGGTTTGCTGCAGCCAGAAGAAGCATCAGAACAAACAGAGCCGTCTTGGCAAGCAATATCCTCCCCCAGGAACTGTTGAATAAGGGAGTTAAGTTACCCTCAGCAATATACAGATAGTTGACCAGCGCACTCAGGATCAGGGCTACAACAATCACCGTTCCTGCCGTGGCAAATTTTGCCAGGGAGTCAGATATCACAATGACGCTCTGTGCATTATGCTCGTTTCTGCGCATCAGCAGGATAGCAAATGCAACCAGAGCACCTGTCCAGGCACCTGCAGCGCCGAGATGGGTCAGATCGCTCAGTAAATGGAGATAGTAATGCAGACCGTCATGCATAACGGCGTGTCCTCCCCAGGCAAGTGTAGCCAGCGCCACGCCCCCACTCATCGTCATCAGCAGGCAGGATAATACTCTCTTATTAGTGTAAAGGAACAAAGCACCGAGTGTGGTAAACAGGGCACAGAGTCTGACAATCCAGCTAATACCCACATCAGTTTCTTCTATCACCATCTCGATAACATGGATGGATAATTCTCTGAGGTCAGTTACTCCACTCATGGCATTAGATACCAGGAGCATATTAATGCCAGTAAGAATGATGCCTGTAACAACAGCAAAGGTTATAAACGACCTGAAATTAGTCAGGTTATAGGTTTCATGTCTGACACCGCTTATTCCATATATCTGAAAAAATGGCAATCCAAATATTACCATCAAATCCAGATAAAGAAGAAAACGAATAACAATCATAATCAGGTCGTTCATAATATTACTTCACTGTAAAGGTGTAATTACCGGTAATAGGGTGCGTATCTGAAGAAACCGCGCGCCAGTCAACACGATAAGTGCCAGCGGGTAAAGGCTCTCGCGGAATAATGACCATCGATTTAGGGTCAGTGCCTGGCGCCACTTTTGCCGCGACCGGCATCGGAGAATGTGATGACATGCCTTTCATACCCGTCATCGTTAATTTTGCACCTGAGAATTTCACGGTCAGATTTTCCGAGAAATTAAGCTGAATCTTTTCCGGGGCCGCTACGGCTGAATCAGCCTGTGGCACAGAGCTTTTTAATTCCGGATGGGCCATAGCAGAGAAAGCAACGCCCATAACGAGGCCACCTGTAAGAATGGCTTTATTTAAAATCGACATTTTATTTACCTGTTTAGTTGAGTGTTTTATATCAGTGCGTTAAAACCAGATTCTGGCTCCCGCCAGGAATACTACCTGATGGTCTTTCTCACCTTCTCTTTTCGCCATATCGGATGTTTTCCCGTAAAGTTGATTCCAGGAAACGCCTATATAGGGTGCAAACTCACGGCGTATTTCATAGCGCAGCCGGAGCCCCAGCTCTGTGTCAGTCAGTCCCCTGCCGCGACCCCGCGATTCATCATCCTGACTGTAGAAATTCACCTCATAGGATGGCTGGAGTATGAGCCGGTTAGTCAGTAAAACGTCGTATTCTCCTCCCAGACGAAGGGCTGCTTTTCCGCCATTACTGACAAAACCCGTAATTTCAGACTCAAAATTATAGAGTGCCAGCCCCTGAAAACCGACAGCAGCCCAGGTCCGGGCAGAAGCAGGTCTGAAATCCTGCCTGACACCCGCAACCAAATCCCACCATGGGCCAACCGCATGTCCCCAGAGTAACTGCGCTTCAGCCGCCTCCGTTTCCCCATTGCTTCGTTCACCTTCACTCTTTAGCCAAATCCGATCTGTGTCGCCTCCAATCCAGCTGTTAACACTCCAGCTGAAATTGTTGGTGTTATCCGACCGTTGCCATTCCAGTTGATCCAGCAGAACCAGATAATTAATCGCACTGTCGTGAATCGCATGCCCCTGTAAATTGCCGAATGCAGCCTTCCGGTCGGCATCGGTAACAGGCGGAATTGGCGTTCTGCTCTCAGTTACAATGGGCTCCATTGACGTCATCTCAGTGAAATTCTCATCTGCTGGCATCTGCATGGCAGACATGTCGTGCCCGGCGTGGGGATCTGCAGAGACGGAGCCCGCCGCAATAGAAAGCTGTGAGGTAAACAAACCGGCGACCAGAACAGGTATGGCCTTCAAATTTCTCTTCATTCGCATCATTCCTCCACCCGGACTTCACGAAACATTCCCATTTCCATGTGATAGAGCAAATGGCAGTGATACGCCCAGCGGCCAAGCGCATCTGCTGTCACTCTGTAACTGCGTTTTGTACCAGGGGGAACATCTATTGTGTGTTTACGAACCATGAAATTACCGTTTTCATCTTCCAGATCGCTCCACATACCATGCAGGTGAATGGGGTGAGTCATCATGGTATCGTTGATCAGCGTGATCCTGAGCCGCTCACCGTATTTCAGCAGCACCGGTGCGGCATCTGAAAACTTGATTCCGTTAAATGACCAGGCAAACTTTTCCATGTGGCCGGTTAAATGCAGTTCTATGGTACGGCCAGGTTCACGTCCGTCAGGATCCTCAAAGCGGCTTTTCAAATCCGCGTACGTGAGAACCTTTCTTCCGTTATTTCGAAGACCAATACCCGGATCATTTAATTTCGGAGAGACGCTCATCGCCTGCATATCAACCAGTGGGTTATCCGTTTCTGACGCAGGATGACTTTGCATACCCGGCATTCCGGCCATCCGGGAATGATCCATACCGGCCATGCTGCTGTGATCCATGGGCGCGGAGGATGTCCCGCTATCCGGAAGGTCAGCACCGTCCATAGACATCATCTCTCCGCTGTTATCCATGCCTCCCATCTGGCTGTGGTCCATTCCTGCCATATCATGTCCCATTCCCCCCATACCCATATCTTCCATGGTCAACAGAGGACGGGGATCGAGGGGGGGAACGGCAGCACTTAACCCTTCTCTCGTGGCCAGTGTCCCTCGAGCGTAACCGGTCCTGTCCATGGATTGTGCGAAGATGGTATAGGCCTCACCCTGAGGCTCCACAATGACATCATAGGTTTCGGCAACGGCAATCCTGAATTCGTCAACGGTAACCGGGTTTACATACTGGCCATCTGCAGCCACGACCGTCATTTTCAGCCCGGGGATACGGATATCGAAATAGGTCATTGCCGAGCCGTTGATAAACCGTAAGCGTATCTTTTCACCGGGACGGAACAGTCCGGTCCAGTTTTTCAGCGGGGCCTGCCCGTTCATGAGATAGGTGTAGGTGTAGCCACTGACATCCGCGAGGTCAGTCGGATTCATTTTCATTTCAGCCCACATTTTCCGATCGGCAATGGTGGCTGACAGCCCCCTGGTATTCACGTCGCGGAAAAAAGAGCCAACGGTTGGTTTATTGAAATTGTAGTAATCCGACTGTTTTTTTAATTTTTTCAGCAGGCTGTGAGGATTTTCATCGGTCCAGTCAGACAACATGACCACATGCTCACGATCGTAAGCAAACGGTTCTGGCTCCCTGGCATCGATGATAATGGCACCGTATACCCCCTCCTGTTCCTGCAGACCGGAATGGCTGTGGTACCAGTAAGTCCCGTTCTGCTTAACCTTAAAGGTGTAAACGTAGGTATCATCAGGCTCTATGCCCATAAAACTCAGCCCCGGAACACCATCCATATTGGCCGGAAGAATAATGCCGTGCCAGTGAATGGACGTCTGTTCATTAAGACGGTTTTTGACCTTCAGGGTAATGGTGTCACCTTCTTTCCAGCGAAGAACGGGCCCCGGCAGGCCTCCATTGATTGTTTTGGCCTGACGCTCACTGCCCGTGATATTGACGGCCGTTTCACCAATGGTCAGGTCAAACTGAGTACCCTGCAGGGATGCGGCAACTGGCAGGCTCAGACTGGAACGCGCATTGAAACTCCATACGCCAAGACTTCCGGCTACGCCAGAGAGGGTTAACCCCTTCAGGAAAGTTCGTCGAGACGTTTTCAACAGCATGCGCATTCCCTTATTTAAAGTATGGTTACTGACAGAATTCGAGAACCGATTTAAATTAAATTACTGGTTCATCCACTTACAATGAAATGAATCTAGCACACCTTAAGAAACAAATTCATTACAATCGTGTAATGTACGTGGCTGTATTACATTTACGTCATCTTCTCCACAGGTTGATTTTTTTATATATGATCATAAGGACATCTTTTATGTACCTCAGAAGGTAATTACACATGAATATATTAATCACGACCACTGCGTTTACAGCTTTATTTTGTGGGGCAGCTTTTGCTCAGTCCAGTGATATTGCCCATGAAGCACATCGATTTGTTAATAATGCCTCAGCCGTCAGTCATGTGAACTCCTCGACGCATGAAAACTTACCGGACAGGGTTAATAAAAACAACACGCCCTCATTCTCTGAAATGAATGAACATGAAAGGGCCATTGTTGCTCATTCATTTATGAACAACAGCGCGTCCTATGCGCATCAGAAAATGATTGAGGACATAAAAAAATGCTGTCCGGCAGTGATGCAAATTCAAAGACCTCGTCTTCTTCTTTTAACGAACTGAATGCCGGAGAAAAAGCCGCTCTCGTGCATGAGCAGGTCAATAATGCCGGTGCGGAAGCACATCAGACGCAGGCAAGAAAGCTTCGCGGGCTGTATTCGACCAGGTAACTGCAGGCGGGTTAGTGCTTAGCGTCAGGTGCGCAGCAGGGCTTTACTGACGGGTTACGTAGCAGGACATGAGCCCCATATTGCTCTGCCGTAACCTGTTTCAGTCCCGTTAATCATCACCGTCGGGCTGGTCATACAGTTCCCAGAGCTTCAGGAGCAAACGGGAAACAAGATATGTTACAAAAATGACGACCATCAACGGTGCTCCCGATTAACTGACAGATGACACGCCTCCTGAAAACCCCTAGCATACGCCGCAGTGTTCATGCTAACGGCGAATTCCAGTAAATGTATTCTACCGATGTCGTAAAAGAAAATGCCTACCTTTCAGCCACCCGCTCGGGGCTGGAATCGAACGAGATCGCTACTCTTCAGCGCTCCTTGCCTTCCCGGTTTAATCTGCGGCATTTGAAAAAAAATGAATCATTAAAACTCGTACTGCAAAAGAAAGCGGGAAAATCACGTGTCGTGGCCTATAAATTTACGTCCGGTTCATTTAATTACACGGCGTATCGTATATCAGATAAAAAGTTCTATAACCTTTCCGATACTTCCGGGAAAGGCAGTCTCGATTATCCGTTACCGGCCACAGCAAGACTCAGTTCGCCTTTCAATCCTGCAAGACTTAACCCGGTATCGGGAAAAGTGAGTCCCCATAATGGCATTGATTATTCCATGCCCATGAACACGAAAATAGTCAGCGTCATCGACGGAAAAATCACCCGGGCCGAATACAACAGCACCATGGGATATTTTGTTGAAGTAACAGGAAAAGCCGGTGTTAAAACTCGCTATCTCCACCTCAATAAAATACTCGTTACTAAAGGGGCCAGGGTTACCCGGGGAGACGCTATTGCGTTATCCGGTAACAGCGGACGTTCATCCGGTCCTCATCTGCATTACGAGCTGGTCATCAATAACAATCCTGTTAACTCACTGGCGTTCCGGGCAGCGGCACCCGCTGATAACAAACTTGAACAGCATGCCTTTGCGCATGCCAGAGACTACGAACGATACCTGGACTGATAACGGGGCCGCGACGCGGCCCCTCTGCCGGATTAAGTTTTTTTTATCGTTTTCACTTCCTTGATGTTGATGATCTCCATGCCCTCCGTGGCCGTGGAAAAGATGCATTAGCGGGCAGACCAGCAATAACAGATATGGCCAGTAACCTGCCACATGTGACCAGTGTTCGCGCAGGAGGGCAAATGCCGCAATCGCGGCGACAGCAATAAGCGCATAGGTGGTACTTTTCATACCGGACTCCTTCTGTTAGTAACAGACCCTTCATTCAGGGTTATTTCCCGAGCCTGACACTTTTCAGACGCAACGCATTTGCAATGACGCTAACGGAGGAAAGGGCCATAGCCGCCGCCGCAATAACTGGCGACAGCAGTATTCCATACACAGGATAAAGCAGACCTGCAGCTACAGGCACCCCAAGAGCATTGTAGATAAACGCAAAAAACAGATTCTGCCGGATATTTTTCATGGTGATTTCTGACAGATGACGGGCCCTGTTGAGTATCATCAAATCGCCTTTGAGAAGGGTAACGCCAGCACTTTCTATTGCCACATCTGTACCCGTTCCCATGGCTATACCCACGTCAGCCGCTGCCAGCGCCGGGGCATCATTCACACCGTCTCCGGCCATCGCAACCACATGGCCAGACGCTTTCAGTCGGGTTATCACTGCTTTTTTGCCATCCGGCAGAATCCCGGCTTCAACCTCATCTATTCCCAGTTTCCGTGCGACTGCTTCAGCAGTAAGCTGGTTATCCCCGGTGAGCATAACAATGCGGATCCCCGCCTGACGCAAAGCTTTAAGCGCATCCGGCGTGGTTGCTTTCACGGGATCCGAGATAGCTATCAGGCCTGCAAGGTTCCCGTCTGTGGCCACATAGATAACGGTAGCGCCTTCCATCCGCAACGTATCCGCAACGGCCTTTTGATTATCAATAACGATACTGTTTTCCTGCATAGCCAGTTCATTACCAATAACAACCCGTTGACCTTCGACATCGCCTGAGACACCTTTCCCCGACGGGGCATTGAAATTACTGACGGCAGGTATCACGATCCCCTTTTCATGCGCGGCTCTGACAACAGCCATACCCAACGGATGCTGCGAACCTTTTTCCACTGCAGCTGTTACACGTAAAAGAGATATTTCCCCACCCGGACTGAGACTGATAATCCCTGTCACCGTAGGCGAACCTTCCGTGAGCGTGCCTGTTTTGTCGACAACCAGCGTGTCCACTTTTTCAAGACGCTCAAGGGCTTCGGCATTCTTGATTAACACCCCGGCCTGGGCGCCTTTGCCCACCCCCACCATTATCGACATCGGCGTGGCCAGTCCCAGCGCGCAGGGACAGGCAATAATCAGGACCGACACAGCCGCAATGAGACCGTGCGCCATCCTGGGCTCGGGCCCCCAGACAGACCAGATCAAGAAAGCAACAACCGCGATAAGTATCACCAGAGGAACAAACCAGCCTGAAACGCTGTCTGCCATTCTCTGGAATTGGGGGCACGCGAACGCTGTGCATCAGCGACCATCTGAACAATTCGTGAGAGCATCGTTTCATCACCGACTTTCTCTGCACGGATGATAAGACTACCTGTCTGATTAATCGTTCCCCCCAATGACAGGGTCACCCTTCGTTTTGGTAACCGGCATAGACTCCCCGGTCACCATCGATTCATCAACGGTTGTTTTGCCTTCGATCACGATACCGTCGACCGGAATACTCTCTCCAGGTCTGATGCGGAGCTTATCGCCAGGCAGGACATCTTCCGCATTAATATCCGTTTCATGACCGTCATGATCCAGCCGTCTGGCGGTTTTGGGGGCAAGGTTCAGAAGCGCAGTAATGGCGCCTGAGGTTTGTTCCCGTGCCCGCAGCTCAAGAACCTGTCCCAGCAGAACAAGCACCGTAATAACTGCTGCGGCTTCAAAATAAACGGCCACCAGGCCATCCATGTTTCTGAACGATGCAGGAAACCAGGAGGGGAAGACGGTTGCAATGACGCTGTAAACCCAGGCTACGCCGGTCCCCATTGCAACAAGGGTAAACATATTCAGGGAGCGGTTACGTAACGACATTCCGGCCCGGGCGAAGAATGGCCAGCCACACCACAACACGACAGGGGAGGCCAGAAGCAACTGCAGCCATGTGTTGTACTGTGGCGGTACTGTATTCCTCAAGTCGGGAAACAGATGAGATCCCATTTCGAGTACCAGAACCGGAAACGCCAGCAACAACCCCAGCCAGAAGCGTCTTGTCATGTCGTGAAGTTCATCACTCGGCCCCGTGGATGCCGTAGCTACGAGCGGCTCCAGTGCCATTCCACAGACAGGACAGCTTCCGGGACCACTGCGGCGTATCTCCGGGTGCATCGGACATGTCCACACACCTTCAGAATTCTCTTTTTCCGCCTGGTTGTGAGGCTGTTTTATCTGATCAGGGCTGACTTCGTGATGATCGTGGTGATGGTGATGGGAATGTTCACTGGCATCTTCGGTAAGATAACGATCGGGATGGGCTTTAAATTTACTCTCACAGCTGGCGGAGCAGAAATAAAGTTGGTGGTCCTGGTATCGAATGCTGCTGTGCGCCCTGTCGGGCAGGATGGCCATCCCGCACACGGGATCTCTCACCTTATGCAATACGTGGCCCTCGTCCGGGGATAATGTCTGCTCAGAAGCAGTCTGGTTGTTGTGTTGCACTGCATTGTCATTTTTCACAGTAACTCTCCTTATGCATACCGAAGCATCTTCTGTCTTCAGGGTATGTCATGGATGCGATTACCACGAATATCGCCGGCACAGGAGTGCCTGCTACCGGCGTCCCGTTATCAGCCGTTCCGCTGACTATTCGATTCGCTGGAAGACTTTTTTACTTCCATCCGGTGAGAATGCGATAACATCGTAAGCCTCTTTTCGGGCTCCCATCTCCATTCCAGGACTTCCTGCTGGCATACCGGGGGTGGCGAGACCGTATATACCCGAACCAGACTGCATTGCCTTATGTATCGTTGTCGCAGGCACATGGCCTTCAATGATCAAATTACCGGCAACCGCGGTATGACAACTTCGTAGTCCTGCAGGAACAGCATGCTTTTCTTTCAGGGCTGACAGCGCCTGATCATTCATGACGTGAGTTCGTACTTCAAACCCGTCTTTTTCCATCGCTTTGCCCCACAGGGAACAACAGCCACAGTTTTCAGATTTGTACATATCAATCACTTTTTCACTCGCCATCGCGGGTAGTGAAAGGCCGAGAGCCAGCGCCATTAGAACCACTTTTTTCATACTCACCTCTGTATATTATCGATATAAACCCTGACGTCAGGGTGAATCAGTAAAGAAGGACACCCACAGGGGGTGCCCTTTCAGGTTCAGGACACGCTTTTTTTATGTCTGCGCAGCCAGATTAATTTGTATGGCGGGCAGGAATAATGAACAGGGACAGCAGCGGAGCCGTGATCATCCCACCAATCATGGGTGCCGCGATACGGCTCATGACTTCTGAACCTGCACCGGTTCCCCAGAGTATTGGCAGCAGACCCGCAATGATCACCGCCACGGTCATGGCTTTCGGCCGGACACGCAGTACGGCACCATGATAGAGGGCTTCATCAAGGCCTTCCGGTGTGAACGTCTCTTTACGGGACAATTCCGGGTGCGCTTCAATGGCATGACGCAGATACATCAGCATGACCACGCCAAACTCTGCTGCCACCCCGGCCAGGGCGATAAACCCGGTTCCGGTCGCCACTGACATATGGAAGCCCTGCCAGTACAGGAACCATATCCCGCCAACCAGGGCAAACGGCAGGCTCATCAGAATAAGTAAGGCCTCATCAGCCCGGCGGAATGCCAGATATAACAGGATGAAGATGATCATCACCGTCATCGGTACCATCAGTTTTAATTTCTTATTGGCGTGCTCGAGTAATTCAAACTGTCCTGAGAATGCCACACTGGTCCCCGGTCTCAGTTTCACTTTCTCACTGATGGCCGTCTTAATATCGTTCACCACCGACACCATGTCCCTGCCGCGGGCATCAACATAAATCCAGCTGGCTGGCCGGGCATTTTCGGTTTTCAGCATGGTTGGTCCGGAAACGACCTTAATATCGGCAACATCGCCCAGCGTAATTTGCTGCTTCATTGGGGTCAGGATCGGCATCTGTTTCAGCGCCTGCGGACTGTTCCGGTAATCCTGCGGGTAGCGAATGTTAATAGGGTACCGGGCCACCCCTTCAACCGTCTCACCCACCATAGCACCTCCGATTGCTGAAGAGACGAACAGCTGGACATCACCTACCGTCATCCCGTAGCGGGAGGCTTTCTCCCGGTTGATATCGATATCGATGTAGCGCCCGCCCTCAAGTCGCTCAGCCAGGACAGACACCACGCCAGGCACGGTTTTGGCTACCGCCTCGATACTCTGCGCCGTCGCGTCGATATCGGACAGAACAGTCCCGGACACTTTGATACCTATCGGGCTTTTGATCCCGGTTGAGAGCATATCAATACGGTTACGGATAGGCGGCACCCAGAGGTTGGCCAGACCCGGTAAACGGACTGTCCTGTCGAGTTCATCAATAATCTTGTCAATTGTCATGCCGGGACGCCACTGATCCTCAGGTTTGAGCTGGATCGTGGTTTCCACCATTTCGAGCGGCGCGGAATCCGTTGCGGTCTCTGCTTTACCGGTCTTGCCAAATACAGAAGCCACTTCAGGAACGCTTTTGATTAACTTGTCTGTTGTCTGCAGGAGCGCTGCAGCTTCTGCCGGAGAGACGCCAGGCAAGGTCGACGGCATATACAGCAGATCGCCCTCGTTAATCTTCGGCAGAAATTCACCGCCCACCTGACTCAGTGGCCAGATAACCGTGAAAATGGACAAGGCCGCAACCAGCAGGGTTGTTTTTGGCCAGTGGAGGACCCGCAGCAGCAAAGGATGATACGCTTTGATCAGCACCCGGTTCAGGGGGTTACTTGTCTCGGCAGGAATTTTTCCCCGGATCCAGAATCCCATCAGAATAGGAATGACGATGATGGCCAGTGCGGCCGCTCCCGCCATGGAGTACGTTTTCGTGAATGCCAGCGGGCCAAACAGACGACCTTCCTGCCCTTCCAGGGTAAAGATAGGAATAAAGGACAGGGTGATGATCAGCAGGCTAATGAACAACGCGGGTCCCACTTCCACGGAGGCGTCGGTAATCACCTTCCAGCGGGTGGCGTTGTCAATCTGCTCACCCGGATGCTGATGATCCCACTCCTCAAGCCGTTTGTGCGCATTTTCAATCATCACAATGGCGGCATCCACCATCGCACCGACGGCAATCGCTATCCCTCCCAGCGACATGATATTGGCGTTCAGTCCCTGGAAGTGCATGACGATAAAGGCGATACACAGGCCAAGCGGCAGAGAGATAATCGCCACCAGGGCAGAACGTACGTGCCACAGGAACAGAGCACAGACGATGGCCACCACGATAAACTCTTCGAGAAGTTTGGAACTGAGGTTATCAATCGCCCGGTCGATTAACTGGCTGCGATCGTAGGTGGTCACGATTTCAACGCCTTCCGGCAGGCTGGCCTTCAGCGTCTCCAGTTTATCCCTCACTGCCGTGATAACGTCGCGCGCATTTTTACCCGACCGCAGGATCACCACGCCGCCAGCGACTTCTCCCTGGCCGTTCAGCTCGGCAATACCACGCCTCATTTCGGGCCCGGTCTGCACGCGGGCAACATCCCGCAGATAAACCGGCACGCCGTTCTCACCTGTTTTCAGGACGATGTTATTAAAATCATCAATGCTCTGAAGATAACCGCTGGCACGGACCATATACTCCGCTTCGGCCATTTCAACGGATGAGCCACCGGCCTCCTGGTTAGACGATTCAAGTGCCTGTTTCACTTCGGGCAGGCTGATACCGTACTGGGACAGTTTTACCGGATTGACCTGAATCTGGTACTGTTTCACCACGCCGCCAACCGAAGCGACCTCAGCCACGTTCGGGATGGTTTTCAGCTCAAATTTCAGGAACCAGTCCTGCAGAGAGCGCAGTTCTGAAAGGTCGTGTTTTCCGTTGCGATCGACAAGGGCATATTCAAATATCCAGCCCACTCCCGTGGCGTCCGGGCCGATTTCAGAGCTCACACCCGCAGGCAGTTTGCCCTGAACCTGATTCAGGTATTCCAGCACGCGCGAACGGGCCCAGTACAGATCGGTGCCGTCTTCAAAAATGACATACACATACGAATCACCGAACTGTGAAAAGCCACGCACGGTTTTTGCTCCAGGTACGGACAGCATGGTGGTGGTAAGCGGATAGGTGACCTGGTTTTCTACAATCTGCGGGGCCTGTCCGGGATAGCTGGTTTTAATAATGACCTGCACATCTGACAGGTCAGGCAGCGCATCGACCGGCGTGTTAATTATCGTCCATGTGCCCCAGATGCTGAGAAACAGTGCGCCCATCATGACCAGGAAACGGTTGGCGACAGAGCGCCGGATAATCCATTCAATCATCGTCGTCTCCTCAGTGCCCTGAATGCATATTTACAGGCTGCTCAGACATTGCTGGCATACTGTTTTCTGTTTTTTCAGGGTGGCGCATACGTTCCAGCGCGCCCGTAATATTGGCTTCGGAGTCAATGAGGAACAGGCCACTGACCACCACGGTATCGCCTTCATTCAGGCCGGAGCCAATGCCGGACTGTTGCTGTGATTCATGCAGAACGTGGATCTGTTTCGGCACAAACTTGCCTTCATCATCAACAGTAATCACGCGCTGTTCTTTGCCGGTATCGATAACGGCCTGGCTTGGTATCAGCAGCATCTCCTGGCTCTTGGTATTCAGTTTCAGATAGGCATTCATGCCCGGCTTGAGAAACTCATCCTTATTAGAAACCTGGAGACGGACCTGAAGCGTACGGGTTGTCTGATCCACGCTGGGAAGAATGTTCCATTTTTCGACATGGAATGTTTTATCCGGATAAGCCGGTACCGAAATTTCAAACTGCGACGTATCTTTCAGCAGATAGGCGATAGATTCTGGCACTGCAGCGCTGATCCAGACCGGGTCCATCCCCTGAATCTGAGCCACTACTTTATCTTTCGAAATATTCATTCCGGTGCGCAGGTCAAACGCAGTAATGACACCATCAATAGGTGCTTTAATGGTAAAACGGGTCTGGATTGTGCGGGTTGAACGCAGCCTTTGAATATCCTCTTCCGGCATACCAGCCAGACGAAGTCGCTCCAGAACCCCTTTTATCTGGGTTGACGTACCGCCTGTACCGGATAACAGCAGGAACTCACTTTGTGCCTCAACCCATTCAGGAATGGTGATATCGATAAGCGGAGTGCCTTTCTTCACATGATCGCCAATCGTCAGGGGATACACTTTTTCGACGAAACCGTCAGAACGCGCCTGCACAATGACAAACTGATACTCGTTGTAACTGACATTAGCCGGGATTGTCTGGGAATAATTCAGCATTCCTCGCGTAACTTTTTGCGTTTTTAATCCCAGATTCTGAACCTGGGTTGGATCGATACGGATCCCGCCACTGCTTTTATCGCCACTTTCATCAGCATATTTCGGCACCAGGTCCATATCCATAAAGGGAGATTTTCCGGGTTTATCAAATTTGGTATCCGGTTTCATCGGGTCATACCAGAAAAGTACCTTTCGCTCCGGTGCCTTTTGTTCGGTTTGTACTGTTTTTTGTGATGAGTTTACATACTGCCAGGCAGTAACCGATATCAGCCCCCCTGCTATGAGGCTGCTGATAATTATTGCAGCATATTTTATCTTTAAAGAAGCCATACAATTTCTCGCTGAAAAATCAAAACACCTGGCATATGCGCCCGATCATTCATTCACAGTAATCCCTTAATGAATGTTCAGGCGCACTGGATGTATTCGCTCCGGACTGATAATCAGGATTGCGTAACGTTAATGCTTTTGAGTAAGGAGATATTGCCCTGCTGAATAAACGAGAAATCGACATGGTTGCCGGTTTTCAGGGCATTGATAGCGTCGTCTGCATTAACAAAAGTGAAGCGCATGGTCATTGCAGGCCAGCCCACAGCAGGGATTGCTTCGTGCGAAATGGTAATCTTTTTACTATTCATATCAATGTCTTTAACGACACCGGTGCCCTTGATAACCTGCTGTACCGAAGCATCACTGGCAGCATTCATATCGCCATGCTGATGTGTTTCAGCATGAAGACCGGCAGAAAACATGACAGAGAAGGCACCAAATAAAACGGCTTTAAGTGAATTACGCATTTTTAATTTCCTGATTAATTAAATAAATTTACTCTACCCAACCGCCACCCAGCGCGGTAAACAGATTAATTTTACGTTAACCTGTCGGGAATAGGTAAGATCGAGAATGGTTTGCTGCGTAGCGAAGAGGGAACGTTCTGCATCCAGCACTTCGATGTAACTGACAGCACCACTTGCGTATAATCCTCTGGCACGCTGGAGAGTTATCTGAAGTGAATCAAGATAACGCTGCTGTGACTCAAGTTGCTGGCTAAGGCTGTCGCGCAGCGCAAGCGTGTCGGAAACATCCTTAAAGGCTGACTGAATTTTTTGTTCGTAATTAACCACCGATTGTTGCTGGCGAATTTCAGCCAGCTTCAGATTGGCTTTATTCCTGCCAGCATTAAAAATAGGAATTTCAATTTTAGGGATAAAATTCCACATTCCACTTCCTGACGTAAACAGGCTTGACAGCTCCGTACTGCTTGCGGAAAGACCACTGGTCAGGGTAATGGAGGGGAAAAAGGCCGCTCGCGCTGCGCCAATATTGGCATCAGCCGCTTTCAGCTGATATTCCGCTTCCATAATATCCGGTCGCTGCAGCAAAATTTGTGAAGATAGATTTGGTGGCAATTTTACTGGTGCGATCTCCCCGCCTTTCATCCCTTTTTCTGACGGAAGTGCGCGGTACGTTCCCAGCACCAGTTGCAGGGCATTGTTTGCCTGAGCCAGATCGCCTTCTCGTTTGGCTATTTCGGCGCGGGTACTTTCGATTTGTCCTCTCGCCTGTTCAAGTGCCAGAACGTTCGTACTCCCGGTCACGAGCTGTTGCTCAACGAAAGCATAGGACTGTTCATAATTTTTCAGCGTTTCCCGCGCAATACGGAGTTGTTCGTACGCCAGTTGCTGGCTGAAATAGCTCTGTGAAACGTTGGAGACCAGCAGGATGTGTACGGCACGACGGGCTTCTTCGCTGGCAAAGTAGTTCTGGCGATCAGCCTCACTCATGTTCTTAAGTTTGCCAAAAAAATCGAGCTCATAGCTGAGCTCCAGACCCGCGTCGTACTCCTGTGTGGTCGGCTTGTCACCTTTCAGACCACCGTTGTATGTGATCCCGGATGAGGCATTCAGTTGGGGATAACGATCTGCATCCGTGACGTTGAACTGGGCCCGGGCCTCTTCAACCTTCAGGGCAGCCATTCTCAAATCACGGTTATTATTCAGGGCTTCACCGATCAGCCTGCTGACCTGGGGATCGACAAAAAAGTTTCGCCAGCCCGTATCCTGATAGCTGTTTACCGCAGGCGTCAGACTGTTTTTAGACAATGAAAACTGCTGGGGAACCGGAGCTGGCGGACGCTGATATTCAGGTGCCAGAGAAACACAACCAGCCAGGATGAATATGGTACTGATGCTGAGTAATTTTAATTTGAACATAACGCTTCTCGTACAGGCAGACCTGGTAAATGGTTCAAACGAAGTCCAGAGTATTGATAGGGATACTTTACCGAACGCTCTCTGTTTGCCGGGTGACAGGATAATGACAATGTTGTCATTTTTGCTGTAATCCGTTGATAACGATCGTGGGCGCAATAAAATGACATTAGCAGCCAGCCGGGGAGCATGATGAAAATATTAATCGTTGAAGACGAAATTAAAACAGGTGAATATCTCAGCAAGGGGCTGACAGAGGCGGGGTTCGTCGTGGATCACGCTGATAATGGTCTGACCGGATATCATCTTGCCATGACAGCCGAGTATGATTTAGTCATCCTGGATATCATGCTGCCTGATGTAAACGGCTGGGATATCATCCGTATGCTGCGCAGTGCCGGAAAGGGGATGCCGGTATTACTGCTGACGGCCCTTGGCACGATTGAACACAGGGTCAAAGGACTTGAGCTGGGTGCGGACGATTATCTGGTGAAGCCCTTTGCGTTTGCTGAACTGCTCGCCCGGGTAAGAACCCTCCTCAGGCGGGGAAACACGATGATCACGGAAAGCCAGCTTAAAGTGGCTGACCTCTCGGTTGATCTCGTATCCAGAAAAGTCAGCCGCGCCGGGAACCGCATTGTGCTCACCAGTAAAGAGTTCAGCTTGCTGGAATTCTTCATTCGCCATCAGGGAGAAGTTCTTCCCCGCTCCCTGATTGCCTCTCAGGTCTGGGACATGAATTTTGACAGCGACACTAACGCGATTGATGTCGCAGTAAAGCGACTCCGCGCTAAAATAGACAACGATTACGGGACAAAACTGATCCAGACAGTGCGGGGCGTGGGCTACATGCTGGAGATCCCGGATGCATAGCAAACCGTCCAGACGACCTTTCTCACTCGCTCTGCGGCTGACCTTTTTTATCAGCCTGTCCACAATACTGGCGTTTATCGCCTTCACCTGGTTTATGCTGCATTCTGTTGAAAAGCATTTTGCCGAGCAGGATGTCAGCGATCTGCAACAAATCAGCACCACACTGAGCCGTATACTCCAGTCCCCGGCAGATCCGGATGAAAAAAAAGTAAGCAAAATAAAGGAATCAATTGCCAGCTACCGCAACGTTGCCCTTTTGCTCCTCAATCCCAGGGGTGAAGTGCTCTTTAGCTCAGCTCAGGGGGCGGCACTACGCCCGGCAGTGAATTCAGCAGATTTTAGCGAGCACAGCCGCGCACGGGATGTCTTTCTCTGGACGGTGGAGGATCCTGCGGGACCGATGGATACCGGGTCCGGAATGAAGATGGAAACATACAGGATTATCGCCTCCTCTGGTCAGGCGATATTTCAGGGCAAACAGCAGAACTATGTCATGCTGACTGGCCTATCCATTAATTTCCATCTCCATTACCTCGATGCGCTGAAAAAGAACCTGATTGCGATTGCCGTCGTGATAAGCCTGTTGATTGTTCTGATCATTCGAATCGCTGTCCGTCAGGGGCACCTGCCCCTTCGTAATGTCAGCAATGCCATTAAAAACATCACCTCCGAGAATCTTGATGCGCGACTGGAACCGACACGCGTTCCCATTGAGCTGGAGCAACTGGTTATCTCGTTCAATCATATGATTGGAAAGATTGAGGATGTCTTTACCCGCCAGGCCAATTTCTCTGCCGATATCGCGCATGAGATCAGAACGCCCATCACCAATCTGGTGACGCAGACTGAAATCGCACTGAGTCAGGATCGAACACAGAGGGAACTTGAGGATGTCCTCTATTCCAGTCTTGAAGAGTATAACCGGATGACCAAAATGGTCAGCGATATGCTGTTCCTGGCACAGGCGGACAATAACCAGCTTATACCTGACAGGGTCCGTTTTGACCTCAAAGCGGAAGTCATGAAAGTCTTCGAGTTTTTCGAAGCCTGGGCCGAAGAACGCAATATCACGCTCAAATTTAACGGGATGCCCTGCCTGGTTGAGGGAGATCCACAAATGTTCAGAAGGGCGATCAATAATCTGTTATCCAATGCCCTGCGTTATACCCCGGAGGGACAGGCAATCACCGTCTCAATAAGAGAGCAGGAGAGCTTTTTTGACCTTGTGATTGAAAATCCGGGGAAACCGATCCCTGAAGAACATTTATCAAGGCTGTTTGACCGTTTTTATCGGGTGGATCCATCCAGACAACGCAAAGGAGAAGGCAGCGGCATCGGCCTTGCGATTGTGAAGTCAATCGTGGAAGCACATCACGGAAGAGTGCAGGTGGAATCAGACGTACGCTCCACGCGTTTTATCTTATCCGTGCCCAGACTGGAGAAAATGATCCCGGAAACCCAATGCTGAAAATAAAGATGTAAATGACAAAGATGTCATTAGCCTGTCATGCAGCAAACAGAAGCCATTCGATATAATTAGTGCAACTTATCAGGAAGGCTGGATTGCTTCATCAATACCCGGCGTCAGAGTACGCCAGGAAATGAATATCCAGCCCTCTTCCGGAGAAATAAACGCTGCCGAACTTGTTTCAGTTATGGAACTGAAAACACCGGTTGTACTTCCCCGGACATCACTAATTCAGAAATGGAGAGTTATCATGAAAAATATCGTATTAGCATCTTTGCTGGGCTTTGGTTTAATTTCATCGGCCTGGGCCACTGAAACCGTGAATATCCATGATCGCGTCAACAATGCACAGGCTCCTGCTCACCAGATGCAGTCTGCTGCGGCTCCTGTCGGGATCCAGGGGACTGCTCCTCGTATGACCGGTATGGACCAGCATGAACAGGCCATTATTGCTCATGAGACCATGACGAACGGCTCGGCGGATGCGCACCAGAAAATGGTGGAAAGTCATCAGAAGATGATGGGAAATAACACGGTATCCACGACCGTCCCGTCAACGTCTTACGCGGCGATGAATGAGCATGAAAGAGCAGCGGTTGCCCATGAATTCATGAATAACGGGCAATCCGGCCCACATCAGGCCATGGCCGAAGCGCACCGCCGCATGATCAATGCAGGCTGAATGCGACGGTAGTATCCGTGCTGTTACCTTTTCCCTGATAGATTTTCCTGAAACAACGTTGCTACATTTTTGCCCCCCGTCAGGGGGCTTTTTTGTCTGACTCAGCTACACTTAACCGGTACCTGTCTGAAAGGAATTATTATATGAAAATCAAAAACACCCTTTTTGTAATATTAATGTTATCCCTGCCAGCCATTTCTGCTGAACATTCGGAAATGAAAATGTCAGATATGCACTCATCGGCATCATCACAGGAATATATGGCTGGCATGAAAAATATGCATGAAAAAATGATGGCCGCCGTTAATGAATCCAATCCCGATAAGGCCTTTGCAAAAGGTATGATCGCACACCATGAAGGGGCAATCGCAATGGCTGAGACCGAGCTCAAATACGGAAAAGATCCCGAAATGAGAAAGCTTGCGCAGGACATCATTAAAGCTCAAAAAGGTGAAATTGAGCAGATGAATAAATGGCTTGACAGTAATAAATAATGAACACTGGAGTGTTGTCTTGCGCACCATCTTAGGGTACCCCCGGACACGAAAATATATAGCACTTAACTAATTAAAAACCCGAATAATTTCGGGTTTTTAATGTAACTTTCTTTTCTGAACGGAAATAATAGTCATACAATTTAATTTTCTTGTAATTACTCCTACTTTTAATCAGGTACTGGACGATGGATAACGGCTCCCGCCTGAGAGGGAAAATCCGTCTGGTTACCTGGCGCTATACTTAACCGATTGATCGACATGCCATGCTGGTAAAATATTAAAATCCTCCCGGCTTTGTTGAATAAATCGAACTTTTGCTGAGTTGAAGGATCAGATCACGCATCCTCCCGACAACACAGACCATTCCGTGGCAAAGCAAAAGTTCAGAATCACCAACTGGTCCACCTACAACAAAGCTCTCATCAACCGTGGCTCCCTCACTTTCTGGCTGGATGATGAGGCGATTCAGGCCTGGTATGAGTCGGCAACGCCTTCATCACGAGGAAGGCCCCAGCGCTATTCTGATCTCGCCATCACCACCGTTCTGGTGATTAAACGCGTATTCCGGCTGACCCTGCGGGCTGCGCAGGGTTTTATTGATTCCATTTTTGCCCTGATGAACGTTCCGTTGCGCTGCCCGGATTACACCAGTGTCAGTAAGCGGGCAAAGTCGGTTAATGTCAGTTTCAAAACGTCCACCCGGGGTGAAATCGCACACCTGGTGATTGATTCCACCGGGCTGAAGGTCTTTGGTGAAGGCGAATGGAAAGTCAGAAAGCACGGCAAAGAGCGCCGTCGTATCTGGCGAAAGTTGCATCTTGCTGTTGACAGCAACACACATGAAGTTGTCTGTGCAGACCTGTCGCTGAATAACGTCACGGACTCAGAAGCCTTCCCGGGCCTTATCCGGCAGACTCACAGAAAAATCAGGGCAGCCGCGGCAGACGGGGCTTACGATACCCGGCTCTGTCACGATGAACTGCGCCGCAAAAAAATCAGCGCGCTTATTCCTCCCCGAAAAGGAGCAGGTTACTGGCCCGGTGAGTACGCAGACCGCAACCGTGCCGTTGCTAATCAGCGGCTGAGCGGAAGCAATGCACGGTGGAAATGGACAACGGAATATAACCGTCGCTCGATAGCGGAAACGGCAATGTACAGAATGAAGCAGTTGTTGGGAGATTCACTGACGCTGCGTGACTACGATGGTCAGGTAGCGGAAGCTATGGCCATGGTGCGTGCGTTGAACAGGATGACAAAGGCTGGGATGCCAGAAAGCGTGCGTATTGCCTGAAAATCCAGCCAGCTACAGGGTCGTTCGCACGAAATCTTATTTATTCAACAAAGCCTATTCGCGACTGAATTGCGATGGGCTCTCATAACCCACACTGTAAGCTGCACTCGCTACGTCCATAAATTCACTAAAAATTAACCGCCTGGCCTCCGTCAGACGCAGGCATTTCTGATACTGAAGCGGACTGACTCCGGTAAGTTGTCTGAAATGTTGATGAAATGATGGCGCGCTCATCCGGACAAGGCTGGCAAGTTGTTCAATGCGAAACGATGAGGTGTAGTTCATCCTGAGCCAGTCTATAACACTGGCAATACGGTATCCCTGATCGTCAAGCATAGCGATCCGTCGCAGGTATTGCGCCTGTTCGCCCGTTAACAACCGGTAGTAGATTTCGCGAAGGATCAGCGGGCTTAGTACAGGAACCGCTTCCGGCTCGTGTAACAGTTTCAGCAGGCGACACAGCGGGGACAGTATTGCTGGCGTTGTTTCTCCTGTTCCCACGCGTAAATCAGCATTATAACCGTCCCCGGATGGAAGAATGCCCTCGGCCATCAAGCTGGCCAGAACGTGCCGGTCTAACTCCAGAATGAGCCCCGAACAGGGAGATTCAGGACTGGCCTGGGTAACCCGTTGTATTAGTGAGTGGAGCTATTGTTTTCGCCGTTGCGTTAGCCGAGGGAACTGCAAACGACTGGCTTCCCATCTTTATGGTGGATGAGCATGACTTTTCGCAAGCGAACGGATCGCGGATCTTTGTTGCATTCGCCGCGGCCATGGTGACAGGAAGATCAGCGGAGGTTTCTTTCTTGCGCGTTACCGTCCTGCGAAAATTATGGCAATTTGTGCTGTCCTGTGCGCTGTTGGCATCGGATGCACGGCATTTGGTTCTTCGTCCTTTATTGCTGGTCTGGCCGTCTTCATTTGGGTATCGGGGCATCATTGGGCTTTCCGATTGCAGTTTCTGCGGCCGGAAGCGGTGAAGGTGATGGCGCGGCCCGCGTGGAGGCTGTTTCCGTCATTGGTTACATCGCGATGCTCGTGGGTCCCCCAAGTCTCGGGTTTACAGGTGACGCATATGGGCTACGTAATGCGATGGTGGTCGTGATGCTCTTCGTTTTAGCCGCTGCCGCGCTTTCACCGGGATTACAACGGAGATAATAAATGTGTCGTTTTCCGGTGAGACTTCCCCTGACCGGGAAACGGCACTTAAAGAAATCCTACAGCCCTGCTAAAATAATGCTGCCGGCTGCGGGAGGTGACGCTCTGTCAGCACAATCACTCTGGCGGTGACATATCTCATATAAATGGCATGGTAAATTTCCTCGACAGTTGATTATCTGACGATATTCAGGATCGCGTGGTTCCTTAAAGGTTGGTCAACCATAAATCGTTTAAAAATTATCCTTCCCCTTCTTAATGGTAATAAAAGATTAATAATATTGCCTGTAAGGCAATTATCCCCTCATCACAACAATCAGATGTTTTTTGTGCTTGTGCTGCAACAATCTGTCTTCCCCTCTCCTGAGATCCGAAAAATGGTGAAGTCGGATCTTAATGAAATTGCATGGAATTTGAGTGATATCCCTTACCCCTCATCTCCAACGTGCTATCTATAAAGGTTGATACATCTCGCTTAGTCCGGAGGTTGTTATGAGCGTCAAAATCAAAGGTTTAGACAAAATGCAGAAACAGCTAAAAGAGGTTGAGAGAGCAACAGAGGCATTAAACGGAAGTTATGATGTCCACTTCGATGCTAACGATCCTGTCAGCATAGAGAACGCGATTCAGGAAGCCTATTCCATGGTGCACGAACGCACTTCTGGTTATGCTACTAATCCGATGGTCAGCCAATTAATCGAACACATGAAAGAAAATCTGCGCCAACAGATTCTGGACAGTGCAGAACAACAAAGACAGGAGAGCGGGCAGGATGGCAATTGATATCTTTCAGTCACTTAAAAATTGCGTATTCGACCTTCAGCGCGCTGACGTTCAGAACTACCAGCAGCCTCTCAAACAATTGGCCCGGCTGTTGAACTCAGAGAATCTGCAGTCAGTTAATGCACATCTGACCCGCAATGTTGAACTTGATACCTTTCTGTCCAGGAGTGAAGATACTGAATCCAGCATGGCTGGTTCCGCTGTACTACAGTGGCCTGATGAGCCCGCTGATATTTTGGGCCTGAAGTTGCTGCTGATCGAGAAAATGGCAGCCGATAACAATTTTTCCTTTAATTTCTGTCATACATTTTTCTATGATCGAAACATTATTGAATCCATTCGAAAATTCACGTCATCATTAGTTGTCCCGTTCGTGCGCGATTACCAGTTGTATGTGGAAAACCAACACGATCCCGAACCTGCAGTGTTTCGTCCGGCCTCCCGAAAAATTTTTATTGTTCATGGTCATGATAATGATGCCCTTCAGTCTGTTGCCCGTTTTATATCCCGGATAGGGCTTGAGGAAATCATTCTTTCTGAACGTCCTGACGGATCCAGGACGATTATAGAGAAATTTGAAGCGGAGTCAGGGGATGTCAGTTTTGCCATCGTGCTGATGACACCCGACGATAGCGGCAGTGCTCTGGCATCTGAAAGCACACGTCTGCGTGCACGCCAGAATGTCCTGTATGAGCTAGGATATTTCGCCGGGAAGCTTGGACGCGGGAAAGTACTCGTACTCAGGAAGGGAGATATCGAAATCCCTTCAGATCTTGCCGGGGTTCTCTATACCGAGCTTGATGAGCATGGTGGATGGAAACGCAAACTGCTGAGTGAGCTTACGTATGCCGGTGTTCCTTTTGACAAGGATAAAGCATTAAGCGCCTGATCCCCTTCATTTAGTAAGAAAAAGGCCGCTAAGCGGCCTTAATTTTTGGTCAGTCGTCATTTTCCAGCGCTGTTTTGAGTGCTTCCTGCTCCGGAGTCAGCTCGTTGCCGGACAGCATAACCTTCAACTTCTCTTCGACTGCTGGCCAGTCATCAAAGAACGGACTGACCTGGTCACGCGCAATCCGGCGATATGCCCCTCGGTGGGAGCTGAAGACACTGGTCTGTAATCGTATCAACAGGTTAACAAGGCCTTCATCAGTGGTAGTAACTTCTCTGACCCATTGCTTCACGGTTTCACCTGAACTCATGTCTCTCCAGGCGTAGAGATACCCGAGAAGAGACTTGCGCAGGAGAAGCTGTTGCTGAAGTTCTGGCTGATTCATACGTTCAGCAAACCTGTCACGCAACCGTTCCGTAATATCGCGACTGAAAAGAGCGTCTGAAGGCGAAGGTACTGTATTCTGAGCAAGTCCGTGCTCCCAGATAAGATCCCGCATAAAATCGGCTATCCAGAACGGCGAAGCACCCGTAACGATCAGCTTTTCCATAAGCGTGATCGTTCTGGTCTCATCAATATCCTGCATATGCTTCAGCAGATGCCGTACAACCTCATTAATGGCCATTTCACGCAGGGAAAACCATGGGTTACGGATACTGAAGCGAGTGCTCACCTCATCGGTGTGATCGAAGAAAAAATGAACCAGTCCTGCGCACTCTTCGAAATTGCGTTCTCTTATCAGGCCCGGAGTCAGTCTGCTCAGTATATGTTCAAACCAGGTTCCGGACAGACTGCCCACACTGTTGATTTTTGAGAGCAGCAATTCAGAAAGCTGCTGCTGTTTTTCCGATACGCCAGCCTGCTCAAAAAGCTGTCTGAAGAATTCAGGTGGCAGAACATTCTGTGGAGAGGAGAAGGCAAAATAATATCGCCAGTGCGTCAGGCTGCTGAGTCGTTTACCAGTCGTCTGGATATGACGAAAATCCTCACTGACGGGCTCAAAAAGATTCAGATATTCATCATTATGTCCACTGATACCTGGGATCCAGTCTGCAAGTGTCAGAAACGAGTCTGCATTTGATGCCCTGAACGTCTTCATACATCTGATAAGCCCCTCTCGGAAGTCTGCTTTCTCTCCGTCAGAAAGCATACCCTGACCGGCTTCAATCACGGACCGTTCTGTCAGGTAATGCTCTGTCCAGTCATACAGAGCCGGGTTTGTCACCCGTATAAGCTGAAGCAGGCACAAATCAGGGAAATAAACAAAATCCCGCATCCCCGGATAAAGAAAAATCAGGGAATTAATGGCCTGATGGATTTCCCGTGGCGTCGAAAGTGCCGCACCATAGGTATCTGTCACCGCGACGAGATCCCTTACCATTCCAGAGTCTGGCGGTTGATTATTAATTTGCTGATATAGAGCCTCAGCCCGCTGGCGAAATTCATTACGTAAATCAAAGGCTTCAGGTCGGGGTAATTTAAAACTAAGCTGAATGATTTTCTGGAGGTAACGGCTGCCATCTTCGATATTCAGCGCATGTTCAACGGCATGAGTGATAATCTGCCTGTCATAACAGAGAATATGGGTAAAGCGGGGCAGATCGGCTACTGCACGCACAAGCCTGAACACTTCCGCCACCTGGGATGGCTCCAGCCGGTCCAGATCATCCATGACAACAATGAACTTCAGATCCAGATTCACCAGTTGTCCTGCAATTTCAGCCCGAAGCTTTGTCGTGGTTTTCTGATCAACAGCCAGACGGCTGTCTGAAAATACCTTTATTCCGCCTGCTATCCAGTTAATAATGCTGGAAAACTGTCCGATATACTGAACCAGTGGAAGGACGCGCGATGAAGTATCCTGAGCATACTCAATCACTTTTTGAGCTTCCGGTGACAACAGATATTTACGCCAGAGCTTTTTGAAGCCCTTCGGGGGATAGCGTTTTTCCATTTCCTGCTGGATAACCGTGGCAACCGGAAGAAAGAGCGCTTCAACCGGACTGCCACCACTCAGCCAGGGAGAAATATGCAGCACATGTGTGTGAGCATCTTTGTTCAGGGCAAGGTTTCTCAGGATCAGATTAAGGAGGCTTGTTTTACCCGATCCCCATGCACCTTCTATTCCGACAACATTTGAAGCCTCCTGAGGAAGAGTAAGGATGGAACGGGATATATTTTCTGCGATATTACCGAAACCGTATCGATCCTCAGGTACATCTTCAACTGGCTTTGTTGAATAAATCAGATTTCGGGTAAGTCTCCCCCGTAGCGGGTTGTGTTTTCAGGCAATACGCACGCTTTCAGGCATACCTGCTTTCGTCATTTTGTTCAGCGCTCGTACCAGGGCCATAG
>OKVR01000156.1_pt1 | contig 31338 bp, 40 predicted proteins | sample 1606891 | NCBI WGS metagenome assembly OKVR01 (sample SAMN03281011, study PRJEB24777) | human gut metagenome | isolation source: fecal sample PR176 from 1 month old male Indian infant, caesarean delivered... | place: Singapore | collected 2006-01-13 | reverse complement strand
GCTCAGTGTGCTGCATGCCGCTGTTCACTAAAACGATGAGATATCGCCGACATACCACGCCGCGCGCCGGCCGATTACTACCGGCAAGCATGCAGCCCGAAGGGCCAGAAGGTGCTTTTTCATAACAATTCCGTCCGTGAAAAAAGCAGGGGGAGCCCCCCTGCTGGCGCATCACAAGGATCAGCTGGTCCAGGTGGCGTCGAACTGTACGCTGACGTCGCCGCTCCAGATCCCTTCCGGCAGGGTGCTGTAATCGGTCACGGCGGTGGTACCGTCGGTGGTGCCGCTGATGATCGAGAAGGTGAAACCATCCTGCGCGGTGGTACGGCCGCTGGCGTTGTAGCCGTTAGCCAGCGCGCTGAGGTTGCCGCCCAGAATGTTGTTGGCGGTATCGATCATCACGGTATCACCGGTTTTTTCCACCGCTGCGCCGTTATAATCCACGCCCACGCTCAGCGTGGAGCCGGAGGTATCCAGCTGGGTTAAGGTGTTGGTGATAAGACGCGAGGTCAGCTTAAAGGCGGTCGCCGTTGCGTCACCCTCAATCGCCACGTCAAACAGACCTTTCTGTGAGTTAAAACCTTTCACGCCTTCGGCATACTGGAACGCCAGGCTGCCGAGCGGGGTGACCACCAGCTTGCTGGTGGTGTCTTTTTTGGCGGTCGCAGACCAGGTCGCTACAGCCTGAGCTGTTACGTCAGCAGCCTGCGCCACACCCATGCCGGTAAACACCGTTACCAGAGCTATTGCCAGAACCTTTTTTTTCATCGCTTTTTCTTCCTGAGTTGAATTAAGGACATGATGTCCCGGTGAACCATTCAAAAATTAACTTGCCTGGGTGTTACTGAACTAATTTGTATATTTTGGAATACAGCTTGGCCTCGGCATTGCGCCGATGGGTATATACTGTCTTCACGCTACAATTTTCAATTCTGGCGATCGATTTCGGCTGCATGCCCTGGGCGGTCATGCGGATAATTTTCATTTCCCGGTCTGTAATTTTATCTTTCTTAATATCTTTACGGAGAAACCTGCCATTAATCACATAGGCCAGCTCTTTTCGAATATCGCGACTCAGGCCAACATATACCACGCCGCGAATATCGCTATTGTAATACCAGTAATTCGCTAAGGCTTCTGACTTCCTGGCCGCAATTAATACGACCTGTTTCCCCTTTACCGCGGATAGCCATTCGCTGTCGCGCCTGATAAACTCGTTTAACGAAGCCGTATTGAGATTGATAAACACGAAATCTTTTCTGATTTTCTCTAGCGACAGATAAATTAATTCGTCGATATCTACAATCAGTTCGGACAATCCTTTATAGAAGTAGGAGTCATCGGCAGACCAAATATACTTATCGGAACAGCTTTTATATTCCATATAGTTTTTAACCTCATAGTCCTTGAAGTAATCATTTTTAAAACGTCACTGCTTGCCAGGCCTATAAAGTTTACTGGCGTATTCGATTCCTTTAGTAAATCGCCATTAAATAAGACACGCATTACTTATCAATATTGAATAAGCGGGGTTAAACTATAATTATTTTCTGCTTGGCGTTGAATTTAAGTTTTTTCCTATGGAGTGTCAACATGCGGGAAGGCAATGAATTTCGCGCCCAGGTCAATATTTACAAAAACTGAAAATATCTCATTTTTGAGCGCAAGAAAAAGGTATTTATTTTCATAAGGTTATTAGCAATATAACCCTCAATTCTTAGCTGAATTTTATATTACCCAGGATCTTCACCCTATTATGTTAGGAATATTCTTAATGAAGGGTTGAATGCAGTTGTCAAATAAACCAAATTTATTCAAAAATAAAGAATATAAGTCTAAAAATCAGCAATAACCAGGATGATTCACCAATACATAAGACTCATAAATAGATTAACCTGCCGCACAAAATAGTTATATATATGTTAATTTTGCGGAATGATGAATGCTAAACAAAGGCAGAAGCATTATCTATTCGATTAAACAGACCTCATTAGCAAGATAAAACGAGTTTTGCCGATGGGTTCCAGCCGCACGGGGACGCCAGCCTCCGCGTTCCCGAAAGCATAGCCGCTTTTCGGCGCTTCGCCAGCGTACCGCGCACGGTGAACCGCTCACCGCCGCCCTTTCCCGCCTGTTCACGGTTTGTTCGCAATACCGTCATCGAAATTTCACATAAAGACCTATTAATAGTGGCCAGTTAATGACGAACCTGGACACTCTTATGAACAGCTCTCTTGCCGCGGTGGCCGAAACTGATTTCCAGCCGTTCACCGAACTCAATGCCGGCCGGCAGCGGAAGGTCTTAAGCGTGCGTAATCTGAGTAAAGCTTATCAAGCCCAGCACAAGGTGCTGGACGGCATCAGCTTTGATCTGCACGCTGGCGAAATGGTTGGCATCATAGGCCGCTCCGGCGCCGGTAAATCGACGCTCCTGCATGTCCTCAACGGCACCCACAGCGCCAGCGGCGGCGAAATTCTTAGCTACCCGGAAGTCGGTACCCCGCACGATGTCTCACAGCTGAAAGGGCGCGCGCTCAATGCCTGGCGCAGCCACTGCGGAATGATTTTTCAGGACTTCTGCCTGGTGCCCCGTCTCGATGTGCTCACCAACGTCCTGCTGGGCCGCCTCAGCCAGACCTCAACCCTGAAATCGCTGTTTAAAATCTTTCCTGAAGCCGACCGGGCGCCGCGCCATTGCGCTGCTCGAGTGGATGAACATGTTGCCGCACGCGCTGCAACGGGCGGAGAACCTCTCCGGCGGGCAGATGCAGCGGGTGGCGATCTGCCGGGCGCTGATGCAAAACCCCGGCATCCTGCTGGCCGACGAGCCTGTCGCCTCGCTGGATCCGAAAAACACTCAGCGCATCATGGATGTGCTGCGCGAGATTAGCGAGCAGGGCATCAGCGTGATGGTAAACCTGCATTCGGTAGAGCTGGTGAAGACCTACTGCACCCGGGTTATCGGCGTCGCCAGCGGCCAGCTTATTTTTGACGATCACCCCTCCCGGCTGACGCAGGATGTGCTGCAGCGGCTGTACGGCGATGAAGTTAGCCAATTGCATTAATTTCACTCACACGGGCAACATAATGAAAAAATCTATGACTGGCGCAGTTCGTTTATCCGCAATGGTCGCGGGCATGATGATGGCATGGCAGGCAGCGGCGGCGCAGCCGAAAGAGCTGAATCTGGGCATTCTCGGCGGCCAGAACGCCACCCAGCAAATCGGCGATAACCAGTGCGTGAAGGCCTTCCTCGATAAAGAGCTGAACGTGGACACCAAACTGCGCAACTCTTCCGACTATTCCGGGGTGATCCAGGGTCTGCTGGGAGGGAAAGTCGACGTGGTGCTGAGCATGTCTCCCTCCTCTTACGCCTCGGTTTATATTAATAACCCCAAAGCAGTGGATATCGTCGGTATCGCCGTGGACGACAAAGATCAGTCTCGCGGCTACCACTCGGTGGTGATTGTCAAAGCTGACTCCCCGTATAAAACGCTGGACGATTTAAAAGGCAAAGCCTTCGGCTTCGCCGACCCGGACTCTAACTTCCGGGTATCTGATCCCTAACCATGCGTTTAAAGAAAAATTTGGCGGTAACGCCGACAACAAATACAACAACACCTTCTCCAGCGTCACCTTCTCCGGTGGCCACGAGCAGGACATCCTCGGCGTGCTGAATGGCCAGTTCGCGGGCGCGGTCACCTGGGCCTCGATGGTGGGCGATTACAACACCGGCTACACCACCGGCGCGTTCAACCGCCTGATTCGCATGGATCATCCGGATCTGATGAAGCAGATCCGCATTATCTGGCAATCGCCGCTGATCCCGAACGGCCCGATCCTGGTGAGCAATGCGCTGCCAGCGGACTTTAAAGCGAAGGTCGTGGCGGCGGTGAAAAAACTGGATACTGAGGATCACGCCTGCTTTATCAAAGCGATGGGCGGTACTCAGCACATCGGCCCGGGCAGCGTGGCTGACTTCCAGCAGATTATTGATATGAAACGCGAGCTGGTGAGCGCGCGTTAATCCTGCCTCAACGCCGCCTGCTTGCCCCGAGGTGAGCGGCGGCGCTACGTTGAAGATCCCCGACGCATGAAGACGACCCACACCGAATTTGAACACTATTACCAGCAGGTACGCTCGCGGCAAAAGCGCGATGCCGTCTGCTGGTCGCTGCTGCTGCTGGCGCTCTATTTTGCCGCCGGCAGCGCCGCGGAATTTAATCTGCTGACTATCTGGCACTCGCTCCCCCATTTCTTTGACTATATGGCAGAGACCATTCCGCCCCTGAGCGCCGGCAACCTGTTCGCCGACGTGCAGACCAAAGGCTCGCTGGCCTGGTGGGGCTATCGCCTGCCGATCCAGCTGCCGCTGATCTGGGAAACTCTGCAGCTGGCGCTGGCCTCAACCCTGGTGGCCGTCGCCATTGCCACGGTTTTCGCGTTTCTTGCCGCCAATAACGCCTGGTCCCCGGCGCCGGTGCGCTTTGCCATTCGCGTGCTGGTGGCGTTTTTACGCACCATGCCCGAGCTGGCGTGGGCGGTGATCTTTGTGATGGCGTTCGGCATCGGCGCGATTCCGGGCTTTCTGGCGCTCATGCTGCATACCGTCGGCAGCCTGACCAAACTGTTCTACGAGGCGGTGGAAAGCGCGCAAAACAAACCGGTACGCGGACTGGCGGCCTGCGGCGCATCCCCGCTGCAGAAAATTCGCTTCGCTCTGTGGCCTCAGGTGAAACCTCTGTTTCTCTCCTATGGCTTTATGCGGCTTGAAATCAACTTCCGCTCGTCGACCATTCTCGGGCTGGTGGGCGCGGGCGGCATCGGCCAGGAGCTGATGACCAACATCAAGCTCGACCGCTACGATCAGGTGAGCATCACCCTGCTGCTGATCATTCTGGTGGTGTCGGCGCTGGACATGCTGTCCGGTCGTCTGCGCCTGTGGGTACTGGAGGGTAAGAAATGAGCGTCTGGCACATGCAACCGGATCTCGCCGCCAGCCGGCGGCAGCATAAGCAGCTCTATCAGGTCCAGGGGCGCTACCTGCGCTACGTCGGGCTGGTGGCGCTGGCCTGCCTGCTCTATTACGTCTGGTTTTTTCTGCAGTTCGGCATCAGCGGCGAACAGCTGACCACCGGCCTGCAGCAGATTGGCCGCTATCTGGCGCGGATGTTCGTCTGGCACGACTTCTGGAACTGGCCGTTCGGCTATTACTTCACGCAAATCGGCATCACTCTGGCTATCGTCTTCGCCGGGACGCTCACCGCCACGGTGCTGGCGCTGCTGCTCTCCTTCTTCGCCGCCCGCAACATCATGCGCGGCGTGGTGCTGGGGACCCTCGCCCTGCTGATGCGCCGCCTGTTTGATGTGCTGCGCGGGATCGACATGGCTATCTGGGGGCTGATTTTCGTGCGCGCGGTAGGCCTCGGGCCGCTGGCCGGGGTGCTGGCGATCATCATGCAGGACACCGGCCTGCTGGGACGGCTGTACGCGGAAGGACACGAAGCGGTGGACCGCTCCCCCGGGCGCGGACTGACCGCCGTGGGCGCGAACGGCCTGCAAAAGCATCGCTTTGGCATTTTTACCCAGTCGTTCCCGACCTTCCTCGCATTGAGCCTGTATCAGATTGAATCCAACACCCGCTCCGCGGCGGTGCTGGGCTTCGTCGGCGCCGGCGGTATTGGGCTTATCTATGCCGAGAATATGCGCCTGTGGAACTGGGATGTGGTGATGTTTATCACCCTGCTGCTGGTGGCGGTGGTGATGATCATGGACACCCTCTCCGCCTGGCTGCGCCGTCGCTATATCGGCGGCGCAGTGGTGCCGCTGTATCAGGACGAACGCTAGCGCACCTTTGTGCCGGGTGGCGGCTACGCCTTACCCGGCCTGCGGGGTCCTCTCACTGGCTGACACATCGTAGGCCCGGTAAGCGCAGCGCCACCGGGCGATGACAGCGGGTACGGAGCTGCTTTTATGCCGGGTGGCGGCTGCGCCTTACCCGGCCTACGGCCCGAGCAACCAGTCATTAATTTACCCACTTGCGCGACTGAAACTGCCGGTGCTGGCCGGAGCCCGGGGGTACAGGGGCGGCGGCGACTGGCCGCCCCCTGTGCGCTCCGGCGCCGTAAGTGACATAACGCAGAAGAACTAACCGGGAGCGCAATCTGCCCCGGCATTAAAAATAGAAGTTGTAGCCCTGCTAAACGCAGCGCGAGCAGGGACATTTCCGGTTGCGCCGATATTTCGCCGGGTGGCGGCTGCGCCTTACCCGGCCTACAGGGCCCTCTCACAGGCTCACACCCCGTAGGCCCGCGCAAGCGCAGCGCCGCCGGGCAATGACCGCCGGCACGGAGCCGCCTGTATGCCGAATGGCGGCACACGCCTTATCCGGTCTGGAACGACTGAACCCGAAGAAACATTTATCCGCTCCGCTATTCCAGCCGCCAGCTCAGCACCGGCCAGCCGTATCCGGCACCGGCCGCCTGCAGCTGCGGACAGGGATTGACCAGCCGCACGCGATCCGCATGCAGGCACAGCGGCAGATCGTTAATGGAATCGGTATAGAACGTCACCTCGCCGTCATACTGCGGATGCGCCTCGCGCCACTGCGCCAGACGCGCCACCTTCCCCTGCTGATAGCTGGGGATCCCGGCAATGACCCCGCTGTAGCCGCCGTCGACCATCGCCACGTCAATGCCCAGCGCCTGATCGATCTCCAGCGCGGCGGCCACCGCCTGCACCAGCAGGCTAACCGAGGCGGAGATAATCAGCATCTGCTCCCCCTCGGCCCGCAGACGACGAATGAGCTCCCACGCCTGCGGATAGACCCGGGGCAGGATCGCCTCGCGCACGCAGCGGGCCACCAGCGCATCAACGTCCGATTTCGGTATTCCGGCCAGCGGCGCCTGGATCAGGGCCACATAATCGGCGATATTCATCTCTCCCCGGTCATAATCCGCCATTAGCCGCGCCTCGCGGGCAAGATACCCCTTCTGCGTCGCCAGCCCTTCGCGAACCATAAACTGGCTCCAGACCGTACTGCTATCGCCCTGTATCAGGGTGTTATCGAGATCAAAAATCGTCAGCGTGTTGCCCATGGTACTTTCCCTTACTGGTCAAAATAAGCTGCCGGGAGCATGCGTAAAAAAGATGACAGGAAAATGAACCGGACGCCGCAGCGCCCGGCTCGTCGTCAGCCGGCGCGGACCTTGCCGGTGCGGAACACCAATACGATCCCGCCGACGATCGCCACCATACCGACCATCGCCGCCGCCGGCAGCCGGTTGCCCAGCAGCAGATAATCCAGCAGCGCCGTGATCGCCGGCACCAGATAAAAGAGGCTGGTGACATTGACGATATTTCCCGCGCTCAGCAGACGATACAGCAGCAGCTGGGCGACCACCGAAATCAGCAGCCCGAGAAACAACACCGGAATAATCAACCCGACGTTAACGGTAAACCGGAAGCCGCTGACCGGGGCGAGCAACAGGCACAGCCCAGACTCACGGCGTACTGCAGCGGCAGGACATCCGCCGGCGACTGACGGCTGCGCTTTTGCCACAGCGCGCCAAAAGTCATCAGCAGCAAAGCCGCCAGCGCAAACAGGATCCCCGCCATCGCCATTGGCGACGCCGCCAGGCTGCGCCATACCAGCAGCACCAGCCCCGCCAGGGCAAGCAGCAGCCCCAGCAGCCGCCGCCCCTGCAGGCGGCGCTCCACCACGCAAAGCGTGAGGATGGGCTGGATCCCCATCATGGTGGCGATAAGTCCCGGCGTCACGCCGTTGGCCATCGCCTCGAAGTAACAGACCGAATAGCCGCCAATCAGCATCAGGCCGGTGGCCGCGGTCTGCAGGCGGGTGCCCGGTGCGGGCAGCCAGCGCCGACGGACGATGGCCAGCGGCGCCAGCGCGACCAGGGCAATCAGAAAACGAAAGACCAGCAGCGCCATCGGCGAGGCATTGTCCAGTCCCCAGCGGGTGAAAATGGCCGCGCTGCCCCACAGCAGCACAAAAATGGCCGTTGTCGCCTGCGAGGCCGAGCAGAGAAATGAGCGAACGTGCATAGCATGCTCCCGAACGTCAAACACAAGGTATCAAGCGTCATACCGGCAGGTAAGCGCCTGCAAAGACGGCGTTAAGCGCCGAAAACAACCCGGTCTGGAGGGGGAGGCGGTGGGCAGAGCGTGGCGAAGCGATGATGAGGCGCAGACGTCATCCACCCCGCGTCGAAAGCGGCGCCGGGCAAAGTCTCACCAGAGATGGCGTAATGCGTCATGGAATGCCTCGTGAGATGTTGATGACAGAATCCTGGCACAGACCGTTGCGGAGTGACAACTGCCCTTTATGGCTGATCCACCCCAAGGCTGTTTATTTTAAATCGTAAATAAACGTAAAGGCGGCCTCGGCTTATTCAGCCGTTCTTTTTAATCGGCTATAAAACAAAGCAGTCTGCTTGCTACTTCGAAAATAACGATATGAAGCCAAAACTGAAGCATGCTCTCTTGTTAATTCCATTTTTTGCTGTTGGCAGGATGCTCCTCCTCACCGAAAACAGGCAAAACATACAAAATCTCATGCGGATATGACCATTGACGGTGGATCGGACGATCTGATCCCGGTGGTGGCGGCTCTGCATGATCAGATGCACACCTGGCAGGGAACCCCCTATGAATGGGGCGGTACTGAACAAAGCGGCGTCGACTGCTCGGGTTTCGTCTGGCGCACGCTGAAGGATCGCTTTAACCTGCCGATGGAGCGGATCACCACCCGCGAGCTACTGCACATGGGCGTGCGGGTCGATAAGCGTGATTTACGCCCCGGCGATCTGGTCTTCTTCCGCACCCGGGCTGGGATGCACGTCGGCTTTTACGATACCGATCATAATTTCCTTCACGCCTCGAGCAGCCAGGGCGTGATGCGCTCTTCGCTGGACAACCCTTACTGGGAATCCGCGTTCTATCAGGCGCGCCGTCTGCCGAAGGAGTATAACGCGCAGATCACCATGAACAGCGACACCCTACATCTGGCAAAGAATCGCCGCTAAAAAAAAGCCGCAGCCAGGGCTGCGGCAGGTGGTTCTGAAGTTGATCAGAACTGGTAGGTCATGCCCAGCGCGACGATGTCGTCATCGTTGATGCCGAGTTTGTTATCGCTTTTCAGCTGGTTGATTTTGTAATCCACGAAGGCGTTCATGTTTTTGTTGAAGTAGTAGGTCAGGCCCACGTCAATGTAGTTAACCAGATCTTCGCTCCCCACCCCTTCGATATCCTTCCCTTTCGACAGCACATAGCCGAGGGACGGACGCAGACCGAAGTCGAACTGATACTGGGCCACCGCTTCAAAGTTCTGCGCTTTGTTGGCAAAGCCGCCGCTGATCGGGGTCATTTTGCGGGTTTCAGAGTACATGGTCGCCAGGTAGATATTGTTGGCGTCATATTTCAGGCCGGTCGCCCAGGCTTCCGCTTTCGAACCCTGGCCGCGGGCCAGCAGGTTCTGATCGTTGGTACGGTCGGAGCTGGTGTAGGCTGCGCTGACGGCGAAGTCGCTGCCGCCGAAGTCATAGCTTAACGAGGTGCCGACGCCGTCGCCGTTCTGTTTCTTCGCTTCACGGCCTTCGTTTTTACCCTGGTACTGCAGGGTCAGATCCAGGCCATCCACCAGACCGAAGAAGTCGGTGTTGCGGTAGGTCGCCAGGCCGCTGGCGCGCTTGGTCATAAAGTTATCGGTCTGAGCGGATGAGTCGCCGCCGAATTCCGGGAACATATCGGTCCAGGCTTCCACGTCGTACAGGGCGCCAAGGTTACGGCCGTAGTCGAAAGAACCGTAGTTCTTCAGCTTCACCCCAGCAAACGCCAGACGAGTCTTCTGGCTGGAGTCGCTCTCGGTTTTGTTACCCGAGAATTCAGATTCCCAACGGCCATAGCCGGTCAGGTCTTCGTTAATCTGCGTTTCGCCTTTAATACCGAAACGCACGTAAGTCTGATCGCCATCTTTGCTGTCATAATCGCTGAAGTAGTGCATGGCTTTGATCTTGCCGTACACATCCAGCTTGTTCGCGTTCTTATTATAAACTTCCGCTGCCTGCGTCGCCGTTGAAGCCACAAAGCCCATCATCATTAATGCCAGAGTACTCTTTTTCATTATTCAGTCCTGGTGATTTATTTATACGCGCTATTCAATTGCGGGCTCTCGCCCATCAAAAACAGGAGTTTTTTAACGCTGGCATATTAAATATTTATGACAATGTGGAACTTTTTATAAAAAAGAGTATTTAAATGTATCTGACATATTTTTGTCACATATCCTCTCCAGAATGCCCGATCCCGCGCAATAAAATGGCGCGCCCGCCACCCCGGGTGTTGGCAAGCGGGCCGACTCCTGCTACAACATCAGCTCGATATCGATATTCCTTTTGAACGGCAGAGAATCATGAGTGAAAGCCAGACGCTGGTGGTAAAACTGGGCACCAGTGTTTTAACAGGCGGGTCCCGTCGCCTGAACCGCGCCCATATCGTCGAGCTCGTGCGCCAGTGCGCACAGCTGCACGCCATGGGACACCGTATTGTCATCGTGACCTCCGGGGCCATTGCCGCCGGGCGCGAGCACCTTGGTTACCCGGAACTGCCCGCCACCATCGCCTCCAAGCAGCTGCTGGCGGCGGTGGGACAAAGCCGTCTTATCCAGCTGTGGGAACAGCTGTTTTCTATCTATGGCATTCACGTTGGCCAGATGCTGCTGACCCGCGCCGACATGGAAGACAGAGAACGGTTCCTCAACGCCCGCGACACCCTGCGCGCTCTGCTGGATAACAGCATCGTCCCGGTCATTAACGAAAACGACGCCGTCGCCACCGCGGAAATCAAAGTGGGCGATAACGACAATCTCTCCGCGCTGGCCGCGATCCTCGCCGGGGCGGATAAGCTACTGCTGTTAACCGACCAGCCTGGCCTGTTCACCGCCGACCCGCGCAGCAACCCGCAGGCGGAGCTGATTAAAGACGTCTACGGCATCGACGACGCGCTGCGCGCCATCGCCGGCGACAGCGTCTCCGGACTCGGCACCGGCGGCATGGGCACCAAGCTGCAGGCCGCGGACGTCGCCTGCCGCGCGGGGATTGATACCATCATCGCCGCCGGCAACCGCCCGGACGTCATCGGCCACGCGATGGCAGGCCTGCCGGTAGGCACCTGCTTCCACGCGCAGGAGTCTCCGCTGGAGAACCGTAAGCGCTGGATCTTCGGCGCGCCGCCGGCCGGTGAACTGACCGTCGATGCGGGCGCGACCCAGGCGATCCTCGAAAGAGGCAGCTCGCTGTTGCCAAAAGGCATCAAAATCGTCAGCGGCAACTTCTCCCGCGGCGAAGTGATCCGCATCCGCAATAGCGAAGGACGCGACATCGCTCACGGCGTCAGCCGCTACAACAGCGATGCGCTGCGCCTTATCGCCGGCCAGCACTCGCAGCAAATCGATGCCATTCTGGGCTACGAATACGGCCCGGTGGCCGTCCACCGCGATGATATGATCATCCGTTAAGGAGCTGAAAATGCTGGAACAAATGGGCATTGCCGCCAAAGCGGCCTCCTGGCAGCTGGCGTTACTCTCCAGCCGGGAAAAGAACCAGGTACTGGAAAAGATCGCCGATTATCTGGAAGCGCAGACCGACGATATTCTGCGCGCCAACGCGGAAGATTTAGCCGAAGCTCGCGCCAATGGCCTGAGTGAAGCGATGCTCGATCGCCTCGCGCTGACCCCGGCGCGTCTGAGCGGCATCGCCAGCGATGTGCGCCAGGTGTGCAATCTGGCCGATCCGGTAGGCCAAGTGATCGACGGTGGGCTGCTGGACAGCGGTCTGCGTATTGAACGTCGCCGCGTCCCGCTGGGGGGTGATCGGCGTGATTTATGAAGCGCGTCCCAACGTGACGGTCGACGTCGCCTCCCTGTGTCTGAAAACCGGCAACGCGGCGATCCTGCGCGGCGGGAAAGAGACCTGGCGCACCAACGCCGCCACGGTGAAGGTGATCCAGCAGGCGCTGCAGGAGTGCGGCCTGCCGGCCGCCGCGGTACAGGCCATTGAGAGCCCGGATCGCGCGCTGGTGGGCGAAATGCTGAAGATGGATAAATACATCGATATGCTGATCCCCCGCGGCGGCGCGGGCCTGCACAAGCTGTGCCGCGAGCAATCCACGATCCCGGTGATCACCGGCGGGATTGGCGTATGCCATATCTTCGTTGATGAAACCGCCGAGATCGCCCCCGCGCTGAAGATCATCGTCAACGCCAAGACCCAGCGGCCGAGCACCTGCAATACCGTGGAAACGCTGCTGGTGCACCGCAACATCGCCGACACCTTCCTGCCGGCGTTAAGCAAGCAGATGGCCGAAAGCGGCGTCACCCTGCACGCCGCCCCTTCCGCCCTCCCCGCGCTGCAAAACGGCCCTGCGAAGGTCGAGCCGGTGAAAGCGGAGCAGTATGACGACGAATATCTGTCGCTGGATCTGAACGTCAAAGTGGTGGCTGATATGGATGAGGCTATCGCCCATATCCGCGAACATGGCACCCAGCACTCCGACGCCATCCTGACCCGCACCCTGCGTAACGCCAACCGCTTTATCAATGAAGTGGACTCTTCCGCGGTCTACGTGAACGCCTCCACCCGCTTCACCGACGGCGGCCAGTTCGGCCTCGGCGCGGAGGTGGCGGTCAGCACCCAGAAGCTGCACGCCCGCGGCCCGATGGGACTGGAAGCGTTAACCACCTATAAGTGGATCGGTTTCGGCGACGATACCATTCGTGCGTAAATGAGAACGGGCGATGCAAAAATAGGCAGTTGATTCCACTGACTATTGACGCATCGCCCGCTAAGTTCTAACCTTTTGCCTCGTGATTCACGCTCGTGAACACCTCTTGCAGGGCCGATATAGCTCAGTTGGTAGAGCAGCGCATTCGTAATGCGAAGGTCGTAGGTTCGACTCCTATTATCGGCACCATCACTTCAAAATCCTATTAAAACCAGTAAATCCAGTGATAAACACTGTTTTTTACTGCATAACATAGGATCTTTTTCTCAGTGATTCTTTCAGTAGCAGTTGCCGCTGTGGTTAATAGTGGCAATTGGGATGTTAACTCATAGCGGCGTGTCGTTTCCAGGCTCAAACACGTACAAAGTGTGAACAGTCGCATCGTTCCGCCAACAACTTGAAGCCGATGACGTTGCCAGCGTCTCTAATCCTCTCCCAGAACCCTTGTCAATGTGGCTCGCGCTTCGTGCGGCGCTCCATGATGCAACACGTCGAGATGACGTTGCAGCGAATAAACAGGCGTAATGTTGGGAAGACTAACCGGATCGGGAAAGAATCCGGCTCTGCCACGGTTTCAGCCACCGGATCACAACGGCTACCTGATAAGAAGCCATGACAAGGCATCATCATTCCCGCGAGGGAATCACATATAGCTCGTTTCTCCCTGTGAAGGGATAAGGGCTAACTGCGGAAGTCGCTATGCTCCGCCTCTCCTTATGTGCCCAACACGGCATGTAATGGTCACTTATTGGGTGTCGAACCCGTTTTCAGTGACATTTTGCAGGTTTACTTATCAGTGAGCTTTTTTATAGCCTGCCTTTGTGGCCCAACCGTGGGCCGATCTGGAGGCAATCATGGCGAAGAATGCAGCAGCAGCCAAACGCAACAACCGTAAAATTCACGCCCGTAAGTTTCTGGCAACACCGGAGGGCAAAGCCTGGCTTGAACAGAAGAAGGCAGAAGAGGCTGAGTTGAAAATGGTCTCGGAGGCCAGGAAATTTATCTGATTATAGGTACTAACAATGAGGCCAATTCGGCCCTATGCTTGCCATCAAGACATCCGATGGGGCCGACAGGTGAATGCCTTTATCAAGATAGCTAACCTACCTACTTTGCCTGACTGAAATTTGCTCATGCTTGTTTACTTTTATTTCAGGATAACAGATTCTTACATTGTTCAAGATAATTCCTAATATGGTCACCATAATGATAAAAAAAGCAGCAGTTTTGTCTTTAGGCTTGGTATTGGTCGGGTGTGCAGTGCAGAAGCAACAAATGCCTTTGGATGTCTATCAGAAACTTGCCGTCCGCGAAGCTCTGGCTGATAAGTGCGTCTCTCTAGGGTTCATGGATTTCCAAACAGCAGCCTCTGCCAAAAATTTTGATGCTCGCGATTTGAATAGCTGGGCTTATGATCCTGTTATTTACCAGACTTATTTTTCCAAAACCTCAGAGGCTATGCAGTCCACACCAGTGGATAAGTCAATATGTGATCGCTACAGTGTGAGCATTGCTCAGCGACAGCAGCAGGAACAAACGGCGTACCAGCAGCAGCAGTTAGCAGCGCAACAGCAACAAGCGTACAGTCAGACAATGCAAGCTATTCAGAATGCTGCGCCGAAAACGACATATTGCAACAAGATCGGCTGGCAGACCGTGTGCAACACGTATTGATCATCAACAGTTAACGGAGCCAATGAAATGATTCGAGATGCTATATTTTCACCCTGTGGGAGGTACCGCTATTCTTTGTCTCGTGTATGGGAACCGACCAAGCCTTATGTACTGTTCATCGGTTTAAATCCATCATACGCAGATGCTGAACAAGATGACCGGACTTTGACCCGCTGTATATCGTTTGCCAAAAGCTGGGGATATGGAGGTGTTTACATGGCAAATTTGTTCGCTTATGTACATACAGACCGTTTCGAAATGTTGAAGGCTGATGATCCCATCGGGACCGATAATGACAGATATCTTGTTGAACTCATTTCCAACGCCGGAGTAGTGATTGCCGCTTGGGGCAATGAAGGACGATATTTAGGTAGGTCTATAGCTGTTGGCAAGATGTTACCAGAAAATACTAAGTGCTTGGCCTTGAATGCCACGGGTGAGCCAAAACACCCATTATATGTGCATAGCAATACGGCCTTGATACAATTCCCCTCTGCGCTTGACTGACTTTCATTTAATATGGGTCTCTATGATTTTAGATAATGAAAATTATTAAGGATAGAAAACGCATTAATGTGCCTGGAGATATTCTCACGGGATATTCATACGTTTTTCGCAATGGCAAACTATCTAAATATATTAGATAAAGATCCTTATATCTACTCACCGTTCAGAAATATATGCAATGCCTTGCTTGGTGATGCCACTGTGCGATGGTGCCAGGTTTTTGGTACGGATAGTGAAGAAAATCATTGGAAAAAAATCACTTTCTAATCATGATGAAAATTCGTTTGGGTTTGTTGGGTTGTGCAGATATTGATATCAATACCTACAAAAAATTATAATGAAAATATGAGAGAGTTTAGAAATATGGCGATTGCACATTTCGAACCACAATATATGAAATCAGAAAATGTTGTTCCGATGTTCAATATTGCAATGAAAACATCATCCTATCTTCATGCTTATATGAGGGGGGTATTACCTGCGGGAATGAAATATAGTCACCCTGATGATTTAATGCAGTTTGGGGAAATAACAGCACAATGCGTTCTAAATAAACTTGACGATAATTTTATATATCATGCAGTTTATATAAAATGAGGGGAGTAATCCCCCCATCTTATTATCTACACACTCAGAACCGCTAGCCACGCCAGCAACTGGCGTAATTCTGACCCAGTCATCGCCGGGATTTTAACCGCCTGACCGGCTTCGACGTTGCGAAGCGCGAGCGCTAACGCCATAATGTTGTTGTTCTTCATTCCTGACTCTCCGTCGGTTTTGTTGAACATGGCGGGGGCTGGCTTCTTGGTGGTTGGCGGCCCCTGCCACCTCTTCGTTAACTGCCTTCTCTACTGCTTGATTAACTGCCTGCTGTACTGCGCTCCTTAGGTTCTTCGGTAGCAGATGCCGCTGTATAACCGTCCCGGCAAACGTGATGGTCTGCGTGTAGACCTGAACCACGGCACCACACCAGATAAAGCTGGCGAGCGGCGCTTCCTTCTTCTTCCTCATCAAATTTATCTCCAAACAAGGCGACGACTGACGCCGCCGTGACCCCAATAACGATGGCGATACACCACCATAAACCTGACCAGTCTGTTTTCTGCTGTGGTGCTGTCAGGTGACTTCTGAACCGCTCCCGATCTTCGTTCATTACTGCTAACCTCACAATTCCTGTATTAATCATTAATCTGAATCCTCCGTGTCGAAGGTTTTCACGGACGGACAATGCTTGCTCCCTGTTACAAAGTTGAAGCTGTAAATGGAATTTTCATAACGGCAGAGCGTTCTGCCGTTGCTGGTCTCCTCCTGTTCGGTTAATTGCATCGTGATGCGCCCGGCGTGTGCTGACTGGCAGGCCAGCATTGCCAATACACAAAGTAAAATTCTTTTCATGGTCATATCCTCAGGTTGTTAAATGTTCAGATCATAGGTCTGATTCACTTCATCTTGCGTGATATCGAGGTACGTCATGGTGACCGATGGGCTGCTGTGGTTCAGCATTTTGGATATTGTCTCGATAGGTACACCACGTTCCCACAACGCACGCCCGCGACACTTGCGGGCGCTGTGTGTCCCGATGTTTTTATCCGTGACCATTTCCCCGGCCTCACTGAATGCCCTGCTGGCTGACTCTCTGGTGACTGGCCTCGCAGTCTGACTCTTCACCCGGTTTGATCGGGACTGAAACAGGAAGATATCTTCGGGATATGCCGCACGGCGGCGGTTGATAATCTCCCGCGCCTTTTCGTTAATCGGGATAACCCGCGCTTTTTTCGTCTTGCCCTCTGTGATGCGGATCTCCGTCCCGGCAACGTCTTTATAGGTCAGTGCCAACAGATCACTAATGCGTAACGCCAGGTTGAGATTGAGCGCCCAGGCGTCTGCGTAGGTCTCATTGCGATACCTCAAAACCTTCTCAATTGCCGCCGCTTCCTCCAGCGTTGGCGCGTTGGTTTTTGCCATAATTTGTGTCTCCGTCATCGTTCCTGTGAATGAATTATTGATCACAACACGATCATTTTAAAGGGGTTTTTTGATCATTTTTGTTAGGTCACAAAAAATGTAGAGGATACCCCACCCCCGCCGGAGAGACACACCAACAAGGGCCATGCCGAAGGCTGGCAGGTCGGAAAATATCTATTGGTGAACTCTTAGCAGGGTTAGTATCTTCGGACTTGGAAAACGGTTAAGTGCCTGCCTGGCTGGTTCAATAAAAATGAAACATGTTTTTGAAATATCTTGACGGCTGAGTGATCGAGTCCTCGCCCGGTTCCTGGTCGCCTGGCTGAACTTCGTCAACGTATGCAAAGAATTGAATTTTCATTCACATTTCGGCTTGTTCTATTCATCTGGTGACTGCATAAAACCACGATACGGCGGTGGCAGAGACGGCAAGGCGATAAAAGTTATTATTATTCAGTTGATTGCTTGTATTCCTCCTTGCTTAGGTCACACTTGAATACAGTGTGACCTAACTTAGAGTGTCGCTTCTTTGCCTGCCTGCTGGAGTCAGATTCCCCACCAACATGACGCCAGCGCCCGGCGATATTCCCCAGACCTCCGGCCCTGGTCTTTGCCTCATTCCACAATAGGTGCAGCAGAGCTATACCCGCCATCCGGCAATGCCTCTGGCGCTTCACCAGAAGCCCGCCCCGGCCTTTTCCCACAACAGGCACTCAACGGTAACCACAATCACAGCGCCCCCCAGAGCGCGTCCCGTGAGCCTGAAAATCGGGCTGAAAACCGAGGCGATTCTCATCTTTTCTGGTTTTTTGGCGAAGGAGTTTTTTTTTCAACGAAATTGGGTGTAGTGAATGGATTCGGTTTAGCACCGCGATGAATAGGCGACCCACGATATCGGTAGACAGATTTAACGAACCCGCACCAGCCCTGGCTGCGAAGACCTGATCGTTATGTCCTCCGCACGTACCATACACCGTAGCGAAGACAGCCACTTGACCACGACACCGCGTGGGTGATGCCCCAACCTGGCCCGAACTGGGTGAGTTTGGGACATTTAACCGCATTTAATGGATATTATTGCGCAATTATTTCCCGCCAAAAATCCAACCGATGATCGCACTAATGACCGCTGTCCGGGTTTCACCTGCTGCACTTTTGAGGACGTTGATTATGGTATCGCTCGCGCCTGGTGCTTGCTGCTGGAGCAACTTCAAGCCGATTGGAGTTAACTTAGCGGCGTAGTCCATGTCGGTTGATGAGATTATATCAATGTAACCCATATCTCTCAGGGCCAGTAAGGTGTTACGCAGTAGCTCGCTGCGCTTGTCGTTCCAGCCCCAGTCCGAATAATCAAATTCTGAATGGAATGGGTAATCCGCGAAAAGTTTCACCAGAGTTCCGGTTGCCATCTCGTTGAAACTGTCTTTGCCTTGAATTATTTCCATGTCGTTTCCTTTTATTGCTGATGGAACGAGATTACTCAGTTACGGCTGGAAGCTCCAGTAATGGAATGGTTACTTCCTGCACCGTTGACTGGGTATATGAGACGTAAGGTGTCTTCTGGCAGAGGGGGGGGCTCTTCTATTGGAGGGGAGGTATCTTCTCTCAGAGGGGAAGTGTCTTCTGGGAGACGTAGTATAAGAACAGATATAAAAACAAAATTAAAAACAAACATAAAAGCATTACCCCCACGGCAAACCCTTCTCTTGTTTGGCTATCGCCTTTTGTTTGCTGGTCTCTGTTCAGTCGCTCAGCTCCACGCTTCGCACTGATCCTCTTCCTTCCGTGGCTCACCACTCGTTCACCGATCACGGTAAACGGTTCGCCACTTCAGGAGGATGCTACGCATCCGAATTTTTTGTGGGAAGAGGATGCATACGCATCCGATACTTTGTGGAATCCGCGATGCGGATGCCGAGAGTGTAACTCGCAGGCGAACGATGGGCGCGAGGGGGGGCCGGGGTCAATAATCAAAGTTTAAGCAAAGGTCGCGCCAATTATTCTTCATGCCCCGCGAAATCCTCAACGAGAGGGGCCTGCACAGGGCTGTAACACCGATGGTAGTGGGTAGGCATCATAACGCGGCAGAGAGCGCCTCAGGGCCTTGCGGGGATAATCGAAAAGATCTTGACATTGAAATTAGCTTTGTGTCATATTGCGATAATGAAATCAATGTATATGATGCTTGTGCTTGCAAATGGCGAGCAATACTGATAACATGGGCTTTAACAATTAAGGTTCATTACCGCCCGGTGATGATTCCTGACTAAATGGGTTACATAACGAACCTCCGAGAATAATTTTAATAACTCAACGGAGAACCCAAAATGAACAAACCAAAATCCCAACGTCTCGACCTCACCAGCATGACAGGCGAGCAGATCGCAGACCTTATTCTGAATGGCAAATACACCAAGCCAGCGCTCTGGGCGTTCATCAGCCGAAATGGTGGTGCAGACGCCGCACATGCAAAGCATCCTCAACTGGCTGTTGCACTTCATATCCTGAAAAAGGAAAAGAAGAAGGCGAAAAGTGCCCGTCTGGTCAAGACGATCCTGAAACCGCTATCCCGCCAGTATGCTGACGGTCAATCCATGACTGAGATACTGGCCCCGGTGCTCCAGAGCTATCGCCGTCTATACCGTGAAAAACTCAACCTCGATATGACGCCCGAGCAGGTGATCATGTTCTTGGTTGCCACCCACGGTGTGGAGAACCTGGAACAATACGGTTACAGCGTTGCGGGCAACTTCCCGACATTGCCAACAGTGTGATCCATCCGGCGCAACGCCGAATTAACCAAATCGCCTCACACAGGGCAAACCAACCAAAAATGCAGGCCACAAGGCCGCCGGAATCCTGATCGTCACCAGCGACCAGCAGGATCGAATCCGCATGTCTGACAAACAGGAGAAACGCCATGAAACTGACGTTTAGCAATTCAACGATGGACACGCTCATGCAGGAGTGCCGCCGCACCGGGACACCTGTTGCAACGCTCATCAATAAACTTGTGGATGCAGAAGCCGAACGCATCCAAACAAATATGAAGAAATCCATTGAAGGAGAACCAAATGACAGAAGCAGCAAAAAATAAACCATACGAATCAATGCCTCAGCCAAATGAGGACAAACCGATCACCATTGATACGTTTTCATACTGGTCAATCCCGGTAGCGCGGATCACGCGGTTCAACGGAGTGAAAAATGATACGTTGATCATGGCGGTATACAGTCATTTTCTTGGCTGGAAGAAGACGACTGGTCAGATCCGCCCATCTCAGCAGTACATTGCAGATTGTTGTTGCATGGGCCTCTCAACCGTTCAGAAGAAGGTGAAACTGCTCGAAAAAATGGGGTGGATTAAAACCAAACCAGTTTATAAATCAGGTAGTAAAGAGATCCTTTATATGGATTATACCGTTAAAGATCCTGAGGTTATCTTAGCCGAACTGAACGCTGCACTTGTTCAGCAGGGAGATGAAAAGATAATAATTGCTAAAACGAAGAAATCTAACTCAACGTCGGCGGAGTCCCCTGCTAATGGTGACAAGGTTGTACATGTCGATTTCAAAAAACAGGCTGAAATACCAGATCCGCAGTCAACCACGTGTGAAACCGGGCACAAAACACCATCAATCGACCGCCGTTCTACTGGCCCCAGCAGGGAGCAGATGGAGGAATGGGACGCTGAACAAAAGGCGAATGGCGGCATACCTTTTTAATTTTATCGCGAGGACGAATGAACAATGATGACCGCAACGGCGTAAACGCCGAACCAGAACAACCAGCAAAGACCGATCTACCCGATTTGACCCGTCAGAGAAAATCACGCAGCCGTACCGACTCCATAATCTCTACTGCTAAAAAAATGTTGGTGTCCGGTATCGGGCCAAACGAGGTTTCTTGCAGACTCAGGTTAGATCCGGCTGTAGTGCTCGACCTCTATAATAGTTCATGGAATCCGACCTGTCGGAAGGTGACTCCCCCCAATGCCTGGACATGCCAAAAGCTGGCGATCCGATGCTTCGGGAGTGGTGCTCCGCTCGATGAAATTTGCCGGATCACAGATCGACCACTATTTTCTGTTATCAAGATGCTGACCGCTGAGGGCGTGAGCCTTTCCGTGTTGAGTCAATATCTGCCCGCAGAGTCAGATCCGCTGATGGTTGAATATCGCAAGACGCTGGCACGCCATGAGGCATCACCGAAGCGTAGACCGATCAAGATCAACCCGGTTCGCCGCAGCCAGACAGCAAGCGCCACAGCCTGATTGATCCAATATTGACCCAACATTTGACCCTACTCTCTTACTTGCCGTTGTTGGTTGGCGCGAATGCGTGCATCCGCGACGGCTTGTACCTTATATGGAAAACAATAATGAAAACTACCCTTAAGAAGGTTCGCAATTTGATTGCGGCGAGCATGGCGGGCTGGTTGCCTGAGGAGTACGAACAGCAGCAGCGCGAAGAGAAATTAAAAGGTGCGGTTGATCGCTTCCTGGAGACGCACCCGGAATATATCGAGCGTTACACCTCAAAACCAACAACAGTACCCGCCGTTGCGCCAGTGATCAGCAAAAAACAAAAAGCCAAACGTATCATGAAGACGCTGGGCGCTGGGGCAGGTGTCTTTACTCCTCATGTTGTGGATGAAGCGGCATTAGCCCGTGCTCGCGCCAAATGCCGGGAGATTGTTGCCGCCGATCCGGCTGCGTACTCATACATTATCGAATCGGCACCGATTAAAGGGTGAATGATTGAAGGTGACAAATGATTGAAGGCAGAATTGCCGTTACTGAATGAGTTACCGACTGATTTTACGTGAAATTTGTTGATAATGATTATCATTCGCGGTAAAATAATAACATAAGGTGATTAATGGATTCGAAAGAGTCTGCTGCGTACTACAGCCATGTTTACGTAATCTCCTCTCAGGCGCTGGTTCCCAAGATTAGCCTCTTTGTACCTGCGCCGCTTATTCATTCAGCCGGGTAATAATCCCGCTGAACGCTAAATAATTCTGCCGTGGTATTAGCCTGCCGCGATGGGATTTGCCATAAGCCCCGGCTCTCCTCCGGGCCATCTTGCCACGATGGAAACTGGCATCGAGCGCACGGCGATGATTAGAGGTCTCCCGCTGTGTTGCTCACCCTTTCCCAGTCCGGTAAAGCCGGGTTATCGGAAACCGATAACGCCAGTTCATGGCGCTGCATTCCAAGATCAGAAAAATAATAACAACGCTCATCGCTTGTCCTCCGGGGTGGCTCTTCTGCCGCCTGGTTTTTTTCTGACACCTATACACCGTCAATTATGACGATACGGCCCAAAGCCACGGCCTACAAGGCCGCTATACCGGCGATGCTGCAACATCATCGTGAAACGACTGAATAACCAAACAAAAACTTTATGGAGTGACAATTTATGCTTATGTACGAAGAAGACTTATCCCCGCAGGATGTGATCGCGTATCGCGATGATCCGGTGTTTTCACACAAAACAATCACATTCGCCACCCTGGCTGTGGATTGTGTTCCTGGCACGCTGCTGACCTCAGCGGGTGCAGCCTATGCGAGCGGCGCTAATGTTCTGATCGCGCTGGATAGCCACAAGGCGGGTGCTAACGTCCCTGTAATTGTGGTGGATCGTGGTTGTGTCCTGAAACGTAACGGTCTCCGGGCTGCTACTCCAGCGGCTCTGGCTGCTGCAATCACTGCTATTGAAAACGACGGTTTGAACCGCGTTTCAATCTCCGAATAATAATAACGATAAGGACATCTAAAGATGACTATTTCTACTACAGGCTTTAAGGTCAATTACTTCTCCGGCGCGTACAAAGAACGCTTCGGGGATAACTTTCTGTTGCAGGCGCTCGACATCTTCAAAGATAAGACAAGCCCACTGCCAAAAGTCGAGCTGGACGAACTCCACGAGAATATGCAATTCGTCGCTGCCAGCGTTAACCGCTACTCTACCGAAGTTGGCGTGACCGAACGCCCACGCAGTAAAAACCGCCTGATCGAAATTCCCCATTTTGTAACTACGGGATCTGTTGGTGCTGCTGATTTTCAGGGTCGCCGCCGTACCGGGACTCAGCGTCAAACAGACATTGGCGAGTTGGTTTCAGATGAAGGCATTCGTCAGTACCTGAAATTCCGCCAGACGAAGGAATTCTACCTGGCCCGTGCATTATTTGCCGGACAGGTGCTTGCACCGTACACCCAGGATCGGCCTGTGCTCGATTTTGAGGATGAATTCGGTCAGACCCATGCAGCCGCAACCGTGGACGCCACCAAAACAGGTAACGGCCCGTTAGAGGATCTGGATACCGCAGCAAACGCGATGCGTTTTGCGCTGGGTGGCTGGCTCAGTTCCATGCGTGGTGTGGTGGTTCTATGTTCACCAGAGGCATACAAGGCGATCAAGTTCCACCCGTCTATGCTGACGCTGATCAATCATGGTGTGCTGCCGGATAGCAACCTGTTCAACGCAAGCGTTAAGGCAAGTCTGCCAGCGTTTCAGGCGATGACTGTTGACGGCCTGACCTTTGTTAATACTGGTCTGCTGTACCGCGATTTCATCCCGGCTGGGCAAGCGTTTATGGTTCCGGTGTTTGGTGCTAACAATCTGGTCGGTAGCGATCTGCAACCGTTCGAATGCTACCACGGCCCTGCATCTCGTGATGCTCGCCTGGCGGCTGATGGCGCGGAAAGTCTGTTCTTCCAGTATGGCTGGGAAGACCATCTGCACAATCAGACCATTCAATCTGAATATGGCCTGCTGCCGATCTGCTACAACCAGAGCATGATCACCAAGCTGACGGTTAACACCGCCGAAGCGTAATCAGGCGAGGTAATAGCCACAACGGAATAACACTCCCACGGGCTAACGGTTTTGGGGGCCATTATTGGCCCCTCCGTCATTATGGAGAGGTAAAATATGAAGATCGACATTATGGGCGTGGCCCAAACCAGGCTTCTGAGCGTCAGCGTTAAGACATTAGATGATGCTGGAATTTTGAATATCAGCGGCCTCTGCCGCAAGCTGGGCGTTAAGCGCTCAACCTTCCTCAGCAAGGTGGCATCCTCCGGCCTTGAACAGGCGATTTTGCATTATGCAGCGCTCAAAAAGCAGCGGGATGTGCTCGCCACTCTGTCAGAGAAAGATGCAGCCGCGTTTTTAGCAGCCTGTAACGCAGGTAATAGCGCAAGCAAGACCAGCAGCACCAAACACTAAGGCCGGACGGGAAACCGCCCGGTTTTTTTATGTTCGATGTATACCTCAGAATCCGTAAACCAGGTTGATTAGTTTCATTTGTCGGGCGTTACTGATAGACATATTCTTGATCGTATCTAAGAAACTTTCCTTTGAGGAGATGGCTTGATCAAGAAGACTTTGCTTAAACAGAGAAACATAAAGAGCAGCGGAGTAAGCCTGGCAGTTGATCGAGCGTTCAGGGTTAAACTCAATATCAGTGAACGCGTCATATTCAACAATCTGTTCAGCCAGTTCCTGCTGTTTCCTTAACGCGCTGATATAAAGCCAGTCGTAAAAAGCGGTCTGAGGCTCTAACTCCCATTCCTTACCAAAAAATTTGAAGCCTATCAGACGACCAGAGGTCAGAAGGCGCTTGTCTTTTTTAGCCTCCCGAGGCGTCATTTCAAACATATCAGCATATGGCCCGCCACGCTGGAAGACTTTGCTTCCCTGAAATGCACATTCGATAGTTAATGTCCGTTGCTGTTTCAGTGTGGTGAACGAAAGGTTGAAAGCACTCAATGCAACGCCGAGGGTGTCACGGGACTTGCTGGAAATCTCAAGGATCTTGTCGACATTAGGCAGGCTTGTCTTTGCTGCTTCATGGAGAGAGTCAATTGACTTCTGCTTTTGTGAGACTGACATTCCCGGAAACCACGTGAAATCTACAAGCTCAGTTTTAACGAAGAGCGATTTTTCATGAACAGGGATATATACGGTCTTTGTGCCATTGAACTACCTTATCGAACAAATTGAACGGGAAGCGAATAGCCCGCCTCCTGTAGCTTGGAGTTGTACCTGTCTTCCAGCAAGTAGGCCTTCGTAAGCTGCTTTCGCCTCTTGCTTGTTAAATGCAGCACCAAAGATATATTGCGGTTCAATTGTATCAAATACTAACACTTCTGCTTGTACATCTGTAGTGTCGTAAGGTTGCAAGCGTTGATCTTGCCGCGATGAAAAATTTTCAAGTTCATTGAACATGCCAGAGAGCGATGCGAGATTTTGAAGTTGGGGTAAGGGTTGACTGCTAATTCTTCCATCGGCTGCATTGTGACAACAAAACGCACAAGGTTTTGTCCAAAGTAATGACGGTTGTAAAAGCAATACCACCCATTCAACTTGAGGGTTATCAGCACGTAGTCCGAAAAACATATGGTGATTAGGGCGTGTAATTGATAGACAGGAGGCATCCCTATGCCCATCCCATCTACTTTCGTCATTAATAACTGGTGCAATACGACGCCCTGGTGCGTTTGCTATCGGAACTATTCCATGTTGCATAATGCTTGCTAAATTATCGACGCGAGTGAAGTGCACAAGTCGAGTGATTCCTTGCTGTTGCACGATACGTTGGATCTGCTGAATTCGCTGAGTCATAGTTAATCCTTCCTTTTTTGTATCAATATATTTCCAGGTATGTGAAAAATGAAGCGATAGGATCAAAATACGAACGAATTAGCATTAAATTTTTACTTATCTATTACTATTAGTTATTTTAACTGTTTTTATGAGATTTTCACTTTTTTACGGTATATTCAATAATCTCAACATAACCCGCCAACTCCTTGATGCTGGCCCCTTGGCTATAGGTGCGTAATGATTCGGTTTTCCCGCGCTCGTGACCCACAATCAGCGCGATCCTGTCCTCGGGGACACCACCGCGATCAAGCTGGCTGATGAACATCCCCCGCAGGCTGTGGAATACCTTCCGCTCCCGTCCCTTCCTCACCCAAAGCCTTACGTTTGGCCCTCGTGAAACGTTGCGTATGCCACGTAGATCGCTTCCCGTCAGCACGTTCTGTAATACTGGCATGGTAGAACAGGAATCCGCCGTGATTGTTCTGGATAAGCTGTTTAACGAGAGTTTGCAACGTGCTATGAATGGGAACCAGTCGGGCCGCATTGCGCGTCTTGCCCTCTGTCACCTCGAAACACCAAACCCCCTCTACCGTTTTGATGTTGCCGATTTGTAGCGAACAGATTTCATTAAGCCGCATCCCGGTATACATACCCACCAAAGCGACGGCTTTCATTTCCTGATCAAGCAGAGCCACAACCCGTGCCAGTTCATCGCCGCTGAATGGTTCGTAACTCTCGCGATCATGTCGCACATCCAGCTTATGGGCTGTGAAGACGTTCTCCTTTGGCGCATCGTGGTAACGGTTCTGAGCCAGCGCCACCAGTTGGGACAAGCAGCCCAAATAATTTGCCAGTGTCTGTGTCGCCCGTTCAAGTTTTGCGTTGTCGAGCCAGTCAGTCACCATCGTTCTGTTGATCTCGTGCAGGCGGAAATCCTTGCACCTGAAATGTGCCGTGAACACCTCCACTGCTTTGATGTACTTGCTCAGAGTAGACAGCTTGCGTCTGTCACTGTGTTGGACAATGAATTCATCCCGCAGTTGGACAAGGGAAGGACAAACACGAGCGGTAGCAAAGTTGATCCCCGCATTCTGGGTGACGTACTGGTCAACCTGGCGTAGTTCGTTCAGGACGCGATCAACACAATTTCCCTGTGGCTTTGGTTTCAGTCGATCACGGATGGTGAAAAACTCATACATTATCCGGTCTCGAATGACACGGGCTTCCCGAATATCTGCCGTGCCAGTTGAACGCATGAATGCTGTTCGATTCCCAAACAGGGAACGCATATAAAACGGCAAGGTCACCTTGACGGCATAGCACGATGATCTTTCTCTGACTAAGTACGCATTCGGCTTGTATTTCATGTTCCCCCCGATCTAATATTCAGGGGCAACTACTACTGGTTGTGTTAGTACCGATTATCAGTGACAGCGCATTCGATTCGAAGAATCAATGACTTGCGCAGCCAGTCATTGGAATAGAAGGTCGTAGGTTCGACTCCTATTATCGGCACCATCCTACCTATTTTAACGTCTCCCTAAGTCTACTCAAACACCCTTTAAATCCTTATAATACGCGGTTTCACAGCCCTTATTGTCTCTGCTCGTCTACTCACGTTCACGAAAATATACGGTGAGTTGGGGGCATCGGTGGGTGATCTGCTCCCCGTTGATTAATACAACACGATATTAGTAATGTCTTCATAAGCCACATGAGGACATCCCCTTGAAGAAGGGTTTTTCCGACGAACAGATCATCAGTTTCCTCCGCGAAGCTGAAGACGGGGTTTCTGTCCGTGAGCTCTGCCGTAAACACGCCATTTCCGATGCCACCTTTTATATCTATGGACTACCTCCGTTTTGCAAGTACTGAATCTGGTTTTGGGTTGTTGCTTACATCTATCCGGCATCAGGAAAATCTGTGCCCAAATGGGTAATTCGCACACAATCGCCTCAACAACTGGACGGCCTCTGAGGCCAGTATGAAAATCAGGTTCCGATTGTGCAGGTGCAACCTGTCACCATTTTTCAGCATCGACCAGATTATTCGCGCGTTTTTGTTAGCGACCGCCACGGTCGTTTTATTAAATCCGTTCCGTTCCTTTAACTTGTTAACCCACTGATTCATATGGCCATCATTGTTATTCATGGCAACCCTGACGACAGCGCGGGCACCATGAATAAAAAGTGTCCGCAGATGCTTCTCGCCTTTTTTCGTCATATTCATCAGCACCTGCCTGTCGCCACTCGAATGCTGGCGTGGAACCAAACCCAGCCATGCAGCAAAGTGGCGGCCATTCTTAAATTCAGTTCCTTTGCCAATAGCAGCAACAACGGCCGTGGCCGTTTTAGGGCTAATGCCTTTAACTCTGGCGATACGCTGACAGGCTTCTGATTGCCTGAATACTGTTTCAATTTCATTATCAAAAAAATGGATCCGACGCTCGAGATCGTTAAAGAGATCATAGAGCTCGGCAATTGTTCTGCGCATACGGGAACTTAGACCGTTTTCTGCATCTTCAAGGATAAGAGGAATAGCCCGGCGAGCTCTGGAGACAGCACTGCCAATGGGGATTCCCCCGGTCAAGTAACAGCCCTCTTATTTGACAGATGTAGCAGTGCGGTGATTTGACAATACGCTGCCTTGCCCGCTGTAAAGCCTGGATATCCTGCTGTTAGGGGCTTTTTGCGGCACGAACTGCATTTTCGGTTGCATCAGAGCCACTGCGATGGCCTGTGCATCATTTACCATCATTTTTTTTGCCCGCGGACAAAGGGTTTTACATACTGAGGACTGATGACCTTTACTTTGTGCCCCAGTTTCTCAAACTCACGCTGCCAGTAAAATGCCCAGGTGGACACTTCGATCCCAATCAGACATGCAGGAATATTTGCCAGCGTCTGGAGCAATACTTTTCGGCCAGTTCGTTTCGTATAAACCGGTTTGCCGGCCTGGTTTAATCCCCAGAGCTGAAAAACATTTTTAGCCAGATCAATACCCAGAAATACGATATTCATGGTAATTCTCCTGGTGAGCACATTTCGTACAGTTAACCGCAGCGGGAGGAGGTAGTCCATCCCATTACCTGGCGCAAGAAGTATGGCGGTATGGAGATGCCCGAGGTTAGGCGCCTGAAGTCGCTTGAGGAAGAGAACGCAAGACTCAAGAAGCTGCTTGCCGAAGCCATGCTGGATAAGGAGGGATTTCAGGTGGCTCTGGGGCGAAAATACTGACGACAGACCAGAAGCAGGAAGCCGTTGAGTTTATGTGTGATGCGACCTGTCTGTCGCAACGTCGTGCCTGCCGGCTTACTGGTTTGTCCATGTCAACCTGCCGATATGAGGCTCAGCGTCCGGCAGCTGATGCGCATTTATCAGGGCGCATTACTGAGCTGGCACTGGAGCGCAGACGTTTTGGCTACCGCCGCATCTGGCAGTTACTGCGCCGTGAAGGCCTTCATGTTAATCACAAGCGCGTGTACCGCCTTTATCATCCGAGAGGACTGGGCGTAAAACGCAGACGACGTCGTAAAGGGCTGGCAACAGAACATCTACCGCTGCTCCGCCCGGCGGCGCCCAACCTGACCTGGTCGATGGATTTTGTCATGGACGCGCTCGCCACCGGTCGCAGGATCAAGTGCCTGACCTGTGTGGACGACTTCACGAAGGAGTACCTGACAATTACCATCGCATTCGGGATTTCAGGCGTTCAGGTCACGCGTATTCTGGACAGCATTGCACTGTTTCGAGGCTATCCGGCGACGATAAGAACTGACCAGGGGCCGGAGTTCACCTGCCAGCGCACTGGATCAATGGGCCTTTGAGCATGGTGTTGAGTTGCGCTTAATTCCAGCTGTAAGCATCCCGGGCAAGCTGACGCAGAAGGGATTTATTGAGATTTTTAACAGACAATTTCGCGATGAATGTCTGAATGAGCACTGGTTCAGCGATATCGTTCATGCCAGGAAAATTATTAATGACTGGCGGCAGGATTATAACGAGTGTCGTCCACATTCAGCACTGAATTATCAGATGCCATCAGAGTTTGCAGCACGGTGACGAAATCGAAAATGTGAAGGTAAACAAACCGACATTACTAACTGATGGTTGTATCTAATACAGGGGGCAGGTCAATCTCTCTATGTTGTTCGAGGTATTGAGCGCGATTGTAAGCTCTCCTGACTTCGTTAGTATCGAGATGTACTAACGCAGCTTCGATCACATCAGGAGAAAAACCTTTCTCTTTAAGCACCGTTGAGGCAATAGCTCTCATCCCATGACCGACAAAAAGATCATGAAGCCCATACTTATAATGGCATGTTAGCCTCCTAAATGTTCACCTGTTCAAGCTGCTGATGATAATCGGAAAATATCATTATTTACATAGGGATAAGCAACATCATTTTTCAGAATCGTCATTCTGATGCTAACATCCTGTAACATATTAATTAAATGGTGTATCCTCATTTCTATAGGAAGAATCCGCTTTAAATCGGTTGCTGATTGTGATTATTAGTTTTGTGAGGCAATGGCAATGTGCGAAAGGATGTTAAAAAAAGATGTTTATTCTGAATGGGTTATACGCAATAGCCTGTACTGGATGACTTCGCTTACTCAGTGGAAGCTTTGTGAAGATATATCCTCCTGGACTATCTCTTTTGAAAACGATAGTCCCGAATGCCTCTATGAATTCGAGAGGCTGCTGAATGATTATACTTTGCGAGAAAAACTACAGCATAAAACAGGGGCGTTGAGAGATTCTATTGTCCATAAAGTGCTTCGCAGTGTCGATGAAAGGCTTTCGTAATGGAATTGATGCCATTCAATTTTGACAGATTGCCTAATGGACAGGTGTTTATAAGTAACCTCGCTGGTTTTCATCACTTCATTGATGAACAAGAGCTGCTTGATCTTTCTGATGAGCAAATCAATGCGGAACAATCAAACGCACTCGAAAGCAAGCTATTTATAGCTAACGAAAGCTCATCGGCTATAACTCCCTATGCTTTGAGTTCTGCTTTTGCAAAACGATTGATGAATGAACTGGCGGTCAGGCCAATTTTCATGATTGTGCCCACATTACGTTGCGACCATACCTGCAAGTATTGTCAGGTCAGTAGAGCTTCCATGAACGCCTCTGGTTATGATCTAGATCCCGCTCTCATCCCTGATATCATTTCTACTATCAAAAAACTATCAACTCCACCTTACAAGATAGAGATACAGGGTGGAGAGCCACTCTTGCGGTTCGATTTAATTCAGTATACCTACGAGCAATGTGCTGAAACGCTGGGAAGTACCGATTTTGAGATGGTGGTAGCATCAAGCCTGTCTGTCTTGAATGAGGATATGCTTGAATGGTCGAGAGACAGGAACATAACGTTCTCTGTTTCGCTTGATGGTGAGGAAGTTGTTCACAACAGTAATCGAATTCTTGGTCATGGGCTTGCTTACAGTAGAACAGTGGCAGGGGTAGAGGCTATCAAACGATCTTTAGGCGCTGGTCGCGTTGCAACGGTTACTACAGTTACTAAAGATCTTATCAGGCACCCTGAATCGATTGTCCAGGCTCACTTATCTCTTGGCCTCAAGGACATGTTTATCCGACCTGTTAGTCCCTATGGGTTTGCACAAAAATGCATCGTTCACCTAGATCGCTTCCATAACGCGTTCCGGATCCTCGTGAAATACCGTGACAGCCTCGGTATAATGGTTGAGTGTGTCAATGTCCTTGTACTGGTCGATGGAGCCGAACCGGATGTTGGTCATACCCAGCT
>OKVR01000153.1_pt1 | contig 32399 bp, 38 predicted proteins | sample 1606891 | NCBI WGS metagenome assembly OKVR01 (sample SAMN03281011, study PRJEB24777) | human gut metagenome | isolation source: fecal sample PR176 from 1 month old male Indian infant, caesarean delivered... | place: Singapore | collected 2006-01-13 | reverse complement strand
CACGGGGATCATAGAAGATGGAGTTCGATGAAAAAGTCCGGATGTAGAAAAGCAAAAACCCGCCTAGTGGGGCGGGTTCTTTAAATAGTGGTGCCCGTACTCGGACTAACGCCGCAGGCGTTGAACAGCGCGCGTGTCGCGCTGGCCCCGAAAGGGGGTGAGCCGCTGTGCGGCGATAATCGAACGCAGTTCGATGAAGAGTCCGGCTACAGAAAGCAAAAACCCAGCCATAGGCTGGGTTCTCTGAATAAGTGGTGCCCGGACTCGGAATCGAACCAAGGACACGGGGATTTTCAATCCCCTGCTCTACCGACTGAGCTATCCGGGCAACGGGGCGCATTAAACCGTAATCCGCCCACCCCGTCAACCAAATTTCTTAAATTACTTGTCGATTGCTTATCTTTGCGGCAATTCCGCGTTCAAAGGCGCATTTTGACTCAATATCACTGCATGCCGTTATCACCTTGACGGCTTTTCCAGCCGCTGGTGACGGAGATAACGTGACGCAACCCGGAAATCAGGTAATCACCAATCACCTCTTCATCTTCCCGCGGCGAGCTCAGCGTGATTTCCGCATCCACGCCGTGACGATAGGCGCCATGATGGCTGAAAATGGTGCCGATATAACATTTTCCGTTCAGCCACACCGGAATATAGGCCACCGTCTCATAGATATAGTTGACGGCAACGCCGCTGTAGTAGTTGTCCGCCTCGTCGGCGGAGGTGCCGGGCGAATGGGGCAGATCGGTGCATCGTTGTCGCTGGCGGGCTTATCTTTCAGCAGGTTGCCCTGCATAACCTCCAGCGAGCGCAGCAGATCCGCTTTATCGCCGTCGCTCAGGCTGGGGGTCAGCGGTTGGTCTTTCTCCGGGGAGCGGATGCTGTTCAGCGTATAGCGATAGCGAACCGTCACCGCGGGCGTCTGGCTGGCGGTGCTGAACGGGCGCAGCAGGTAGAGATTATCTTCGCCAAACTGGCCGTTGTACCACAGGGCATACACCTGGCCGTTGATTTTGACCCAGTGGTTCCACTGGTTAGCCCCGCGGCCATTAATGGAAAAGAGGGCGCCGGCACCCGGCATCGAAATCGTCGCCATTATCACTGTCGCTACCGTCGACGGCGGCAAAATCATCCTCGCCGCGCCGGAGCACCCCGGTGTAGCTGAAGAGCCCGGTGCCGCCCACGTAGCTGTCGATGATCAGATCGCGTTTGCCGTCGCCGTCGAGGTCGATAAGCGTAAAGGTGACTTTGCCGTTTTCTGAATCTGCGCTAATTGCGGAGCGCAGAAACGCCTGCCACTCGTCATCGCTGATATCCGGGGACGGTTTGCTGGTCGTCACTAGGCTGTCATCGGCGTAAGTGAGCGTGAAGTCGGTAATATGGCCGGTTAACGGAAACTGCTCGGCGACCCTGTTCAGCGCCAGTTCGGGATCGCTTTTTTGCGCCTTCAGCACCGCGTTATACAGCGTTCGCAGGGCCAGGTTATCCGCCTCTTTCTGCTGCTTCGGGATCACCTGGCTGACAAAGGTCGGCAGCATCCAGGTACCGCCCGGGGTGATTTCCCGGCACATACCGGTGCTGTACTTCAGGCTGGGGGTAAAGGTTTTACCGTCCCAGACGCGGGTTTCGCCGGTTAGGCAGTCGGCAATGCCCCGTTCTTTGTGCAAAAAGACGATAGTGCCGTTGGCGTAGCTCGAGGCCTCGGTGGTCAGCAACCGTGGCCTGTTCAGCTGGGCGTTATCGACCAGCCACAGCGCATAGCCGTCGTTATAGGGCGCTCGCCAGCAGAGCGCCTGCACCAGAGAATGGGTTTTATCCAGCGCGGTCATCGTGATCTGGCGCTCTGCCGCCGGGATGGCCGGGTTCTGCCAGTCGTCACAGCGCTGGTTCAGCAGCGGCGTCAGGGAGGGCAGCAGCTTCTGGCGCTGAAGTATGCTCAGCGCCACCGGCTGCGCGTTATGGATCACCGGGGCGGCGATAATCTCCGGGGGCGGCAGTGGCTGGCAAAATGGCATCGTCGCCGGCATCGCCTTTATCCAGCAGCGCGTCGGCGGTGCCAGGTGCGTTCGCTGAAAACGCATCCATTTTACCCAGCACCTCGCGGCTGCCGGCGCTGGAAAGCGGCAGGTGCTGGCCGTTCAGGGTGAATTCGATTTTGCGCTGATTCGCCAGGGCCTGTAGCAGGGCGGCAGTCTGATCGCTGTCCAGACGGAAGTGGCTGTCGTCCTGGGCGTCCAGCGCGCCAAGATCCCGGTCGTCGATCAGCAGGCTGGCGGTGGAGTCGGCGGGGATATCGTGCTCGATTTGCGCAAAGGTGGCCGTGGCGGCGAGGCGCTGTTCGCTGCCGGCGTTGCGGGTCAACAGCACGCTGACCTCGCCCATGCGGACGCCGTAACCCGCCGCCCGGCAGGTGCCAGTGTTATCGCAGGCGAGCTCCCAGTCTTTTTGCGTAAAGGAAAAACCTTGCAGGGGAGCCGCCAGCAGAGGTGTGGAGCACAGCCCCAGCCAGGCAGCCCAGAAGAACGCGCGCATATCAATCCCTGTCAGCAATCAGTGAGGGGGAAATTATAGGCGCGACGTGGCGGTTAGGATATCAGAATCAGGTTAAGGCGCCGCCCATACGACACTGGGCGAAGCGCAGAATATCTTCTGCCAGCCGCCGGGCCGTATCCACATCCGTCTGGCTACGCTTGATCAGCAGACGGCTCAGGCAGCCCTCGACGATCAGCTCCATCTGTTTAGCGACCATTTCCGGGTCATCCACCTCCAGCTGAGTCAGCAGCTCATGAGTATAGGCCAGCGAAGCCTGCTTCTGCTGTTCCGCCAGCTGGTGAATGGGGTGCTGGGGATCGGGATAGAAGGTGCAGGCGGCGATAAACAGACAGCCGGGGTAGCGGTGGTTACTAACGCAGGTGGTGAGCGCGGCATAGCGTGCCAGCAGCTTTTGCTCTGCGCTTAAGGTGTCGTCCAGCAGCAGCTGACGGCGCCAGGCATCCACCTGCTGGCTCAGATAGCGAAGCGCGTCGTACAGCAGCGCTTCGCGATCGGGCCAGAAGCGTTTCAGGTCGCTCGTCGGACAGGACACGCGCTCAGCGACCATCTCCAGCGACGTGTTGGCGATACCTTCAATTTCAAGAATTTTAATGGCTTCTGCCAGGACGTCTTCACGTAGCACGGTGTTCTCCTCCATCTTTCCTCCTAAAGTGTCGCTCACGCTTGCCAATCGCGCAAATGGGCGCTGAATGCCGCGGCATCCATAAAGCCGGTGACTCGCCGCTCAGGCTGTTCCTGACCCTCAGCGTTGAAGAACAGGATCGTCGGCAGACCGAGCACCTGCAGGTGTTTCAGCAGCGCGACGTCTTGCGGGCTGTTCTTCGTCACATCAATCTGCAATAACACGGTGCCTTTCAGCGCCGCTGCACGTCAGGTGAACTAAAGGTGTATTTTTCAAACTCTTTGCACGCCACGCACCAGTCGGCGTAAAGATCGAGCATCACCGGTTGGCCTTTTGCCTGCGCCAGCGCCTGGTTAAGCTCGGCCACCGAGTTGACGCGGGTGAACGTCAGATGCGCCTGCTGCTCGACTGCCGGAGCGCCAAATGCCCAGTCCTGTAGGGGCCGCGCGCTGACCAGCGCGACAGCAAGCAGGATGATTTGTACCAGCCGCATCCACGGCCGGGTAGCGCCCAGCGAGGTGATAAACGCCCAGCTGAAGAAGGCGACGCCAAGCATTGACCACAGACGTAATCCCCACGGGTCGCCGACAATGCGCTCCAGCAGGAAAACGGGCAGAGCCAGGATCACGAACCCGAAGGCGGTCTTCACATGGCTCATCCACGGGCCGCTCTTCGGCAGCAGACGGTTGCCAAATACGGTGACGAGGATCAACGGCAGGCCCATGCCCAGCGCGTAGAGGTACAGCGTGCCGCCGCCCAGCCACAGATTACCGCTCTGGGCGATATACAACAGGATGGCGCTCAGCGGCGCGGTGGTGCATGGGGAGCAGATCAGTCCGGCAATGGCGCCCATCGCGAAAACGCCACCGGGCGAGCCGCCCTGGCGCTTATTGCTGAGCAGCGCCAGCCGCGTCTGCAGCGAGGAGGGCAACTGGAGCGTGAACAGGCCGAACATGGAGAGCGCCAGCAGAATAAATACCACCGACAGTCCCGCCAGGACATACGGGTGCTGCAGGGCCGCCTGGAACTGCAGACCGGCGGCGGCCACCACCAGCCCCAGCGCGGTGTAGGTTAAGGCCATCCCCTGGACGTAAACTAAAAGGCCAGGCAGCAGGGCGCGCGCGGTGGAAAGCCGCTGCTTTCCGCCCAGCACAATGCCGGAAATCAGCGGGTACATCGGCAGCACGCAGGGGGTGAAGGCGATACCAATACCTATCAGCAGCGCCCACAGCGCCGTAAAGGGCAGGCGGGCAGGCGTGTCTGCAGGCGGCACTGCGGCAGGCGCAGGTGATGTGGCGAGCTCCGGGGCCGGTCGCGGCTCAACCGGCAGCGGCGGGTTGAACGCCGGACGGCTGCTCGTCGACGGCATGGGCTCGATGGCGGTTGCCTGGCCGTCGGCAGAAGCCGCCAGCACGGCGCTCAGCGGGATCACTTTGGTTTCCGGTGGATAACAGAATCCGGCATCGGCGCAGCCCTGCCAGGTGACGGTGAGGGTGGCGTCTTTCTCCGCCTGCTTCACCGTGACCGGCACGGTCAGGCGCTGGCGGAAAATCTCGCTTTTGCCGTAAAACTCATCTTGATGCCACTCTCCTGCCGGGAGCGCCGGTTCGTCGATCGTCGCCCCGGCGGCGCGAAAGGTAAACTGTTGACGATAAAGATAGTAACCATCCTTGATTTGCCAGCTCAGGTTGACATTGTGCTGTTGCTGCTGAAAGTCAAAGGCAAAAGCCTGGTCAGCAGGCACGAAGTTCGAGCGCCCCGGCGCGTCGAATAACCCGGCGGTGGCTGACGTGCTGCACAGCAGCAGGATCAGCGTAATGATGCGGTAAGCCATGAGAGGTAATCGTTGTCTCCATGAATGACGGGCAGAACCAGCAGTTCAGGGGTTTGATACGGGTGGTGAGACTTCAGGCAATCCAGCAGCGCCTGCTGATGGGCAAGGTCGGTTTTGAGCAGCATCTGAACTTCATACTCCTGCTCGAGTTTCCCTTCCCAGTAATAGAGCGAGGTGGCGCCCGGCAGCAGCGTGGCACAGGCGGCCAGCTTGTCCGCCAGCGCTTTTGCCGCCAGATCCTGGGCGGTCGCTTCATCCGGCGCGGTACAGAGCACAACAACAGCATCAGGCGTAGTCATCATGAACCTCGTATCAGCGAAAAGAGGCACTATAGCACGCAAGATGCGGGGATATTAGCGTCACGATCGGGGTAGGGGAGGGAAACGGGCAGCGGGCCCGCGCTGGGCCCGCCGCCAGCGGTATTTACAGCATAATCCCGCCAAAGATAAAGCCCAGGATTACGCACAGCGTGATAGCGATAACGCCAGGGATCAGGAAGGCGTGGTTAAAGACGTATTTGCCGATGCGCGTCGAGCCGGTGTCGTCCATCTCCACCGCCGCCAGCAGGGTCGGATAGGTTGGCAGGACGAACAGCGCCGAGACGGCGGCAAACGAGGCGATCGCCGTCAGCGGGCTGACGCCGAGCAGCAGCGCAGCGGGCATCAGCGCCTTGGTGGTGGCTGCCTGTGAGTAGAGCAGCGTGGCGGCGAAGAACAGCACCACCGCCAGCAGCCATGGGTAATTGTGCAGCAGGTCGCCGGCCACGGCCTGGATATCGCTGATGTGCGCTTTAACGAAGGTATCGCCCAGCCAGGCGACGCCGAGGACGCAGACGCAGGCGCTCATCCCGGATTTAAAGGTGCTGGCGTTGAGCACTTCGCCAGTGTCGATTTTGCAGGTGATGCTAATCAGGGTGGCGATGGTCAGCATAAACACCACGATCGCTTCGTTACGCGGCAGCACCGGGTTCTTAATCAGGCCGACGGTATCGCTGATGGCCGTGGCGTAGAACATCACCGCCACGATGCCGATCAAAAACAGGAGGACAGAGCGTTTGGCGTGCGGCTTCAGCTCAAACACCTGGCTGCCGCGCAGTCTAACTTCCCCCTTGGCCAGCCGCTCCTGGTAAATGGGATCGTCTTTCAGTTCGCAGCCGAGGAAGTTGCAAACAATCGCGGTGAGCATTACCGCCAGCAGGGTGACCGGAATACAGATGGCCAGCAGCGTCAGGTAGCTAACGCCCAGCGGCTCAAGGATCCCGGCAAAGAACACCACCGCCGCGGAGATAGGCGAGGCGGTGATCGCTATCTGAGAGGCCACGACCGCAATCGACAGCGGACGAGATGGGCGAATGCCTTGCTCTTTGGCCACTTCGGTGATCACCGGCAGCGTGGAGAAGGCGGTATGGCCGGTGCCGGCGAGTACGGTCATAAACCAGGTCACCAGCGGGGCAAGGAAGGTAATGTACTTCGGGTGGCGGCGCAGCATCCGTTCGGCGAGGCTGACCAGGTAATCCATCCCGCCGGCGACCTGCATGGCGGCGATAGCGGCGATGACCGCCATGATGATTTCAATAACGTCGAAGGGGATCGCACCCGGTTTGATTTGAAAAATAAGCGTCAGGACAAGGACGCCAAGGCCACCGGCAAAGCCGATACCAATGCCGCCCAGCCGGGCGCCGAGATAAATCGCCAGCAGGACAATAACCAGTTCTGCACCAAACATATATGCCTTCCTGTTTTTTTAACAAGTTGATATTGGATTGTTGTATTTTAGTAAAACTAAAAAGCAAAAAGGCATGTCATCGCTGACATGCCTTTGAATGACTATCCGGAAAGATTACTGTTCGCTTTCATCGGTATAACGCTTCGCTTTATAAGCAGGATGCATCAGGTTTTGCGCGGAGAAAATGTCATCCAGCTCCGCCGCCGTCAGCAGCCCACGCTCCAGCACCACTTCCCGCACGCTCTTCCCGGTTTCGGCGCAGATCTTGCCGACGATATCGCCATTGTGGTGGCCGATAAACGGGTTGAGGTAAGTAACGATACCGATGGAGTTATAGACGTAACCTTCGCACACCGCTTTGTTGGCGGTAATGCCGTTGACGCATTTCTCCAGCAGGTTGTAGCAGGCGTTGGTCAGAATATGGATAGATTCGAACATCGCCTGGCCGATCACTGGCTCCATTACGTTCAGCTGCAGCTGCCCGGCTTCGGAGGCCATGGTTACTGTGGTGTCGTTGCCGATCACTTTAAAGCAGACCTGGTTGACCACCTCCGGCACCACAGGGTTAACCTTCGCCGGCATAATAGAAGAACCAGCCTGCAGCTCAGGCAGGTTGATTTCGTTGAGGCCCGCGCGCGGTCCGGAAGAGAGCAGGCGCAGGTCGTTACAGATCTTGGACAGTTTCACCGCCAGGCGTTTCAGCGAGCTGTGGACCATGACGTACGCCCCGCAGTCCGAGGTGGCTTCAATCAAGTCTTCCGCCGGAACGACCGGGAGGTTGCTCACTTCCGCCAGCTTCTGTACCGCCAGCTGTTGATAACCGTCCGGGGTGTTGAGACGTGTGCCGATGGCGGTTGCGCCAAGGTTCACCTCCAGCAGCAGCTCCGCGGTGCGCAGAATGCTTTTGGTCTCTTCATTGAGCAGCACATTGAAGGCATGGAACTCCTGGCCGAGGGTCATCGGCACCGCGTCCTGCAGCTGAGTGCGGCCCATCTTGAGGATGTCCTGGAATTCTACGGCTTTCGCCTGGAAACCTTCGCCCAGTTGCTTAATCGCATCGATTAGTTTGAGGATGGAGGCATACACCGCGATGCGGAACCCGGTCGGGTAGGCATCGTTGGTGGACTGACATTTGTTAACGTGATCGTTTGGGTTCAGATACTGGTATTCACCTTTCTGGTGACCCATCAGCTCGAGGCCGATGTTCGCCAGGACTTCGTTGGTGTTCATGTTTACGGAAGTGCCGGCCCCGCCCTGGAAGACATCGACCGGGAACTGGTCCATGCATTTGCCGTTATTCAGGACTTCGTCACAGGCGGCGATAATCGCATTTGCCGCGCTTTTGGGAATGGTCTGCAGCTCCTTGTTTGCCAGCGCCGCGGCTTTCTTCACCATTACCATGCCGCGCACGAATTCTGGTATGTCGCTGATTTTGCTGTTGCTAATGTAGAAGTTTTCAATCGCTCGCAGAGTATGAACGCCGTAGTAAGCGTCCGCGGGAACTTCCCTGGTGCCCAACAGATCTTCTTCGATACGAATGTTGTTTAACATGTGAACCTTCTTTTCAAGCTGCCAATGAATTCACCAAATACACAGAATATCCAGTATTCAGTATATTTTCTGGCCGACGATTATTTCCTTAACCGGCCCGGTGCCCAAGATCATATGCTGATGATAGCGAATATCAGTAAGCTTGATCACTTATTACATCGCGGGTGTGAGAAGATTTATTAATCTGTGAAATGGGTCACCGCTTTCCTATTCCTGGAAAAAATAAGCATTTCCGCTGATTGAAAAGCCGCTCAGCATCCCCATCTTAGTGGGATGCAATCAGCAAATTGATAACTACGGGGGCCGAACTCGGTGCCTGTCGATGAAGGAGACGCCGGTGCGTTGGATTCCGTTTATTGCCTTTTTTCTTTACGTGTACATTGAGATATCGATCTTTATCCAGGTCGCGCACGTGCTGGGCGTCTTTATGACGCTGATCCTGGTGATTTTTAGCTCGGTGGTGGGGATGTCGCTGGTGCGTAACCAGGGCTTCAAAAACTTCCTGCTGATGCAGCAGAAGATGGCCGCGGGCGAGAGCCCGGCGGCGGAGATGATCAAAAGCGTCTCGCTCATTATCGCTGGCCTGCTGCTGTTGATCCCGGGGTTCTTTACCGATTTCCTCGGCCTGCTGCTGCTTTTGCCCCCGGTGCAGAAGCACCTGACGATGAAGCTGATGCCGCATTTGCGCTTCAGCCGGATGCCGGGCGGCGGCTTCAGCGCCGGGACTGGCGGTGGAGAGACCTTCGAAGGGGAATTCCAGCGCAAGGACGAACAGCGCGACCGTCTGGACCATAAGGACGATCGCCGCGATTAACTTTTATCGGCCCGGTCAGCAGACGCGACCGGGCCGCTTTCTTATTGCGCCTATACGCTGCCTGTCGCCAGCTTGCGTCTCGGTAAAAACAACCACAGCGCCGCCAGCATCACCAGCGCGTACAAACTCTTCCAGCCGACCATCGCCAGCAGCAGCAGACAGAGAATGCTGCCCACCGCCGCCAGCAGCCGATAGCGCCCGCGCAGCAAACGACAGCCCGCCAGCATGCACAGCAGATAGATCATGATGAAAATGCCGTTGGCATAGACGATCAGCGCGTCCAGATTGATATCGAGAAAATAGATACACAAGGTGCTGACCACGCAGGGAGCCCAGCACGGCGTTGAAGGGCGTTGCGCGGGATCTGCCGCGGCGACAGCCTCGCGAGGTAGCTCTGCGGCTTATGCTGCGCCTGCGACCAGACCAGGCGGGCGAAGCTCTGAATATAGATGTTAAGGCTGGCGAAACAGGCGAGATAGCCGATGACGCAGGCCACCCACAGCGCTTCGACGCCGAACAGGCGGACCACGATATTCGGTAAAGACGCGGCCGCCGCCATCTCCTCGCCAAACGCGTGGAAGTGCAACACCAGCACGGTACAGGCCCAGTAGACCGAGCCGGCAAGCAGCAGGCCTATCATCAGCGCGCGGGGAAAATCGCGCTCGGGATGTTTAAACTCCGAGGCGAGATGGGCAAAGGCTTCCAGCCCGACAAAGCACCAGAACATCACCGACAGCGCGGAGAAGAGCTGGCCGCGGTCGATCGCCGCCGGGGCGGGGAAGGGGATTTGCGCCGGGCTTATTCCGCCGCGCCACCAGACGGCGACGATCAGCGCGACAATCAGCACGGCAACCAGGGTCTGCAGGTTGGCGCTGGAGCTGGCGCCGCGTGAACCGACCCACCAGACGATAGCCAGGGTACCTAGCTCCGCCAGCAACAGCTGCGCATCATGCCAGCCGAACAGCGCCTGGCCGAAGCCAGTGGCGATGTGCAGCGCGGCGGGGAGCCCGACCGGGATAACCGATAAAAATAACCAGCCGGTGACGCTAGCCAGACGTGGGCCAAAGGCCATATCGACAAAGTGGGCCACGCCGCCCGCGCTGGGGAAATGGCGGCCCAGCAGGGCGAAGACGATGGCAATCGGAAAAACAAGGAGGATGAGCAACGGCCATGCCCACAGGCTGTTATCGCCAGCGACCAGCGCCGCAAGCGCCGGGACGGCGAAAACGCCAGTGCCCAGCAGTGAGGTGGAAAGCAACCCGACTCCCTGTCCCAGCCCTAACTCCTGTTTTAAACCACTCATGATTCCATCCTGCGCCAGTAAAAACAAAGAGAGTATCACAATCGCTTTTCCTTATGACCGGTTGCCCGGTGACGCCGCTTTTTGCGTGCCAGCGCAAAGGTAAAAATTTTTTTTAATTTTGCCCTTGAAGCCGGAAATGGCCATCCCCATCTCTCTCTGCACTAGCCGGTAAACCGCGTTCGGCCCGGCGTCACCCATAACTGATAATGACTTTCTCGAAGGAGAGCTATCAATGAGTATTCGTCCGTTACATGATCGTGTGATCGTCAAACGTAAAGAAGTTGAAACCAAATCTGCGGGCGGCATCGTTCTGACCGGTTCTGCAGCAGCTAAGTCAACGCGTGGCGAAATCATCGCTGTCGGTAAAGGCCGCATCCTGGAAAACGGGACCGTGCAGCCGCTGGACGTTAAAGTTGGTGACATCGTGATTTTCAACGATGGCTACGGCGTGAAGACTGAAAAGATCGACAACGAAGAAGTACTGATCATGTCCGAAAGCGACATCCTGGCAATTGTTGAAGCTTAATTCGCACGACCCTGAACGAATTTGAGGAATATAAGAAATGGCAGCAAAAGACGTAAAATTCGGTAACGACGCTCGTGTAAAAATGCTGCGCGGCGTAAACGTACTGGCAGATGCAGTTAAAGTGACCCTGGGCCCGAAAAGGCCCGTAACCGTGGTTCTGGACAAATCCTTCGGCGCGCCGACCATCACCAAAGATGGCGTTTCCGTTGCTCGTGAAATCGAACTGGAAGACAAGTTTGAAAACATGGGCGCGCAGATGGTGAAAGAAGTTGCCTCTAAAGCGAACGACGCTGCAGGCGACGGTACCACCACCGCAACCGTGCTGGCGCAGGCCATTGTGAACGAAGGCCTGAAAGCTGTTGCTGCAGGCATGAACCCGATGGATCTGAAACGCGGTATCGATAAAGCGGTACTGGCTGCAGTAGAAGAGCTGAAAGCGCTGTCTGTTCCGTGCTCTGACTCCAAAGCTATCGCTCAGGTAGGTACCATCTCCGCTAACTCCGACGAAACCGTAGGTAAACTGATCGCTGAAGCGATGGACAAAGTCGGTAAAGAAGGCGTTATCACCGTTGAAGACGGTACTGGCCTGGAAGACGAACTGGACGTGGTTGAAGGTATGCAGTTCGACCGTGGCTACCTGTCTCCTTACTTCATCAACAAGCCGGACACCGGCGCCGTTGAGCTGGAAAGCCCGTTCATCCTGCTGGCTGACAAGAAAATCTCTAACATCCGCGAAATGCTGCCGGTTCTGGAAGCTGTAGCGAAAGCGGGCAAACCGCTGGTTATCATCGCTGAAGACGTTGAAGGCGAAGCGCTGGCGACCCTGGTGGTTAACACCATGCGCGGCATCGTTAAAGTGGCTGCGGTGAAAGCGCCGGGCTTCGGCGACCGTCGTAAAGCCATGCTGCAGGATATCGCTACTCTGACCGGAGGTACCGTTATCTCTGAAGAGATCGGTATGGAGCTGGAAAAAGCAACTCTGGAAGACCTGGGCCAGGCGAAACGCGTGGTTATCAATAAAGACACCACCACCATCATCGATGGCGTTGGCGAAGAGTCCGCAATCCAGGGCCGTGTTGCTCAGATCCGTAAGCAGATCGAAGAAGCAACCTCCGACTATGACCGTGAAAAAACTGCAGGAACGTGTCGCTAAACTGGCTGGCGGCGTGGCAGTAATCAAAGTCGGTGCAGCTACCGAAGTTGAAATGAAAGAGAAAAAAGCACGCGTCGACGACGCCCTGCACGCAACCCGTGCTGCGGTTGAAGAAGGCGTGGTGGCTGGCGGCGGCGTAGCGCTGGTTCGCGTTGCTGCGAAACTCGCTGGCCTGACCGGTCAGAACGAAGATCAGAACGTCGGTATCAAAGTTGCGCTGCGCGCAATGGAAGCGCCGCTGCGTCAGATCGTGTCCAACGCCGGTGAAGAGCCGTCTGTTGTCGCGAACAACGTGAAAGCAGGCGACGGTAACTACGGTTACAACGCGGCAACTGAAGAATACGGCAACATGATCGACTTCGGTATCCTGGACCCAACCAAAGTAACCCGTTCTGCACTGCAGTACGCGGCTTCCGTGGCTGGCCTGATGATCACCACCGAGTGCATGGTGACCGACCTGCCGAAAGGCGACGCGCCTGATTTAGGTGCTGCTGGCGGCATGGGCGGCATGGGCGGTATGGGCGGCATGATGTAATCGTGCGCTATACAGCATAAAAAAGCAGAAACCCCTGGCCAGCAATGGCTGGGGGTTTTTCTTTTGGTGCGCTTTTTAGTATAAGGCTTATACATAAAATCATTTAAGCTGTATCAGAGCGGCAAGCACCTTCGTATCGGAAGCGACTGACAAGCGCGACCGGGTAAGGAATGAAAGCGGCTCATGCCGACGCAGTTTGAAGGATGACAGGTTTACATCCGGGCCAGTGCGTCCAGCTCATCGATCATGGGGAATAACATGCAGGTAAAATATTTAGCAGGGATTGCCGGCGCAGCCTTACTGTTAGCAGGTTGCAGTTCCAGCAATGAATTAACCTCTGCCGGCCAGAATGTGCGTTTTGTACAGGAGAAGCCGGGCGCAGAGTGTCAGCTGTTAGGGACCGCGACGGGTAAACAGAGTAACTGGCTCTCCGGCCAGAATGGCGATGAGGGTGGCTCCATGCGCGGTGCGGCTAACGCCCTGCGTAACCAGGCGGCAGCCATGGGCGGCAACGTGATTTATGGCGTCAGCAGCCCGACGCAAAATCTGTTGTCGAGCTTTGTGCCCACCGACAGCGAGATGAACGGCCAGGTATATAAGTGCCCGAACTGATGCGCGATGCCTCTCTCTGCGAGCGTAGAGAGAGGCGTGACCGGTAGAAGAGGGTCAGGCGTTAAGCTCCGCTTTCTTCTCCAGATAGAAGGCATGCAGGGGACGCAGACACTCTTCCAGGCTGAGCATTCTTCCTGGCTGGGAAGGAATAATGGTACTGAAGATTTGGCATGGCGCCAGCGCCGTGTGCATCGCCTTAAGCTTGGGGCTTTTCTCAATAAGGCGTACTACCACGCTGTTTTCCATTTCAGATAAATGTGGCGCACTGGTTTTTACCACCGCTCCGGAGACAATTTTCTTGCCTTCGTCCGTCTCGCAGCAATAGAGCACGCCCAGATAATGGGAAAACAGGTTTAGCTTCCATTCTTCCTGGGGATACTGCTGGTAATCAATATTCGGCTGAGTAGTTAAGTCGACGCTGTAGCACATTAAAAAATCCATATTTGAACTTAAATACTGGATAAGTTCCTGATCGCCGACTGTTTTTAATGCCTGTTGAATACCGATTATCAGGGCTTCAACCTGTCGGTCATCAATAGTTAACGTCTTAATTTGCTCATCCTGAAATACCAGGATCAGCGTTGACTGCGTTTCGCCAGGTTTAAGCGTAATAGACATTATACGCCGCTCAGGAGAAGGCTGTTGTATTTCAGCCATTTCTACCGTGGGGATATGGGTTACGAGTGTTTCGTTATAAGCGATAATCTCATCTTTGTAAGCCTCGCCTTTATTTTCAAGTCGCTGAAAAATTAAGGCCATTCTACTTTGCAATATCAGAAGCAGGTCGGATAATACGGGTGCCTGAAGATAGAAAATCTCACAGGTATCATTCGCTTTCTTGACCTTAAGTAACAGCGCCAGGAAACGCTCTTCAAAAGTAATTCCTGCAGTATTAAAACCAATAAACGTTCCTTGCATAATCTTCTCCTTTATTAAGCGGTAGCCATCGACTTCGATTGTGAGAGGTCAATAACGCGATCGGCTGATGCAATGGTTGATGGCCGGTGCGCGACAATAATTCGGGTGATACTTAACGCTGAAATCGACTGATTGATGACCGACTCATTTCTGAGATCCAGGTGACTAGTTGCTTCATCCATAAACAGAATACTCGGTTTACGGTACAAAGCACGAGCGATCAGGATACGCTGCTTTTGACCGCCGGAAATGCCCAGCCCCAGTTCGCCGACAATGGTTTCGTATCCCATCGCCATCTTCATGATTTCATCATGGATGTTGCAATGTTTGGCACATTCCATTACGAATTCCAAATCGGGGTTATCATCAAAACCACTGATATTATCGATAAGTGAACCTGAAAAGAGACGATCCTCCTGAAGTACGCAGGCGATACCGAGACGATAGTTATTTAAACCAATTTTTTGAATCTCCAGATTATCCGCCAGTATTTCGCCGGAGTCAGGTGAAAGCAAACCGCACATGACTTTCAACAGCGTGGTTTTGCCAACGCCAGATGGGGCCAATTAGCGCGACAGACTACGCCTGGGGCAACCGTTAATATTCAGATTGGTAAAAATAGGTTGTGAAAAAGGATCGTATTGATAACTCAGGTTCCTGACTTCAAGTTTCACGCCGGTGTTTGCTGTAAACACACGTCGGGATGGAAGTTCTTTTTCCGGTTCGCTAAAGGCGATTTCAGATAGACGTTCATTATGAAGCGAGAGCATACGAAGCTGCATCACCAAATCAATGAGATTCGATGCACGTTGAGAAAACTGGCCTCGATAAGCATTAAATGCCATAAACATACCGAGCGTCATCTCATTATCAATTACCATAATGGCACCCAACCACAGTACCACCACCTGATCGATAGAGGTGATAAAGGTATTAATCCCACCAAACATCATATCAAAGCGAGTTTGCTTAATACCTGCGTTACTGGCATCAACGTTAAGATTCAGCCAATGCTGCGAGCGACGTTCTTTTAAATTTAATGCTTTGATCGTGGAAATGCCATAAAGTGATTCCATAAAGTGAGAGTTAGCACGCGCCCCTTTAACGACCTGCTCTTCCGTTACGCGCCGATAAAAACTATAGGTAGCGAAGCGCATAATCGCATAGCAGGCGGTAAAGCCAATGACGACCCAGACTAACCAGCCGCCATATAATGTCAGCATGACTAACAAACCGATCGTCATTATCGAATCGATGATGCCAGTGACGATACTGTTGGTAAAAATTGAACGAATGGTATCCAGAGACGAGAAACGAGACTGGATATCACCTAAGTGTCTTTTCTCGAAAAAAGATAATGGCAAACTTGCCAAATGATCGAATAGCGTTGTTTTCCATTGAATGTTGGTCAACGTATTCAACGTCAACGACGTCCATGCTCGGAGCATGCTAATAAACGTGCGGAATAGCGTAAAAAATATTAAACCAATACAAATAACAGAGAGTAAACTTTCATCGTGCGCCATAATGACATGGTCAGTTACTAACTGTGTACCAATAGGCAACAGGAGGCCAATCGCTTCTACCACAACAGAGAAAGCAAAGATCTTAATCAGCGCCGATTTTAAACCAACAATTTTATGCATTAAATCCAGGAGTCGTAAACGGGATTTCGCCTCCTCTTGTTGGAAGTTATGATCAGGCCAGAGTTCAAGCGCAACGCCGGTAAAATTATTTGACATCTCACTGATGCCAATGATTCGTTTACCCAGCGCGGGATCGTGAATCACAAATCCGTTTTTCTTTACTTTTGTAAGGACTACATAGTGGTTCATTCCCCAGTGGATGATGCAGGGAAGCTTAAGCTGTTTTATTTCATCGAGGTCGAGCGCTAGCGCACGGTTTTTTAAACCAGCCTGCTCGGCTGTTTTGCTTAGAGACAGCAGTGAGGAGCCCTGTGAGGGGCTACCGAATCGTTGACGAAAATTAAATAAATCGATATTTAACCCATAATAACCACAGACCATCGCCAGACAGGCAACTCCACATTCCGATGATTCTGACTGTAGAATAACAGGCGTTTTGTTAACCAGAGAAAAATTTAGTTTTGCAACAATGGTTTTGAACAATTCGTTAGTCATGGATTGGCCCAGTAATGCTTTGAGTTATCTTATACACAGGGGTAAACATCCACATATAAAGTGGGCGCTCTTCGAGAAATACAACGGCTTGAGCCTTCAGTCCATTCGAAAGCGAAAGCGTTTTACCATTGTAATTAAAGGTTTTGTTTTCAATTTTGACAATGGTTTTATAGAGTGCCAGTTCCTGCTGGTTCGTTCCATTATTAACATTAGTGTATTCAGACAGTTCCTGTCGGGATGTCGGGACCGAAGATATTGAAAGTATTTTCCCCGGGAATTGCCCAAATTTATCGGATGGGAAAGCATCATAGCGGATGTTAATGACATCACCCGGTTTGACGTAAGGTATGCTATTATTAGGTAACCATAAAATAAGATAATATTCTATATCACCAGTGGGTTTGATTTGCGCTAAACTGCTGCCTTTGTCGACCATTTGTCCTTTTGTTACAGCCAGCGATTCAATGCGTCCTTCTGTGGTTGCTTTAATAATGACATTACCATTGGCATTTGATTCAACCAACTGGTTTTTGTAATCATTAATCTGGTTTTCCTGAGATGATATTTGGTTGTCAAAATCTGCCGTTTTTGTGATTTTATCGCTATTTAACTGGGTTACCTGGGATTCCAGTTGCATTTTCTGACTGACCAAAGACTGATAGGTACTCTGTTGTTGAAAGTATAATGAATGCTGATAGTTATACTGATCTTTGGTGATAAGGCCATCACGAAGATATTTATCGTAACTGGAAAGATTATCATGCATTTTCTTTAAACCAGTCTGCGCATTAACCAGCATGCGGTTAGTTTCTTTTAACGAATCATTGATGGTTTTTAGCTGTTTATCTAAAGATAAGCGAGTTTCTTCTTTATTATGAGAAAGTTTGGTGATGATATCTTCAGCGTTCGCAATCTTTTCATTAATGACTTCTATTTGCGCCGTACTGACGTTGCCTGTTGTTGTATTTCGGGAGATGTCAATTTCATATAAAGACTGTCCTTTGGCGACAAGGTCACCGACTTTTGCATATTGGGAAATAACAAACCCTTGCTGTGGCGCATAAACATTGACAGAATGAGGTAAAGTAATAACTTCCCCACGAACATCAATGCGTTGGGTAAAGGTACAAAATATTGTGGTGGTTATTAGAATGGCTAAAAAGGCAAAAGAAAGTAATGCAATAAGCCATGCTGGAAGCCCTGCTAGCAGCAAAGCCTTTCCTTTCCAGTGATGCTTTTTGTATTCGATCGCTTCCTTGCGATAGATTTTTCTTAACATAATTATCACTTACATAATGAAATGAAAAGGCCCGATATTTCAGGCCCTATTTACTTAGTAAAGAATGTCAACAAAACGTTGAGCAAACAGCTGAGGCGTAAATTAATTGCTCCAGAAGTTTAATGTGCCATCATAAACGGCATCCATTACACCTGTTGCATAATGCAGCGTCATATCCCAGCCAACGATACCCGCAGCAATACCAAAGCAGACGCCACCGAGAATAACCCCGGCAATCATTCCTACACCCTGGCCAATCGAGCCGATACCAAAGATACCGCCGCTTACGCCGCCCCAACGTCCAGCGTAACCTGTACCAAAAATCGCCCCCAGAGAGGCGCCCAGAGCGATGGCGCCTACTTCTTTAGCAGCCCAGGTCATAATATCGGTAAGAGTATCAGTCAGCGCGCCGCCAGAAATCTCTTCCATTTCAAATACAGTTAATTGATGCATGATTAGTCCTTTAACTAAAATTAAAATTATATGTTCATTCCAGACCGGAAGTTGGTCCGCAGAGAAGATAGTCGTTGCTGTAGTATGAATCAACTCAACTTAATGTGAATTGTTGATGAAATTTCAGATTCATTCTGAATCTAATCTAATCTAATTATTTTATAGATTCATAAAGCAATATTAATTTTAGCAAGTTAAATTAAGCTATTATTATGGACGTGACTCAAATTGTAGTGCATTACTTTCATCCGTATATATCATAATGCTTTTGATTATGTATGGAAAAATAAAAAAGGTGGATATCATTATCCACCTTTTATGAGATTATGGTTCTCTTTATTCTTCCTGAACTACTACCTCAAGTATCGCTTTTACATGCCCGGCCGAGACTTCAGCGCTGTTGTCGCTCATTCGGTAATAATCGGCGGTAAAGTTAATTTTTTGCGATGCTTGAGCGCTGGCAATACTGTAGGTCTCTGCGTCATAAAATATAACGGGACTATTGTCTTTTTTGAAGATAATGCCAACGTTGCTTGCTGCTCCGCCTCCTGTTAGCAGATTATCGATGATGCCATTCCCCGCAGGACTGGTGCCACTAACTGGGTTAAACCAATAGTAAAGTTTATTACCAATTGAACCCGCTGGGCATGAAACGTCCATTGTGATAGTTTTCTGTGATGGGGTTGTGCCACCCCGAGGGATTGACATTAATGTATTTTTTTCAATTGTATTTAAGGTGATTTGGCTCGGTCCAGACACAGAAATATCACAGGAGGTCGCCTTATAAGAAATACTCTTGAACTTCAGAGACGCAGTCATTAACAGACGATCTGACGCCCTGGGGTTGGTGCTTAAGTTACCCGCTGAGAATTTAAATACCGGATTGGTACTGACGCCGGATGTATCAATGACAGGTTTTGTTTTTATTAACCATACTGTCATAAATCTGTAGTCATCATTCGACTTTAAAATTGGCACAATCGTAGATTGTGCCACTGCGGGTTTAATTGAACCATGCTTGCTGTCCAGAATATCTGAAAACTGAAAACCAATACCATCAATCCCCGTTTCATAGACCGGTTTTCCCATTATACCCGTGACACCAGAGACCTCGGGTGCGGATGAGGTAATGATATACTGATCACCCATTATCTTGCTGCATTCAAAGGTTTTATAGTGTCCGGTACCAACTTTTTTGGTATACAAAACTGTACCAACGGGTATTGTTGGATCCGTTGCGATTTTAGGACTTAAGTTAAATACTGCTTGCCCATCGGAACCATCATAATCGCATTTGGCAGCTGCTTCACAACAACATAATAATATAGATAGAAAAATCAGTGTTTTTCTCATTCTTTATTGTCCTTGGTCAATATTAGCGACAAATTGTTTCGATTTGACTGATGCCAGCCGCTTTGCCTTCCCTGGCCGGTAAAGTAAAGGAAGCATTGCACTGCTGCGCCGCGCTTTTGCCCCATTGCACGTTAAGTATTCCGGTTTGCTGCAGGCCGGACATATAGACCATCCCGGCGTCGCTGACGATGCCTGGCTGTGCCTGGCTGCTCCCGGCGAGTAACACCATCGCACCATAAGGTACGTCCTGGCCGCTGGCCGTTTTCAGATGGACAAATGCGCGCTGGCCGATATTACCGGCATAATTGGCCCGCACGATGGCGCCGCGTGTCGGAACGACGCTCTGCGTGGTTTCCGGAAGCTCCATATCTTCGCCAAGCGAAGTACTATCGAGGGTGATATCGGTGCGACGATAAGGCGTGACATAAGGTACGATGGCGTAACCACGATAGTCGGTGGTGATGGTGTTATCGTTGGCCAGCTTGACGTTATCCAAACCTGGGGCCTTAACCAGTACGGCGGCATCGGTGATGTCCTGACCAAGCGTGACCCCATCGGCATGAGCGACAATGCTGCCGTTGGCGCCATAGTCTATACGCTCGCTACCGCGATCGTAGCTGTAACCGGCATTGACGCTGCCGCGAGCACCGTTATAGGTTGCGCGCATATCGCCGCTGTAGTATTCCCGGTTGCTGTATCCTTGCTGCAGGCTCCACTCCAGGCTGTCGTTATCCAGCGCGTTACCACCGATGGAGACCGACTGATCGGTAGACCCCGGATTACTGTTGGTTAACTGATAACTGGTATAGGTGCCCGGTAGCCAGTTGCTCAGCGGCAGCGTGACGGTCAGCGAGATACGCTGATCGTCCTGGGCGTCTTTCCCGGAGTTATTCCCGCTCCAGGTATAGCGGTTATAGCTGTACCCGAGGTAATAGTTTACATTGCGGAAGCCACCGTTGTACCCCACGCTGATCGACTTGTTGGTGCGCTTATCGTCCCAGTAATCTTCAATCAATCCACTGATAGACAGACTGCCGAGGCCTTTACCCAGGCTTTGATTCAGCGTCAGATTGGTGCGGTTGCGCAGCGAGCGAGGAGTATACTTGCCATCATTAGAATAGCTATCTAACACTTCAGAGAGGGTATTAAATCCGCGGGTGGAATAGCGGTAGCCAGCGATAGTCACGTTTGTACCGGTTTCGATAATATTTTTCCCGTAACGGACACGCCATGACTGCCCAGAGGTCTTTTCGTCGTCTTTCATTTTTGACCAGGCCTGGGTGACGTCTGCCGAGGCGGCGCCAAGCTCGCCGAGGTTATAGCCGAGGCCTGTTGACAGGGCCTGATAGCGCGATGCGGCCTGCACCCCGCCATAAAGCGTCAGGCTGCTTGAGACACCGTAGGTCGCGGTAGCTTGCGTAAAGGGCGTTTCATCGACCCCGCCGTCGTAAGGACGATATTTACCAGACGTAATTTCATATTCCAGCTGATCTTCACGGACCATCACCGGCAGCGTAGCGAACGGTACGACGAACTCCTGCTTAGAACCGTCGGACTCTTCCACGGTGACGTAAAGGTCGCCGCTACCGCCGCTCGGGTACATATCGGTGATTTCAAACGCGCCAGGCGCCACGTAGGTCTGGTATACCTGGTAGCCGTTTTGTTTAATGAAGACACGGGCGTTGGTTTTGGCGATACCACGGATAATCGGCGCATAGCCGCGCATACTTTCCGGCAACATTGATGTATCGGTGGCCAGTTGAATACCGGTAAACGGTACACTGTCAAAGATGCCTGAGAGTGACGAGCTCTCACCCATCACCAGGTTACTGTTGATGGGACGAATGCTGCGCTGCATGTAGAGATAGGCTGAGTCCCAATCACCCGCATCGCCGTTGATTTTTATTCCAGGTGCTGAGGTTACGGATACGCCATGGGCCAACGTTGAGGCCAGACTGCAGGTTCAGGCTGTAGTATTCGTCATTGGCCTGCATGTCGTTTGAGCCGCTGAACTGATAGTTCACCAGCAGGGCGTTGATGCCGTCATCAAACTGATCCGGTGGAATATATCCCTGCGCGGTGGTAGATAGTGCCGCCTGCGGAATGGATATATTCAAGCGCTGGACGTAAAGTCGAATCCGCTTTGGTATCCGGGATGACTGAAAGATTGGCGCAGCCGTTTTTATCCTCGACCAGTTCGGGAAAGGCTTTAACCCGTACGCCATACTCTGCCAATGTTTTCAGGCTCAAACAGGGCACCAGGGCGGGCTCTCGATTATTCCCAGTGGCACGGCTATTCGCAACAAACTTCATTGTCCTGGTATCCAGATAGCGACCATTAAACATGATATCTACCCGATAATCCCCTGGCGCCTGTGCGTTCTGCGTCTGGAAAATAGATAAGTCGGGAGTGGTTGATGGATCGCTACCATTCAATGAGCTAATGAATGAGGGATCGAAAAAGTCACGTGCTTGCGCTTTATTATTCAAACCAGAAAGCAATGCCGGAAGCATTGCGAGGAAGACCGCGGATAGTTTGAATAATCCATTATTCTTATTTGGCATAGACACATCCCTATAATGATAAAATAAAATTCTTATTACAGCGATGAGGAATAGAGCGATCCTGCTCCGCCATAATCATTAACTACTTTCCAGTTGACGCTGGAGGCATTGATATTTTCTTTTAATGTCACTTCTTTGGTCGTCATTGGAGCGACCGAGTTGACTTCCGGCTTCACTTCTTTGCTACCAATCTGAACACTATGGAAATAGAAGAAAAACGGTGTCGGATTTTAATCGTCAGTTTGTGCCTGATTTCCGCCATTCGAGTTTTTTGGCTTCAATGTTTTGGAGAAAGGTCGAAAAGTGCTTTTGGACGATAGACCAGACGCATGCGGTGGCGGACCGCCAGTTGAATAGTATTGGCGTTGGCTTTCTCATCGTCCGCCGGCGGGATGGCCATCACGTTAAAATAGTATATGGATTCCCGGTCGTTCGGGGCATTGACGTTTCCGGTAGAAAATAGACGCACGGTATTCTGCTGCTTACCCTCAAGGCGGAATAACGGAGGTGTAGCCATAAAAGAGGGCGTTTTCCCTGCCGGCGCTTCAACCCAGGATTTAATCAGATAAGGGATGTCATCTTTATTTTCGATTTGCGCGGTGATTTCACGCGCACCTTCTTTATAGAGGTAGCGGGTGGACTCAATCACAATACCAGCATGGGCAATACTACTGAGGAGTAATGCACAGGATGCGGTGATATTTAATAAGTTCCTGAACATGGTTTTTTCTCTGAATGCGAAAAAGGGCCCGCCGTGAAGCGGAGCCCTTCGGGGGAAAAATTAGAGGGTATAATCGATAGTAAAGGTCGCAACACCTTTAACCGGACCTTCGGTAACCGGAGTCGCGGAGTTCACTTTCACATAACCAGTGGTGTACTTCAGCTGAGTGCCGCCAGCTGCAGTGTAGCTTTCGGTCATGAGGTCAGAACCGTCGAAACCTACGCGGTGTGCATCACGTACGCGCTGGATACCGATACCAATGCCGGTAGCGCCGCCAGGTGCGGTGTTGTCCAGGATGTTAGCGTTGCTGGAGGCACCGGTCACATTGACGGTTACAGCAGTAACCGGAGTGGCGCTACCCTGTTGCGCAGATCTTTCACGTCAAAACCGTAAGTCCTGAGTTTTAAACAGAGCACCAGCCGCTTCAGCATTCGCTTCGGTAGTGGTCACGGTCATCAGCTGAACGATACCGTTGTTCAGGGTACCCGTCGGAGTCACGACGCAAGAGTTAGCTGCATCAGAGACTTCACCCAGTACAGTTACCTGAGCGGTGTTGGTTGCCATTACCTGAGCACTCAGAACTGCAGAAGCAGCGACCATTACAGCTACGATTGTCTTTTTCATTTAATTAATCCATATATAGATACTTAGTCCTGTGTAGAATCGATAACAGTTATCATGGGAATGGAATATGCATTCCTATTGATATTGAAAATAAGCGCCAGCATTCCTTATATAGTGCTGAAACCTACCCTCCTGTGAACGACGCTACAATATCACTTGCCATAGCGAACCATGGATAAGCGGGGGTAATTTAAAAGTCTGGTGCAAAAAATGCTTGTGAATTCTTGATGAAGCACACGTGAATTTAATAATGACCTTTTCTAATGAGATATTGAGTTAGGTTGAGATAAATTTAATCTGAAAATGTGGCTTTTAAACAAGATAACTATCGCTTGTCATTTTTTATGCGGTATCCTCAAAGCTGAAGTTCAATGTGAACTGACCCCGCTTCTGTCTGAAGCGATAATGTTCACGCCATGGTTTGGCTGGGATTATTTATTTTTGTTATGGATAATAGGGTTGCGTGGGGCAAGGATATGGATGATATTGCATTATTTAATGGCTGTATAATTAATCAGGAAATTATATTTAATGCCAATATGAATGAGCTGCGACCGCTTGCCGGGAATGGGGAGAGCATCAGCCTCAATGCGCCTACCGCCAGATGCTTGCTGCTGCTATTGCAGAATTGCGGCAAAGTGATTTCTCGGGATGAATTTCTGGCGGCTGTATGGGAAACACGGGGTGTGGTAGTTTCGCAAAATACATTTTATCAAAATATCTCTTTGTTGAGAAAATCGCTGCTCAAAGCCGGACTATCTGAGGATATCATTATCACCGTCAGACAAAAAGGCTTTAGCGTCGCCCCGGATACTTTAGTTATCCCGCTCTCGGATGAAGAGTGCGAGAATATGAATCGGGAAAGATTAACGCATTTTCACAGTAGTAAAACTGCTGATGTCATTTTCAATGATACGGGGAAAATTGACCATAAATTAAGTCTTCCACTAACAGTGAATTTAGCAATCCAGGAGAATGATAGGCGGGAAAATAGCGTGAAGGTGGCAGAGAAACTATCGGAACGATTACATATAACCTTTAAAGTTCCCACCTGGTTAATCGCGCTGATTGTCGTGATGATAGTTATCAATGTTATCGTACTGATCGTGTTACATCGATAATACGCCGCCGCTGGGGTTTATATCGAGAAGGTAACGGTAAAGTGGATTGCCGAGTATGTTAGTCCCAACCTGGCTGTGTATTCATATTAAGATGTCTGCCAGCACGACCTGGCAGACAAGGGAGGGGAGCTAACGCTGCTTCAGTCCTAAATCCAGCGGCGTCTTGCTGGGTTCGCCGCCGATCTCTCGCGCCAGCTTCGGCACCATATAGCCGGAGATGAGGGTCAACAGTTCACGCATGATTTCACGGGCTTCATCATCGCTGACCATAAAGTGTGCCGCCCCTTGTACCCGGTCCAGCACGTGCAGGTAGTAGGGCATTACCCCGGCATTGAACAGCGCATTGCTGAGATCGGCCAGGGTTTGCGCGTTATCGTTCACCCCGCGCAGCAGCACGCTCTGGTTAAGCAGCGTGACGCCCGCCTGACGCAGCATGGCCATCGCCGCGCGAAACTCGCCGTCAATTTCATTAGCGTGGTTGACGTGGTTAACCAGGATCACCTGCAGCGACGAACGGTGGAAGCGGCTGGCCAGCATCTCGGTGATGCGCGCCGGGATCACGATCGGCAAGCGGCTGTGAATACGCAGACGCTTAACGTGCGGAATGGCTTCCAGCTGGGTCATTAGCCAGTCAAGCTCATGGTCCTTCGCCATCAACGGGTCGCCGCCGGAGAAGATGATTTCATCAAGCTGCGGATGCTCAGCGATATAGTTCATTGCCGTCTGCCAGTTGCGCCTGGTGCCCTGATTTTCGGCATAAGGGAAGTGGCGGCGGAAGCAGTAACGGCAATTGACCGCGCAACCGCCTTTCACCAACAGCAGGGCCCGGTTGCGATATTTGTGCAACAGGCCGGGCACGACGCTGTGCTGTTCTTCCAGCGGATCGGTGGAGTAGCCGGGGGCGACGATAAACTCCTCTTCGGCGGTAAGTACCTGACGAAGCAGCGGATCGTCAGGGTTGCCTTTCTCCATTCGGGCAATAAACGCGCGCGGGACTCGCAGCGGGAACAGGCGTCTGGCCTCATGTCCGGCCAGCAGTTTTTCATCAGCGTCTACATTTAAAAGACGCAGCAGTTCATCAGGACTGGTCACAACATTGGCAAGTTGCGTTATCCAATCTTCTCTGGATGGGGTATTTAGGGTTACAATATGCGCCATTTTGTGGCTTAGCTACCAGTTAAACAATTTCAGAGGGCCTTATGGCGACTTACTATAGCAACGATTTTCGTGCTGGTCTTAAAATCATGTTAGATGGCGAACCTTATGCGGTAGAAGCCAGCGAATTCGTTAAACCAGGTAAAGGTCAGGCGTTTGCGCGCGTTAAGCTGCGCCGTCTGCTGACCGGCACCCGCGTTGAGAAAACCTTCAAATCTACTGATTCTGCAGAAGGCGCGGACGTTGTCGATATGAACCTGACTTACCTGTATAACGACGGTGAGTTCTGGCACTTCATGAACAACGAAACCTTCGAACAGCTGTCTGCTGACGCGAAAGCGATCGGTGACAATGCCAAATGGCTGCTGGATCAGGCTGAGTGCATCGTGACCCTGTGGAACGGCCAGCCGATCGCGGTCACCCCGCCGAACTTCGTTGAGCTGGAAATCGTTGAAACCGACCCAGGTCTGAAAGGCGACACCGCGGGTACCGGTGGTAAACCAGCGACCCTGTCTACTGGCGCTGTGGTTAAAGTGCCGCTGTTCGTCCAGATTGGCGAAGTGATCAAAGTGGATACTCGCTCTGGCGAATACGTATCCCGCGTGAAGTAATTTCACGTCATGATGACTGGCGCAGCCTCTGTGCTGCGCCGCTCTTTCTGTACTGGCACGACGAGCACGACACATGAAGCGCAGCGTAAAACTCCTGGCGTTACTGTTTCTGAGCAGCGCACTGCTGTCTGGCTGCAATACCGCCCGCGGTTTCGGTGAAGATATTCAGGGCCTGGGCCACGCCATCTCTCGCGCTGTAAGCTGACTTCCTTCCGTTTCGCCTGCCGCGCTCGCCTTCCGGTGCGCCTGCTTCCTTCACGAATACTCCTTTTCTCTTAAAAAACGCAAAGATCCCTTCATCTGTGGACGGTTTGTCTATGCTTATAGGGCATGAAAACAAAACTGACACTAAGGATGACATTATGGTGAAAAAAACGATTGCAGCGTTCTTTACGGTTTTGGTCCTCTCTTCAGCACTGACCGCTTGTAACACCACGCGCGGTGTGGGTCAGGATATTTCAGAGGGCGGCAGCGCAATCTCTGGCGCAGCAACCAAAGCTCAGCAATAACAGCCTTCGACGGTACGGTTTTGCGCCGTACCGTTCTTCACTTCCCCCATTCTGTTGGATATACTCACTACGACTTTTCATCCACCTTACGGGACGACCCGTAAGCGTTTCTCATCCGGGGACGGCCCCAGCAAAGGAGCCTTATGTCCTGGATAGTCTTATTTATCGCTGGCCTGCTGGAAGTGGTGTGGGCCGTCGGCCTGAAATATACCCATGGCTTTAGCCGCCTGGTTCCCAGCGTCATCACCATCGTCGCGATGGTCGTCAGCATGGCGCTGCTTTCATGGGCGATGAAAACCCTGCCGGTGGGTACCGCTTACGCCGTCTGGACGGGGATCGGCGCCGTGGGCGCCGCTGTGACCGGTATCGTACTGTTAGGTGAATCCGCCAGCGCTATGCGTATCGCCAGTCTTGTCTGCATCGTGGTCGGCATCATTGGCCTGAAGATCAGCGCGCACTAGTTGTAGCGCTGATTGACCCAGACCAGTTTGCTGATATCAAAACCCTGCCGGGTGGCAATATCCAGCATCTGCTGCCTGACTTCCGGGGCGATGGTGGGGGCTCGCGCCAGTAGCCAGAGATAGTCGCGGTCGGGGCCACAGACCAGCGCGTACCGATACTCCTTATCCAGCGCAATGACGTTATAGCTGCCATAGAAGGGGCCGAAGAAGGAGATCTTCAGCGCGGCGCGGCTGGGTTCGCCGGTAAAATACGCCACCCCGTCCGTTTTCTGCCACATGCCGCGGTCGGGGTTATAGCCTTTATTGACCACGTCCAGACCGCCGTCATCGCGCGGCTGCCAGGCGATCGTGACCTTTTCAAGCCCGCTTTCAAAAGGATGGTCGAAGCGGGCGATTTCGTACCAGGTACCCAGATAGCGCTGAACGTCGAAGGGGGTGACCACGGTGACGCCTGGCGGCGGGGCAGGGGTGCTGCAGGCGACAGACAGGAACGAGACGGCGACCGCGGTGATTATCGGCAGGATACGCATGGTATGCTCCTTGCTGGCTTTTAAGCTAAGTGTAGAGTCCGGCAGGGCAAAGGCGGCAAGATTTTTCTATGAAGCGAGCCCGGTAGCAGAATTGCTGCCGGGCTCTTGCAGGATCAGATAAACAGTACGCCAACCAGAGTAATGACGCTGAGGATCGCCGCCAGACCGTAGAAGACCCATTTGCCGTTTGGCACATGGATTTTCAGGTCGTGCATGGCGTGGTGAATACGATGTAGCCCACACCACAGCGGCAGGACAATCATCAGAAAGATGAACGCGCGGCCGATAAAGCTTTGGGCAAAGGCCAGCACGCGCTCATAGCTGAAGGCGTCGGCGGGGGCGAGCCCCAGCGGCAGCAAAATGCCCACCAGCAGCACCATCACCGGCGCGACAATCGCGCCCCATATGCCGCCAGCGCCAAACAGCCCCCAGAAAACGGGTTCATCGGAACGTTTCGGATTGGGATTAATCATCTCAGCCTCCTTACCAGAACAGGGCGACAAACAGGATCACCACGGTGACCACCGCCGTCACCACCCAGAGACCTTTAATCACCGGCTCTGGCCCCATTTTTTCGCCTTTGATGATGACGTTGGCGGCTTTCGGCGCCAGCTCGAACCAGGTTTTGGTGTGCAGCAGCGCCGCCGCCAGGGTGATCAGATTGAGGATCACCACCACTGGATTTTGCAGGAATCCGATATATCCCGCCCAGCTTTCGGCGCCGTGCTTGAGGGCAAACAGCCCGTAAATCAGCACAATGCTAAACCAGACCGTCGGTACCGCCGTGCCTTCCCGCACCATGTAGAAGCGATAAAACGGCAGCTTTTTCCACCAGGTGGAGGTCATCGGCCGCACGTAGGGTTTGCGTTTCGTCGTCATAATGCACTCCTTAGCGTGGTTTCAGGGTGGCGATAAGAAAGTCTTTCGAACTTTCCACCTTGCCCTGCTGGATCGCGGCCGCCGGGTCGACGTGCTTCGGACAGACTTCCGAGCAGTAGCCCACGAAAGTACAGGTCCAGACGCCGTTCTGGCCGTTAAGCTGCGCCATGCGCTCCTTTTTGCCGTGGTCGCGGCTGTCTTCGTTATAGCGGTGGGCGAGGGTGATCGCCGCCGGGCCGATAAACTCCGGGTTCAGGCCGAACTGCGGACAGGCGGCATAGCACAGCCCGCAGTTGATACAACCGGAGAACTGATGGTATTTGGCCATCTGGGCTGGCGTCTGCTTGTTTGGTCCCTGGTCCGGAGTGCGGTTATTACCGATGATATACGGCTTAATGGCCTCCAGACTTTCGATAAAGTGGGTCATATCCACCACCAGATCGCGCTCGATCGGGAAGTTGGCCAGCGCCTCAACCTTGATACCTTTGGTGTAATCCCGCAGGAAGGTTTTACAGGCCAGCTTCGGCACCTTATTGACCATCATGCCGCAGGAGCCGCAGATCGCCATCCGGCAGGACCAGCGGTAGCTCAGGTCGGGCGCCAGGTTGTCTTTAATGTAGCCCAGCGCGTCCAGCAGCGAGGTCTGCTCATCGTAAGGCACGTCATAGAACGCGCTGTGCGGTGCCGTGTCGACCTCCGGGTTGTAACGCACCACTTCGACTTTCAGGTTTTTCCATCTCAGCCATGGGTGGTCTCCTTCTTCTCAGCCGCTTCCGCCTCAGCGCCATAAACACGTTTCGCCGGCGGCAGCGTGGTGATCTTCACATCGCCATATTCCAGGCGGGTGGTGCCATCAGCCTCGCGGAAAGGCGAGCGTATGTTTGAGGAAGTTGACGTCGTCGCGTTCGGTACAGCCTTCATCCAGACGCTGGTGCGCACCGCGCGATTCTTTACGGGCGATGGCCGAGTGCGCCATACATTCGGCAACGTTTAAAACCGTGTCCCAGCTCAATGGTGTAAAGCAGATCGGTGTTGAATACGCTGGAGTTGTCGGTAATGCGCACGCGCTTAAAGCGCTCCTGCAGCTCAGCCAGCTTGTCGATAGTTTTCTGCATCAGCTCTGGCGTCCGGTAGATGCCGCAGCCTTCCTCCATCGAGAGCCCCATTTCGTCGCGGATTTTCGCCCAGTTTTCGTTACCCTCCTGGTTGACGAGATCTTTCAGACGACGCTCCACATCGGCAGCCTGCGCATCGAGGGCGGAGCCGTTCATTTCGCCCGCTTGTGCGGCGCGCCGCATGGCCTGTTCCCCGGCCAGGCGGCCGAAGACCACCAGCTCGGCCAGCGAGTTGGAGCCCAGGCGGTTGGCGCCGTGCAGACCAACGGACGAGCATTCGCCCACGGCAAACAGCCCTTTGATGCGGGTTTCGCACTGTTGATCGGTTTCGATGCCGCCCATGGTGTAGTGCGCGGTCGGGCGTACCGGAATCGGTTCTTTCACCGGGTCGACGCCGACGTAGGCTTTCGCCAGCTCACAGATAAACGGCAGGCGCTCCAGCAGCTTTTTCTCGCCGAGGTGGCGCAGATCGAGGTAGACCACGTCGCCGCGCGGCGTGGGAATGGTGTTCCCTTTCCGCCATTCGTGCCAGAAGGCCTGGGACACTTTGTCGCGCGGGCCCAGCTCCATATATTTGTTCTTCGGTTCGCCGAGCGGGGTTTCCGGGCCCATGCCGTAATCCTGCAGATAGCGATAGCCGTTTTTGTTGACCAGAATCCCGCCTTCACCGCGGCAGCCTTCGGTCATCAGGATCCCGGAACCCGGCAGACCGGTCGGGTGATACTGAACGAACTCCATATCGCGCAGCGGCACGCCGTGGCCCAGCGCCATACCCATCCCGTCACCGGTAACGATGCCGCCGTTGGTGTTGTAGCGATAGACGCGTCCGGCGCCGCCGGTGGCCAGCACCACCGCGTTGGCGCGGATCTGCACCAGCGTGCCTTCCATCATATTCATCGCCACCAGGCCGCGGGCCTGGCCGTCATCGACCAGCAGATCAAGGACGAAATGTTCATCAAAGCGTTGAATTTGGGGAAACTGAAGGGAGGTCTGGAAGAGGGTATGCAGCATGTGGAAGCCGGTTTTATCGGCGGCAAACCAGGTACGTTCGATCTTCATGCCACCGAAGCGCCGGACGTTAACGCTGCCGTCAGGGCGGCGGCTCCACGGGCATCCCCACTGTTCCAGTTGGGTCATTTCCGTCGGGCAGTGGTGAACGAAATAGTCGACGACATCCTGTTCGCACAGCCAGTCACCTCCGGCGACGGTGTCGTGAAAATGGTACTCAAAGCTATCGTGATCCTGGGCAACGGCTGCTGACCCCCTTCTGCAGCGACCGTGTGGCTGCGCATAGGATAGACTTTAGAAATCAGGGCGATTTTGGCATTGGGGTTGGCCTGGGCGGCGGCGATAGCGGCGCGAAGGCCTGCACCACCGGCGCCAATTACGGCGAGATCGGCTTGAAAAGTTTGCACGACATTCCTCCAGTTTTAGTGTATTTCGCCGCCGGGCTGGCGAAAAAGTTATCACTGCTCCTTTATAGGTACAGGAGTATAGCCGTATGGGTCAGTATGGAAAATTGACGTGTTCGATTTTTTTAATCGATATGTGCGGTTATTTATCAGTGATATTTATGCATTTAAGTTAACGATAGATTAATGGCATGTAATCTGCCGGGGATTGCACAAAATTTGTTTCACTCGCCGGTTGCGAGTAGACTTCGTGCCCTTGTTTGCAATCGGAGAAAGTACCATGAGCGAGACGGCAACCTGGCAGCCGAGCGCACCCATTCCCAATCTGTTGAAACGCGCGGCGGTGATGGCGGAAATCCGCCGGTTCTTTACCGATCGCGGCGTGCTGGAGGTGGAGACGCCTTGCATGAGTCAGGCGACGGTAACGGATATCCATTTGTTCCCGTTTGAAACCCGTTTCGTCGGCCCGGGCCACTCACAGGGACTCAATCTGTACCTGATGACCAGTCCGGAATACCATATGAAGCGCCTGCTGGCGGCGGGCTGCGGCCCGGTTTTCCAGCTTTGCCGCAGCTTCCGTAATGAAGAGATGGGGCGGCATCACAATCCGGAATTCACCATGCTGGAGTGGTATCGTCCGTGCTATGACATGTATCGTCTGATCAACGAGGTGGACGATCTGCTGCAGCAGGTGCTGGAGTGCCAGCCGGCGGAAAGCCTCTCCTATCAGCAGGCGTTCCAGCGTCATCTGGATATTGACCCGCTCTCTGCCGATAAAGCGCAGCTGCGCGAAGTCGCGGCGAAGCTGGATCTGAGCAATATCGCCGATACTGAAGAAGATCGCGACACGCTGCTGCAACTGCTGTTCACCATGGGCGTGGAGCCGCACATCGGCAAAGATCGGCCGACGTTCATTTATCATTTCCCGGCGACTCAGGCCTCTTTAGCGCAGATCAGCCCGGAAGATCATCGGGTCGCTGAGCGCTTCGAGGTCTATTACAAAGGAATTGAGCTGGCGAATGGTTTCCACGAGCTGACCGACGCCCATGAGCAGCGCCTGCGCTTTGAGCAGGACAATCGCAAGCGTGCCGCGCGCGGTCTCCCGCAGCAGCCCATCGATAACAACCTGCTGGCGGCGCTGGAGGCGGGGCTGCCGGACTGCTCCGGCGTGGCACTGGGCGTTGATCGCGTGGTGATGCTGGCGCTGGGCGCTGAAAGCATCGGTGAGGTGATCGCCTTTACGGTCGACCGCGCCTGATGGCGCTGTCACCTCCTGCCGCCTGTGGGCGGGGGAGGTGACAGGTCTGCCCTGATCCCCCCTCCC
>OKVR01000152.1_pt1 | contig 33426 bp, 41 predicted proteins | sample 1606891 | NCBI WGS metagenome assembly OKVR01 (sample SAMN03281011, study PRJEB24777) | human gut metagenome | isolation source: fecal sample PR176 from 1 month old male Indian infant, caesarean delivered... | place: Singapore | collected 2006-01-13 | reverse complement strand
GTCGGTGCGCGCCAACGACCTGCCGCAGATGCCGCAGCTGCAGGTGGATATCGATAACAACAAAGCGGTCTCGCTGGGGCTGTCGCTGAGCGACGTGACCGATACGCTCTCCAGCGCCTGGGGCGGCACCTACGTGAATGACTTTATCGATCGCGGCCGGGTGAAGAAGGTCTATATCCAGGGCGAGAGCGACGCGCGCGCGGTGCCCTCCGACCTTGGCAAATGGTTCGTTCGCGGCAGCGATAACAGCATGACGCCGTTCTCCGCCTTCGCCACCACCCACTGGCAATACGGCCCGGAAAGCCTGGTGCGCTACAACGGCTCCGCCGCCTTTGAGATCCAGGGCGAAAACGCCGCCGGCTTCAGCTCCGGCGCGGCGATGGACAAGATGGAAAAGCTGGCCGACAGCCTGCCGGCGGGCTCCACCTGGGCGTGGAGCGGCATTTCGCTGCAGGAAAAGCTGGCCAAGCGGCCAGGCGATGAGCCTGTACGCCATTTCGATTCTGGTGGTGTTCCTGTGCCTGGCGGCGCTGTACGAGAGCTGGTCGGTGCCGTTCTCGGTGATCATGGTCATCCCGCTCGGCCTGCTCGGCGCGGCGCTGGCGGCGACGCTGCGCGGCTTAAGCAACGACGTTTACTTCCAGGTGGCGCTGCTGACCACCATCGGCCTGTCGTCGAAGAACGCCATCCTGATCGTCGAGTTCGCTGAATCCGCCGTGGATGAGGGATATTCGCTCTCCCGGGCGGCGATCCGCGCCGCGCAGACCCGTCTGCGCCCCATTGTCATGACCTCGCTGGCGTTTATTGCCGGGGTGCTGCCGCTGGCCGTCGCCACTGGCGCCGGGGCCAACAGCCGCGTGGCGATCGGCACCGGCATCATCGGCGGCACCCTGACGGCCACCCTGCTGGCGGTGTTCTTTGTGCCGCTGTTCTTCGTGCTGGTGAAACGCTTCTTCACCCGCCAACGTCCTTCTCAGGAGTAAAGTATGTTTCGTTTGAGTTTTATGTTTATCGCGCTCCTGACCGCGGGCTGCGTCTCGCTTGACCCGCATTATGATCGCCCGGCCGCGCCGGTGCCGGCCACCCTGCCCGGGGCGCACGGCGAATCGACGGCGGTGGTCGGCGACTGGCAGAAAGTGGTCAATGACGCGCGGCTGAAAAAAGTGGTCAGTATCGCGCTGAACAGCAACCGCGATGTGCAAAAGGCGCTGGCCGATATCGAGGCCGCGCGCGCCCAGTACGGCGAGACGCGGGCGTCGCTGTTTCCCACTGTCGATGCCGAGCTGAGCCATACCCGCAGCAAAACGGTGGCCAGCGGCCTGAGCTCAACTTCGCAGGCCGACGGCGCGGTCTCCAGCTTCGAGCTGGATCTGTTTGGCAAGAACCAGAGCCTGTCGCGCGCGGCGCGCGAAACCTGGCTTGCCAGCGAATTCACCGCGCAGAATACCCGACTGACGATGATTGCCGATTTGACCACCGCCTGGGTGACGCTGGCGACGGATAACAGCAATCTGGCGCTGGCGCAGCAGACCATGGACAGCGCAGCAAACTCGCGCAACATCGTCGCCCGCCAGAATGGCGGTGGGCACCGCTCCGCCGGCGATTTAAGCTCGGCGGAAAGCGTCTATCAGCAGGCGCGCGCCAGCGTCGCCAGCTACCGCACGCTGGTGGCGCAGGATAAAAACGCCATTAACCTGCTGGCGGGGGAAACCGTGCCGGAGAGCCTGCTGCCCGGCACCCTCGAAAGTCTGGGGGATAACAGCATCGCCCTGGTGCCGGCGGGGGTGTCGTCGTCGGTGCTGCTGCGCCGGCCGGATATACAGGAAGCGGAGCACAACCTGAAGAGCGCCAATGCCGATATCGGCGCGGCGCGGGCGAATTTCTTCCCGTCGATTTCCCTGACCGCCAGCGCCGGGGTCGGCAGCGACTCGCTGTCGTCGCTGTTCAGCCACGGGATGCAGGTGTGGTCGTTCGCCCCCTCCATCAGCCTGCCGCTGTTCACCGGCGGCAGCAACCTGGCGCAGTTGCGCTATGCGGAAGCGGAGAAAAAGGGGCTGATCGCCACCTACGAGAAATCGATTCAGAGCGCCTTTAAGGACGTTGCCGATGCGCTGGCCCGCCGGGAAACGCTGAGCGAAGAGCTCGATGCCCAGCGGCAGTACGTCGCCGCCGAGCAGACCTCGCTGGATATCGCCATGAAGAGCTATCAGGCCGGGGTCGGCGATTATCTGTCGGTGCTTACGGCCCAGCGCACGCTGTGGTCGGCGAAGACGACGCTGCTGTCCCTGCAGCAGACCGACCTCAATAACCGGATCACCCTCTGGCAGTCGCTGGGCGGCGGCGCCAGTTAATTTCACCCGCCGGGCGGCCGCGCCCGGCTTCTGTAAGGAATCGTTATGCCACGTGTTTCCCTCTCCTGGGCGCTGATCCTCGGCCTGCTGTCGGGCATCGGCCCGCTGTGCACGGATTTTTATCTGCCGGCGCTGCCGGAGATAACTCAGCAACTGCAGGCCACCAGCACCCAGACCCAGCTGTCGCTGACCGCCGCGCTGATTGGCCTCGGCCTGGGTCAGCTGTTTTTCGGCCCGCTGAGCGACCGCATTGGCCGCCTGAAACCCCTGGCGCTGTCCCTGCTGCTGTTTATCTTCTCTTCGGCGATGTGCGCCCTGACAAGGGATATCAACATGCTGATTGTCTGGCGTTTTTTACAGGGCTTCGCCGGCGCCGGCGGTTCGGTGCTGTCGCGCTCCATCGCCCGCGATAAATACCAGGGCACCCTGCTGACCCAGTTTTTCGCCCTGCTGATGACGGTGAACGGCATTGCGCCGGTTCTGTCACCGGTGCTGGGCGGCTACGTGATCACCGCCTTCGACTGGCGAATTCTCTTCTGGACGATGGCCGCCATTGGCGGCGCGCTGCTGGTGATGAGCCTGACTATCCTGCGGGAAACGCGCCCGGCCGCGGCAACCAATGCGACCCGCCAGCGGCCCGGCCAGCCGGTGCTGAAGAATCGTCGTTTTCTACGCTTCTGCCTGATTCAGGCCTTTATGATGGCCGGACTGTTCTCCTACATCGGCTCCTCTTCCTTCGTGATGCAGAGCGAATACGGCATGAGCGCCATGCAGTTCAGCCTGCTGTTCGGTCTGAACGGTATCGGGCTGATTATCGCGGCGATGATCTTTTCCCGTCTGGCGCGCCGCTTCAGCGCCGAAAGCCTGCTGCGCGGCGGCCTGACGCTGGCGGTGAGCTGCGCGGCGATCATGCTGCTGTTTGCCTGGCTGCAGCTGCCGGTGCTGGCGCTGGTCGGCCTGTTCTTTACCGTGTCGCTGATGAGCGGCATCAGCACCGTCGCCGGCGCGGAGGCGATGAGCGCCGTTGACGCCGCCCAGTCCGGCACCGCGTCCGCGCTGATGGGCACCCTGATGTTTGTCTTCGGCGGCATCGCCGCGCCGCTGGCGGGCCTCGGTGGCGAAACGATGCTGAAAATGAGCCTCGCGATGGCGATCTGCTACCTGCTGGCGCTGCTAATGGGCCTCAGCCAGTCGCGCAGCGCGCGCTAAACGCCAGGTGTGGTAATAAAATATTCCACCTTTATTACCGCACCATTTCCCGCCATCTCTACCATTCTCGTATTATTCTCCGCGTACTAATCGTGATACTCTTCACAGGCAAGGAATAAATAATTCCTTATACTGCGCACGACTGAGAATAACGAGGTTTCTATGAGTATCGACCTGAGCAAACTGCTGACCGAGCGACGCAACGCCAACAGCGCCAACATTGACACCCTTTCCACCCTCGAGATGCTGACGGTGATAAACCAGGAAGACCAGCAGGTGGCCCAGGCGATTACGCCCTATCTGCCGCAGATTGCCGAGGTGGTGGATAAGGTCGCGACGGCGCTGCAGGCCGGTGGCCGCTTGATTTATATCGGCGCTGGCACCTCAGGGCGTCTGGGGATCCTCGATGCCAGCGAATGCCCACCGACCTTCGGCACCCGCCCGGAGCAGGTGGTGGGGATCATCGCCGGCGGACATAAAGCGATTCTCAGCGCCGTGGAAAACGTGGAAGACAACAAAGCGCAGGGGGGCGATGGATCTGCAGAACCTGAACTTCAGCCACCGCGATGTGCTGGTGGGGCTGGCGGCCAGCGGACGCACGCCGTACGTCATTGGCGCCATGGAGTATGCCCATCGCCAGAATGCCTTTGTCGCCATCGTCAGCTGTAACCCGCATGGCGAAATGGCCCAGCTGGCGGACGTCGCCATTACTCCGGTGGTCGGCCCGGAGGTGGTGACCGGCTCAACCCGCCTGAAAGCCGGCACTGCGCAGAAGCTGGTGCTGAACATGATCTCCACCGGGGCAATGATCCGCGTCGGCAAGGTCTACAGCAATCTGATGGTCGACGTCGAAGCGACCCAACGCCAAGCTGATTGAGCGCCAGGTTTCCATCGTGATGGAGGCGACCGACTGCGATCGCCCCATCGCCCAGAAGGCGCTGGAGGCCTGCGGCCGCCACTGTAAAACGGCGATCGTGATGGTGCTCGCAGACTTAAGCGCCGCAGAGGCGCAGTCGCTGCTGGCGAAAAACAACGGCTACATCCGCAAGGCGCTCAGCAACGCCTGAGCGCCGACAGACAGGTAACGGGCAATGGCAAAAATAACGAAAGAGATGATAGCGCGGATCCTCGCCCACGTAGGCGGCGCCGCAAACGTCGCGCAGGCGGGCAACTGCATGACGCGCCTGCGCTTGACCCTGCGCGATGAAGGGCTGGCCGACACCGCCGCCATCCGCCAGATTGACGGCGTGATGGGGGTGATCGTCAGCGACGAGCAGTTCCAGGTAGTGCTCGGCCCCGGCAAGGCGCAAACCGCCGCCGAGATGATGAACGTCCTGCTGGAGGCGGCGCCCGCCGCCGCGCCGTCGCTGGCCGACGTCGCGGCGGAGAGAAAACAGGCGCTGAAGGGCAAGCAGACCAGCGCGGTGCAGAAGTTTCTCGCCAAATTCGCCACCATCTTTACGCCGCTAATCCCCGGCGTTTATCGCCGTCGGGCTGCTGCTGGGCTTCGCCACCCTGGCGGAACAGGTTTTCGTGCTGGAGAACGCCCATCCGAACGCCAGCCTGGTGGCGCTGATTGGCTATATGAAGGTCTTCAGCAAAGGGATGTTCACCTTCCTGAGCATCCTGATTGGCTATAACGCTCAGAAGGCGTTCGGCGGCTCCGGGGTAAACGGCGCGATTATCGCCTCGCTGTTCGTGCTGGGCTACAACCCGGAGGCGACCAGCGGCGTCTACGCCGGGATCTCCACCTTCTTCGGCCACGGCATCGATCCGCGCGGCAATATCATCGGCGTACTGATCGCCGCCATCCTTGGCGCGTGGGTTGAACGCCAGGTGCGGCGGGTAATGCCGGCCAACCTCGATATGATCCTCACCTCGGCGGTGACGCTGCTGATCATGGGCGCGGTGACCTTTACGGTGATCATGCCGATTGGCGGCTGGTTGTTTACCGGCATGTCGTGGTTGTTCCTGCATCTTAATGGCAATCCGTTTGGCTCGGCGGTGCTGGCCGGTCTGTTCCTGCTGGCGGTTATGTTCGGCGTCCATCAGGGGTTTGTCCCGGTCTATTTTGCGCTGGTGGATGCCCAGGGCTTTAACTCGCTGTTCCCGATCCTGGCGATGGCCGGGGCCGGGCAGGTGGGGGCGGCGCTGGCGCTGTTCTGGCGGGCGAAGCGCGATTCGCTGCTGCGAACCCAGATTAAGGGGGCGATTATTCCGGGCTTCCTCGGGATTGGCGAGCCGCTAATCTACGGCGTCACCTTGCCGCGGATGAAGCCGTTTGTTACCGCCTGCCTCGGCGGCGCCTGTGGCGGCTTCTTCGTCGGGCTGATCGCCTGGCTGGGGCTGCCGGTCGGCCTGAACACCGTGTTCGGTCCGTCCGGGCTGGTGGCGCTGCCGCTGATGACCTCCGGCAGCGGGATTTACGCCGGGATGGCGGTTTACGCAGGCGGACTGGCGGTCTCCTACCTGTGCGGCTTTGTGCTCACCTGGCTGTTCGGCAGTAAAAATGTCGATTTAAGCTAGAACGCGATTGTCGGGTCATGCCCGGCGGCGACTTCGACTTCCCGGGCCTGCAAAATCGTTACCCCGCCGCGGCCAACTACCATTTCCTGCCCCGCCGCCCGGGCGGGCGCATGCTATGATTCCCCTTTGTCACATTTCACCAGAGGAAAAGATGGGCTCCAGCAAAAAAGGGATGCTGAACGTACTGATTGCCGCCGTGCTGTGGGGCAGTTCCGGGGTATGCGCGCAGTTTATTATGCAGGAAAGCCAGATGTCGTCGCCGTTTCTGACCATGACGCGTCTGCTGTTCGCCGGGCTGATCCTGCTGATGCTCGGCTTTGTTCACGGCGACCGCATTTTCCGCGTGCTGCAAAACCGCCGCGACGCCGTCAGCCTGCTGTTTTTCTCGCTGTTTGGCGCGTTAACCGTGCAATTCACCTTTTTGATGACCATTGAAAAATCGAATGCCGCCACGGCCACAGTGCTGCAGTTCCTGTCCCCGACGATCATCGTCGCCTGGTTCGCCCTCGCCCGCAAAGCGCGCCCCACTCCGTTGGTGCTGGGGGCTATCTGCACCTCGCTGGCGGGCACCTTTCTGCTGGTAACCCACGGCAACCCGACGACGCTGTCGATTTCGCCGGCGGCGCTGTTCTGGGGGATCGCCTCGGCGTTTGCCGCCGCGTTTTATACCACCTATCCCTCGACGCTAATTGCCCGCTACGGGACGCTACCGATCGTCGGCTGGAGTATGTTGTTCGGCGGTGCGATGCTGCTGCCGTTTTACGGCGGCCAGGGCACCGATTTTGTGGTGAACGGCAGCCTGCTGTTAGCTTTTTTGCTACCTGGTGGTGATCGGTACTTCGCTGACATTCAGCCTTTATCTTAACGGCGCGCAGAAGATTGGCGGCGCCAAAGCGGGGATCCTCAGCTGCGCCGAACCGCTGAGCAGCGCCCTGCTGTCGCTCCTGCTGCTGGGGATCACCTTCACGCTGCCGGACTGGCTGGGCACTCTGCTGATCCTGGCGTCGGTGGTGCTGATCGCTATCGACTCGCGGCGGCGGGTGAGAGCCGCCTGAGGCGATGATAACAAACGCCTTTTCAATAAGTTAAATTAACCGCTATTTGCGTGTTTTCCCACCTGCGCATATAGTTGACGGAAGCGATTACGGAAGGAGAAGCCTGATGAAAGCATGTTGGATGGTATGCCTGGTCACCGCCCTGAGCGCCACGTCGGCGTGGGCCGAATCACCGCTGCAAAGCCTGCAGTTCGAGCAGCAAAAGCAGCAGGTGCTCAAAGCGGTGAAGGAAAAATGCGCGCCAGCAAGCCACCTCAGCGACAACGATTTTGCCAATAAAGTGCTGGCGACCGACGGCAACAAGAACGCGGTCCGCGAAGCGACGCTGGCGAAAGAGCGCAATAACCAAAAAAGCTACCAGGCCGCAATCGACAAAATCGTCTGTCCGGCCAAATAGCGGTTATTTCAGCCTGGCGACCAGCGTTTTCCAGTCAAACGGCGTCAGCTGCCTGTAGCTCAGGCTACGGGCGGCCATCTGCTCCGGAAGCTGGCGCTGGCTTTTCGCGATCGCCTCGCTCATTATCCCGGCGCTCCCCACATCACGCAGGGTTTTTACCACCTCTTCCATCTCTTCGCTGCGCCGAACGCCATGTTCCGCCACCCGGCTGATCAGATAGTCGGGAAACGCGCCTGTCCAGCCCAGAGACGGGAAAACTATGATGCAAGGAGCTAAGCACCTCCTCCTCGACGCCATATTCACGGGCCGCGAACAGGCATTCTGTGGTGAGCGCTTCAAGACCTTTGATCATCACGCTACGGCACATTTTTATCGCCGACACCTGGCCCACCGTACTGGCGCCATAGCGGGCATTCAGCCCCAGCCCCTGCAGACGCGGCGCGATCGCCTCCGCCTGCGGCCCGCCGATCAATAACGGTGTCTGCAATCGGGCCGGCGGCACCGGCGCCATCACCGCGACATCAATGTAGGCGCCGGGCAGAAAATGTTCAGCTGCCTGCCGTTTCGTTTCCGGCGCCACGGAGTTGAGATCGAGGAAATATTGCCCCGGCTGCAGCAGCGCGGCGGCCTGCTGCGCGACCTTTAGCGCCTCACCGGCGGTCACAGTAGAAAAAATCAGCGCGGCGCTCTCCAGCGCCTGCGCCAGCGAACTCCCCGCCTGAACGCGCGAATCACCGGCTTTCCTGACCATTGCCTCTCGCTCCGGGCCATTGAGCTTGCAATCCCATATGGTCACCGCATGCTCACGGGCCAGATCTGCCGCCAGAATGCCACCCGCCTCGCCAAAACCAATAAACGCGATTGTCGTCATCATTACTCCTCACGCGGCCAGACGCGGGCCGGAATAAAAACTTCGCCAGCAAACAGCAGTCGCGCCGTGCGTAACAGGCCGCAGCCTGTCAGGGCGCCGTCTGCGTCAAGCTGAAGCGTCACGCTAAATTCGCCTGTCGGATGCTCAACGCTGAGCAGCGGCGTAGCGCCTGGCGCGACCTGCGCCATGCCCTGCGCGACGGATCCAGGAAGCAGACAGGCGCTGGCCACGCTCACCGCGCCAAATACGCCGATCGACGCGTGGCAGCGGTGCGGGATAAAGGTGCGGCTGCTGATAGCGCCGCCGTGTCGCGGCTCGGCGATCAGGGTCATCTTGGGCACCGTGCGCTGGCTGACGTCGCCAAGCTGCATCAGCGGCCCGGCCTGCAGGCGAATCGACTCCAGGCGACGTTTAAGCGCGTCGTCATTATCCAGCTGTTCGCGCGTCTCATAGCCGGTGCAACCGAGGTCGCACGCGCGCAGCAGGATCACCGGCATTCCGTTATCGATGCAGGTCACCTCGACGCCGTCAAAACGATCACGAACCCGGCCGGTCGGCAGCAGGGCCCCGCAGCTGGAGCCGGCGACATCAAGAAAATGGAGCAGGATCGGGCTGGCGCTGCCCGGCACGCCATCGATACGACTCTCGCCGACGTAGTCGACCCCGTCGGCATCGCAGGGGATCTCTGCCACCGCCAGTTGCCCCGTGTTCTCCATATAAATACGCACGCGAGTGAGCGGCGCATCGTGGCGAATCAGCCCACGCTCGATGGCGAAAGGGCCAACGGCGGCAAGAATATTGCCGCAGTTTTGGCCGTAGTCCACAGAGGCCCCCGTCACGTTCACCTGGGCAAACAGATAGTCCACATCGGCGTCAGGCCGTGCGGAGCGGCGGATAATCGCCACTTTACTGGTCAGCGGATCGGCGCCGCCGATCCCGTCAATTTGCCGGGGATCAGGCGAGCCCATCACCGCCAGCAGCACCGCATCACGTTGCACCGGATCGGCAGGCAGATCGTCAGCCAGAAAACAGGCCGCCTTCGAGGTGCCGCCGCGCATCCATAGACAGGGAATTCCGCGTTGCGCCATCTTACTCCTCCACCTCATCTGCGCTGTCGTAATACCGCAGCCCCTTTTCCGCCAGACGCTGGCGCATCGCGTAAATATCCAGCCCCAGCTCGCCATGGCGCATCCGCTCACGCTTCGCAAGCTCATTGCTCATGCGTGCTTCCGCTTTATCGAGCACATCACGCACCCGGGCGTGAGGCAGCACCACGACGCCATCGTCGTCGGCCACCACGACATCGCCCGGCTGCACAAGCTGGCCTGCGCAAATCACCGGGACGTTAACCGAGCCGAGGCTCTCTTTCACCGTTCCCTGGGCATAAACCTGACGGGACCAGACGGCGAATCCCATCTCCCGCAACGTTTGCGAATCGCGAATGCCGATATCGCCCACCAGACCGACCACACCGCGCGATTGGAGAGACGTCGCCAGCAGATCGCCGAAGAAGCCATCGCCGCACGGCGACGTCGGGGCCACCACCAGAATATCGCCGGCGCGGCACTGCTCGACCGCGACATGAAACATCCAGTTGTCGCCTGGCGTCACCAGTACCGTGACCGCGTTGCCCGCCCGGCTGACGCCCTGCTGAATCGGACGGATTGCCGGTCCCATCAGCCCCTGGCGTGCCCAGGCTTCATGGAGCGTCGCCACCCCGGCCGCCTCACAGCGGCGCAAAACCGCCTCGTCATGGCGCGGCAGATGGCGGATCACAAGGCCTTTTTTATTTAACAGCTTCATGCCAGGTTCTCCGTTACGCGGGGGAAGATGCTCTGGAAGGCTTCGCCGTGAACGATATCGCGCGCGGCCGTGATGCCGATGTTGCGTTTGGCCTGCACTCCGCGCTGCAGCGCCACGCGGGTGTAGTACTCCCACAAATGCTCCTGGCCCTGCATACACTGAATGGCCTGATACTTTTTCTCCCAGACAGTGGTGATGTCCAGCAGCACATCAGGCTTCCAGTTGCACTGCTCCGGCTGGTGCGGTTCGAAACAGTAAACCGGGGGAGCAGCGACAATTTTCTCGCCGGGGCGATAGCCTTCTGCCTGAGCGATAATCCGAGCCTCCTGAGCCAGGTGGGAGGCCAGCGGGTGATCGTAGTTATAGGGATCCTGCAGCGAGTGCGTCAGAACAAAGTGGGGCTGGATACGGCGATACACATCCGCCAGACGAAACAGCGTCTCTTTATCGGCGCGCAACGGATAGTCGCCGATATCAAAGAATTCGACGCTGGCGCCCAGGATCTCGGCGGCGGCCTGCGCCTCTTCGCGACGGACTTGCTTCACCGCCTCCTCGGTCATGTTGCCTTTACGCCACAATTTGGCGGACTCGCCGCGCTCGCCAAAGGACAAACAGACCACATGGACCTGATAGCCCTGCAGGGCATGCAGGGCTATCGCACCGCCCGCGCGCCAGACGAAATCGGCCGAGTGGGCGCTGACGACAAGGGCACTTTTTTCGCTAACCGGATGAGACATGATGGCTTCCTCTGTTGTTTTTTTCAGCTTGTCATGTCCCGCCGTTGGAAGGTAATTCGTTAACTTGCGAAGGCTATGATTTTTATTTATGTTGTCGACTCACTCACTATTTCAGGCCTGACGAATAATGCTGAAGAGAAAGCACGATAAAATCATAAATATCATGCAGCTGCGCTTTTTTTGTCAGGTCGCGCTGCGCGGAAGCGTCTCGCGTGCTGCCGATGACTTATTCCGCACGCAGTCAGCGATAACCCGGGCTATCCGCGACCTTGAAGCCGCGTTGAACGTCACGCTGTTCGAACGCCATTACAGCGGCATGGTGCCCACCGAGTATGGCAAGTGCATCCTGCCGCGCGCCCGGCGGGCGATTGACGACCTGCAGGCCATCCCGGCGCTGTTGCAGAAGCACCATACCCGCACCAGCGGCCCGCTGGCGGACGCCGGTTGGCTGTTCAATACCCGCCGGTTAGCCATTTTTATTCAGCTCTATCACGTCAACCATACCCAAACCGTCGCGCAACAGTTGGGGATCACCCAGCCGGCGGTCAGCGCCGCGCTGAAGGTCCTGGAGAAAGGGGCGGATTCGGCGCTGTTTCGCCGAACGCCAGAAGGGGTGCGTCCCACGCCTGCCGCAGAACTGCTCTATCCCCCGGTGAGCAGAGCGCTCAACGAGCTGGAAAACATCTGGAGCGATCTCGCCGCCCGTCGCGGGGTGCTGGAGGGCACCGTGCGCATTGGCGCCCTGCCGCTGAGTCGCACCCGGCTACTGCCCTCCGCCATCGCCGCCTTTCTGGCCCAGCACCCGGGCATTACCCTCATGACCAATGAAAGCCCGTATGAGTCGCTGGTCGCCGATATGCGCGCAGGTAATATCGATTTTATTATCGGCGCCCTGCGTCAGGATGAAGATCTCCCGGACCTCTGTAGCGAGGCGTTATTCGAAGAGGATATGCTGATTTTACTGCGTAATAACCACCCGCTGCTGCGCCATCCGGATCCGCGCAGCCAGCTGGCGACAGCGCAATGGGTGCTGCCGCGCGCCAACGCGCCGGCGCGCCATTTGCTGGATAAGGCGTTTGTCACCCTGGGGCTGCCGCTGCCCCAGCCGACGGTGGAGACCGGGGATGCGGCGATGGTGCGAGGATTGCTGCAGGACTCCGACATGCTGGCGGCGGTTTCCGCCAGCCAGATGCGTTTTGAAACTGACAATGGGTTGCTCAGCGTGTTGCCGGTCCCCCTGCCCGATACCACCCGGCGTATCGGGCTGACGTTTCGCGCCGGCAGCCTGCCCTCCCCGGCGACGCAGGCGCTGTTGCGTTTTATTTATCAGCAGGTTCAGGACGGGACTGTTTAACGTTTACCCGCCACCGAATAGGTTACCTGTTGGTTGCGCGTTTGCTGAAACGCCTCCAGCGTCTGCCCGCGCATCGCGGCGTAAATATGCAGGTTGGATACGCCGACCACCGCGCCCATTTTCTCCAGCAGGAAGAAACTGGCGCCATACTGAATCAATCCCCGCCAGTCGCGTGCGTTGAGCAACTGCTGTTCCTCCTCACTCAGTCCGGCTTCGGCATAAAGCGACTGAGGCGACTGCAGAAAACGTTCGCGCCAGGCAGGCTCAATCAGCCGATGCAGGAAACGGTTAAGCCGCAAGCCATTCAGGCTGCGCTCGTGGGTAAAAGGATAGGTTCCCGGCAGTTTCTCCACCCCGGCCAGCTGCTGCGCCATATGCTGGCGATGGCGCGTCAGGGTATCAACGGGGGGCAGGCGCGCATTGTTCTCAAGGATCAACGTAGCGATACCGGTCATCGACGGCAGGTAATAGTCGCGCCAGGTTTCGGTGACATTGGCTGATAGCGCGCCGCGCATCACCAGCCACATGATCACCTCAGACCCTTCCATTCCCCCCAGCTCGGCATATTCGCCAAGGGTCATTTCGGTAAGCTTTTCCGGGTCATTAACCAGCATGTCAACAAACTGGGCATCCCAGTCGGGATTATTAAATCCGCAGCGCTCGCCATGAACCTGATGCGAGAGCCCGCCGGTCGCGACAATCGCCACATTGATATCTTCCGGGAAGCTTTCAATTGCCCGGCGCAGCGCCTGGCCGAGTCGGTAACAACGGCGCGCGCTCGGTACCGGAAATTGCAGCACGCCGATCTGTAACGGGATTACCGCCGTCGGCCACCCCTGCGCTTCATCCCAGGGCAACAGCGCCGAAAGCGGCGAGAAAAGGCCGTGGTCGAGCTTTTTATCCATAAAGAACGACATATCAAACTCATCGCCCATCAGTCCCTGCGCATGTGCCTTGAGAGCGCCGCATTGCCCTGGACCGGCGGCAGACAGCGTGGTCCGCCGCCTTCATCGGCAACGTCATATTGACTATCGATTCCCAGCGTAAATGTCGAATAGTGATCGAAGAAAAAGGCGGTCACATGGTCATTAAAGATGTACACCAGCGCATCCGGATTTTTTCTCCTCCAGCCAGCGCTGCAGCGGTTCGAAGCTCTGGAAGATCGGCGACCATGCCGGGTCCTGCTGTTTATGATGATCGACCGCGAAGCCGATAGTCGGGGTATGAGAGACGGCGATACCGCCGAGAATGTTAGCCATCAGATAACTCCACTTATCGGTGTTCCAAGGGGGGATGACAAAGCGTCCAGTTCTGCCTCTGTGAGTCGAGGCTTAGCGTGATTCATACGGTGCAACAAAATACAGGTTCCCCCGCCAGGCAGGCCGGCAGCGCAAGCACCAAAAAGATCGACGAGTGTCCCCGGCACGGCCAGCATCAGCATCCCCGCCCAGCGTGGAGCTGAGAATAGCCCCGGTACGGCCGATACCATGCATCCAGCTGACGCCGGTAGCACGGATCTCGGTTTGATAATAGGCTGGCGAATAGGCCTGCAGACCGTTCTGCGCGCCGTTAATGCACATCCCGCTGATAAAAATCAGCACCGACAGCGCCGCCGATCCGAAGTCCATCAACCCCTGGGACAACAGGCACAGGCAGCCAAGGAAATAGGTTGCCGCAATCACCGCTTTCGCCGAAGCACGATCCATCAGCATACCGACAAGGATGCCGCCCAGCGGGCCGCCGAGCTGGAACAAGCCGGTCATCATCGCCGCCTGCTGCAGCGACAGCCCGCCGGAGCGGAGAATGGTTGGCAGCCAGCCGTTCAGCAGATAAATCACGAACAGCCCCATAAAATAGGTCAGCCACAGCGCTATCGTGCCGCGGGCATAGCCATGCCGAAACAGCTGTGCCACTTTACTGCTCCGCGTGATGGGCGGCGCATTCAGCTGGAAGACGGTGTCAGCCGTAAACTGGCCTCCAAGCCGGTTAAGCGCCCTGGCGATCTGCTCGCCCGGTAGTCGGCGCGCCACCATGCTCATCGCCGACTCCGGCAACATCACGATCATAAAGGGAAGCACCACGAGCGGCAGCACGCCGCCAAAAATCAGCGCCGAGTGCCAGCTGTAATGCGATAACAACCCGGCAGCGATAAAGCCGCCGAGGCCGGAACCCACGTTGAATCCGCTGTACATCAGGGTGATCATCACCCCTTTACGCCGCTCCGGCATATATTCCGCCACCAGCGTGACGCAATTGGGCATCACGGCGCCAAGTCCGAGGCCGGTGAGAAAGCGCAGCAGCGCCAGCTGCGACGGGCTTTGCGCCACGGCGCCGGCCAGGCTGAACAGCGCAAACAGCGCCACCGACCAGAGTAAAATGCGTTTTCGGCCGTAGCGGTCAGAAAGCGGGCCCGCCACCAGCGCGCCAATGGCGACGCCGAACATAGCCGCCCCAAGAATCGGCCCCATTTCAGCCCGGCTGATGCCCCAGTCCTCGATGAGCGCCGGGGCGACAAAGCCCATCACCGCAGCGTCATACCCATCCAGCATAATGATGATGAAACAGAGCAGCAGCACGTTCCATTGAAAGCGCGAGACCGGGCGGGCATCTATCCACGCTTTCACATCGACAACGTTCATGTGATTCATAGGGTGACTTCCTCAAGCAGGCGGTACGAATGTTCTGGTTAGTGTTTTTTTTTGAGTGGAACTTTCGTACTCAACTTAAGGCAGGTCACGCAGGCTGTCCGGTTCGAAAACCCGGCGACAGATATGAGTTTTATTTATAATGTGAGGGATACGACAAAAAACAGCCAATAAAAAACCCGCAGCCAACGGCGGCGGGTCAGGGCAAGAGCGACGATCAGTGCTTTGGAATAATTAAATCGCCGCGCAGCGGGCTGCCGCCCGGGTTGTCCGTTTTCTCGGTCAGCCAGTTGACGATCCGCGACGCCATCGCGTCCATGGAATATTCAATCGCCGGGATAGTCGGGATTCCGGGCAGCTGTAACGATCCGGCGAGGCTAAACACCATCACATTTTGCGGAACGGCGCGGTTAAACGCCTGCAGCTGCGGCACCACGCGCTGCGCCTGCAGCTCATCGCTCACCAGCAGCGCGTTAAAGTTCAGCGTCGTGGCGTTATTGACCAGCTCCTGCACCGCCACCGACGGCGAGGTGTTATCCAGAAACACCAGATTGCGATTAAACGGCAAAAAGTTTTTTTCCAGCGCGTGCTTGTAGCCCAGCAGCACCTGATCGGCAAAGCCGCTGCTCTGCGGATGGATCAGCGCAATCTGCCTTCTGCCCTGGCTTATCAGATAGTGGCAGGCGGTTTCGGCGGCGAAGGCGTGATCGAACTGAATGCTGTTTTCGCCCTCGCTGTCGAGGCAGTCCACCAACACCACGTCCGGGCGGTTAATATTCAGAGGAAAACGCGCGCCGATGATCAGCACGTTATCGCACAGCCCGCAGGTTAACTCCTCCAGCGAGTTCATCACGCCGCTGCTGGTGTTGGCGAAGCGCAGCAGCAGGTGCTTCTGGTGCTGGCTGAGCTGTTTTTCCAGGGCGTAGAGATAGCTGGTGGTTTGATTGATATTGTCCTGGGCGCAGATGACGCCGATGCAGCCGGTGGACTGGCTAAGCAACGACTGGGCTATCATGTTTGGCCGGTAATTGAGCGCTTCCGCCGCCTGCAGCACCGCCTGACGACTGGCTTCCTTCACGCCACGTGAGCCGCTCAACACTCGCGACACCGTGGCTTTGGAAACCCCGGCAAGTCGTGAAACATCATTGATTGTCGACATCATTTTCCCCTGCGCGGGCGCCGCGTCCCGCCAAAATCCTGTAAACCTGAATCGCTTCAATTATGACCAGCGCAGTATAGCCATTTCGCCATTTGTTTGGAAACCGATTTTCCATTTCAGCGCAAAACATCGCCAAATCGACAGAATAATGTGAGCCAAATCCAATAAATCCGCCCCATAAGCAGGAGATCTTGACCACTATCACAGTTCTGCTTTTTATAAATGGAAACCGGTTTCCGTCTGATATCAAATCATCCACGCAATAACTTTTTACATTTTGAGGATGGTCGTCGATGTACAAGATTATGCTGTGCTGCTCTGCCGGTATGTCCACCAGTCTGCTGGTCAGAAAGATGGTGGAGGCGGCGAATGAACGTGATCTGCCGGTGCAGATTGACGCCTATGGCGTTTCCGAATTTGACATCCAGTTTCCGCAGTATCAGGTGGTGTTGCTAGGCCCCCAGGTGAAATACATGTTGCAAACCCTGTCTGACAAAGCGGCTCCCCTGAACATTCCTGTTCAGCCCATCGATACGATGGACTACGGTATGCAGCGGGGAGACAACGTCCTGAATTATGCTCTGTCGCTGATCGCAGCGGCGCACTGAGAGGTGTTGAAATGAGTTCTCTGTATCAGTCCATGATTGCCGTGATCGAGCAATCTATTACTCCGCTGGCAGGACGCCTTGGGCAGCAGAAATATGTTATCGCTATCCGCGATGGCTTCACTGCCGCATTGCCGTTTATGATCATTGGCTCTTTCATGCTGGTATTTATCTTTCCGCCGTTTTCACCCGAGACCACCAACGGCTTTGCCCGCGGCTGGCTCGATTTCTCCCAGCACTACCGCGAACAGCTGATGCTGCCGTTTAACCTCAGCATGGGCGTAATGACCTTCTTTATCTCGGTCGGCATTGGCGCCAGCCTCGGTCGTCAGTTTCAGCTGGATCCGGTGATGTCCGGTCTGCTGGCGTTTATGGCCTTCCTGCTGGTCGCCGCGCCCTATGCCGATGGAAAAATTTCCACTCAGTATCTGTCCGGCCAGGGCATTTTTACCGCCCTCATCACCGCCATCTACTCCACCCGCGTCTACGCGTGGCTGAAGCAAACAACATCACCATTCGACTGCCGAAAGAGGTACCGACCGGCGTCGCTCGTTCGTTTGAAATCCTTATCCCGGTGCTGGTGGTGATTGGTACTTTGCATCCGCTGAACCTGTTTATCGAAGCGCAGACCGGGATGATCCTGCCGCAGGCGATCATGCATCTGCTGGAGCCGCTGGTTTCCGCCTCCGACTCGCTGCCGGCTATTTTGCTCTCCGTCCTGATGTGCCAGATTTTCTGGTTCGCTGGGATCCACGGCTCGCTGATTGTCACCGGTATTATGAACCCGTTCTGGATGGCTAACCTCTCGGCAAACCAGGCGGCGCTGGCGGCCGGCACGGTGTTACCGCACGTCTATCTGCAGGGCTTCTGGGATCACTATCTGCTGATTGGCGGCGTCGGTTCAACCCTACCGCTGGCCTTCCTGCTGCTGCGTAGTCGGGCCACGCATCTGCGCACCATCGGCAAGATGGGCATCGTGCCGAGCTTCTTTAATATCAACGAGCCGATCCTGTTCGGGGCGCCGATCATCATGAACCCGATGATGTTTATCCCCTTCGTCTGCGTACCGATGGTCAACGCGGTGCTGGCTTACGGCGCGACGCGTCTTGGCTGGCTGAGCCAGGTGGTGTCCCTCACTCCGTGGACCACGCCGGCACCGATTGGCGCCTCGTGGGCGGCCAACTGGACGCTGAGCCCGGTAGTGATGTGCCTTATCTGCATGGTGATGTCGGCGGTCATTTACCTGCCGTTCCTGCGCGCCTATGAACGTTCCTTAATGAAAACCGAAGTTGAGAAAACCAAAAAGTAGCGTTCCGGTGGCAGAAACCGTTAGCTAATTCCTCTCCGCCCCGGAGAGATAATATGATGGCAGCGTAATAATGCAGAAAAATGGACTTTCACTGCATTATTAAATAATAAAGACCTCAGGAATACACATGATTGAATTAGAAGATGCGGTAATGGAAATTATCGTTAATGCGGGACAGTCACGCTCATTATGTTTTCGAAGCGCTACATGCGGCCCGAACCGGAAATATCGACGAAGCGCGTTTCACTGTTAAATGAAGCCGACGGTTACGCCGTCGGGTCGCATCAGATGCAGACCCAGCTCATCGAGCAGGATGCCGGTGAAGCGCGTCAGCCTATGACGCTGATTATGGTACATGCCCAGGATCATCTGATGAATTCGCTGCTGGCCCGCGAGTTCTCAGAAGAATTAATCCATCTGTACCAGCGTTAATTAATATGGAATAACGCCTGCGAGAATATTATTCTCCGGCGTCGCTGTACCCTAAAAAACAAATCAGCTTATTTTGGCTATATATTTTAGCCAGAATGGGATGGTTATTATCTGAAATATATTAATTATTAAAGCGAGATAACCATGAATACTGTGAAAAAACTGCCTTTAGCCATGGCGGTTGTCGCCGCGCTGTGCCCAATTTCCGTAATGGCGCAAGAATTTACTCAGGAACAGATCGACGCCATCGTCGCCAAAGCCGTTGATAAAGCGCTGGCCGAACGCCAGGCGAAAATCGACGCCGCGGCCGACAAAAAGGTCGACGTGATCACCAACCCGCAGACCACCGCCGCCTCGCCGGATATGGCCATTCCGTTCGGCCTCAAGTTCAGCGGCTACGCCCGCTATGGCGCCCACTTCCAGACCGGCGACCAGAAATATGTCGGCGTCGACGGCTCCTATAACGGCGCCTCGGCGATCGGCCGCCTGGGCAACGAAAGCAACGGCGGCGAATTCCAGATCAGCAAGGCCTTCAAAAGCGCGCAGGGGGCTATCTGGGATCTTAACGTGATGTTCGACCACTGGAGCGACGAGGTTAACCTGAAGAAGGCCTACGTCGGCGTCACCAACGTCCTCGACTCCAACCCCAACGCCTATCTCTGGGCCGGCCGCGACTTCCACCAGCGTCCGCAACAGGGGATCAACGACTACTTCTGGATGAACCACGACGGCCAGGGCGCCGGGGTGAAGAACTTTGATATCGGCGGCGTGCAGTTCGACGTGGCGGCGGTGTCGCAGGTGAAATCCTGTAGCCCGGAAGTGATGGCCGACGAGACCAACCCGTCGCGCATCACCTGTACCGGCAGCTCCGACACCGGCGACAACGGCCACTACGCGCTGACCACTAAAACCCACAACATCAAGGCCGGGCCGATCGACGTCGAGGTGTACGCCAACTACGGCTTTGACTCAAAGGCGGTGGACAGCGACGCGCGCCTCGAAGCCTGGCAGGGCGGGCTGGTACTGAGCCACACCAACGACAGCGGGGTGAACAAGGTGATCCTGCGCTACTCCGACAACTCGGATAACAGCGTCTACAACAAAACCGACGACCTGACCACGGTCTACGCCAGCTTCGAGGGCAGCCATAAGTTCACCCAGCAGGCGCAGGTGGAATATCTGCTGGCCTTCCACGACTACGACAACGGCAGGGACAACACCGACAACCGCAAGAACTACGGCGCCATCGTGCGGCCGATGTATTTCTGGAACGACGTGCACTCCACCTGGCTGGAAGCGGGCTACCAGCGCGTGGACTACGACCAGGGCGGGGATAACCACGGCTGGAAGCTGACGCTGTCGCAGAACATCGCCATCGGCATGGGGCCGGAGTTCCGTCCGATGCTGCGCTTCTACGTGACCGGCGGCCAGGTGGACAATGAGCATACCGCGAAGGTCAACGGCACCCAGGACCAGCAGCTGGATTCGCTGAACGTCGGCGGGATGTTTGAGGCGTGGTTCTGATGCGATAGCGTTACCGAAGGAGCGTTCCCGGCTGGCGCTACGCTTAGCCGGGCTACGACTGAGGAGGCCTGCGGGATTCCACCCCCAGGCCCGCGCAAGCGCAGCGCCGCCGGGCAGTCAGCCCCCTGCCCAGGTGGCATCATCAATTCTTTATCTCTGGCTTAATCGGCGGGCGATACGCTCCAGCTTCATCATCAACAGCAGCGTGACGCCCCACCAGCACGATGGTCAGCGCCGAGCCATCGGCGATATTACCGCGATCGGTCAGGCTGAAAATGGTCACCGGCAGCGTCGTCCAGCCCGGCGGATAGATCATCACCGTCGCCCCTAACTCTCCCATCGACAACGACAGGCTCAGCGCCAGCGCCGAGATCATCCACGGCGTCATCAGCGGCAGCGTCACATGGCGCAGGCGGTACCACGGTGAAGCGCCCAGGCTGGAGGCGACGTTTTCAATATCAGCGGAAATCCGCGCCAGGCCGGTCGTGACGTTGCTGAAGGTAAAGGCCGAGATCAGCACGAAATGCGCCGCCAGGACGATAAAGAAGGTGCCGTTCATCTGCAGTGGCCCCTGGCTGAAGGCCACCAGAATGCCCAGTCCCACGGAAACCGAGGGGATGGCGCTGGGCAGATAAAACATCAGCCCAAGATATTTCTGCAGCTTCGCGCCAGTCTGGCGCAGCGCCAGCGCCGCCCACATCCCGCACAGCAGCGCCAGCAGGCTGGCGCAGAAGCCCACCACCAGGCTGGAAAACAGCGAATCCCACGCCGCCCCGCGAAACGCGTTAACAAAGTGGGCAAAGGTAAAGCCGGTGGGCAGCAGGCCGTTCCATTGTTTACTCAGGCTGGAGAGTAAAATCACCGCCAGCGGCAGCAGGAAAACGCCGGCAAAAAGCGTCACCGCCAGCGCGCCCGCCGCCGCGCGGCCTTTACGCGACCAAATCAACATCGTTAACTCCTTACGCCAGTGCGCACCGCCGCCAGCCGATAGAGCATAAACAGCCCCAGCGACAGCAAAATATTGATCAGCGCAATCATGCAGGCCACGCTGTAATCCGACTCCAGAATCGCCTTGCTGTAGACCATCATCGGCAGGGTATTGACCCCTTTGGCGCCAATAAACAGCACGATACCGAACTCGTTAGTGGTCAATAACAGGCACAGGCTGCCCCCCGCCATCAGCGCCGGCAGCGCCGCCGGGAAGATAACCTGGGTAATCACCCGTAACGGATGAGCGCCGAGAATACTCGCCGCTTCCAGCTGGCTCTTATCTATCTGCCGCAGTCCCGCCATCAGCGGGCGCATCACCAGCGGCGTAAACACGGTAATCTCCGCCAGAATCACGCCGTTAATCGAATAGAGGAAGTCTACCGGCGGCAGTTCAAAAGCAAACAGCGCCATCAGGGTGCCGTTGAGCAGCCCCGCCGAGCCGTAAATAAAGGTGAACGCGAGAGTGATAAGAAAGGTCGGCAGCGCAATAAAAGTATCAATGACCCGGCCCACCAGTTGGCTGCCGGGGAAACGGAATAAACACCAGAATCAGCGCCAGGACGCTGCCGAGCACCAGGCAGCCAAGGGTGGCGAACACCGCAATCTGTAAGGTATTGAGCAGCGCGCCAATAAAGCGCTTAGAGTCGATCACCTGCCAGAAGGTCTCGAGGCTCAGGTTGCCGCTGGCGTCGCGTAACGCCTGTTCGGCGATCAGCAGCAGCGGATAGAAAAACAGCGTCGCCAGCACCAGCAGCGGCAACGCCAGCCACAGGTAAGGGCGCAGGTTTCGCGCCGGACGCGCAAGCGTGAGGGTTTGCGCCATCATTGCACCTCGATCAGAACCGCATCGCCAGGTTCGAAGTAGAGCGCCAGCTTATCCCCCGCGCGCGGCAGTGGATTTACGTGAGTCATGACGATCCGCACCGCTTCGCCCGCTACGTCGCACAGCAGATGCGTCAGATCGCCCTGCCAGTGCACCGACGTCAGGGTGGCGTTGAGGCGATTACTGGTTGCCGATCGCGGCGCCAGGCTCATGTGCTGCGGGCGAATGCATAACAGCTTATGTTGCCATGCAGGCCGCCCCGGCAGAAGGCGTTGACCAGGCCGCCGCCGCAGCTTACGTTCACCAGACCCGGCTCGGGGCTGTCTTTCAGCGCCGTCGCCTGCAGGATATTAGCGCGGCCGAGGAATTCGGCGCTAAAGCGGTTCGGCGGATAGTGGTACAGCTCGTGCGTTTCACCGTGGGCGATCAGCGACCCCGTCTTTCATAATGCCGATTTTGTCCGCCAGGGTCAGCGCTTCGGTCTGATCGTGGTAACGTAGAGGATGGTCAGCTCCGGCAGTTCGCGATGCAGGCGGGCAATCTCTTCCACCATGTTATGGCGAATTTGCGCGTCCAGCGCCGACAGTGGTTCATCAAGCAGTAACACCCGAGGACGCACGGCAATCGCGCGGGCTATCGCCACGCGCTGCTGCTGGCCGCCGGAGAGCTGATGCGGATAGCGGGTGGCGTAGTCCGCCATACCGACGATTTTTAAGGCTTCGGTCACCCGCCCGGCGATAAGCCCCCTGGGCTGCTTTTGCGCCCGCAGGCCGAAGGCGACGTTGTCTTCCACCTTCATATGAGGAAACAGCGCGTAGTTCTGCACCACCATCGCCAGCCCACGCTGGTAAGGCGGCAGGTGGGTGACGTCCGTGTCGCCGATCAGGATCCGCCCGCCAGCCGGTTGCACAAAACCGGCAATCGCCCGCAGCACGGTGGTTTTCCCGGAACCGGAAGGGCCAATCAGCGCCAGCACTTCACCGGGCTCAATGGTCAATGACAGCGGTTTTAAGACCACGTTGCCGTGGTAGGAAACGCGCAGCGAGTCCAGGGTGATCCCGGAGGTCCCCGCCAGCGACGGGGAAGAGATGACGGTGGTTTTCATTAACATCAGGCTTACTCGCTATCGGTCACTTTATGCCAGCGGGCGATATCCGCCGAGAGAGAAACCGCGACGTCGTCCCAGTTGGGTTCCCAGCGCTTCACGCCGTCGAGCGCCGCCTGCGCTGCCTTAAAGTTAGCGTCATCCGGCGCCACGTCGTTGCGCACCGGTAAGCCCCAGGAGCGCGCGCTGACGCTGGATTGCGCCGGTTTATCCAGCAGGAAATTAATCAGCTTCTTGCCGTTTTCGCTGTTCGGTCCGTTCTGCACCAGCCCGATGGTGTAGGGCAGCGCCAGCGCGCTGCGCTCGCCTTTGTCGTCCGCCGGCCAGAAGATTTTGACGTTCGGATTACGCGCCATCTGCGACAGGTTCATCTGCAGATCGCCGTTGGCGACGTACAGCTCGCCTTTGTTGACCAGCGCCGTCAGCTTGCCGGTGGAGGCCGATGGGCCGACGTTATTGGCCTGCAGCTTGCCCAGATACTCGAAGCCGGCATCTTTGCCGCCAAGGCTGTGGAAGGCCTGCAGCATCACCGCGGTGCCGTCCCCCGCCTGGCCCGGCGTGGAGTACTGCAGCTTATTCTTAAAGCGGCTATCCAGCAGATCCTGCCAGCTGGCCGGCGCGGTTTTCAGCAACTGGCCGTTATAGATGAAGGTCAGATAGTTGTTCACCAGCGGCGAATAGCGGTCATTGGCGCCGGGGATCTGCGCGCTGCCCTGTGGGGTAAAGGTGGCCAGCAGCTGCTCTTTCGCGGCGCGCTGGATAAACGGCGGCACCGTGACCAGCACATCGGCCTGCGGATTGGTGCGCTCCTTCGCCAGACGCTCGACGATCGCGCCAGAGCCGCCTTCCACATACTGCACTTTGATACCCGTCGCTTTGGTGAAGGCGTCGAACTGGCTCTGATACCAGCTGTTATCGCCGTCATGCAGGCCGTCGGCGGAGTAAACCGTGACGACGCCGTCCGCCCAAACCGGGGAGCTGGTCAGCGCGAACAGGGACAGCAGAGCAAGTCGGGAGAGTTTCATCGTGTTAGCCTCATCGCAGTTAGTTGTTCTGGTGTAGACCAGATTTGCGTTCACGCTACCGAGGGTTTATGACAAAACGATGAAAGAAGTGTGTCGAAAGAGTTAAAGCGAAGGGGATACGTCGCCCCCGGTTAACGCTGACGCCACCGGGGATACGGGAAGGGTTAATACAATAAAATCAATGGGTATCGACTTCGATCCGCAGGCTGTCATGCCGCCAGTATTCGATATCGTAATCAAGAATACGCCCGTGCTGATCGTAATTCAGCCTGCGCAGCAGCAGCGCCGGGCGCCCCTCCATCACCCCCAACGCCTCTGCGGCCTGCGGCGGCATGGAGGTGGGATAAAACGACAGATGCATACTGGTATAGATCAGGTCGTAGTGACTCTGATAAATCTCGGTCAGACTGCCATTGAGATCGTGGCGCAGCAGCTCCGGCACCCGGGCCGGCAGGCAGTGGTTTTCGCAATAGCACACCGGACGCCCGTCGGCATAGCGCAGGCGGGTCAGCAGGTAGACCTGATCGAAGGGCTGCAGCGCCAGCGGCGCCATCACATCCAGCGGCACGGCGGTTAAGCGGCCATCAAGCAGCACCGTTTTCGGCTCACGTCCCTGTTCGAGACACAGCTTGTGGAAGTTGGTGTTCTGCGTCGGATCCAGCCACAGACGCTCCGGCGTCACAAACCAGCCGCGGCGGTCGGCGCGGTAGATCACGCCGCTGGCCTCCAGCTGCGCCAGGCTCTCGCGTACCGTAATCCGGGTCGTGTTGAACAGCGCGCACAGTTCGCGCTCTGAAGGCAGCTTATCGCCGCTTTTCAATGCGCCGTTTTGAATACGCGCCTGCAGCTGCGCCTTAATCATCAGGTATTGCGGCATCTCGCCAGAGGGTGATTTCATGTTTACTCACTGCCACTTTTGGTGCGCTCATTATACATAGCCAGATGAAATTTTTTGTTGCAGCGCCACATTTCCTTTGACCCTGCCCCGGCTTTGTCTCCATGATAAATATCAATCTGGTATAGACCAAATGGTGAGACAAATGACTTCACGGAACTACCTGCTGCTGACCCCCGGCCCGCTAACCACCTCCCACACGGTGAAAGAGGCGATGTTGTTCGATAGCTGCACCTGGGATGATGATTACAATCTCGGCGTGGTACAGACCATTCGCCAGCAGCTGGTGCAGCTGGCCACCCCGGCCGACGGTTATACGGCGGTGCTGTTGCAGGGCAGCGGCAGCTACGCGGTCGAAGCGGTGCTCGGCAGCGTCATCGGCGAACAGGGCAAAGTGCTGATCGTCAGCAATGGCGCCTATGGCGCGCGTATGATTGAGATGGCGCAGCTGATGGGCATCGCCTTTCATCCTTACGATTGCGGCGAAGTCGCCCGTCCGGACGCGGCGGCGATCGCGCGGATCCTGCAGGATGACCCGATGATCACCCATATCGCGATGGTGCATAGCGAAACCACCACCGGCATGCTCAACCCGATCGAAGAGGTAGCCGCGCTGGCGAAGGAGTATGGCAAACGCTATATCGTCGATGCGATGAGCAGCTTCGGCGGCATTCCGCTGGATATCGCCGCGCTGAATATTGACTATCTGATAAGCTCCGCCAACAAATGCATTCAGGGCGTGCCGGGCTTCGCTTTCGTCATCGCCCGCGAATCGGAGCTGGTCACCTGCAAAGGCCGCTCGCGCTCGCTGTCGCTGGATCTTTACGCCCAGTGGCGCTGTATGGAGGATAACCACGGCAAGTGGCGCTTCACCTCACCGACCCATACCGTGCTGGCCTTCGCTCAGGCGCTGAAAGAACTGGCCCAGGAGGGCGGCGTCAGCGCCCGCCATCAGCGCTACAGCCACAATCAGCGCCGACTGGTCGCCGGAATGCGCGCGCTCGGCTTCCGGACGCTGCTTGATGACAGCCTGCACTCGCCGATCATTACCGCCTTTTATTCACCGGACGCGCCGCAGTATCGCTTTCACACCTTCTACCAGAAGCTGAAAGATCAGGGCTTCGTTATCTATCCGGGCAAAGTGTCGCAAAGCGATTGCTTCCGCATCGGCAACATCGGCGAAGTCTACGACGCCGACATCACCGCCCTGCTGGCGGCCATCAACAACGCCATGTACTGGAAACAATAAGGAACCGCCATGAACCGTATCACCGCACTCATCCTCGACTGGGCCGGCACCACCGTGGACTTCGGCTCCTTCGCGCCGACGCAAATTTTCGTCGAGGCCTTCCGCCAGGCCTTCGATATTGAGCTCACCCTTGAAGAGGCCCGCGTGCCGATGGGGCTTGGCAAATGGCAGCACATTGAGGCGCTGGGCAAACTGCCGTCGGTCGATAGCCGCTGGCAGGCGAAATTTGGTCGGCCAATGACGGCTGCTGATATTGATGCGATCTACGCCGCGTTTATGCCGCTGCAAATCGCTAAGGTTGTCGATTTTTCCGCTCCGATCGCCGGCGTGGTCGACACCCTCGCCGCGCTGCGCGCCGACGGACTGAAGATCGGCTCCTGCTCGGGCTATCCGCGTCCGGTGATGGAAAAGCTGGTTCCAGCCGCCGCCGCGCAGGGCTATGCCCCGGACCACTGGGTCGCCACCGATGACCTTGCCGCCGGCGGGCGTCCCGGGCCGTGGATGGCGCTGCAGAACGTAATTGCCCTTGGCATAGACGATGTGGCCCACTGCGTGAAGGTCGATGACGCCGCACCGGGCATCAGCGAAGGGTTACATGCCGGGATGTGGAGCGTCGGCCTGGCGGTGTCCGGTAACGAATTCGGCGCTACCTGGGAGGCGTACCAGACGATGTCGAAAGAGGAAATCGCCACCCGTCGCGAGCGGGCGGCAGGCAAGCTGTATGCCGCCGGGGCGCATTATGTGGTTGATACCCTGGCGGACCTGCCGGAAGTGATTGCCGACATCAACGCCCGGCTGGCAAAAGGCGAACGGCCTTAAGCAGGTGAATTCACCTTCACTTTGGCCGCCACCAACAGGCCGGTAAACAGCATTAATATCCCTGACAACACCAGCGGCGACAGCAGCCCTAAATGGTCAAGCGCAATGCCGCCGACCGCGGCGCCGCAGGTGTTGGCCAGCTGGATCACCGCCACCTGAATCGACCCGGCTTTTTCCGCCTGATCGGAGAGTGAACGGGTGATCCACGTTGACCACCCCACCGGGATCAAGGCGAACGCGAAGCCCCCTAGATAATTGCCACCGTCGAGGCGACGATTTTGCTTTCTCCCCACAGCACCAGCGCCGCCGCGCAGGCGGTCAACACCAGCGGCGCAATCGCCAGCGCCGCTTTCACCGAGCGTTTGAGCAGCACCGAGGAGAGCGACGTGCCGATGAAGCTGGCGATACCAAAGCTCAGCAGCACCAGCGTCAGGCCATCGACATCAAAGCCGGCGAGGGTCATGTAGACCGGGCGAATATAGGTAAAAAAGGCGAACTGTCCGGCAAAGGCCATGAAAATGGCGCACATGCCGGCCATCACCCCCGGCCGCTTCAGCAGGCCAAACATATTTTGCTGCTGAGCCGCCGATTCACCAGGCAGCGACGGCAGCGCTTTCAGCACCCAGAGCGTACACAGTACACCCATCACCGCCGCGCCGTTAAACACGTTGCGCCAGCCGATAAGCCCGCCAAGGAAACTGCCCAACGGGGCGGCGATCACCAGCGCGATGGATACCGCGCCGAAGATAATCGACAACGCTTTCGGCACCACGCGCATCGGCACCAGCCGCATGGTCAGCGAGGCTGACATCGCCCAGAAACCGCCGAGCGCCAGCCCCAGACAGGCGCGTCCCAGCAGCAGCAGGGTGAAGCTATCGGCAAAGGATACCAACAGGCAGGAAAGGGTCAGCAGCAGCGAAAAGAGGATCACCACGTAGCGGCGATCGGTTTTGCCAATGACGGAAGTGATAAACAGGCTGGAAAACATCGCGACGAATGCCGTCGTCGTCACCGACTGCCCGGCCATCCCTTCGGAGATACCTAAATCCAGCGCCATCGGCGTCAGCAGACTGACCGGTAGAAATTCGACGGTAATCAGGCAGGCGACGCAGAAAGCAACCGCGAAGACCGCCGACCAGTTTGGTCGCGCGAGTTCGCGTGCATGGGGTTTGGCTTCATTTGAATAACTCATGAGTGACCTGCGAAGAAAGTGGCGGAAAGCTGCGCAGTGTAACATTTTGTTTGTGACGCATTTAACGTTTTCGCAACTCTTCTCGCTTTTCATGAAGTAATACAAAAGCGTAGTCTGTGAATATCGGCCTCGTCATTCTGCCGGATGGCGCTTACGCTTATCCGGCCTACAAGTGACGAGTGCGGAAACCGTAGGCCGGATAAGGCGCAGCCGCCATCCGGCACAAAAAGCGATGAACCCCAGGCCGAATAACAATGAGATCAGTGCAGCCAGTGCACGCCGTCTTCCGGGAGAAACAGGTCGTTATAGCGCTGCTGAAGGTTATGCAAATCGCTCATATCCGGATCCAGCTCGCGCAGAAACCCTTGCGCCAGGCGGATCTGCGCCTCGGTGATCGGCGCCGCTAAACGCGCCTTTTTGCATCAGGCGATACCAGTAAGCAGGATTTTTTTCGCTAGCGTCGACAATTGCAACCTGCCAGATCAGCAGCACCTGGGCAGCGTTCTGCAGATGCGCTTCATTCGGCCGTTCAAGGTAACGCAAATACTCATTGCCGGCGGTTTTACCAAGCTGATCGATCATCGATTCCAGCGGGACGGGCGTGATGCCCAGGCGTTCGCTCAGGCGGCGGATCGCGCGGCGTGAATCAGAGGTAAGCACCCGAAATCCCACAACAAATACCACTACCAGGGTGGCCAGTCCTATCCAGATCATGCATCCTCTCATCCAATCGCAGCCTGACTATCATAATGGGAATTTGCCTGCTGTCGACTGTCGGACCTGGCATATTACGCAAGAAATAAAAAAGCCCGGCGCAATGGCCGGGCAAGGTTACCAAATACCTGGTGAATCAGGCAGTCTGCAAAATACGGTTCTTTTTCTCGCGGCGAATTTTACGCTCTTCGAAGATAGCCACGATGGCCATCAGGCAGATACAGCCGATGGCGGCGGCGTCCAGCGCCGCAAAGGTGCCGGCCCAGCCGGTGAGGCCAAAGACCGGGGTGCCGTCGGCGATCATCCCGAGGCCCAGCTTGGCGAAGCTATCGCCGATCAGATAGGCGAAAGTGCCCTTGATCCCATCGGCGGCGCCGATCGCTTTTTTCGGTACGAAGCCAACGGCGGCAACGCCAATCAGCAGCTGCGGGCCAAACACCAGGAAGCCCAGCGCAAACAGCGAAGCCAGATAGACGTACTGATTGCTGGCATGTTGATAAACGCCGAGAGTGGCGATAATCAGCGCCAGCGCGATGCAGGCCACCAGGCCACGGCGACCGTTCGCCAGGTCAGAGAGCCAGCCCCACAGCAGCGTGCCGACCAGGGCACCGACCTCAAACAGGGTAAACCCCTGAATCGCCACCTCTTTCGACAGCTTCAGCTCCTGGAAGGCGTACACGGTGGACCATTGATCGATACCGATACGCACCACGTAGAGGAAGATGTTGGAGAAGCACAGCAGCCAGATCACTTTGTTTTTCAGCACATACTCAACAAAGATCTGCCACTTGGTCATCGCGTTTTCTTCGGTCTCTTTATCCTCTTCGCTGATCGCTTCGCCAAACAGCTCCTCCGCCGTGCCGAGGCCGTAGGATTCCGGCGAGTCGCTACCGTAGCGCAGGCCAATAAAGCCGACGATCAGCGCAATAATCGACGGGAAGATAAACATGCCGATCACGTGGCCGTCGAACAGATAGTTGGCGCCAAACAGCGCCACGCCCGCCGCGCCGGCGCCGCCGAGGTTGTGAGAGATATTCCAGAAGCCGAGGAAGGTGCCGCGTTTGCGTCGTGGCGTCCATTTGGTGATGGTGGAATAGCTGCACGAGCCGCCGGTGCTCTGGAAGAAGCCGCTTAGCGCATAGAAGGCGATCATCAGGAACAGGCTGGTGGAACCCGCACCCATACTGGCGCTAAAGCCCAGCATGCAGATGGCGGAGAGGATCAGCATAAACGGCAGGAACTGCTTGGTGATTTTTGCCATCGGCATAGTAGGAAACCAGGGTTTTCCCTACGCCGTAGGTAATGGAGAAGCCCAGGCCAATCATCCCCAGCTGGGTCATGCTCAACCCGTAGGTGGAGATCATGTCGTTCTGCGCAATATTAAAGTTCTTGCGGATCAGGTACATGGTCAGGTAGCCAATGAAGACCACCAGATAGGACTGCATGAAAGGTTTGAACCACATTTTGCGCCGCACGTCGAGCGGCAGATCCAGGGTCGGCTTACGAACCTGATTCAGAAAGGCCAGCATGGGTATCTCCTGAGCTGATTTTTTATGCCTGCGTCATAGCCAGGCATTGTAAAAATCAGCGCGCCGTCTGGCCTGAGACGGCGTCCAGGTGAAACCGGGAAAATTTCTAGTTTTGCCCCATTCGCGGCGAAAGAGTGAGATGCATCACGCTTCACTGGCGGCGCGCGGCGCCTGCGCGTTTAAGAACGGCAGCAGCAGCAGCGCGGAAATGCCGGCGGCAATCGCGATCGCCACGAAGAATCCGGTCCAGTGCCAGATATCCATTACCTGCGCCAGCGGCCAGCCGGAAAGCGACGCGCCAAGATATGCGAACAGGCCGACAAACCCGGTAGCCGCCCCGGCGGCCTCTTTATGCGAACACTCCGCCGCCGCCATGCCGATCAGCATCTGCGGGCCGAAGACAAAGAAACCGGTGGTGAAGAAGCAGGCCGCCTGCATCACGTAGCTGGCGAACGGCATCAGCCACAGGCCGCCAACCGACAGCAAAATGCCGGCGGCGAAGATCAGGTTCATCGGTCCGCGATTGCCGTTAAACAGCTTATCCGAGCCCCACCCCGCCACCAGCGCGCCGATAAATCCGCCCAGCTCGAACATGGTCACCGCCGAGTTAGCGGTCACCAGATCGACGCCAAGCGTCTCCGACATATACAGATTGCCCCAGTCGTTAATCGCCGCCCGCACCACGTACACCAGCACATAGCACAGCGACAGCAGCCAGATATAGGGGTTTGCCAGCACGTATCGGGTGAGGATCTCTTTGCGCGTCAGCCCGGCGCCCTCCTGCTGCTGGGCAATCTCCAGCGCATCGTGACGCCAGTCGCCCACGGCGGGTAGCCCCACCGCCTGCGGACGATCGCGCAGCCGCCAGCACAGATATAATCCGGCGAGGATCGCCAGGCCGCCGGCGATGGTCATCCCCGTGCGCCAGCCGTAATGTAGCGCCGCCGCTCCCACCACCATCGGGATCAGCGCGCCGCCCACGTTATGCGCCGTATTCCACAGCGCCCACCAACCGCCGCGTTCGGTGCGTGAATACCAGGCCGTCAGCAGCCGGGCGCAGACCGGCGAGCCCCAACCCTGAAAGAAGGCGTTCAGTGCCCACAGCAGGGCGAAGGCCCACAGTGAGGAAGAAAAACCGAACAGAATATTCACCACCCCGGTGGCGATAAGCCCCAACCCCATAAAATAACGGGCATCGGAGCGGTCGCTGACGATACCGGAGAAAAATTTCGACAGTCCGTAGGTGATGTAAAACAGCGTGGCCAGCAGACCGATATCGCTGCGGGTCAGCACGTTGCTGGCGAGAATGTCAGGCACCGCGGCGTTAAAGCTTTTGCGGGTGAAATAGAACAGCGCGTAGCCCAGCCAGATGGTCAACAGGATATGGCGGCGCCAGTAGCGATAACGCGCATCAAGCTCGCGTTTATCGCTAATCGGCGCAGCGTCAGGCGGGGCTTTTAAAAAGGCGAACATCAGCGATCCTCTCAGGCGTAACGCAGCGGTAGATTGACGCACACCCGGGTACCGTGGGTGCAGGAGATCGTCAGCGTGCCCCCCAGGCGGTCACGCGCTCGCGCATGCCGGTCCAGACCGAATCCCTGCGCGCTGGATCCCGGCGGCAGGCCGCAGCCGTCATCCTCCAGCACCAGCATCAGACGCTCCTCCTGCTGCCAGCCCTGCAGGGTCACGGCGCTGGCGCTGGCGTGCTTGACGATATTGTTCAGTCCCTCCTGGCAGACGCGGAACAGGGTCACGCGCTGGTTTTCGCTCAGCCCCGCCTCGTTAATCCGCCAGTCGAGATGGCTGACAATGCCGCGGTCCTCCAGCTCCATCTCGCGCATCAGAGAACGTACCGCCTGCTCCAGCGGCAGGTCGTCAAGCTGGCGCGGACGCAGGCGGCCCAGCAGGCGACGCACCGAGTCGTAAACCCCCAGCGAGAGGTGTTCAATCAGCTGGCCGCTCTGGCGAACGCTGGCGTTGTCCGGCGCCAGCCGCTGGACGATCCCCGCCTGGGTGCGTATTGCGGTGATGGTCTGGCCGATATCATCATGGAGCTCGCGCGCGACGTCGCGGCGCACGCTCTCTTCGGTCTCCAGCAGGCGATCCGCCAGACGACGATTACGCGCCAGCTCGTTCTGTAGCGACTGGTTAAGCTCGCGCAATCGCTGGATCCCCGCCCCCAGCAGCAGTCCGGTGAGGCTCTGCGCCAGCAGCGAAAGCAGGAGATCGACGGGGTGATCGTGCCAGGTCTGGCTGGCAATCAGGGCGATAGCGTTCATCAATGTGGCGATCAGCGCGCCCTGCCAGCCGTAGTGCCAGGCGAGGGCGATAATCGGCAGCGCAAGGCAAAACGGGGTAAAGCGGGAGAGCTCGGCGGGCAGCCCAAGCTGCAGCCACAGGCTAATGGTGAATAACAACAGATACCAGATCAGATGCCGCCCGCGCCAGTTTACCGGCTGCGCCACCAGCGACGGCCCCAGGGGCCGCCCAGACGGTGCTGGTGAGGTAGTGCCAGAACACCAGACAGGTCGGCGCCAGAGTCAGGCCGCCGGTGAGCGTCAACAGCAGGGCGTTAAGACCCTCGTCCCCCTCCGCCAGCCAGGGCAGCGATTGCAGAAGCGCGGCGGCCATTAACGCCCCGCCCTGACGCAGAAGCGTCAGCCAGTCGCGCTGCTGGCGATATCGCGAGATCAGCGCCACCGGCAGGAGGGTCAGCAGGCTTCCGGTCATCAATATTATCGGGTGCGCCAGCGCCACTTCCTGCGCCAGCCAGAAGATCAGCAGCCACTCGGTTCCCAGCAGCACCGGCCAGTAGCCGCGCGGGCACTGCAGCATCAGCCCCAAACGCAGGCCGAAGGGGAACAGCAGCACCGCCAGATCGGCGCGCTCCACCAGATGCAGGCTGATGCTCCACAGACAAAACCAGGCGGCGGCGAAAATAAAGGCGCAGCCGATCACCGACAGCAGGCGCGGGAGTATGGTCTTCATTGCCAGCTGTCAAACATACGGCGCGCCAGCTCGACGTCATTGTTGACGCCCAGCTTTTCCAGCAGGTTAGCGCGGTGAACGTGGACGGTTTTCGGCGACAGTCCGAGCTCAGCGGCGATC
>OKVR01000150.1_pt1 | contig 34286 bp, 33 predicted proteins | sample 1606891 | NCBI WGS metagenome assembly OKVR01 (sample SAMN03281011, study PRJEB24777) | human gut metagenome | isolation source: fecal sample PR176 from 1 month old male Indian infant, caesarean delivered... | place: Singapore | collected 2006-01-13 | reverse complement strand
GTGAAGGCCCGTCCCGCGCCATCGCGATATATCAGGGCCACTAATCCCGGGACGATCATTGTCCCCGAGAATAAGATGACCAGCAGTCCAACGATTCGGGTTATGGCGCGAAAATGCATCTCTGGCGCTTCCTTTGATAGGCAAAAAACAGAGGGGATTATTCGTTAATCTTCAGCAATTGCAATGAACCGCGACTAAAATCAGCCAGTTTTGCTGAAAAAGCCGCCACTTCGGCCTGGGGAAGCGCCACGCGCAGCCGAACCGACGCCAGATATTCGCTTTCAAACGACATTCCCGGAAAAATTGGGCGAGCAACGCTTCAACGCCGGCCAGTTGCCCATATTCACATTGCAAAGTATATGCCGTTAACGGCGTCTTGCGCAGCGTCGTCAACTGCGCCAGCGCCTGATGGACACCGCCGCCATAGGCTTTCACCAGGCCGCCGGTGCCCAGCAGGATACCACCGTAATAACGTACGACGACAGCGGTTATCTTCACCGACGCCGCTACCCATCAACTGCGCCAGCATCGGTTTACCCGCCGTTCCCGCCGGTTCGCCATCGTCTGAGAACCCAAGCTGTTGCGAATCATCAGGCGGTCCGGCGACCCACGCCACGCAGTGGTGGCGGGCATCGGGGTGATCCGCTCTGACCGACTCGACAAAGGCTTTCGCCGCCGCCACGCCGTCGGTATGCGCCAACAGCGTGATAAAACGGCTCTTTTTGATCTCCTCAACGACGGAAACTGGCGCCGCCGGGATTAACCAGCTCTCCATTAGGCCAGCTTCAGGTCGCGCGTCATGTTTTCGATACTGTTTTCGTGAACCACCACGTTATCTTCGATACGGATCCCGCCGAATGGCTTCATGGCGTCAATTTTTTGCCAGTTGAAGTGCTTGCTGAACGGGCCTTCACGCCACGGCGCCAGTAACGACTCGATAAAGTAGATGCCGGGTTCAATGGTCAACACCATCCGCGGCTCGATAATACGGGTCAGCGCAGATACGGGGTATTTCGCTGGCGCCGCCAGATGCGTACCGGAGTCGTCTTGCATAAAGCCAGCAACATCATGCACCTGCAGACCCAGCGGATGACCAATCCCGTGCGGCATAAATGGCCCGGTCAGATCGTTCTCCACCATCGCCTCTTCGCTCATGTCAGTGACTAACTGGTGTTTACGCAGCAGCTTCGCAATACGCTGATGGAACTGGATATGGTAATCAACGTAGCGCGTCCCGGCTTTCATGGTGCTAATCAGCGCCAGCTGCTCGTCGTTAACGTCTTTAATCAGATGGGCGAAATCGTTATCGCCGTGTGCCGCCCAGGTCCGCGTCAGATCCGCGGCATAGCCGTTATATTCCGCGCCGGCGTCGAGCAGAAAGCTGCGCATCTCCGCCGGAGCGCGATGGTCCAGTTTGGTGTAGTGCAGGACGGAAGCATGCTCGTTCAGCGCCACGATGTTGCTGTAAGGCACGTCGGTATCGCGGTGACCGGTGGCGGTAAGATAGGCCTGGTTGATATCGAATTCGCTCATCCCGGACTGAAAAGCCTCATAGGCCGCACGATGACCATTCACCGCCGACTTCTGCGCTTCACGCATACAGGCCAGCTCGTAATCGGTTTTGTAAGCCCGGTAGTAATGCAGATAATCGATAACCCCTTTCGGGTTGATCTTATCCGCGGCGATTCCCAGGCCCAGCGCGCGCTCCGGCACCGGCCCGATATAGCCAATATTACCGCGAGCGGCAGGCAGTTGGCTGCCGATGCCATCGGCCTTCGGCAGCGCGACCACATCGACCTCTTCGGTCCAGAACGAGGTCGGCAGCGGCTCAACGTTATGCCAGTAATCAACCGGCAGATAGAACCACAGCTTCGGTTTATTCACACCGTCCACCAGCAACCAGCAGTTAGGCACCTGAGTCACCGGCACCCAGGCTTTGAACTGCGGATTGACCTTGAACGGGTATGGATGGTCATCAAGGAAGACGTTAACCAGCTCGCCGGAGTGAATCAGCAGAGCATCCATCTGAAAACGGGCCAGGACGTCGCGGGTACGTTCTTGTAGGGTAACAATATGATTTTTATAGAGCGCGGCCAGGGATTCCATCTTTTGTCCTTTGCTTTTATGGGATCGTGATACTCCGCATCTTAGCACATCGACCTGCGTGCGGGTGATTTCCGCCGGATGTGATCCGACCAGCAATTATTTAAAGAGTAATTTGCAATTCTTTAACATAAATTCCACACTCCGTTTCATCTGGTATGACCAGATCATATTGCTGGATTCAGGAGACTGACATGCTTTACAAAGGCGACACCCTGTACCTTGACTGGCTGGAAGATGGCATCGCCGAACTGGTGTTCGATGCCCCAGGTTCGGTCAACAAGCTTGATACCGCAACCGTAGCCAGCCTCGGTCACGCGCTGGATGTACTGGAAAAACAAAACGATCTCAAAGGCCTGCTGCTGCGCTCTGAAAAAGCGGCGTTTATCGTCGGCGCGGATATCACTGAATTCCTCTCACTGTTCCTGGTCCCTGAGGAGCAGTTAAGCCAATGGCTGCATTTTGCTAACAGCGTCTTCAACCGTCTGGAAGATCTTCCCGTCCCCACTATCTCTGCCGTCAATGGTTACGCGCTGGGCGGCGGTTGTGAATGTGTCCTGGCGACCGATTACCGCCTGGCGACGCCGGATCTGCGCATCGGTCTGCCGGAAACCAAACTCGGCATTATGCCAGGCTTCGGCGGCTCAGTTCGTTTGCCGCGTCTGCTCGGCGCCGACAGCGCGCTGGAGATCATTGCTGCCGGGAAAGATGTCGGCGCCGAGCAAGCGCTGAAAATCGGCCTGGTGGATGGCGTGGTCGCTGCGGAAAAACTGCGCGACGGCGCGCTGGCGATCCTGCGCCAGGCGATTCAGGGCGACCTGGACTGGAAAGCGAAACGTCAACCGAAGCTGGAGCCGCTGAAACTCAGCAAAATTGAAGCGACGATGAGTTTCACCATCGCCAAAGGCATGGTCGCGCAAACCGCCGGGAAGCATTATCCGGCGCCGATCACCGCGGTGAAAACCATCGAAGCCGCTGCGCGTCTTGGTCGTGAAGAAGCTCTGGTGCTGGAAAATAAAAGCTTTGTCCCGCTGGCTCATACCAACGAGGCCCGCGCACTGGTCGGTATCTTCCTGAACGACCAGTACGTCAAAGCGAAAGCGAAAAAACTGACCAAAGATGTCGAAACACCGAAGCATGCTGCCGTACTGGGCGCTGGCATTATGGGCGGCGGTATCGCATACCAGTCGGCCTGGAAGGGCGTGCCGGTGGTGATGAAAGACATTAGCGACAAATCGCTGACCCTTGGGATGACCGAAGCGGCGAAGCTGCTGAATAAACAGCTGGAACGCGGCAAAATTGACGGTCTGAAGCTGGCCGGAGTCATAAGCACCATTCAGCCGACGCTGGAGTATAGCGGTTTTGATCGCGTGGACGTGGTCGTTGAAGCGGTGGTGGAAAACCCGAAAGTGAAGAAAGCGGTACTGGCGGAAACCGAGGCAAAAGTGCGCCCGGATACCGTACTGGCATCCAACACCTCAACGATCCCCATCAGCGAGCTGGCCAGCGTTCTGCAGCGCCCGGAGAACTTCTGCGGCATGCACTTCTTTAACCCGGTGCATCGCATGCCGCTGGTTGAAGTGATTCGCGGCGAAAAAACCTCGGATAAGACCATTGCCAAAGTGGTGGCCTGGGCCAGCAAAATGGGCAAGACGCCAATCGTGGTCAATGATTGTCCCGGTTTCTTCGTCAACCGCGTGCTGTTCCCTACTTCGCCGGATTTTAGCCAGCTGCTGCGCGACGGGGCGGATTTCCGCAAAGTCGACAAAGTGATGGAGAAACAGTTTGGCTGGCCGATGGGCCCAGCTTATCTGCTGGACGTGGTCGGCATCGATACCGCGCACCATGCTCAGGCGGTCATGGCGGCGGGCTTCCCGCAGCGGATGCAGAAAGATTATCGCGACGCTATCGACGCCCTGTTTGACGCCAACCGTTTCGGGCAGAAGAACGGCCTCGGCTTCTGGCGCTATAAAGAAGACAGCAAAGGTAAGCCGAAGAAAGAAGAAGATGCTGCCGTCGACAGCCTGCTGGCCGACGTCAGCCAGCCGAAGCGCGATTTCAGCGAAGAAGAGATTATCGCCCGCATGATGATCCCGATGGTTAACGAAGTCGTCCGCTGCCTGGAAGAAGGCATTATCGCCAGCCCGGCGGAAGCGGATATGGCGCTGGTCTACGGCCTGGGCTTCCCTCCGTTCCACGGCGGCGCCTTCCGCTGGTTGGATACCATCGGCAGCGCGAAGTATCTCGATATGGCGCAGCAGTACCAGCACCTTGGGCCGCTGTATGAAGTCCCTGCCGGTCTGCGAGACAAAGCGCGCCATAACGAAGCGTATTATCCCCAGGTAGAGCCAGCCCGTCCGGTTGGCGCTCTGAAAACGGCTTAAGGAGTCACAATGGAACAGGTTGTCATTGTCGATGCAATTCGCACCCCGATGGGCCGTTCAAAGGGCGGCGCATTTCGCCACGTGCGCGCGGAGGACCTCTCCGCGCACCTGATGCGCAGCCTGCTGTCGCGCAACCCGTCGCTTGAGGCAAGCGCGATAGACGATATCTACTGGGGCTGCGTACAGCAAACCCTCGAGCAGGGTTTTAACATCGCCCGTAACGCGGCGCTGCTGGCGGAGATCCCGCATTCGGTACCGGCAAACACGGTTAACCGTCTGTGCGGTTCTTCCATGCAGGCGCTGCACGATGCCGCACGCATGATCATGACCGGCGATGCCAGCGTCTGCCTGATTGGCGGCGTGGAGCACATGGGCCATGTGCCAATGAGCCACGGCGTCGATTTCCACCCGGGCCTGAGCCGTAACGTGGCAAAGGCGGCAGGGATGATGGGGCTGACCGCTGAAATGCTGGCGCGTTTGCACGGCATTAGCCGGGAAATGCAGGATCAGTTTGCCGCGCGCTCCCACGCCCGCGCCTGGGCTGCGACCCAGTCCGGCGCATTCAAAGCCGAGATTATCCCCACCGGCGGCCACGATGCCGATGGCGTACTGAAGTCCTTTAACTATGACGAAGTGATCCGCCCGGAAACCACCGTCGAGACGCTGTCTACCCTAAGGCCGGCGTTTGACCCGGTGACCGGTACGGTAACGGCGGGCACCTCTTCCGCCCTTTCCGATGGCGCGGCGGCGATGCTGCTGATGAGCGAAAGCCGCGCCCGCGAACTGGGTCTGAAGCCACGCGCCCGCGTCCGTTCGATGGCGGTGGTCGCTGCGACCCGTCTATTATGGGCTATGGCCCGGTTCCCGCTTCGAAGCTGGCGCTGAAAAAAGCGGGCTTATCCACCAGCGATATCGACGTCTTTGAAATGAATGAGGCCTTTGCCGCGCAGATCCTGCCGTGCATTAAAGATCTGGGCCTGATGGAGCAGATCGATGAGAAGATCAACCTCAACGGTGGCGCGATCGCGCTGGGTCATCCGCTGGGTTGTTCCGGGGCGCGTATTAGCACCACGCTGATCAATCAGATGGAGCGTAAAGATGCCCAGTTCGGCCTCGCCACCATGTGCATCGGCCTGGGACAAGGGATCGCCACCGTGTTTGAGCGGGTGTAAATTTACAAAAGGATATCTCACAGCCAATGGCGTCAGAACAAGGCGGCAAGCGAGCGAATCCCGATGAGCTTACTGAAGTAAGTGATTCGGGTGAGCAAGCGCAGCCAACGCAGTGATGACGTCATTGGCGAAGAGAGACAGTTTAGTTGCCGTTCTTCCCGCCTGTCAGGGGCGGGTTTTTTATTTGCAGATATCAGATAAAGGCAAACGCGTCGCCAAACAGGCGATCTTCGCGCGCGCCGCGTTCGTTGCAGAACAGGTCGCGAGCAATCTTAGCCATCTCGAAACGCCCGGCAATATAGATATCGTGATCGGCCAGGGTACCGTAATCCTGCAGCACCGCGGTCAGCACGGTGCCGGAACGCCCACGCCAGCCCTCTTCCGGCTGCTCAACCACCGGCTCGATGCGCAGATTTGGATGCTTGACGCTCAAGGCTTCCAGCTCGGCCAGATCGTACAGATGTTTGGTCTCGCGACCGCCCCAGTAAATCGCGATATCGCGCTGAGGATTGCGTGACAGCGCGGTGAGCAGAATAGAACGCACATAAGAGAAGCCGGTACCGCCGGCAATCAAAATCAGCGGGCGGTCTTCATCTTCACGCAGCCAGGCTTCGCCATGCGGAATATCAACCTCAATTTCACGCTCTTTCAGGATGCGATCCATGACCGCCATCGCGTACAGATTGAGCTCCGAGGCGCCGATATGCAGTTCGATAAACTCCTGTTCCGCCGGCGTGGAGGCCATGGAGAATGGGCGTTTGTCGCGCTCATCCATTACCACCATCAGATACTGGCCAGCGCGGAAAGAGAATGCCGCTTCCGGTACTAATCGAACACGATACACGGTATCGGTAATCGCCTCCACCGAGGTCACTTTACAGCTTAAGGTTGTCATGCGTCCCCTCTGTCGGGTCTAAAGAGCAAAACAGCGGCGTTAGCCCCGCTTACTGTTGTTTAAAGATGGCCAGATCATCCCAGATGGCGTCAATGCGCGCCGTGACGGCAGGATCTTTTTTGATTGGTCGCCCCCATTCACGCTGGGTTTCGCCAGGCCATTTATTGGTGGCATCCAGCCCCATTTTTGAACCCAGGCCGGAAACCGGCGAGGCAAAATCCAGATAATCAATTGGCGTATTCTCTACCAGTACCGTATCACGAGCCGGGTCCATACGGGTAGTGATCGCCCAAATCACATCGTTCCAGTCGCGGGCGTTAACATCGTCATCACAGACAATCACGAATTTGGTGTACATAAACTGGCGCAGGAACGACCAGACGCCCATCATCACGCGCTTGGCATGGCCTGCGTACTGTTTTTTCATCGTCACCACCGCCAGGCGGTAGGAGCACCCTTCCGGCGGCAGATAGAAATCGACAATTTCCGGAAACTGTTTCTGCAGGATCGGGACGAAGACTTCATTCAGCGCCACGCCCAGCACCGCAGGCTCATCCGGCGGACGGCCGGTATAGGTCGAATGATAAATCGCGTCTTCACGCTGGGTAATATGGGTAACCGTAAACACCGGGAACTGGTCTACTTCATTGTAGTAGCCGGTATGGTCGCCATACGGACCTTCCGGCGCCATCTCCCCGGCCTCGATATAACCTTCCAGCACAATCTCTGCGCTGGCAGGCACTTCAAGATCGTTCGAGACGCATTTCACCACTTCGGTTTTGGTGCCGCGCAGCAGCCCGGCAAAGGCATATTCCGACAGCGTATCCGGCACCGGGGTCACTGCACCAAGAATGGTCGCCGGGTCGGCGCCGAGCGCCACAGAAACGGGGAAGCGTTCCCCCGGACGCGCCGCGCACCACTCCTGGAAATCCAGCGCGCCGCCGCGATGCGACAGCCAGCGCATAATCAGTTTGTTTTTACCAATCAGCTGCTGGCGATAAATCCCCAGGTTTTGCCGCTCTTTGTGCGGCCCACGGGTCACCGTCAGCCCCCAGGTGATCAGCGGCGCGGCATCTTCCGGCCAGCAGGTCATAATCGGGATTTTCCTCAGGTCGACGTCATCGCCCTGGATGATTTTTTGCTGACAGGGGGCGCCGCGCAGACGTTTGGTGGGCATATTCAGCACTTGCTTAAACTGCGGCAGCTTATCAAACAGATCGCGGAAACCTTTGGGCGGCTCAGGCTCTTTCAGAAAGGCTAACAGCTTACCCACCTCGCGCAGCGAACTGACGTCCTCCTGACCCATCCCCAGCGCCACGCGCCGCGGCGTGCCGAACAGGTTGCACAGCACCGGCATGGTATAGCCTTTAGGATTCTCAAACAGCAGCGCAGGACCGCCAGCGCGCAGGGTGCGGTCGGCAATTTCGGTGATTTCCAGGTGAGGATCGACCGGCAGAGTGATACGTTTTAGTTCGCCCTGTTGTTCCAGGAGTGTCAGAAAGTCGCGAAGATCGTGATATTTCATGAAAGTGTTATTGACCTCTCTACAGGCGGCTAATTATACGGTGTTCAACGGCGAGATGCTGTAATTTTGTTAAATTAGCGTGAAAGAACGCTGAAATTTGGATTTCAATTATAATGGCTTTCGCGATTACACCAGCCATTTGTTATGCTTGCCGTTATTAGAAGTGGAATGAGTCATTATGCAAGCCTGGTACTTACTGTATTGCAAACGTGGGCAGCTACAACGAGCCCAGGAACATCTGGAACGTCAGTCAGTTAACTGCCTGATGCCGACGATTGCGCTGGAAAAAATCATTCGCGGTAAACGCACCATGGTCAGCGAACCGCTGTTCCCGAACTACCTGTTTATTGAGTTCGATCCAGAGGTGATTCATACCACCACCATCAGCGCCACCCGCGGGGTTAACAACTTCGTGCGCTTTGGCGCCCTACCCGCTATCGTCCCCTCGGCGGTCATCCACCAGCTCTCTATCTACAAACCGGAAGGCATTACCGACCCGGAAACGCCGCATGAGGGCGATAGCGTACTGATCACCGACGGCGCGTTCGAAGGCTTACAGGCTATCTTTACCGAGCCGGACGGTGAAGCACGCTCTATGTTGCTGTTAAACCTGCTGAATAAGCAAGTCCTGCAAAGCGTTAAAAACACCGATTTCCAGAAAATCTAAGCGCCGTTAACGTCGACGCCAAACAGCGCCCTGACGTTGGCGTCCGTTTGCGCCTCCAGCCACTGCGCTTCCTCGCCGCGCCAGGCCGCGACGCTGGCCAGGATATGCGGCAAATACGCGGGCTCGTTACGACGCGAGGCGGGTTTCGGCTTGAGGTCGCGCGGCAGCAGATAGGGCGCGTCAGTTTCCAGCAGCAGACGTTCCGCCGGGATCGCCGGCAATAGCGCTCGCAGCTCGAGCCCTCGCCGCTCATCGCATACCCAACCGGTAATACCGATAAACAGCCCCAGATCCAGACATTCCTGCACCTCGCTGCGGCTGCCGGTAAAGCAGTGCAGCACCGCGCCCGGGATCTTCCCGAGCCAGGGTTTAAGCAGCGCCAGAAACCGGTCGTGGGCGTCGCGGCAGTGTAAAAACACCGGCATCGACAGCTCGGCGGCCAGCGCCAGCTGGGCACTAAACGCCTCCTCCTGCTCCTGGGGCGTGGGAAAAATTACGATTAAAATCCAGACCGCACTCCCCTATCGCCACCACCTGCGGCTCGCGGGCGAGGGCATAAATCGCCTCGGCGACCGCTGGCGTCCAGCTGCTGCCGTCATGGGGATGAACCCCCGCCGTGGACCAGCAGCCGGCGTAATGACTCGCCATTCTCTGCGCCTGCTGGCTCTCCGGTAAATTTGTGCCGGTCAGCAGCATGCCGTGAACCCCTGCCGCCCGGGCGCGCGCCACCACCTCATCATGGTCGCGGGCAAACTGTGAACTGGTCAGATTAACGCCGATATCAAACATGATCGCTCCATATGACAACCGCCCTGACGGGCGGTTGGCGGTATTACTCTTCTCTGTGCTCAGCGGCTTCAGCTTCGGCCGCGGCATCGTCATCACGCGTCAGGCGCTTCCCGGTGTAGAAGCGGGCGAAGAACACCCCGACTTCAAACAGGCAGTACATCGGAATAGCCAGCAGCGTCTGCGAGAACACGTCCGGCGGCGTCAGCAGCATCCCCACCACGAAGGCGCCCACCAGCACATACGGCCGTTTTTTGCGCAGCTCTTCCGGCGTGGTGACGCCCATCCAGCAGAGCAGCACAATAGCGACCGGCACCTCAAAAGAGACCCCGAACGCCATAAACAGCGCCATCACGAAGTCGAGATAGCTGCGGATATCGGTCGAGACCAGCACCCCCTCCGGGGCAGCATGGGTCAGGAAGCCGAACGCCAGCGGAAACACGACAAAATACGCGAAAGCCATGCCGATATAGAACAGCAGCGTGCTGGAGACCAGTAAGGGCACCACCAGCCGGCGCTCATGCTTATACAGCGCCGGCGCGACGAAGGCCCATACCTGATACAGAATAATCGGCACCGACAGGATCACCGACACCATGAAGGTCAGCTTTATCGGCGTAAAGAAAGGTGAAGCGACATCGGTGGCGATCATCGTCGCGCCTACCGGCATCTTGCTGATAAGCGGGGCCGAGACCAGCTGATAGATATCATTGGCGAAATAGACCAGCGCCAGGAAGATCACCAGGATAGCAATGATGCTGTTGAGCAGACGCTTGCGCAGCTCAATCAGATGCGAAATTAGCGGTTGTGTATCGTCTACGCCCATGTTTACGGTTTATCACTCGATGCGGGGGAAGAATGGGGGGCAGCCGCCGTAGCGGTTGTTTTCTCTGCCGGTGAAGCGGGTTGCTCGTCGGCCACGGGATCCGGCGCATGAACCGGAGCGCTGGCGTGATGTTCTGCCGTCGCCGGCGTGATGTCCTGCCGCTGCGCTTCGCTGCCTTTCACCACCGGATTATGGATGGTATTCGCTTCGTCACTGGCCTTTTCCGGGTCGTGGGCGCTATAGGAGCGCTTCATCGACTCCGCGGCCTCACGCAGCTCATCCATGGAGGCTTTCAGCTCCGGCGTCAGGTTATTCAGGCTGGCCTTTTCCACCTTCTTGAGGCTCTCCTGGAACTCCTGCAGTTTTAGCTCCTGAGCCAGCTCATTCTGTACCGTGGTCGCCAGCGACCGTAGCGTACGGATCCAGCCAACCACCGTTTTAACCGCGACGGGAAGCCGCTGTGGCCCCAGAACGATGAGGCCAATCACAAACACCAGCAGTAGTTCACTAAAACCAATATCGAACACGAGTTACACCTGCTCTTTGTCGTGGCGTTTTGTCTCGTCTTTTTTTGCATCATCCTGTTTATCGGCGATAGTTTTCGCCGTGAAATCTGCGTCTGGCGCCGACTTTTCAGGTTTATCATCATCACTCATGGCTTTTTTAAAGCCTTTGATGGATGCCCCTAAGTCTGACCCCAGTGAGCTCAGCTTCTTCGTCCCTGAAAAGCAGAACTACGATGACGACAACAATTAATAACTGCCAAATACTGATACCACCCATACACGTTCCCCTATGACAGATGATGAATTATGTGGACGCATTACTACACGCCATCCTGCCAGCCGCCTCGCCGTCAGGCCACCGGCATGATTTTGCGCAAATAAGCCTGCGTCATTGAAGAGGCGAACCGATCAGCGGGTTTTTCGCCAGCCAATCAGCCAGGTCACGATACCGCCGGCCATCAGCCAGCCGGGCATCATTCCCCACTCAGGGCGATGGATAAAGAGCAGCGTACCACTGAGCAATAAAACCGCGCCTATACCAAACAGATAGCGGGATTGGCCCTGGCGCACATGACGCACATGCATATCCCGCACGATAGTATCGACGCTGGTCTGCAGCTGTTTGCTCTGCTGCAGGCTCTGATACACCAGCTCAGGTATTTCAGGCATTCTTTCGATCCAGAACGGCGCTTTGTCTTTAAACGCGCGCACCAGCGCCGGAATACCGACCTGATCTTTGATCCACGACTCAAGGAAAGGCTTCGCCGTTTTCCACAAGTCTAACTGAGGATAGAGCTGCCGGCCTACCCCTTCTACGTAAAGTAATGTCTTCTGTAGCAAAACAAGCTGCGGCTGGACTTCCATATTGAAGCGCCGCGCGGTGTTGAACAGATTTAGCAGCACGTGGCCGAAGGAGATTTCCGCCAGCGGCTTCTCAAAGATGGGCTCGCAGACCGTGCGGATCGCGAACTCAAACTCTTCAACATTGGTGTCCGGCGGAACCCAACCGGAGTCGACGTGCAGCTCGGCAACCTTACGATAATCACGGTTGAAAAAGGCGATAAAGTTTTCCGCCAGATAGCGCTTATCTTCTTTGTTCAGCGAGCCGACAATGCCGCAGTCGATGCCAATATACTGCGGATCTTCCGGGTGCTCGTAGCTGACGAAGATGTTGCCAGGGTGCATATCGGCATGGAAAAAGCTGTCGCGGAACACCTGGGTGAAGAAGACCTGCACACCCCGCTCCGCCAGCAGTTGCATATTGGTTCCCTGAGCCTCGAGCGCCTCCACGTCGGAAACCGGAATGCCGTAGATGCGCTCCATCACCATCATGCTTTCGCTGCAGTAATCGGGGTACACTTCCGGCACATACAGCATCGGGCTGTCTTCGAAATTACGCCGCAACTGAATGGCGTTGGCGGATTCCCGCAGCAGGTTCAGCTCGTCCAGCAGCGTTTTTTCATACTCACGAACCACCTCCTGCGGGCGCAGACGTCGGCCGTCAGGCAGCAGTCGCGGCACCCAGCGCGCCAGGCGGTAGATGAGCTTCATGTCCGCTTTAATGATCGGCAAGATATCCGGGCGGATAACCTTGATCACCACCTCTTTGCCGTTCTCTTTCAGACGCGCGGTATGCACCTGGGCGATAGACGCCGAGGCTAACGGCTCAACGGAGAAATCATCAAACCAGGCCTCCACCGGTAGGCCACCCATCGCTTTCTCTATCTGCTGCTGCGCGAGCTTCCCGTCAAAGGGCGCCACGCGGTCCTGCAACAGCGCCAGCTGATCGGCAATATGCGGCGGAAAGAGATCCCGCCGCGTGGAAAGCATCTGGCCGAATTTAATCCACACCGGCCCCAGCTCCTGAAGCGCCAGCCGCAGACGGGCGCCAAGGGGTTGATCCTGATGGCGGTTTGGCATCCAGAACAGCATCCGCCGCCAGATACGCAGCGGCAGCGTGATCCGCATTTTGGGGATGAGCTCATCGAGCCCGTAGCTCAAAAAAATGTGTGGACGATGAAATACAGGCGCCGTAATTCTCCTGGCGTCATTTGCCCTCCAGCGTTTCCAGCCGTTTTTCCAGTGCGGCCAGCGCGCGTTCAATAGCCGTCGTCTCTTCAGCAAACCAGGCCAGCTCCAGCGGCCCCGGTGCCAGGCGCCACTCTTCAGTGATCGCTTCAGCGACATAACGCTGCTGGCGCTGCGCGCCCTTCAGTAAAAACTGAGCGCCGCCGCGGAGGACTTTACCGACGCCTTCGGCCACGATGTCACCGGTATAAGGCGCCAGCAGCTCAGCGGGATCGAACTCTGCCAGATCGCACAGGGTGACCATGTTCTGCACCACCTGCAGATCGCCCTGCACTTCCAGCTCGCCGCTACGGATAAGCGCCGTCAGTTGTTGACGGTTGCGTAGTTTTGGCAGCACGCTGAGCCGGGTAATCACGGTGCAGTCAGCCTCTCCGTCCCAGGCGCTCAGAACATCAACCTGGCGTTCACTGAACACCAGCACCACGGGCGTAGCGAAATCCTGCAGCTGTACCCGCAATACCTTGCCCAGCAGGCGCTGGCGGGCGGGTTTTAGCGCTTTGTCGCGCCAGAGGAAAGTATTTAGCGCCGTTTCAATGCCAGCGGTCACCAGGGGTGTGAAAGGCATAGCGTCCCTCCTGTCAGAACTTGTAACCGCGATGCAAAGCAACGATACCCGCCGTCAGGTTGTAGTAGTCCACGCTTTCGAAGCCTGCATCCTGCATCATCCCTTTCAGGGTTTCCTGGTCCGGATGCATACGAATAGATTCCGCCAGGTAGCGATAGCTGTCGCCATCTTTTGCCACCAGCTCGCCCACTTTCGGCAGGATATGGAAGGAGTAAGCGTCGTAGGCTTTGCTCAGCGGTTCGATAATGGGTTTAGAAAACTCCAGCACCAGCAGACGTCCACCCGGCTTCAGCACGCGGTACATCGAGCGCAGCGCTTTCTCTTTGTCGGTCACGTTACGCAGACCGAAAGAGATGGTGATGCAGTCAAAGGTATTATCAGCAAACGGCAGGGCTTCCGCGTTGGCCTGAACATACTCAACGTTACCCACGATGCCGATATTGCGCAGCTTTTCGCGGCCCATTTTGAGCATTGAATCATTGATATCAGCAAGCATAACGCGGCCGGTTTCCCCTACCAGACGGGAAAACTTAGCCGTCAAATCACCGGTCCCCCCCGCCAGATCCAGCACGGTCTGCCCGCGACGTACGCCGCTGCAGTCGATCGGTGAAACGCTTCCACAAACGATGGAATACCAACGACATCAAGTCATTCATCACATCATACTTTGCGGCGACAGAATGGAATACATGCGCCACCATGTCTGCTTTCTGCTCTTTAGCGACCGTCTGAAAGCCAAAGTGCGTCGTTTCTTGTGAATCCTCAACCATCTTTATGCCTGCTTGCTTTTCAAGAAAATGTTCACTGAGTGTATCAGACTCAGCGCATTTCCCATACGTTTCAGCGTGGCGGAGCCGCCTCCCGGCTACGCACCGGCTCGGCAGAGTCGGGTGAAAATGCCTCATTTTCCGGCAGGTTATCCTCCTCTTCGAGACGATATTGATCGTCCTGAGCAATGGCTTGTTCGACTAAATCAGGATTAATCCCGCGCTTGACCTCCACGCCCAACCCGCGAAAAGCCTCCGCCTGGGCCAGAAGATTACCGCGCCCGGAAGCGAGCTTTTTCATCGCCTGGCGATAGTTCTCTTGCGCTTTATCCAGACTCTGGCCGATAGCGGACATATCGTCCACAAACAGGCGCATTTTGTCGTAAAGGCGCCCCGCCCGCTCGGCGATCTTCTGCGCGTTGCGGCTTTGGTGCTCATAACGCCACAGATTGGCGATGGTGCGCAGGGCCACCAGCAGCGTCGTCGGGCTAACCAGCATAATATTATTTTGCAGCGCCTCGCTGATGAGCTCGGGCTGACGGTCGATGGCCAGCAGGAATGCCGGCTCGACGGGAATAAACATCAGCACATAGTCGAGGGAGCGCAGGCCTGGCAGTTGCTGATAATCCTTGCGCCCCAGCAGGCGAATATGATTTCGCACCGAAGCAAGGTGCTCCTGCAGCGCGACTTCGCGGGTGTAGTCGTCCTCGGCGTTGAAATAACGCTCATAGGCGACCAGGGTCATTTTGGCGTCGATAACCACGTCTTTACCCTGCGGGAGGCGCACGATGACGTCCGGCTGCATCCGCGAGCGGTTGTCGGTCTCGATGCTGACCTGGGTTTGGTACTCATAGCCTTCCCGCAGGCCGGAGGCCTCCAGCACGCGGGTGAGAACCACTTCCCCCCAATTGCCCTGGGTTTTGTTATCGCCCTTCAGCGCTTTGGTCAGGTTCAGCGCCTCCTGCGCCATCTGCGCGTTCAGCTGCTGCAGGTTGCGGATCTCATGCGCCAGGGTGTGCCTTTCTCGCGCCTCCTGACCGAAGCTCTCCTGCACCTGCCGGCGGAACCCGTCCAGTTGTTCCCGCAGCGGTGTCAGCAGGCCATGCAGGCTCTGGCGATTTTGCTCATCGACGCGTCGGTTGCTGTGTTCGAAAATGCGGTTGGCGAGGTTTTCAAACTGCTCGCTCAGGCGCTGCTCGCTGTTCACCATCTGGCGGATCTTATCTTCCGCATGCAGCTGGGTGGATTCGAGCCGGGTGGTAACCTCACGCAGATCGGCCTCCAGCGAGGTATTGATATCCCGCAGGCTGCGCAGCTCGTTGTTCAGCAGCTCGCACTCTTCACGCCAGTGGGCTTCCTGTACCAGTTGCTGACGGGCAGCGCTCAGCTCAATATCCAGCTCTCGCCGCTCCTCGATAAGATCGGCCCGAATTTGATCGGCGCGCGCTTTGGTCGCCAGCCAGCCGACGATTAACCCGGCAGCCAGTGCGATAACCGCGCTGATAATAATGGAGAGATCCACGACGCCCCCTGCGATAACCTGATGACACAAAATAGAATTGTGCTGTACAAACGTCCAGTTTAAAAGGAATTTCCTGCGAGAGGCGACGCAAAAAAAAGGCCGGGGGATCCGGCCTGAAGGGAAAGCGGTTTAATTACAGCAGACGGCGCGCCGCTTCGACGACGATTTTCACCGCGTGGCTTTCGGTTTGCTTCATGGTTTCGGCGTTAGGGATCTCTTGCTGGGTACGGTTAACGATAACCCCAGCCACCATCCCGGCACGCAGGCCCTGGCTGGCGCACATGGTCAGCAGCGTAGCGGATTCCATTTCATAGTTCATCACGCCCATCGCCTGCCACTCTTCCATAGAGCCTTTGAAGCGGCTCACCACGCGACCGGAGAAGGTGTCGTAACGCTCCTGGCCCGGGTAGAAGGTATCCGAAGAGGCGGTCACGCCGATATGGGTGGTGGCGCCAATGGATTTCGCCGCTTCCACCAGCGCGGTGGTGCAGGCGAAATCTGCGACGGCCGGGAATTCCATCGGCGCGAAGTGCAGGCTGGCGCCGTCCAGGCGAACGGAAGCGGTAGTCACCAGCACATCGCCAACGTTGATGTGCGGCTGAATGGCGCCGGTGGTGCCAATGCGCAGGAAGGTACGTACGCCAAGCTGCGCCAGCTCTTCCACAGCGATAGACGTAGACGGGCCGCCGATGCCGGTGGAGCAGACGATCACCGGTTTGCCGTCCAGCTCCGCGCGCCAGGAGGTAAATTCGCGGTGGGATGCCAGCTTAACCGGCTTATCCATCAGCGCGGCGATCTTTTCCACACGCTCCGGATCGCCAGGGACGATAGCCAGCGTAGCCCCTTGTAAATCGTTCTTGGTGAGGCCGAGATGAAAAACATCAGACTTGGACATAAAAAACTCCTCTGTGGGTCGAATTATCAGCAGAAGCAAAACGGTACTGTACAGAAGCCCCAGGCAACATTTTGTGATGATAGTCACCAAGAACAATAATGATTGCAGTTGTTTTTCAGTAAATAGTGATACACATCACATTAACAAGTTATATTCATCGTCACAGAACAAAAGATAGCCGCTTTCAGGCACTGTGCTTTATTACCGCCCGAACTAAAGGTAAAGGGTCTATAGTTACTGATGCGCTAATAAATAAGGGTACGGAGAATACCATGACCACCACCAAGCAACCTGGATTCGCACCTGCAGCCTCGCCGCACGCCGCAACCGCCGTTCATACGCCGGAAGAGCATATTGTCGCCGGAGAGACCTCTATTCCCTCTCAGGGGGAAAACATGCCGGCTTACCATGCCCGTCCGAAAAACGTCGATGGCCCATTGCCGATCGTCATCGTGGTACAGGAAATTTTCGGCGTGCATGAGCATATTCGCGATCTTTGTCGCCGCCTGGCGCAGGAGGGCTATCTGGCTATCGCGCCTGAGTTGTACTTCCGTCAGGGCGATCCGAATGAGTATCACGATATCCCAACCCTGTTTAAAGAGCTGGTTACCAAGGTGCCGGACGCGCAGGTGTTGGCGGATCTCGACCACGTCGCCAGCTGGGCGGCGCGTCATGGCGGCGATGCCCATCGTCTGCTGATCACCGGCTTCTGCTGGGGCGGACGCATCACCTGGCTGTATGCCGCACATAACCCGCAGCTTAAAGCGGCAGTGGCCTGGTACGGCAAGCTGGTGGGAGAAAAATCGCTGAATTCGCCAAAACATCCGGTGGATATCGCCGTCGATCTCAACGCCCCGGTGCTCGGCCTGTACGGTGCGAAAGACGCCAGCATTCCGCAGGACACCGTCGAGACGATGCGTCAGGCGCTGCGGGCGGCTAACGCCACAGCGGAAATCGTGGTCTATCCCGAAGCCGATCACGCCTTTAACGCCGACTATCGCGCCAGCTATCACGAAGAGTCAGCCAAAGACGGCTGGCAGCGAATGCTGGCCTGGTTTGCGCAGTATGGCGGAAAAAAAGGGTAATCGCCCAAAGCATGAAAAAGGAGGCAAATGCCTCCTTTTTGATTTTTCCGGTGACGATCAAGCGGACTGGCGCAGATTCCGCGCCGCTTGCACCATATTCGCCAGCGCGGCGCGCGTCTCCGGCCAGCCGCGGGTTTTCAGGCCGCAGTCCGGGTTGACCCACAGCCGCTCCGCCGGGATACGCTGCGCGGCTTTTTCCAGCAGCGCTTCGATCCACTCCACGCTCGGTACGTTTGGCGAGTGAATATCATATACTCCCGGCCCGATCTCATTGGGATACTCGAACACTTCGAACGACTCCAGCAGTTCCATGTCGGAACGCGAGGTTTCAATGGTGATCACGTCAGCATCCAGCGCGGCGATGGAGTCCATGATGTCGTTGAACTCGCAATAGCACATGTGGGTATGGATCTGAGTATCGTCTTTGGCCACCGCAGCGTTAAGACGGAAGGCTTCCACACCCCACTGCAGATAGGCATCCCAGTCGCTGCGCTTCAGCGGTAAACCTTCGCGCAAGGCTGGCTCATCAATCTGGATGATGCCGATACCGGCCGCCTCCAGATCCGCCACTTCATCACGCAGGGCCAGCGCAATCTGTTTCGCGATGGTTTCACGGCTGACGTCTTCCCGCGGGAAGGACCAGCACAGAATCGTCACCGGTCCAGTGAGCATCCCTTTCACCGGCTTGTCGGTCAGCGACTGCGCGTACTTCGCCCATTCGACGGTGATCGCCTGCGGACGGCTGACGTCGCCGATCACCACCGGTGGCTTCACGCAGCGGGAGCCATAGCTCTGCACCCAGCCGTTTTGCGTGAAGATGAAACCGTCCAGATGTTCACCGAAGTATTCCACCATATCGTTCCGCTCGGCTTCCCCGTGCACCAGTACGTCTAATCCTAACCGCTCCTGCTCGACGATCGCCTGCTTAATATGTTCCGCAATGCCGGTACGATAATGACTGGCGTCAAGATTTCCCTTTTTGAAGTCCAGGCGCAGGCCGCGGATCTCGGTCGTCTGCGGGAATGACCCGATGGTGGTGGTCGGCCAGGCCGGCAGGTTAAAGCGTTGACGCTGTGCCTGAGCGCGAACCTCATAGGGGCTGGCGCGCTGGCTGTCCTGAGGAGTGATCGCCGCCAGCCGTTTTTCCACCGCCGGGTTGTGTACGCGAGACGAATGGCGACGAGCATGGACTGGCGCGCTCCACTCGGTAATCGCCGCCGTATCGCCGCTGTTCAGCGCATCGCGCAGCAGCGCCAGCTCACCGCATTTTTGCAGAGCGAAGGCAAACCAGCTCTTCACTTCCGCATCAAGGCGCGTCTCCACGCTCAGGTCGATCGGGCTGTGCAGCAGAGAGCAGGATGAAGCGACCCACAGCTCGCGCTTACCGACGAGGTCTTTAATTTGCGCATACTTTTCGGCGAGATCGGCGCGCCAGACGTTACGCCCGTTGATCAGGCCGGCGGACAGCAGCCAGTCGGCCGGCAGACGTTTATGCAGTTCGGCGACATCATCTTTACCGTGGACCAGATCGACGTGCAGCCCCTGGACCGGTAGCGCAGCAATGGTCTCGAGATTGTCGCTAACGCCTTCAAAATAGGTGGTCAGCAGCAGTTTGACCTGGCCCTGCAGGGCGTCATAAGCCGGTTTAAAGGCCTCCAGCCACGCTGGCGGCAGCTCCAGCACCAGCGCCGGTTCATCAATCTGCACCCACTCAATGCCGCGCTTCGCCAGTTCGGCCAGCACCTGCTGATAAACCGGCAGGATGGCATTCAGCAGGCTCAGACGGTCAAACGGTTCGCCTTTCACTTTGCCCAGCCACAGATAAGTCACCGGCCCCAGCAGCACGGGCTTGATCTTGTGGCCCAGCGCCAGCGCTTCGTCCACTTCATCCAGCAGTTGGGTCCAGGTCAGTTTGAACTGCTGGCCCTGCACGAACTCCGGCACCATGTAGTGATAGTTGGTGTTGAACCACTTGGTCATTTCCGCGGCGGCCGCTGGCTCGCCGGTGGGCGCGCGGCCGCGGCCAATGCGGAACAGGGTATCGATATCGACAGAGCCGTCTTTGTTCTGATGACGAGCCGGCACGTTGCCAAGCAGCAGGCTGGTGGTCAGAACATGGTCGTACCAGGCGAAATCGCCCACCGGCAGCAGGTCAATACCGGCCTGCTTCTGCTGCTCCCAGTGACGGGCGCGCAGTTCCCGGCCTACCGCCAGCAGCTCCTCGCGAGTGGCATTGCCCGCCCAGTAGCTCTCTTGCGCTTTTTTCAGCTCGCGACGCAGGCCAACGCGAGGGAAACCGAGGGTGTGGTTAATAATTGTCATTTTTGTTCCTCTCTTATTTCATTGAATCTGAAGAAAAATCTCTAAATAGTTCGGCTTGCAGGAAGGCGGCAACGATGCGCATCCCCAGGAGCTTACTGAAGTAAGTGACTGGGGTAAGCGAGGCAGCCAACGCATCTGCAAGTCGAAATATGACGAGTTTTAGACGTCCAGATGTTTACACATCCATAATTGGCGGTTACTGTATATTCCTCAAGCGCAAATTGCTCATGGCGAAGTGAAGGACTTTCATGATCGAAATTAAACATCTGAAAACGCTGCAAGCGTTGCGGAACAGCGGTTCACTGGCGGGCGCAGCGGCTGCCCTGCACCAGACCCAGTCCGCCTTGTCTCACCAGTTCAGCGATCTGGAACAGCGTCTTGGCTTTCGTCTCTTTGTGCGTAAGAGCCAGCCGCTGCGTTTTACCCCTCAGGGGGAGATCCTCTTACAGCTGGCCAACCAGGTGCTGCCGCAGATCGCCCGCGCCCTGCAGGACTGTAACGAACCGCAGCAGACCCGGCTGCGGCTGGCTATCGAATGCCACAGCTGTATTCAGTGGCTGACGCCGGCGCTGGAGAATTTCCGCGCCCGCTGGCCACACGTGGAAGTCGACTTCCATTCCGGCGTCACCTTCGACCCGCAGCCTGCGCTGCAGCAGGGCGAACTGGATCTGGTGATGACCTCCGATATCCTGCCGCGCAGCGGTCTGCATTACTCGCCAATGTTTGATTATGAGGTGCGCCTGGTGCTGGCGCCTGAGCACCCGTTAGCCATGAAGACGCTGATTACGCCGGAGGATCTGGCCGCGGAAACGCTGCTGATTTATCCCGTTCAGCGCGGACGCCTCGACATCTGGCGCCATTTCCTGCAGCCGGCCGGTATCAGCCCCCAGCTAAAAAGCGTCGATAACACGCTGTTGCTGATCCAGATGGTGGCAGCCCGGATGGGCATCGCCGCGCTGCCGCACTGGGTGGTGGAAAGTTTTGAACGCCAGGGTCTGGTGGTGACCAAAACCCTGGGAGAGGGATTATGGAGCCGGCTGTACGCGGCCGTTCGCGATGGCGAGCAGCGTCAACCGGTCACCGAAGCGTTTATTCGCTCTGCGCGGAACCACGCCTGCGATCATCTGCCGTTTGTCCGGAGTGCGGAGCGACCCAGCGTCGATGGACCCACAGCGAGGCCAGGATCACCAACGCTCCGCTAATAAAGCTCGGCCAGTGCGGCTGCTCCTGCCAGATGGCAAGGTTAACCAGCAGCCCGGCGGGGACATGGACGTTATTCATGATCCCCAGCGTGCCGGCATCCACCTGGGTGGCGCCATAGTTCCACATAAAGTAGCCCAGCCCGGAAGCCACCACGCCGAGCCACACCAGCACGCTCCACTGCAGCGTGGTGGTCGGCAGCTTCTGGGCGTTGCCGAGCATAAACCACGCCGCCACCGCCACGATAAAGGCCCCGACATAGAACCAGGCAAAGGCATTGTGCTGCGGCATCGGACGCACCTCCATCAGGCGCTTGTAACCCACCATCCCGATGGCGAAGCAGAGGTTTGACAACTGCACCAGTAACAGCCCGGTCCAGAAATGATCGCTGACTTTGTCGTAACGGATAATCGCCGCCCCCAGCACCGCCAGCGCGGCGCTCAGCAGATAGCCCCAGCGCAGTTTCCGTCCGCTGAGCAGATCGTAGATCAGCGTGATATACAACGGGGTAAACACGGTAAACAGCAGGAATTCCGAGACCGTCAGATAGAGATAAGCGCGGAAGGCCAGCAGGTACATGATGCCAAGCTGCATCGCGCCCACCAGCATATAGAGCACGATCGTGCGCGGAGACTGGCCTCGCGTGCGCAGGAAAGGCAGGAACACCAGCGCCGCCAGGCCCACGCGCATCAGTACCGAAAAAGTAGCTGTCGACGCTACCGGCCAAGGTACTCGCCAATCAGGCTAAAAGAAAAGGCCCACAGGATAGTGGTAGATAATTAACAGCGCCACAATGGTCGTCTCGTTGGATAAAGAACAGGCATTGTAGCGAAGAGTCAGGTTGACGACTGGGTAATTATTCGCCAGTCGTCAATCTTTGTCAGTCGAGGTATAGCTTACGCAGGTAGTGCGGGACCGCATCGTCGGCGTTGCTACCGATCACTTCCAGTTCCGGATGCAGATCCTTCAGCCGCTGGTGGGCGTTGGCCATAATGCAGCCTTTGCCGGCCATCGACAGCATCTCGGCGTCGTTCATGCCGTCGCCGAAAGCGATGCAATCTGACAGACTGTAGCCGAGCATTTTCGCCACTGCCTCCAGCGCATGCCCCTTCGATACCCCGCCCGCCATCACCTCCAGACAGGTTAAGGTGGAGAAGCTGACGTTCACGCGATCGCCCCAGCGGGCGTTCATCGCCTGCTCAAGCGGCAGCAAATGTTCGTGATCCTCACAGGTAAAGAACACCTTGCTGATCCCCTGCGGATCCAGTTCGCCCGGCTCATACAGCTTATAGTTAAACACCGCCTCTTTGAAAAAGCGCATCTCTTCCGGGCGATGGCGGTTCATATACCACTCATCTTCCCGATAGACGTTAGTGACGATTTTCGGGTCGTTACGCACGATCTCAAACAGGTCGGCGGCAATATCACGGTCAAGGTTATGGGCGAAGATTTGCTGACCATCGCTATCGTGAACGCGGGCGCCGTTAGAGGTGATCATGTACGACCGGATGCCGAGATTATCGCGGATCTGCCCGACGTCGATGTAGTGTCGGCCGGTGGCGAAGACGAAATTGATCCCACGGGCGGTAAGCAGCTTCAGCGTCTCTTTGGCATAGGGGGTCAGGAAATGATCGGGGGAAAGCAGCGTGCCGTCTAAATCAGACGCAACAACCTGGTACATAAAAAAGTTAACCTCTAAGCAGGGCGACGAGCGTTATCGTCGGATTAAGTATGTCGATTGAAAAACTCGACGATGGCATTGAGCGCGACTGAGCGCATAGCGTCCTTTTCAAAAAGGATCTCATGGTATGCCCCTTCAATGACGAGCGGCTTTCCGCCCTCACAGGGATGGCCGGCGGCGGCCCGTAATTCACAATAGCGGTCGTGCATCAGATTATCGACCACCCGCTCCTCCTCCGCCTGCAGCAGCAGCGTCGGGGCGGTATCTTTATCCACATTCGCCAGCACTTCGTCACCGGCCAGCATGCCTTCGCGCACCCAGTGCCAGGTCGGGCCGCCGACCTGCAGTCGCGGCTCGTCGGCATAGAAGCGCAGGTTACGACGATAGCGTTGTCGACTGTGCGTCAGCACGTTAACGGCAAAAGGCAGCGCCCGCCAGCGTCCGGTGCCGATGGCATACTCTTCGCGAATGCGCTGATGGCCCTCAGCCCAGTCGAGAATATGGCGCACCATCCAGTCCGGCAGCCGAATGATAATCCCGAACATCGGCGCGCAGAGCGCAATCGCATCGCAATGCGCCTGGTAGCGTTGCAGAAAGAGCGTGGCAATCGCCCCGCCCATAGAGTGAGCGAGGATAAACCGTTTTCGCCAGTGGCCGGGGACCACCTGCTGCTGCCAGAGCGCAGCCAGGTCATCAACATAATCGCTGAAGTTCGCCACGTGCCCGCGGTGAGTATCAGAGAGCAGACGACCCGAGCGACCCTGACCGCGATGGTCGATGATCATCACGTCAAAGCCGCTGTGAAAGAGATCGTAGGCCACTTCAGCATACTTCACGTAGCTTTCAATGCGCCCAGGGCAAATCAGCACCAGTCGATCGTGATTTTGCGCGCAAAAGCGAACAAAGCGTACCGGTACATCATCGACGCCTTTAAATTCAGCCTCTTCGCGCTGTCGCCAGAAATCCGTCAGCGGCCCCATGCTAAAGGCCGCAAACGCGTTTTCTCGTGTTTCCCAGTCCTTTTTCTGCCCAAACATCGGGTTTACACCCCTGTTAACCGCTGAAAATCGTTTTTTTGCCGTGTATCACACAATGCTGACACAATAGCGTATTGTGGCATAAAAACAGACAATCAGGGAGTTTCTCATGACCATTGAGTGGTGGTTCGCCTACCTGCTGACATCAATCATTCTCAGCCTGTCCCCGGGTTCCGGAGCGATTAATACCATGACCACCTCCATTAACCACGGATACCGCGGCGCGGCGGCGTCAATTGCCGGTTTGCAGACCGGGCTGGCCATTCATATCGTGCTGGTCGGCGTCGGTCTCGGCACCCTGTTCTCCCGCTCGGTTCTGGCCTTTGAGGTGCTGAAATGGGCCGGCGCAGCCTATCTTATCTGGCTGGGTATCCAGCAATGGCGCGCGGCAGGGGCCATCGACCTGAATACGCTGGCGAAGGCGCAGACGCGCGGCAAACTGTTCCAGCGTGCGGTGTTCGTGAATCTCACCAATCCCAAAAGCATTGTTTTTCTGGCCGCCCTGTTTCCGCAGTTTATCCTGCCCCACCAGCCCCAGGTGATGCAGTATCTCGTTCTGGGCGTCACCACCATCGTCGTCGATATCATTGTGATGATTGGCTATGCGACCCTGGCGCAGCGCATTTCAGCCTGGATTAAAGGGCCAAAGCAGATGAAGGCGCTGAACAAAGTCTTTGGTTCACTGTTTATGCTGGTTGGGGCGCTCCTCGCCTCCGCCCGTCACGCCTGAATGATGAAATCTCGCTCGCAAAGAGAGGTTCGCTTGGCGGGCGAAGCTATCTCTCTGCGCGAGCCGGCGCGCAAAGTGGGAAATTAATTTTTTTGCCCGCTGTCGACGCAGAGCCCACCGTGTCAGGATGCCGCCAGATAGGTGATTCACGGATGAACGGCGATGGCAGAAACGGCGACCCCTCATGATGCGGTATTTAAAACTTTTCTCTCACGGATAGAAACGGCGCGCGATTTCATCGAGATCCACCTGCCTCCGGCGTTAACAGCGATCTGCAAACTGGATACCCTACGTCTGGAATCCGGCAGCTTTCTTGAAGACGACCTCAGGCCCTACTACAGCGATATTCTCTATTCGCTGGAAACCACCCGCGGTAAGGGGTATATCCATGTTCTGATCGAGCACCAGAGCGCCCCCGATAAACTGATGGCCTTTCGCTTAATGCGCTATGCCGTCGCCGCCATGCAGCGCCATCTGGAGAACGGCCATAAAACGCTGCCTCTGGTTATCCCGGTCCTCTTCTATCAGGGACGACGCAGCCCCTATCCCTGGTCTATGAGCTGGCTGGATAATTTCGCCGATCCCGAGACCGCCCGCCAGCTCTATAGCGGAGCGTTTCCGCTGGTCGATATCACGGTGATCCCCCGACGACGACATTATGCAGCACCGCAGCATGGCGGCCCTGACGCTGGTGCAAAAACACATCCGTCAGCGCGATATGGCGCAATTGCTGGATAAGTTGACCCAACTCTTAATGCTGGAGCAGATGAGCGGACAACAAATCACCGTATTGGTAAACTATATGGCTCAGGCAGGGGATGCCGAGGATACTCGGACACTCTTATACGGGCTGGCACAGCGCGTGCCGCAGCATGGAGGATTACTGATGACGCTGGCGGAAACATGGCTCGCAGAAGGTATGGAAAAAGGCATCAGGAAAGGCGTACAGCAAGGTATAAAGGAAGGTATAAAGGAAGGCAAACATCAGGCCCTGCTGCAGGTTGCCGAAGCGATGCGCAAACGCGGTATTGATGACGAAGCGATTATGGAAATGACCGGTCTGTCTGAAGACGAGCTGCAGCGGCTTCGCCACTGACACTTTCTCCACCCGGATATAGCCGGGTGGAGCATCACGCCAGGTTAACGCGAGATAATCAGGTGGATGCCGAAGCCCGCAAACAGCGTGCCGGCGATACCGTCGATCCACTTCGCCATCCGCTGATAGCCGCGGCGCATCCCCGGCAGGGCGAACAGGCTGGCAACCACCATAAACCAGGCCAGCGTCTCCATGATAATCAGCAGAAAAATACCCCAGCGCGCGCCGGCGCCAACGCTGTCACCGACGAACAGCGAGAACACCGAGCCGAAATAGATAATCGCTTTCGGGTTCGCCAGATTGGTCAGCAATCCCTTCAGGAAGCTGCGTCCGCTGCGGGCCAGCTCAACCTGCGGCTCTGGCGGGGACACCGCCTCATTTTTTCAACGCGCCGCGCAGCATCTGGTAGCCCATCCAGCACAGGTACAAGCCCCCGCGACCATAATGATGTTGTGCAGCCACGCCATTCTGGCGAGGATCAGGTTCAGGCCGAGCAGCGCTACCCCCGCCCAGATCATTACGCCGCAGGTGATCCCCAGCACTCCCATCAACGCCTCTCTGCGCGAGCGGCTGATGGCCGTTTGTGAGACAAAGAAAAAATCCGGCCCCGGACTCATCAGCGCAATGATATGCACCAGCGCCACGGTAAGGAAAAGCATCAGCATAGTTAACTCGCAGGAAAATAATGAAGAGGATAACTATTCTGGCACTTTTATAGCCAGCTGACTACTCGTCGTCGCCATCGACATGCGACCGGATCAGCGCCATAAACGGCTTGCCGAAACGCTCGAGTTTACGTGTCCCCACGCCGTTGACGCTGAGCATTTCGCCGGCGGTTAGCGGCGACTGCTCCGCCATCTCAATAAGCGTCGCGTCGTTGAAGACCACGTACGGGGGAATGTTTTCTTCATCGGCAATCGCTTTACGTAATTTGCGCAGCTTGGCAAACAGCTTACGATCGTAATTACCGCCGAAGGATTTCTGCATCGCCTTCGGCTTCAGCGCCACGATACGCGGTACGGCAAGCTGCAGCGGGACGTCGCCACGCAGCACCGGGCGTGCGGCTTCGGTCAGCTGCAGCGCGGAGTGCTGGGCGATATTCTGCGTCACCAGCCCAAGGTGAATCAGTTGGCGGATCACGCTCAGCCCAGTGCTCGTGACTCTGTTCCCGGCCGATGCCGTATACCGGGAGCTTATCGTGGCCCATCTCACGGATGCGCTGATTGTTAGCGCCACGCAGGACTTCCACCACGTAACCCATCCCGAAGCGCTGGTTGACCCGATAAATAGTGGAGAGCGCCTTACGGGCGTCCATTAAGCCATCGTACTGCTTCGGCGGATCAAGACAGATATCGCAGTTGCCGCACGGCTCCTGGCGTCCTTCGCCAAAGTAGTTCAGCAGCACCAGACGACGACAGGTCTGGGCTTCAGCAAACGCCCCCATCGCGTTCAGCTTATGCCGTTCGATATCCTGCAGCGGCCCGGCGGGCTTCTCTTCCAGACAACGGCGCAGCCACGCCATATCAGCCGGATCGTAAAACAGCATCGCTTCCGCCGGCAGGCCGTCACGCCCGGCGCGGCCGGTCTCCTGATAGTAGGATTCAATATTGCGCGGGATATCAAAATGCACCACAAAGCGGACGTTCGGCTTGTTGATGCCCATCCCAAAGGCCACTGTCGCCACCACAATCTGCAGATCGTCGCGCTGGAATTTCTCCTGCACGTCGGCGCGCACGTCGTTTTCCAGGCCGGCATGGTAAGCCGCCGCGCTGATGCCGCGGCTCTGCAGACGCGCGGCGGTATCTTCCACTTTCGAACGGCTGTTGCAGTAGATAATGCCCGATTTGCCGCGCTGATCCTGGACGTAGCGCATCAGCTGGTCGAGCGGCTTGAATTTCTCCATCAGCATATAGCGGATGTTCGGCCGGTCGAAGCTGCTGACCTGTATGAGCGGATCGTTAAGTCCCAGCAGACGGACGATATCGCGGCGGGTGGTGTCATCGGCGGTGGCGGTCAACGCCATAAACGGGATCTGCGGCATCCGCTGACGAAGCTGGCCCAGCGCGGCATATTCCGGGCGGAAGTCATGGCCCCACTGGGAGATGCAGTGCGCTTCGTCCACCGCCAGCATCGCCAGATTCCAGTTCGCCAGATGCTCAAGGAAGTTGTCGAGCATCAACCGTTCCGGAGCGATATACAGCAGACGAACCTGCCCGCTGCGGCAGCCGGCCATCACGTCCTGCTGCTGTTCGCGGCTCTGGGTCGAGTTCAGACAGGCCGCCGCCACGCCGTTGGCCAGCAGCTGATCGACCTGATCTTTCATCAGCGAGATCAGCGGCGAGACCACTACCGTCAGGCCGCCCATGACCAGCGCCGGTACCTGATAACACAGTGACTTGCCGCCACCGGTCGGCATGACCACCAGGCAGTCACGGCCCTCGAGCACCGTCTCGATAATCGTCTCCTGGCCAGGGCGGAACTGCTGGTAGCCGAAGGTCTCTTGTAAAACCTGCTTAGCCAGCGATTCCTGATTTAATACTTCCGCCTGTGCCACGTTGACCCCATTTGCCTGAAAAGAAAACAGGCGCTATTTTCAGCGCCTGCGAGCCAGAGTGCAACGATTAAAACAGATCGTTGAGCATTAGCCCGACGCCGACGCGCGTTTGATTAAAGTTATAGTCGATAAGCGATTCGCCGTAGCCGCTGTAGATCTGGGTGTAAGCGCGAACATGTTTGGTGATGGGATAGCTCACCCCCAACTCCGCCCCGCCGTAGCCAGTGTTCCAGTTATATTGCCCCTGCGCGCTGAGGATCGCCTCGCCAAGCTGGTAACCCACCTTCAGGCGGTAATAGCCCATATATTTGGTGATATCCGGGTTATCATCGGTGCTGCCCACCACATACCAGGGTTTCACTTCCACCAGCCAGTTGCCATTTTGCGCCATCAGGCGGGCATAGAGCCGGTTCCAGCTACGCGAGGTGGGATCGGAGCGGCCATTCGAGTCGTGGTTATATCCCATTTCGATATCGCGCAACGTCCAGCCGGCAAACTGATAGTCGGTGGCAAAGCCAAGGAACAGCTGAGGTTCATAGTTGGTTTCGCGAAACGGCGCCGACTCTTTGCTGTTGGAGAGCTGCCACCAGGACTTCTGGGTATAGGACGCGCCGAGCAGCGAATTATCCCCCAGGATGCCGCGCCACAGAGGGAAGGCGAGGCTCAGTTGAAACTTGACTTCATCTTTACGGGCATTTTCGGCCCAGTCATAGCTGCGAATCGCCTCTTTATTGAGATCGCTGGTCCACGTGTAGAGCAGATAGTTGCTTTCATAAGGGTAGAGCAGAAAAGGATTATCATGATCCTGTAGCAGGTTGGCGATAATACTGCCGCGCACTGCTGGTTTGTCGTGTACCGACGCATCCTGCGCCATAACACCAGCCGGTAGCGCGCACAGCGCCGCCAGGCAGGCCAAAGAGATACGCATGCTGGTCTCCTGATAAATAGTTTTTATTTTTGTTTAACCTGAAGACATTCTACCTGTTTATTAATCCCCTGCCCCCTAATCCACTCCGAAAGTGGAAATCAATATTTTAGAAGCATAAAATCAACATTTTATTAACGAATGGAACCGGTGTTATGTCTGAACTTACTGCCGAAGCAGCTCTGAAACTGGTGGGGAGATTTTCGTCTATCACATGCCGTTTAACCGCGCCCTCGGCCTCGAACTGGAGCGCTATGAAAAAGCGTTTGCCCAGCTCAGCTTTAATAATCAGCCGATGATGGTCGGCAACTGGGCGCAAAGCATTCTGCATGGCGGTGTAATCGCCTCCGCGCTGGACGTCGCCGCAGGTCTGGTCTGCGTTGGCAGCACCCTTACCCGCCATGACACCATCAATGAAGAAGAGCTGCGCCAGCGGCTTTCCCGCATGGGAACCATCGACCTGCGCGTGGACTACCTGCGTCCGGGTCGCGGCGAACGTTTTACCGCGACCAGCACCCTGCTGCGCGCCGGCAATAAAGTGGCGGTAGCCCGTGTGGAACTGCATAACGAAGCTCAGGTATATATTGCCAGCGCAACAGCGACCTATATGGTGGGTTGATTGCCCAAAATCGAGTAACATCACTCTCTTTGGCAATGGATTTTACCGATGGATGCGAAACAGACGCGGTTGGGGATTATTCTGGCCCTCGCCGCCTACTTTATCTGGGGTATCGCGCCGGCGTACTTCAAACTTATCTACTATGTTCCCGCCGATGAAATTCTGACCCATCGCGTGATCTGGTCTTTCTTCTTCATGGTGGCGCTCATCAGCGTTAGCCGTCAGTGGCCGCAGGTGAAAAAGCTGCTGAAGACGCCGCGCAAGATCTTCCTGCTGGCGCTCTCTGCGGTGCTGGTCGGCGGCAACTGGCTGCTGTTCATCTGGGCGGTGAATAACCACCATATGCTGGAAGCCAGCCTCGGCTACTTTATCAACCCGCTGGTGAATATTCTGTTAGGGATGATTTTCCTTGGCGAACGTTTCCGTCGCCTGCAGTGGCTGGCGATGATCCTCGCCTTTTGCGGCGTGCTGGTGCAGCTCTGGACCTTTGGTTCGCTACCGATAATCGGCCTTGGTTTGGCCTTCAGCTTTGCCTTTTATGGTCTGGTGCGGAAGAAAATCGCTGTCGATGCGCAGACCGGCATGCTGGTGGAAACGCTGTGGCTGTTGCCGGTGGCGGCGATTTGGCTGTTCGGCATCACCGACAGCCCCACCAGCCATATGGGGCAGAACCCCTGGTCGCTCAATCTGCTGCTGATGGCGGCGGGCGTGGTGACCACCATCCCTCTGCTGTGCTTCACCGGGGCGGCAACGCGTCTGCGGCTCTCCACGCTGGGCTTTTTCCAGTACATCGGCCCGACGCTAATGTTCCTGCTGGCGGTGACGTTCTACGGCGAAGTGCCGGGCAAGGATAAAATGGTCACCTTTGGCTTTATCTGGGTGGCGCTGGCGATATTCGTGATGGATGCGGTGTATACGCAAAGGCGGGGGCGTCGGAGCTAGGACATTGCCGGATGGCGGCTCCGCCCTATCCGGCTTACAAAAGTACAGCACTCAGGCCGGATAAGCGCAGCGCATCCGGCACAACAACTACAGCCAGTTTTTACGCTTGAAGTAGAGATACGGCGCCAGGCCAGCCAGCATCATAAAGACGATCGCCCCCGGGTAGCCGAAGCTCCAGTGCAGCTCAGGCATAAATTCAAAGTTCATCCCGTAGCTGGAGGCCACCAGAGTTGGCGGCAGGAACACCACCGACACCACCGAGAAGATCTTGATGATGCGGTTCTGCTCGATGTTGATAAAGCCCATCGCCGCCTGCATCAGGAAGTTCACCTTCTGGAACAGGGATTCGTTATGCGGCAGCAGGGATTCGATATCGCGCAGGATCTCCCGCGCCTGCTCCAGCTGGCCCGCCGGCAGGCGCGCTTTGCGCACGAGAAAGTTCAGCGCGCGCTGGGTATCCATCAAACACAGGCGGACCTTCCAGCCGATATCTTCCAGCTCCGCCAACGTCGACAGCGCTTCGTCGTACTCATCGCCCTGGTGCCCTTCCATAATCACGCGGCTCAGCTTTTCCAGGTCGCTGTAGATGTTTTCTATCTCATCCGCCAGCTGTTCGATTTTGGTCTCGAACAGATCTAACAGCAGCTCGTAGGCGTTGCCGTCCACCAGGGTCTGGTTACGCACGCGCATGCGGTAGAGGCGAAAAGCGGGCAGTTCACGCTCACGCAGCGTAAACAGGCGCCCTTCGCGGATGGTAAACGCCACGGTAGAGTTACCCGCGTGATCGTCGGCATCTTCGAAAAAGAAGAAGGAGTGGATATGTAACCCGTCTTCATCTTCAAAGAAACGCGCGGAGGCTTCGATATCTTCCAGCTCCGGGCGCGTCGCCAGGTTCTGACCCAGTTCCGTCTGCACGCGGCTTCGCTCATCGTCGTCAGGCTCGACCAGATCGACCCACACCGAGCTGGCGAGGTGCTTGATCTCATCGGCTTCCAGGCGCGTTAAACGATTGTTTTCCAGTTGAAATGCGCTCAGCATGACCGGGACTCCCAATGCAAAAAAAATTTATCGGACAGTTCGGTGGGCACACAGAAACAAATTGGGTTTCAGACCATTAAGCCTGACTCAGCGCGACGGGAATGGGGCAGGTCGCTGACAACCGCTAAGGCTATCAGCATAAGAGGATAGCCTTAGGAGTTGTTCCTGAATGACAGGAAGTTGAGCCAGCATCTACTGGGTGTGTCCAAGGCGAATGTCCTCTTAGCGTAATCGTGCGCGCATGTTACGCCAGCGCAAAATCGGCGTCAACACGCAACGGAACGCGAAAGCGCAAATCAGGCGCCTTAACGTATAAAGGTAGCAGAATATTACAAAATAATGATATTTTTCTTAAAGTTACACTTCCTCGAGCCGGGCGTAAGCCGCGACCAGCCATTTGATCCCCTGACCCTGAAAAGCCACCTGCAGCCGGCTGTGCTCGCCGCTGCCTTCGAGGTTGACGATGGTGCCTTCGCCAAACTTCGGATGCCGTACGCGCTGGCCTAATTTGTAGCCGGTATCGTTCTCGGCAATCGGCGCGCCCAGTCGCTGATGGTTTACCGGGCGGCTCACCGTAGCTCGCAGACGCACTTCTTCTACGCACTCCTGCGGCAGCTCTCCAATAAAGCGCGATGGCCGATGGTAAACCTCTTTGCCGTACAGACGGCGGGTTTCCGCGTAGGTCAGCGTCAGCTTCTGCATGGCGCGCGTCACGCCGACGTAGGCCAGACGACGCTCTTCTTCCAGGCGACCGCCTTCATCAAGGGCCATCTGGCTCGGGAACATCCCCTCCTCGACGCCGACGATGAACACCTGCGGGAACTCCAGCCCTTTCGCCGAGTGCAGGGTCATCAGCTGAACCGCGTCCTGCCAGGTGTCCGCCTGCCCCTCGCCCGCTTCCAGCGCGGCGTGGGAGAGGAACGCCTGCAGCGGCATCAGATCTTCATCTTCTTCGTTGTAGCTAAACTGGCGCGTCGCCGTCACCAGCTCCTCTAAGTTTTCAATACGGGTCTGACCCTTCTCGCCTTTCTCCTGCTCGTACATCGCGCGCAGCCCGGAGTCTTTAATCACCCGATCGGTCTGGACGTGCAGCGGCATATCGGTGGTCTCCTGCGCCAGCGCGTCAATCAGCTCCATAAAGCGCTGCAGGGCGCTGGCGGCGCGACCGGCCAGCGCTTTATCTTTCAGCAGCTCGCGGCTGGCCTGCCACAGCGTCAGCTGACGATCGCGCGACGTCTGACGCACCACGTCCAGCGTGCGGTCGCCGATGCCGCGAGTCGGCGTATTGACTACGCGCTCAAACGCCGCATCGTCGTTACGGTTGGCGATCAGACGCAGGTACGAGAGCGCGTCTTTGATTTCCTGGCGTTCGAAGAAGCGCATGCCGCCATAGATGCGGTACGGCATACTGGCCTGCAGAAGCGCCTCTTCCAGCACGCGCGACTGGGCGTTGCTGCGATAGAGGATGGCGCACTGCTCCAGCGCCCCGCCGTTCTCCTGCCAGGTTTTTATCCGGTTCACTACGAAGCGTGCTTCGTCGAGATCGTTGAAAGCGCAGTACAGCGAGATCGGCTCGCCGTCGGCGCCGTCGGTCCATAGCTTCTTGCCCAGGCGACCGTTGTTGTTTTCAATCAGGGCGTTGGCGGCGCTGAGGATGTTGCTGGTCGAGCGATAGTTCTGCTCAAGGCGGATGGTTTCCGCACCGGGAAAATCGTTAAGGAAACGCTGAATGTTCTCGACCTGCGCGCCGCGCCAGCCGTAAATCGACTGATCGTCATCGCCGACGATCATCACCTTGCCGGTATCGCCCGCCAACAGGCGGATCCACGCGTACTGAATGTTGTTGGTATCCTGGAATTCGTCGACGAGGATATTGGTGAACCGCTCACGGTAGTGCTGGAGGATATGCGGCTTATTCAGCCACAGCTCGTGGGCGCGCAGCAGCAGTTCGGCGAAGTCCACCAGCCCGGCACGATCGCAGGCTTCCTGATAGGCCTGATAGACCTTCTGCCAGGTCTGCTCGACCGGGTTGCCGTAGCTCTGAATATGATGCGGGCGCAGCCCTTCATCTTTCTGGCTGTTGATGTACCACATTGCCTGCCGCGGCGGCCACTGCTTCTCATCGAGGTTCATCGCCTTAATCAGACGCTTCAGCAGGCGCAGCTGGTCTTCGCTATCGAGGATTTGGAAATCCTGCGGCAGGTTGGCGTCCAGATGGTGCGCGCGCAGCAGGCGGTGGGCCAGGCCGTGGAAGGTGCCCACCCACATGCCGCCCTGGGTGGTGCCCATCAGCTGGCCGATACGGTGGCGCATCTCTGCCGCCGCTTTGTTGGTAAAGGTCACAGCCATAATAGAA
>OKVR01000148.1_pt1 | contig 34775 bp, 28 predicted proteins | sample 1606891 | NCBI WGS metagenome assembly OKVR01 (sample SAMN03281011, study PRJEB24777) | human gut metagenome | isolation source: fecal sample PR176 from 1 month old male Indian infant, caesarean delivered... | place: Singapore | collected 2006-01-13 | reverse complement strand
TCCTCAGCCTTTCCAGTTCCGGTTTCGGGCATAAGAAGTTCTAAACGTGCAGAATTTTTCTAAAAGCCAGGTGAAATTCCCAAACTCGCTGCGCTCAGACAAGTGGGAATTTCACCTGAACGAAAAAATTTTGCGCGTTAAGAACTTCTAATACCCTGCAAAGTCACAGGAAAGGCTGAGGAAGCCTGCCCGGCCGAACCGGACTGCGGTGCCACTGGTGGGGAGTGAACTGTAACTTGCATATCGGGTTACGAAAAGTCTTATAGAAGGCGTCTTGTAATAAGTCAGAAGATATAGTACAATTATGGTAATATATGGAAGATTTTATCAGTTCTTATAATGCAAATTATACGAATTGCAATGGTAAGATTACTGTATTACATAAGACGTTTTGCAGATCTGGTCATCAGGTCTGTTTTTTTAATCTCTTTTTCTGCCAGGAAAATGATTTTTCTTTCATTATCCGATGTGATTGGTAAATATAATTTGCATTATAAGATACACGCTGTCATCCAACTGAAAAAGGAAAGACGGAATATGAAGCAGAATGACTATTTTATAGAAGAATCGGAGCGTGTAATACAAGAGAGAACGGCAGACGGACAGTTTTATATACTTTATACCGACATCACGGATTTTCATCTGGTTAATTACATTTACGGAAATGAAATCGGGGATTCCCTTCTGCAGGAAATGAATCATTTCCTGGACAGCCGGCCCAATATTCTGTTGTGCCGCCGCTTGTTTGCCGATTTTTTTGTAGGACTCTATATCCTGAAAAATGGACAGAATATCGGCGAAAGAATCAGCGGATTGGACAGAGAACTGCAGGAATTCCTCACGGATCTGCAGTCGAGATATCCTGCATGCCGATTAAAAGCGGCCTGCGGCCTCTGCCTCATTGAGCATGATAATATTGCACAGGCCATCGACAATGCAAATCTGGCGCGCAAAATATCAAAAAATCAGTATTCCTTCAAAACCGTGGTTTACGATCATTACATGAAGGATCAGATTACAGCCGTGCATGAAAATGAACTGGAAATCTACAATGCGCTCCATGAAAACCGGTTCTGTTTCTATTTGCAGCCGAAGGTGGATCTGACGAATGGGATGATCATAGGGGCGGAGGCGCTGGCAAGGCGTATCGGTGATGACGGAACTGTAATTCCGCCCGATAAATTTATGGATCTGATGGAAGCGAAGGGATCTGTGATTGAGTTGGATCAGATCATCTGCCGACAGGTCTGTGAGTTCCTGAAAGACCGGATGAACCGGGGATTGTCGGTTGTTTGTATTTCAGTTAATTTGTCGCGTCTCCATATACGAAATCCCGAATCGGCAGATGTGTTCCACCAGATTGCAGCCGAATATGGGATTCCGCCTGAGCTTCTGGAATTTGAACTGACGGAGACCATTCTGCTGGAGGAATTCGCCGGAGCCAAGCATCTGATCGATCAGCTGAGGGCTTACGGCCATCACGTCTCCATCGATGATTTCGGTTCCGGATACGCAGGAATTAATGTATGGCAGGAACTGAACTTCGACTGCCTGAAGCTAGACCGCAAGTTTTTGTCCGATGATGAACTGTTGAAGAAACGCAATCAGGCGCTCGTTCCCAATATTATCAACATCGCCCACCGTCTCCATGTCCAGGTGCTGTGTGAGGGAGCGGAAACGGAGGAACAGTGTCTCTATCTGCTCCGGCTGGGCTGTACCGTCGTGCAGGGATTCTACTTCTCAAAACCGCTGCCGCCGGAGGAACTGTGCCAGGTCTGTGAACGCCAGGGCGGAAAATATCCGCTTCCCGCGCTGCTGAGCTCCGATAAGTCAGAACACCAGTCCGAACAGACGAAGGAGGCGGCTGACGAAGGCGGGGCGCAGAGTAAGATTAAAAGTTATGTTATCGTCATTCTTTGCTGTGCGCTTTTCCTGGGAGTCTGCATCACCGGTGTGATGAACGTGAACCGAAACCGGACGCAGAAGGAATTTACCAGCTTGATAATCGAAACGCTGAATGCTTACACTGCGGGACAGCGCGAAAATACCCTGACGGAAATCGATGGTGTTGTGAATACACTGCAGTCATTAGCCGTGTTGATTTTGGAAAATGACGAGCCGGGATTTATCAATACATTTTTGAGTGAGCTGAATAAGGTGAGTCCGAAGATTCAGTATACCTATTATACTTGCGGGATGTATCAGGAGCTGATTACGAGCGGGGAGGCAAGGCCGGAGGACAGCGAGATTTTAGAACGCCTGAAACTGGGCGAGACAGTGGTGACGGATATCATTTATTCTGAGCGACTGGGAGACATCTACTGCGTCGGAGTCGGAGTTCCTGTGATGAAGGAGGGGGTGTTCATTGGCACTGTGCAGGGGATTATCAACGCAGAAGCTCTGATATCTACAGAGCTGTTTGACCCGGGGCTGGGAGAGATATGCAATGTATTTCTTACTGACGGGGACAGCAGGATTCTTCCGATCCGGGAACCGAATGGAAGAGGCGTTGGTGAAAGCCTCCTGGAACTTTTAGATATCTATGGAGTAAAAAAAGAGGTGATAGAAGAGCTTCATGACGCCTATGACGCAGGGGATTCTCAGGCAAGAAGCGTCCGGGCAGGCAGATTTGACGGGAGTCCGTATTACTTATCCATGACCGGGCTGAGATATAACGACTGGCATCTGGTCGTCTGTTTGAAGGCCGATGCTGCAACCATGCATTTGCGCTACATTGTAAACAATATGATGTGGAGTATCGCCGGGCTGATTGCGGCGGTTGCCCTGGTTTCGGCGGCAATGATTCTTTTCTGGGTGAGAGTTCAGAGCAGGATTTCCTTAGAACAGCAGCGCTATCTTCTGCTGGAACACTTTTCAGATACGGTACTGTTTGACTATGACTGCAGGCACGATACCATCCGATTCACCTCCAATGCATCGAAGCTTTTAAAGATCCGGGAGCTGACACAGAACCATTTTCTGAATGGGCTGGACCGGGCGTTTATTTACGCGGGAGATCAGGAGGAGGTTCAGCGTGTACTGAGCGGTCAGACTGGCGGGGAATACGGTGAAATCCGAGTGCGCGTGATGCGCCCGGATACCGAAGAATACTTCTGGTGTCTGGTGCAGTATCAGAATCTGTATAAGAGCAGCGCCATAGATTCCATTATTGGAAAAATAACGGATATTGATGAGCGTATGCCGCATGAATAAAAGCAGCAGGCAGAACTAAAAGTAATTGGTACCCTAATCGTATGATACAGACTTTCTTCTGAATCCTGCGATTAGGGTATTTTTATTATGCTCTTAAAATAATTGATGAAGATCAAGAAGATGGTTTTGCAGCGGTTTTCCGCAGTTCGGGCAGTTTATTTTCCTGAAAATGGACGAAATCGCCGGATAGTTGTCTTCCGTGCCGCTGGAGTATATCGCCTTGGCCTCGGCCATGGGCATAATGATCGGAGTCTGATACAGATGACCGTATTCTCTGCACAGCCAGGAGCTTCGAAAGAACACATGGTAAAAATGTTCCCCGTTTTTAAAGCAGTGCAGCGTTGACCATTGATAATTTTCAATCCTGTTTGGAGGGTGGGTAAATGCCAGTGCAGCAATCTTAAGCATTCGCCGCCAAATAAGCCGTTAAATATAGGATTGTTAAAAACAATCAGACCTGATATGATAAATTCAGTATATCACTGCATAACCATTGATACAGCGTAACATGTCATACAGTGTATTATGCAACACGTCATATTTTGGAGGGGGAAGTATGCTGTCATTCGTTCGCAGATTCAATATCAGCCTGTTTAAGAAAATAATCACGCTCTTTTTAATCGTTCTGGCGCCTATTTTTATTCTGGGCATCTATATCCGCAACTGGGGGGCCAATACCGTGCGGGAAGAATTGTCAAAGTCATCAACGGCCCAAATAGAATTCTATTTAAACCAGCTTGAGGATGAAATCGAACGGCTCAAGATACTGCAGTATACGTGCCTCAACGACGAGCATCTTAACCGCCTTGCAGTTCAGTACAGCATTATGAGTCCGTACGATATTGTCAGCAATATGAGGCAGCTTCAGGCGCGTCTTATGACGATTGTGTACAGCAGCAGCTATGTGGAAAATGTCAGTGCACACATCTTTTCCATTGATAAGACCGTATCGTCAGACCGGGGCGTGGATGAAACAGACCCGAAGGTTTATGAACGGATCAAGGCCGCGGCCGGACTTAAGGGAGCACAGATTATCCGGTATGAGGACGGATTATATCTTACGACGGCCTATCCTTTGGACAATTCGGGCCAGAACAGTAACTATGTGATAGAAGTGAAACTGAAACCGGATGTATTTAAAGAGGATTTAAAGCAGTTTAATATCTATCCGGACAGCGGATCATTTTTAATTGATCTGACGAATTCGAATGAGATTGCCATGGCAAGCACTGGAAGATCCCTGCAGCCCCACGATATATTGAGCGATTTTGCTATATCCGGTAAAAGCGGTACCAATCTGGGTAAAATTGACGATTACCGTTACTACTCGGTGTATGCGAGGTCGGACTATTTAAGCCTGCTGCTGCTGCGATATCTGCCGGAGAATCTGGTGTTCACGCCAATGCAGAATTTTACCAGATGGATATGGATATTTATCCTTGCCTCGATATCGGTAATCATTGTTTTCACGCTGTTTATGCATCGTTTCATCAATAAACCGATCAAAAACCTGGTAGCAGTCTTTCGCCAGGTGGAAAAGGGGAATCTGCAGATCAGTCTGAATCCGGAGGACGTCAGATCCACGGAATTTGCTTATTTATACACCAGATTCAATAAAATGGTTGAGAGCTTAAATATGCTGATCGATCAGGCATATAAGCAGAAAATTCTGACACAGCGCGCAGAACTGAAGCAGCTTCAGGCGCAGATCAAACCTCATTTTCTGTATAACAGTTTCTTTATCATCAATACAATGGCACAAATGGGGGATGAAAATCTGGTAGAGTTCACAAATCATCTGGGGGAGTATTACCGCTATCTTACCAGAAATTCCACGGACATTATTCCTCTTTGCGAGGAGGTGGAGCATGCGCGCACTTATACCAGCATTCAAACCATGCGTTTTTCAAAGAATCTCGAAGTGGATTTCAGTCCATGTCCGGAAGAATTCGAACAATATCCGGTCCCGAGGCTTATCATACAGCCGCTGATCGAAAATGCCTTTGAACATGCGGTCGATAAGAGAATGAAGGACCGGATCATCTCCATATCCTTTGAGATATGTCAGGACAGGCTGCATATTATTGTCGAAGACAACGGCAAAAGCCTGATGGATGAAACACTGGCAGAACTGCAAAACCGATTGGCAGTCCAATCGGATGATGCGGAAGTGACTGCATTGCTGAATATTAACAGACGTTTACAGTTACAGTACGATGAAGCCAGCGGCGTGCTGCTTAAACGCAGCTCATTGGGAGGACTGCGGGCAGAGCTTGTATTGGGAGTAAGGAGGGGGGAGTATGTACCGGCTGCTAATTGCAGATGATGAGGAAATTATTGTAAATGGGCTATATGACATTTTCTCCAATCTGGAGAATTTAGAACTGGATGTGTATAAAGCGTATTCGGGTGAGGAGGCAATCCAGTGGCTGGGGCGGACCAGGATTGATATTGCTCTGACCGACATCAATATGCCGGAGGTCGATGGCCTGCAGCTTCTGGATGAGATCAAGAAATGCTGGTCCTGGTGCCGCGTGATTTTCCTGACGGGACACAGTGAATTTAACTATGCGTATAAGGCGATTCAATACAGTAATGTGAGATACTTATTAAAGACGGAGGGATATGACAAGATTATAAAGACCGTGGAAAGCGTTGTTCAGGAGCTGAAAGATGAGAATCAAACGAATGAGATGATTCAAAACGCCAAAGATCAGATTAATCTTGCTCAGGATTTGTTTTGCCAGAAGTATTTTTATGCATTGCTTAACAGTGACCATTCTTTAAAAATCAATACGGAAGAATTCGAACGGCTCTTTATCCATTTGAAAGCAGACGAACCGGTGATGCTGGTTTTGGGAGAAATACTGACGCTGCCCAAGTCGATTGATTTCTGGGAAAAAAATCAGATCATGTATTCGATCAAACAACTGCTTGTCAGATATTTTTCCATGCACGTTGACAGTCTTGCTGTCCCGCTGAAAGATGATAGGATTGCTGTTTTTGTCCAGCCGCGAAAGACACAGCCATTTTCGGATCGTGATGACGGCAGTATGAGCGTTTTCCTGAAGGGAACGCTTGAGATCGTTCAGTCGGCCTGTCGGGAGAAGCTGGATGCCCCAGTGAATTTTGCGTTGGCAGAAAGGCCATGCGGGTGGAAGGAGATTGCAGAAAAGTATGTTTCTCTGATGGACTTACTTAGCCACCATATCAGTCATGATGTGGAAACCATTCTCGACGAAAGGGATTTTCGGAAGCAGAGGCAGAACTTCGTTCCGGTTCAGGATGCAAAAACTGACCATGCGGCGGCTGAGCTGCAGGGGTTATTATTCCGCAAAGACTTAAGCGATTTATATCACTCCATTGAAACCGGGGAAGAGCAGGACTATTTTGAGTCCTTAAAAAAATGGCTGGTGCCCCTCGGCGAAATACAGGATAAAAATGATGGTATTGCATTGGAGGCATACCAGACGATTATCACCTTCTTTCTTTCCTGTATGAACCGTTCCCAGCTTGCATCTCAGTTTTCCGAATTTTACAATATAAATAAACTGCAGGACAGCGAAAGCTATGGCACCTGGAAGGAGGCGGCCGATCATCTTCTGGAATTATTTCATAAGCTTTTTGATTTACAGAAAGAAGAGCAGTGCAAGCGTACACATGAGATCATAGCATTTGTGCAGCAGTATATTGAAGGCCATTTGTCGGAAGATTTATCCCTGACGAGCCTGTCTGAAAAAACATATTTAAATTCCTCCTATCTTTCTCGGCTCTATCATCAGACGACCGGCCATAAGCTTTCCAGCTTTATAGAGAATGCGCGGATAAAAAGGGCGAAGGAATTACTTGAAAATCCGTATGAAAAGATTTACGAAATTGCAAGAAAGGTTGGCTATGATACCGCCGCCTCCTTTACACGCCTGTTTAAAAAAGCGGAAGGTATGTCGCCCCAGGAATACCGGGATACGTTTCATTCTGCCAAGAGACATGAAAGTAAAAAGCAGATGTAAAAATATGCAAAGATATGTAAAGACGTGGAAAAAATATAGTAAAGATATGTTAAGAAAATCAAAAGTTGATTGTAGAATATGACTAAAAATACAGGTATAATAAAAATACAAATTGGTGATAAATCATAAAACAAGGAGGGCTATATGAGGAAACGTATTTTTAGTACCGGCATATCTGCTATATTGATCGGCAGTATGCTGCTGACTGCCTGCGGGGGTAATAATACAGGCGGTTCGTCATCTTCTGCAGATGCAACAGGTGAAAACAGTACTTCTGCCGTGGAAGCGAATGCTGCCGCTGAGGACGGAGATCCATTTGGAAAATATGATCCGCCTGTGAAAATGACATTTGCACGTACGGTAGATAATGATCTGAACGACAACATCCTGCCAAAAACTCCGGGGGAGACCATTGACAAGAACCGGTGGCTGGATTTGTATTCAGAGGAATTGGGCATTGATATCAGTTACGCCTGGACGGTAAGAGGCGGTCTTAACGATGATGCCTATACACAGAAGTTAAATGTTACGATAGCCTCCGGCGATCTGCCGGACGTTCTGATTGTAAACCGTACGCAATTGAAGCAGCTGGCAGAGTCAGACATGATTGCAGATATGACGGAGTATTACGATAAATATGCCAGCGATTTAACGAGGGAGGTTTATGATTCGGAAGGACCGGGAATCCTTCAGTCGGCAACCTTCGACGGCCGATTAATGGCTGTGCCTTACGCTGATGCATCGGTAGAGAGTACCCATTATCTATGGCTTCGGCAGGACTGGCTGGATAAGCTGAATCTGGAACCGCCAAAGACTATGCAGGATTTACTCAGTATTTCAGAAGCCTTTGCTAAACAGGACCCCGATGGAAATGGCGTAGATGACACGTATTCACTGGCAATTACGAAAACTCTGTACAGCGGCGCCATGGGCGTAGAAGGGTTTTTCGCAGGATACCATTCGTATCCTAACATGTGGGTGAAGACGGATGACGGAAAGCTGGCCTGGGGCAGCGTGCTGCCGGAAACAAAGGATGCCTTAAAGGCGCTGGCCGATATGTATGCGGCCGGGCAGATAGATCCGGAATTCGGAATTAAGGATGGCGCAAAGGTGGCAGAGATGATCGCGGCCGGAAAGCTTGGTATTGATTTTGGAGAGCAGTGGAATCCGATGTATCCGCTGATCAGCAACTATCAGAATGATCCGGAAGCGGATTGGGTTGGTTATCCGATCGTATCCGCGGATGACACATTGCCGAAGGTTCCGCAGAAATTCCGTACCCAGTGGTACTATGCGGTACGCAAAGACTATCCGAATCCGGAAGCTGTTGTCAAATTAGTAAATATGCACCTTGAAAAAAACTGGGGCGAGGATAATGATTTTAATCATTATTATATGCCGGTAGAAAATGGGGCGGTTGGCGTATGGAAGTTCTCACCGGTTGCGCCGGCTCCGACGAATAAGAATCTTGAGGCATTTAATGAAATTGAAAAAGCACGAAAGCTTGGTGATATGAGTATTTTAGTGGGCGAACCTGCCGTAATTCAGAGTAATTTGGAGGCATGGAAGGCTGGAGATACGACTCAGTGGGGCTGGGATAAGATATATGGAGAAAACGGAGTCTTCCACGCGCTGAACAGTTATATCGAGAACGGCCAGGTAATGAGAGAAGAATTTGTTGGCGCGCCTACACCGACAATGGTAGAAAAACAGGCATCTTTAAAAACAATGGAACTGGAAATGTTTGTCAGGATCATCATGGGCGACGCTCCAATTGATGAGTTTGATAAGTTCGTTGAAAACTGGAACGCTCTTGGAGGAGCTGAGATGACAGAAGAGGTTAACGAATGGTATCAGTCCGTTAAAAATCAGGAATGAGGTTGCGAGAGGAAGGGTTTCATAAAAACCTTTCCTCTCATTTTTTAAAAGGAAAGAGAGGAGCATTTATGAAGCGCAGAAAAATGCGGGAACTGCCATTACACCTGATGATACTCCCCAGTGTAATTATGCTGATCTGTTTCAGCTATTTGCCGATGGCAGGAATTGTTATCGCCTTCCAGAAGTTTATTCCGGCCAAAGGCCTGTTTGGCGATCAAAAATGGATTGGATTTGAAAATTTCAGTTATTTGTTTAAGCTGCCGAATTTTACCAGCGTACTATGGAATACGCTGTCTATCGCTGTTATGAAGATTATTTTCGGACTGGTGATTCCGATCATAGTTGCCATACTGATCAATGAAGTAAAACACAACACATTAAAAAAAGGCATTCAGACGGCCATTTACCTGCCTCATTTCCTGTCCTGGGTGGTGCTTGGCGGTATTTTTATCGACATACTCGCTCCGGGAGACGGCCTGGTCAACCAGGTGATCAAAGCCTTCGGAGGGCAGCCGGTCTTCTTTCTGGGAGATAACAAATGGTTTCCGTTTACATTGATTGTAACGGAGACCTGGAAATCATTCGGGTATGGGACGATCGTGTACCTGGCGGCTATTACCGGCATTGATTTAAGCTTATATGAGGCGGCTCAGGTGGACGGTGCAAACCGCTGGCAGCAGATATGGCATATTACCCTCCCCGGTATGCGTATGGTGATTGTCCTGCTGATGGTATTAAGCCTTGGAAATGTGTTGAATGCCGGATTTGACCAGGTATTTAACATGTATAGCCCGCCTGTGTATGCAAGCGGAGATATTATAGATACGTTTGTGTACCGTATCGGTATGCTGGAGGCACAGTTTGGAGTGGCTACGGCAGTGGGCCTGTTTAAATCGGTCATTTCACTGACGCTCATTTCAGTTTCTTACTGGTTTGCCTATAAGTTTGCAGACTATCAGTTATTTTAAGGAGGGAGCGGAATATGAAAACTCGAAAAAAATTTAAATGGTTTCCTGTATTGAATACAGCCTTTCTGCTCTTACTAGCGCTGATCTGTGTGATTCCGCTGATTCATGTTGCAGCCGTATCCTTTAGTTCCAGCGCAGCCGCTTCAGCGGGAAGTGTCTCACTGTGGCCAAAGGAATTTACCCTGAACTCCTACTCCTTTGTGGCAAAGCGTCCTGCTTTTTGGCGCTCCATGAAGGTTTCGGTTATACGAATTATCATGGGTGGGGGCCTTAGCATATTACTCACGATTACGGCGGCTTATCCGCTGTCTCAGCCGAAAGGAAGCTTCCGGTTCAGGACTGTTTATGCATGGTTCTTCTTTGTCACAATGATTTTTAATGCCGGCTTAATTCCGTGGTATATGGTAATCAGGCAATTCGGTCTTTTGGACAGCATCTGGGCCCTGATTCTTCCCAGCGCCGTACCTGTATTCAGTGTGATTCTTCTGCTTAATTTCTTCCGTGAGGTTCCCAGAGAGCTTGCAGAGGCCGCCTTTATCGACGGAGCAGGCCATTGGCGGACTCTGTGGACCATCTATGTGCCTCTGTCAAAACCGGCGCTGGCCACGCTCTTACTGTTTTCCCTGGTGGCAAACTGGAACAGCTGGTTTGATGGCCTGATTCTGATGAACAATCCGGATAACTATCCGCTGCAGACATACATACAGACGATTGCGGTTCAGCGTTCTTTCAGCATGATGACGAGAGAAGAGATACAGCAGATGGCGACGATTTCGGACCGCACGCTGCGTTCTGCACAGATATTTTTAGGCTCCCTGCCGATTGTTGCGGTATATCCTTTCCTGCAGAAATATTTTGTAAAAGGCATCGTGCTGGGAGGCGTAAAGGGCTGAGTATGCCCGGAAAGGGAGGGTAATTACCAAAATGAAAAAACAGGCGTTTAACCCCTATCTGCCGTCATGGGAATATATTCCCGACGGCGAGCCCCATGTATTTGATAACCGCGTTTATGTGTACGGATCCCATGACCGTTTCAACGGCTTTGCGTATTGTTTGAATGATTATGTGTGTTATTCCGCGCCGGTGGATGATTTAAGCGATTGGAAGTATGAGGGCGTTATCTATGAAAAGACGGCTGATCCGCTAAACGCAGACGGCCATATGTGTCTCTATGCGCCGGACGTTGTTAAAGGAGCAGATGGCAGATACTATCTATATTATGTACTCGATAAAGTTCCGGTTGTATCGGTGGCTGTCAGTGAGACACCCGCTGGAAAATACCGTTTCTATGGATATGTACACGATTCAGACGGGAGACGTCTGGGGGAACGGGACAGCGATCAGCCTCAATTTGATCCGGCAGTCATGATGGAGGACGGCAGCGTCTGTCTCTATACGGGATTTTGCGGCCCCGGCGATCAATCACGGAAAGGCGCCATGGCGACCGTGCTTGGACCGGATATGGTGACCATAACGGAGGAACCGGTCATCATAGTTCCCGGAAACTGTTACAGTGCCGGAACTGATTTTGAGGGACACGAGTTCTTTGAGGGGCCTTCGATCAGAAAGAGTGGAGATACGTATTATTTTGTCTATTCTTCGAGTAAAATGCATGAATTGTGTTATGCGGTCAGCCGGTATCCAACGAAAGAATATGTGTATGGCGGAGTGATTGTCAGCAATTGCGATGGTAACATCACGCACCAGAAACCGGCCGGCCTTCGTACGTATGTACCGGGCAACAATCACGGCGGGCTGGCAGAAATAAAGGATCAGTGGTATATCTTTTACCACAGGCATACAAACGGAACTAATTTCAGCAGACAGGGCTGCGCTGAGCCGATTCAGATCGGGGAAGATGGTTCCATAGAGCAGGTCGAGATGACCTCATGCGGTTTAAATGGAGGCCCACTGGCCGGGAAGGGAGAGTATCCGGCGTATATTGCCTGTAATCTATTTTCTAAAACAATGGATAACGACCACTTGCTCCACCATGCAGGCTGGATCGACGGAAAATATGCCAGAATCACACAGGATGGACGGGATGGCGATGAAGAGACTGGATACATCGCCAATATGCAGGATTCCACAATCGCAGGATTCAAGTATTTTGACTGCAGCGGTATTACGAGGATTTCGCTGAAAACAAGAGGCTATGGCAGCGGTTATTTTGAAGTGAAAACCAGATGGGATGGGGAGTGCCTGGGTACGATTCCGGCAGGCTATTCCAACGTATGGGTGGAAAATTCTGCTGAGATTACGATTCCGGATGGTGTCCATGCGCTGTATTTTGAATTCAAAGGCGAAGGCGGGATCAGTGTGGCTTCCTTCTCTTTAGAGTAACAGGGGGCAGCCGATGAAAGAGACCAGAGAAATGCGCCTGTGGTGGACGGATATACCCGATCCTGATGTGGTCCGGGCTTGTGATGCGTATTACATGACGAGCACGACGATGCATTTTACGCCGGGCTGTCCTGTTATGAGATCGCGGGACCTGATTCATTGGGAAATTGTTAATTACGTGTATGATGTTTTGGAAAACAGCGATGAGATGTCTTTAAGGAATGGAAAACACGACTATGGGAGAGGGTCCTGGGCAAGCTGTATCAGACATGACGGCCATACCTGGTATGTTGTGTTTACGGCATATAATTCCGATAAAACGTATATTTTTCAGACCCGGAGCATCGAAGACGGGCCATGGGAGAGATACACGCTTCCCGGCATTTACCACGATATGTCCCTGCTGTTTGATGATGATGGCAGAGTCTATATGGTATACGGCAGCGGGACTATCCGTGTGATGGAATTAACCTCTGATGCGAAGGGGGTTAAAGCAGATGGCATGAATCAGGTGATTATTCCGAGTGCCGATGTGGGAGGAACAGGCGGCCTTCCTGCCGAAGGAGCGCATATTTATAAACGGAATGGCATGTATTATATTTTTCTGATTGTGTGGCCTCCTGCGGACCGGTCTTCCGGAAGGAGGATGGAGCTGTGCTACCGCTCAGACAGAATTGACGGCGTGTATGAGGGAAGAGTGGTTCTGGACAGCGATATGGGATTTCATAACAGAGGAGTTGCACAGGGCGGAATCTTTGAAACGGGAGATGGTAAATGGTATGCACTGCTGTTTCAGGATCACGGTTCGGCAGGCAGGATACCGGTGCTTGTTCCGGTATCCTGGGAGGACGGCTGGCCGGTGTTTGGAGACTATGGACGGCTGCCTGATATAAACACAGTAAATTCTAGGGATTTTTGCAGGATTGATGTTGTGCAGTCGGATGGTTTTGATGATCAGACAGCGCTGGGGCTGTGGTGGCAGTGGAATCATAATTGTGATGACCGCTTCTGGTCGCTGAGTGAAAGGCCGGGATGGCTTAAATTAATAAACGGTACGATTTGCGATAACCTGTCCAATGCGCACAACACATTGACACAGAGGACCTTTGGGCCTGTCTGTTCCGGCCGTGTGGTGCTTGATACATCGGAGATGAAGGCGGGAGATTTCGCTGGCCTTGGCGCTTTCCAGGATCAGTATGGATACGTAGGCGTCATGAAGACGGAGGCTTCGGCTAAGGTGATCATGGCGATGGCGGAGCCGGAACCGTTTGAACCTTCCAGGATGCACTATGAGACCGGAAAGCCGGAGGTGATTGTGGAAAGCACAGCGCTGCAGCAGAGCAAAATATATCTCCGTGTTGACTTTGATTTTTGGGATATGGCGGATACCGCAGAGTTTTATTACAGCCTGGACTGCAGCAACTGGAACCGGATTGGCAGCCAGTTAAAGATGTCCTACCGGCTGACCCATTTTGTGGGGTATCGATTTGCGCTGTTTAGCTATGCGACGAAGGTAACCGGCGGTTCCGCTTATTTTGACTGCTTTGAGGTGTTCTGACTTTTTGCAGTGAATAAAGAGTTAGAGGAGGATGCAGAAATTGAGTGCGATTTGCGCCAGTTTGAGGGATACCAGGTAAAAGAACATCTCGTGCTGACACATGATGATCTGAAGGCGGAGAACACGGAACTTGCGCCTGATACAGTAAAACCGGTGCATTCGGCTGCTTCCAGAGTGGAAAATGGTATATTTACTTCGGTGTTGGGCAGACATAGCTGGAACGTAGTGTGGCTGGAAAAATAAATGGAATAAATAAAAAACATGACTATGTAATGTCATGTTTCCCGTGATACAATGTCACTGGGTGATAAAATATGAAGATCGAACGCTTAATTGGAATTATTACAATCCTGCTGCAGCAGGACAAAGTGACCGCTCCGGAGCTGGCGGCGCGTTTTGAGGTTTCGAGAAGAACCATCAACAGGGATATTGAAGCGATCTGTAAAGCCGGGATTCCCCTGATCACGATTCAGGGATTCGACGGAGGCATCTCCATCTCAGACGGCTATAAGATAGACAAGACGCTCTTTACGCAGGAAGAACTGCAGACCATTTTAACCGGTTTAAAAGGAATTGACAGCGTATCCCCAGGCGCATACCTGAGTGGAATTATGGAAAAGCTGTCGAGCAGGGAACGGCAGATTGTCGTTGACGATACCATGGTGATTGACCTTGCGTCCCATTACCACGACGCTTTGACACACAAAATCGGCCTGATTAAAAAAGCAGTCCGGTGCAGGCGTATGATCTCTTTCCAGTACTACAGTGAAAATGGGGAAAGCCAGCGCAGAATTGAGGCATACCGGCTGATTTTCAAGTGGTCATCGTGGTACGTTTTTGGATTCTGTTACAGCAGAAACGATTACCGTCTCTTTAAGCTGAACCGCCTATGGGACTTGTCCGTCCTGGAGGAACACTTTGTTCCGCGCGAGATTCCGGAGAAACGGCTGGATTTTGATGCTTACTTTTCCTCTCATACGATTCGCTTGAAGGCGATATTTACAGAAACGGAAAGACACCGCCTGATTGACGAATACGGCAGGGACAGCTACGTGCCTTGTGAGAGCGGGGGACTGCTGTTTGAATGGGATTTTGCGGGCTATCAGAACATGCGGCAGTGGATTCTCAGCTTTGGCGATCAGGTGCACGTGTTGGAACCGGAAGAACTGAGGGCGGATATCCGACGGCAGTCTGAAAATATTTTGCAGAGATATCAGGAGACATGACCCATAGCTGTCATGTTCCCTCTGCTATAATGGAAATCAAAAAGGAGTTTTTATGATGATTGAATCCAGATGCGGTATCCTGTGCAGTTCGTGCGGTTATAAGGAGGAAATGGGGTGTAAAGGCTGTGTACATATTGATAAGCCATTTTGGGGTGAGGGATGTCCGGTCAAAACCTGCTGCGAGACCCGGGAGCATGAGCATTGCGGCCAGTGCGGGGATTTTCCCTGTGAGCTGCTGAAGCAGTTTGCATATGATGAAGCGCAGGGAGACGGCGGCAGGCGGATTGAACAGTGCAGGTGCTGGAACCAGGGAAGGTAAATGTTACATTCATGAAAGAAAATAGATGCAGACGTAAGATCGGACAAGCCTGTCCTCTTAATCTTACGCCTGCATTTTATTATTACTCTGACAATTATTACTTAGAAATTGATTGTGATATGTTACCGTGAAAGCGCGGACAATTTCGCGTCTTCCACATACACACCATCCACCTTTTCCTGCTCTGCAAAGGAGATCACCTGACTTACATTTCCCTGAATCATAACGCCGAAAATCTGAATGCCATGATCCTTCACATAGGAAGCCAGTTCTTCGTAATATTCCTGGCTGATCCCGTTTACATCGGCCATGGCTGTTAAAAACTGCGGCCTGTCAGACATATACTGCAGCATGGAAGTGAAATGCTGTTCCCAGATTTCTTCCAGTGCTTCTCCGCCGTTCAGTTCTCTGGCCGTCGTTGGCCTCAGATATGGATACGTTTCTTCCGGATAGACGCCTGCTTCTGAGAATACACCTGTTCCAGCGGGATCAAATCCGGCGACGTTCATGTTATACCCTGGTTCGCTGCACGTTACGGCTGCATAGGTGATATCCAGATTGCGCTGATCGGCCACCCACTGACGGTACAGACTGCTGAAGGCCTCCAGGGACATGGGGGCGTCAAATGTGATATAGGCGGCGGCCCAGGAGTAGGAAGGAAGCTCTTCCAGCTGCTCTAGCTGGCTGTCGATTTCCTCCTGCGGCTGCAGATACACATCGTTTCCATCCTCATCCGTAGTGCAGAAGGTTTCTAATTTGCGGCCAAATGCATTCATAGGAGGAAAATGCCAGTACGTCTCCAGTACAGATCCTGTCCGGTTTAAAATATTGGAATAGTAACCGGTCAGGGAAGATTCGCTGCCCGCCATTTTCCCCCGTACGATTCTGCCGGAAAATGTTTCTTCGCGACCGTGGAAGAGATTGCTCTGGCGTATCTCCACATGATAGCTGCCCGGAAAGCCGGGGACCGCCTTGGCCCAATTCGTCGTATAGCCAGGAGAGTGCAGCTCGGTAAATACCGCCGCATCAATAAAAAACTGACCGTCTCCGCCATACGTTTCCTGATAACCGCGGTTAGGATTATAGAAAATACAGCTGCATATGGGACCAGAGAGCAGAATCAGGACAGCCGCTGCCAGAAAAGAAATCAAAATGCTTTTCAGCAATTTCCGGTTCACCGTCTTTTTAATTCCCCTGATCTCATTTACATCACTTTCAGTCATGAGTTCCTGAAGTCCCGGGCAGCTGTCATCGATCTGCGCCAAGTGTATTCTTCCAGAAGCTCGAATTTCTCAAGCTCCTCCTCTACCGGGAGATCTGCGAAGAAAACGCACAGGAGCCAAAGGCCATGTATATGCATACGAGAGAACGTATTTATCCGGGGATAGCGGCCTTTGATGCACTGACTGTCAACGGAGAATCGAGAGAGCAGGCTGCGGATTTCATCGAGGATTATTATGCATGGAGAAGCCGGCGCATGGCGGATATGCTTCATAGGCTGATGAAGATACCCGGATGCTGCAGGCTCGTTCCAAAGTTTTTCAAATCCATCACCCGTTCGAATTTCGGTCCGAAGGCAGGCTTTCAGGCGGGAGGGACCTGCTGTGATTTTAAGATTACAGTAAAAAATATGTGATTTTCAGGGGTTTGAGTTCCTGCAGCTTTTCCAGCTCGCCCTTCGCCTTATGTTTGCACTTTCAACTGCGCCCTCCACGGCATGTCCGGCTCCGGAGATGCCAGTGAGATAGAAAAAGTTATATCCAAGCTTTGTTTTATCTAAACGGTGGGTCTGCTTTATAACATCCTCGGCTTTATACCCTTTGTTCATAAAATCAAGGGCTTTGTAATCTATAAAGAGGTGCCTCTAAAAGTGGAGTATAAGCTGACAGAATTGGGGGAAAGCTTCATTCAGTCTGCATTTCTGTATTGACAGCCGCGGAAAAGGGGGCCTTGCTGCCGGATTTGTTCAAATAATCGGATCCCCAGCTGCACATAGCCTCCAGAACCGGTAAAATCGTTTTCCCAAAAGGAGTGAGCCGATACTCCACCTTTGGAGGAATAACAGGATAGACGGTGCGGCTTAACAAACCGTCCGTTTCCAGCTCGCGCAGCTGCTGGGTCAGCATTTTCGGTGTCGCCTGTGGAATCAGGCGGTGAAGCTCGCTGAATCGGAGGGCGCCTTCCACCAGATGAAAGAGTATCAGGGCCTTATATTTTCCTCCGATCAACTCAAGCGTGGCCTCAACTGGACAATGGTAAGTGCTGGGACATCTCATAAGAAAGCTCCTTTCTATCGATTCCTTTTATACGGATAGACAGTATCTTTTTAGATACTACATATCCTAAAAGTGCATACTTGTTTAAAGGAAAATCAGTGTTATAATTATAGCTGAAGTTGATGGAAACATCAACCCACTGCATGCAGCTATATCAAATAGGTCATTTAGAAGATGAAAGGAAAGGAGCGTTTTACATATGAATTTTTTAGACAACGCGAAGAAACGGTATTCGGTACGGAGTTATAAATCTCAGAAGGTGGAACAGGAAAAACTGGATTTGATTCTGGAGGCGGCTCACGTTGCACCGACAGCGGCGAACCTGCAGCCTGTGCGGCTGCTTGTCGTACAGGAAAAGGAGGGCCTGGCGAAAATCGAAAAGGCTGCCAACATATACAATGCACCTTTGGCTGTTATCGTGTGCGCCGACCACAGTACAGCGTGGACCCGTCCGTTTGATAAGAAGCAGACTGGAGATATCGATGCCTCTATTCTCACCGATCACATGATGCTGCAGGCTTCAGAATTAGGACTGGGAACTGTCTGGGTATGCTATTTTAAGCCGGATATTCTTTCACAGGAATTCAACCTTCCTGAGAACCTGGAACCGGTCAATATCCTTGTGATTGGATATGCTGATGAAGAACCGGCAGATCCGGACAGACATGGGAAGACACGGATTCCGTTGGATACGCTGGTTGCATACGAGAAAATTTAGTTACTAACTTTATAAAGAATAGTATATAAACAGACAAATAAATCAATAAACAAAACATCTTACAAAACGCGCTGTGTACAGCGGAGCCATTGCTGTTTGCCAGCCAGGGGGTACCATACAATACACAGTGCGTCTTTTTTGTTGTAATATTTTATCACTGTCCGCAAGCAGACCATATATCAGAATTATCGACCGGGATTACTGTTTCTCACTGTGATAAATATAACTCCCGGCTCCCACGAGGAAGGTTTTCCTATCTATCACAACTTCGGCGTCCACCGGTGTTGTGATCTCATAGCGCCAGAGTGAATCCTGCTTCTTCCACCGGGAGATAATCCGGCCATGCCTCGTGTCGAGGGAGGCCTCAAGCCAGTCGAGACGTGCATCGGGGGCGGGGGCGATCCGGACTTTACTGTATCCCGGATATTCCTCTGCCGGGGTAATTCCCGCCGCGCAGCAGTATACCCAGTCTGCCACAGCCCCGTAGGCATAGTGATTGAAGGAATTCATGTTCCTGCTCCATAAATCCCCGTTTTCCATAATTCCATCCCAGTGTTCCCAGACGGTGGTGGCCCCCTTTGTTACCGGATACAACCAGGACGGATACTGTTCTCGCAGCAGCAGGGAGTAAGCCAGATCCGTATGGCCGTAATCGCTTAACACGTGCAGCAGGTAGGGCGTTCCGACGAAGCCTGTCTGGAGCTTTGTTCCGCATTCTCTTATCATCAGCGCAAGCTGATCCGCCGCGGCCTGGCAGTCTTCGGCCAGATGAAAATGGGCGGCAAGAACACATTCTGTCTGTGTCGTGTAAGTCGGATAGGCCCTGCGGAAAGCGGAAACAATGTTTTGAAGGAGCGCTTCATACGCTGCCATATCTTTTCCCAGAACGAGTCCGGTCTTAATCACCAGGGCAGCCGAATGCGCGTAAAATGCGGAGGCAATGAAGTCTTCTCTGGAGGAACCCTTATAGCTGCCGGAGGGGGCATCGAGACCCAGCCAGTCCCCGTAATGGGCGCCTCCGGTCCACAGATATTCCGTCGTGGTATGCGCCGTGATATAATCGACCCATTTTCTCATAGACTCAAACTGGCGGGAGAGAATCTCTGTGTTTCCATATGCCTGATAAACTGCCCAGGGGCAGATCGCGGCTGCGTCGCCCCAGGCGGCGCTGGCAGGCTGTTTCTTTAGCAGATCCGGAATTACGTGGCCTACATAGCCGTCATCCCCCTGGTCGGCAGCCAGATCAGCCAGCCATTTCGTGAAGAATTTTTCACTATCATAGTTCAGGCATGCGGTGCGCACAAATACCTGGGCGTCTCCGGTCCATCCGAGGCGTTCATCCCTCTGCGGGCAGTCGGTAGGGACATCGACAAAATTCCCCTTCTGCCCCCAGATAATGTTGTCAAAGAGACGGTTTAAGAGAGGATTGGAACAGCTCAAGCGTCCCGTTCGCTTCATATGGGAGTGGAGGACCACAGCCGTGAAATTTTCCGGTTTCGCCGCACCGGGACCTCCGGGAAATGCATCGATCCGAATATAGCGAAAACCAAAAAAGGTCAGGTGCGGATGGCAGCTCTGTTGTCCATCACGGCATATACAGCAGTATTCCGCCCTGGCACTGCGGTAATTTTCCGTATAAAAACAGCCATCCTTATCCAGAACCTCTGCGTGGGAAAGCCGGATCTCTTCCCCGGCTTTGGCATTTACGCTGATTTCCACGTAACCGGTGATTTCCTGCCCGAAGTCTGCCACAACTTCGCCTTTGGGAGTCGTAAAGATGCGGGCCGCCGCAATCCGTTCCTGCTCGCGGATTTCTTCGCCCTGCTGTTCAATCAGCGTTTCGTATGGCCCGTCAAAGGTCTCGGCCGTCCCGGAGCATGGAGGGATAAAGGAAGCATCGTAAATCTCTCCGTCATAGATCTCAGAGAAGCGGACCGCACTTTCGGAAACGGACCAGCTTTCATCTGAGACGATGAAGCTGTGCTGTCCGTCCTCATAGGTGATTTCCAACTGTGCCAGCAGCCCCATGGGGCGGGCGGCCAGGCCCTTCTGGAAGTCCGATGCGGTAAATCCGGGCATGGGACTGTGATACCAGCCCTTTCCGACGGTGACAGTCAGACGGTTCTCCGCCCTGAGTAAATCCGTCACATCATACTCCTGATACTGAAGCCGTTTGTAGTAGGTCGTCCATCCGGGAGCCAGCACAAACTGGCCTATCCTGCGGCCGTTAAGTGCAGCTTCATATACGCCCAGCGCGGTGATAAAGAGACGGGCCTGTTTTACAGTCCGTGGCAACGCAAAATCTGTGGAAAATACGGGAGCCGCGTTTCCGAAATCGTTGGCCGGCTTGAGCCATTTTGCTTTCCAATCCATAATGAATTCCTCCTGCTTGTGTTTGTCTTGACTTCTAGGATACCAGATTGTAATATGAATAAAAAGAACTGTTTCAGACTAAAATGGGGGGTGAATTTAACCTGTTATGAGAGAACGGAATACAATTGAACTGATAGGACTGACAGCGGAGCGGGAGGACAAGATTGTGGTCATGCCTTTCTGCCAGCAGGACGTGGAGATGCATGACCATGATTTTTTTGAACTGGCCTATATTACAGGAGGCAGTGCGCTGCATACGATCCGTGATGCGGACGGAGAGGTGAGATCCGGAGAGGTGGAGGCCGGAGACTATTTTATCATTGATTACGGCAGCAGGCACAGCTACAGGGAATGCAGGGATTTTACTCTGATTAACTGCCTGTTTCTGCCCGAGATGATTGATGATACACTGGCGGACTGCCGGTCCTTTGAAGAAGTGCTGCGGGTGTCCCTGATCCGTTACTATAAATGGTGCTTCGGGCAGCCTTCTGCGAATCGGGTGTTCCATGATGAGGAGGGGAATATTTTGTCACTGATCCTGGGAATTCAGGAGGAATACCAGGAGAAAAAAGTGGGATACACAGAGGTATTCCGGTGCCGGCTGACCGAGATTCTGATTCTGACCATACGGAAAATCGTCTGTGACAGCAAAAAGGATGACAGGGAGAGACAGCCGCGGAGCACGGCAGTGCTGGAAGCGATCCGGTATCTGGATAAAAATTACAGGGAAAAGGCTGTACTGAAGCAATTTTGCCGGGAATACCATTACAGCCAGCAGTATATCAGCCGGAAATTTCGTCGTGAGACGGAGATGACAGCGCTGGAATACCTGCAGAAGATCCGGATTGAGAAGTGCTGTGAGCTGCTGGCCGGCAGTGATCTGTGTATTCAGGAGGCCGCGCAGTCTGTAGGGTACGAGGATGTAAAATTTTTCTGTACGCTGTTTAAAAGGACCCTGAACATGACTCCTGGGGAGTACAGGAAAACCGCTGCCGCTGCAAAGGGATAGCATTTACTGATAGCACTTATCAGTTGAGCAATTAACGCGTTGATATAGAGATAATTAAGGAACGTCAATTTCGACGTTCCTTTTTTCTAAGTTTCCATTCCTTTTTACACCAGTTTCTGCGGAGCTTTAATTAAATCCTCCAGCGTAATCCCATCCAGATACTCATTAATGATCGTATCCAGTTTCTGCCATACAGGCCGCGTCAGGCAGCATTCAAGCCGGGAGCATTCCGCATAGGATTCCTCTACGCAGGCGACCGGTGCCAGGCTTCCCTCTGTCAGACGCAGAATCTCGCCCAGAGTGTATTCGCCGGGCTCCTTCGTCAGACGGTAACCGCCGCCTTTTCCGCGCAGGCCGGCCAGAAGCTGATTCTGAACGAGGACCTTTATGATAATCTCCAGATATTTCTCGGAAATGTCCTGACGGTTCGCAATTTCTTTCAGAGGAACGTACCTGTCGGTGTTCTGCTGTGCCAGATCCAGCATAACCCGCAGTGCGTAACGTCCCCTCGTTGAAATCATCATTTGACATCCCTCCCTTCCGCAATACCAGTACCGGGCGGCGCTGGTTATATAATCCTATTATACAACAAGGTAAATAGGAATATCAATAGCCAATATAGTTATAAACCTATTGACAAAGTAGGTTTATGATATTATGATGAATATAACCAAGTAAATAAGTAGGTTATTGAGAGAAAAGCCTTTTCAGGCGGAATGGAGGACTATATGTCAAAACAATTGCTGAAAATAAATGGATTATCAGTCAATGTGGAAGATAAAGAGATTTTACATGGTATTAATCTGGAGATTAAAAAGGGGGAGACTCACGTGCTGATGGGGCCGAACGGAGCGGGTAAGTCCACGCTGGGGTACGCGCTGATGGGAAATCCTCGCTATGAAGTGACGAAAGGAGATATCTGGTTTCAGGGAAAACGGATCAACGAAGAGCCGGCCGATAAGCGGGCTAAGGCAGGAATGTTTCTTTCCTTCCAGAATCCGCTGGAGGTTCCGGGCCTTCCGCTGGGCACATTTATCCGCAGCGCTGTGGAACAGCGCAGGGGCGCCAGAGTGCGGCTGTGGGATTTCCGCAAGGAGCTGGAGAAGGCCATGGAACTGCTGCAGATGGACCGGGCCTATGGAGACCGCGATTTAAATGCAGGTTTTTCCGGCGGTGAGAAAAAGAAAGCGGAGATTCTTCAGCTTTTGCTCTTAAAGCCCAGTCTGGCTATACTGGATGAGACGGATTCCGGTCTGGACGTGGATGCGGTACGAACCGTGTCCCAGGGCGTGGAAGAGTACCAGAAGGGCCGGGATGGAGGTCTTCTGATTATCACCCACAGCACCCGGATTCTGGAGTCCCTGCGTGTGGACAAAACCCATATTATGGTAGACGGCAGAATCGTGAAGACAGGAGACGGTTCCCTGGTGGAACAGATTAACGAACATGGGTTTGAACAATATTTGGATCAGGCGGGCTGTTAGAGAGTGTGACGAAAAGTAATTTTCAGATACACTCCAGTCCGCGCATCCGGAAAGGATGGAAGACAGAGATGGAAGAAAAAACATATGTAAATGATATCGACAGAAGTATTTACGACATCCGAAATGAAGAAACGGATGTTTACCGTATAGAGGAAGGCTTAAAGCCGGAAATCGTGGAGCAAATCTCAAAAGAGAAGAAGGATCCGCTTTGGATGGAGCTGTTCCGCCTAAAGTCCCTGCAGATATACAATAATATGAGAGTTCCCGATTGGGGTCCCTCCCTGGAGGGGCTGGATATGAGCCACATCGCCACGTATGTGCGCCCCAACACAAAGATGAAGACGAAGTGGTCCGATGTGCCGGAGGAGATCAAGGATACCTTCGAGCGTCTGGGAATCCCCCAGGCGGAGCGGAAATCCCTGGCTGGCGTAGGCGCCCAGTACGACTCGGAGCTGGTCTATCACAATGTCCGCCAGGAGGTGGCGGAGATGGGCGTGGTATATACGGACCTGGAAAGCGCCATGAAGGGGGAATACGCGGACATGGTGAAAAAGCATTTCATGAAGCTGGTGAAGCCTTCGGATCACAAGTTTGCAGCGCTCCACGGGGCCGTCTGGTCAGGTGGTTCCTTTGTCTATGTGCCGCCGGGAGTTTCCGTGGAAATACCGCTGCAATCCTATTTCCGGCTGAACGCGCCGGGAGCGGGGCAGTTTGAACATACACTGATCATCGTGGATGAAGGGGCGGACCTTCACTTTATCGAGGGATGTTCCGCACCTAAATATAATGTGGCCAATCTTCACGCAGGCTGTGTAGAACTGTTTGTGGGAAGGAATGCGAAGCTTCGTTATTCCACGATTGAAAACTGGTCTAAAAACATGTATAACCTGAACACCAAGAGGGCCCAGGTGGAGGAAGGAGGCACCATCGAATGGGTGTCCGGTTCCTTTGGCTCCCATGTTTCCTACTTATATCCCATGAGCATCCTTAAGGGCCGCGGGGCCAGAATGGAGTTCACCGGAATCACCTTTGCAGGTGAAGGGCAGAATCTGGACACAGGTGCGAAAGTGGTTCATGCCGCTCCGGAGACGACCTCCTATATGAACACCAGATCCATATCCAAGAGCGGGGGCGTAAGCACCTTCCGCAGCTCCGTGGTGGTGGCCAGGGGGGCGAAGAACAGCAAATCGGCTGTCTCCTGCCAATCCCTGATGCTGGACCGGATATCAAGGTCGGACACGATTCCTGCTATGGATATCCGGACCCCGGACGCGGACATCGGCCATGAGGCCAAGATCGGGCGGATCAGCGACGAGGCCGTCTTTTACCTCATGTCCAGAGGACTGAGCGAGGAGGATGCCAGGGCAATGATCGTCAGCGGATTTGCGGATAATGTATCCAAAGAGCTGCCATTAGAGTATGCCGTGGAGATGAATAACCTGATTCGGCTGGAGATGAAGGGCAGTATTGGTTAGTTTAGGAAAGGAGGTCTCCTATGGGACAGGGACTTGATTTGAAGATAAACAGGCTGCCGGCCAGGACCTGGAACTGGCTGAAAATGAATGAGGCAGGCTTGAATGGGATAGAGGCAGGGGAATCCCCCACGATAATCACGGAAGGATTTGCGGAAGCGGTTGCGTGGAGAGAAGATTTCTCGGCCATTGCTACCGGGATGGGAGAAGATATGGACCGACTGGCGCGAGAGTCGAATACGGACGCGATTCGGATCCAGTCCGGGCCGTCAAAAGAAGAGCGGCGGGCCGCGCTGCATTTTGTCTGCGGCAGCGGAGCAAAGAGCTTCCAGACCGTGGAGCTTCTGGTACAGGAGGACGAAACTCTAAACGTGGTTATGGATTTCACCTCTGCGCCGGAGGCCGCGGGGCTGACCGCTGTCCAGACCCGGTTCCGGGTCAGGAAAAACGCCAGACTGAGGCTGATTCAGCTCCAGCTACTGGGAAGCGGCTATACATTTTTAAGCGATATCGGCGGAAGCTGCGGCGAGGGATCATCCGTGGAGGTAATCCAGCTGTTTTTGGGCGGTGCGGAGACTTACGCAGGCTGCCAGGCGGACCTTACAGGGAAAGAGAGTTCGATGAACGTCGACGTGGGTTACTTGGGAAGGGACAGCCAGCGATTTGACATGAACTACGTGGCGAACCATCGGGGAGAGAAATCCCGGAGCCGGATTCTGGCCAGTGGCGTGCTTAAGGACCGGGCGTTTAAGCTCTTTCGCGGAACCATTGATTTTAAGTTTGGAGCCGCTGGGGCAGAGGGAGAGGAGAAGGAGGAGGTGCTGCTTCTGGGAGACGACGTGATCAATCAGACCATTCCCCTGATTCTCTGTGCAGAGGAGGATGTCCAGGGAAACCATGGAGCTACCATCGGAAGACTGGATGACGAACTGCTGTTCTATCTCTGTTCCAGAGGCATGAGCCATGAGGCTGCCTCTGAAATGATAACAAGGGCCCGGCTGGATGCCGTCTGTCGGAAGATTGGCGACGAAGCCGCGGAGCAGATAGTGCAGGATTATCTGGAGGAGGTGGAGAAAAATGGAAGATAGAAATCCATACCGCGAAAATTTTCCATTGCTTAAGGAGAATCCGGTGATTTACTTAGACAGTGCGGCCACGGCTCAGAAGCCCTCCTGTGTACTCCGGGCGGAGCGGGATTTTTATGAGCACAGCTACGCAAATCCCATGCGCGGCTTCTACGCCCTGAGCATGGAGGCCACAAAACGCCTGGAGGAAGCCAGAGACGAAGTGCGGCGCTTTATCAATGCGTCGTCCTCCGACGAGATCATTTTCACCAGAAACACCACGGAGAGCCTGAATCTGGTGGCCTACAGCTACGGACTGTCCCGGCTGAAGGCCGGGGATGAGGTATTGGTAAGCATCATGGAGCACCACAGTAACTTGCTGCCCTGGCAGATGGCTGCGGAAAAGACGGGAGCAGTTTTACGATTTTTGGAGTGCGAGGCGGACGGCCGGATTACGCAGGAACGTCTGGAGGCGGCATTTACTGACCGTACAAGGCTGGTCGCTGTGGCCCATGTGTCCAATGTGCTGGGATGCGAGAACCCCATACGCCAGATCGCGGCCATGGCCAGGGAGCGAGGGGCTGTTGTGGTCGTGGATGCAGCACAGAGCGCGCCTCATATGCCTATCGATGTACAGGAATCCGGCGTGGATTTTCTGGCTTTCTCAGGCCATAAGCTCATGGGACCCATGGGCATCGGTGTGCTGTACGGGAGACGGGAACTGCTGGAGGAGATGCCGCCCTTCCTCACTGGAGGGGAGATGATTGACTCTGTCACCAGAACAGGGGCCGTATTCGCCCCGGTGCCTCATAAGTTTGAGGCGGGCACCGTTAACGCGGCGGGAGCCTGGGGGCTTATGGAAGCGATCCGCTATCTGAAACGTGTTGGATTTGATGAGGTGCATCGCCGGGAACTTGCATTGACAACGATGGCCCTGGAGGGACTTAAGCAGATACCGCACGTCCATGTCTTGGGATCTGAGCGGCCGGAAGAACACTGTGGAATTCTGACCTTTACCATAGATGGCGTTCACCCTCACGATGTGAGCGCAATTCTGGATGCAGATGGCATCGCCGTCCGCGCCGGGCATCATTGTGCCCAGCCATTGTTTGAATATTTAAAGGTCAATTCTGCTGCCAGAGCCAGCATATATTTTTATAATACCCGTGAGGAGATAGAGGCATTTTTGAAGAGCACAGCCGGAATCAGGAGGAAGATGGGATATGGAGAATAGAAGTTTTTATAATGAGATTTTGACGGAACACAATCTGCGTCCGGCTCACAAGCACGATCTGCCGGATGCCAATCTGGTGCTTGAGGGCGTAAACCCCAGCTGCGGAGATGATATCTGGCTAAAGCTGAAGGTGGAGGACGGAGTAATACAGGATGGATCCTTCGTGGGCGACGGATGCGCGATTTCCCAGGCTTCTGCGGATATGATGCTGGACCTGGTGATCGGAAAGAAAAAGGAAGAGGCCGTGAAGCTGGCTGAAAACTTCTTTCAGATGATTCGGGGCACGGCAGGGGAGGCGGATCTAGAGGCACTGGAGGAAGCTGCCGCCCTGCAGGACATTGCCCATATGCCCGCCCGGGTGAAATGTGCGGTGCTGGGATGGCGAACGCTGGAGGAAATACTGGATTGCTGAAACTTTTCACCGATACCAGACGTCTAATCGTTTGTAATAAGAAAATAGAAAGACGAGGTATCCATTATGAGAAGATTTGCAGTGATTTGTATGTGTGCGGTGGCGATTGCAGGAGCAGTGCCGTCTGTCCCGGCCTTTGCGGCTACGGGAAATGTGGTGATGGCCGCGAAGTCAAGAACGAGGCAGTCCCAGTCCGGCCTTCAGGATACGGCCCAGGCGGTGCAGATTGCATTTCAAAACAAAGATATGGAGAAGCTGGCCGGTTTATGTAATTTCCCATTGACCATCGTCTACGGAGACGGTTCCCTGGTGGAAATCAAAGATAAGGCAGCGTTTAAGAAACTGGACTCCGGACTCATTTTCAGCAGTAAAATGCAGGATGCAATCGCCTCCACCAACGCAGCGAAGCTTCAGGCTGAGGGGAACGCAGGCGCGCAGATGGGCGGAGACAATGGCCTGAACCTGTACAAATTCAAGAAGAAATGGAAAGTAAACAGTATTTATCTGGATACCGCGGCTGGTGACGGACTGGCGATAAAAGACATAAAGGAGGCAGCAGTCACGATCCAGAAGACATTTTCATACAAGGATATGGACACCATGGCAAAGCTGTGCAACTATCCTTTGACGATCGTCCAGGAAAATGGTAATTTAAAAGAAATAAGAAATCCGCAGGAATTAGTCGCAATGGGCGAAGATAAGCTGTTTACGGAAAAGCTGAGAGATGCCATAGACCGGACGGACGTGGATAAGCTGACCAATGTCGGTGACGCCGGCGTGCAGATGGGCGGAGATTCCGGATTATCGATGTATCGTTTTAATGGTGTTTGGAAGATCAATAATATTTATCAGTAATGTCATAAAGTACTGGTTCTGGAGTACAGGTGTAAAAGCATAGATGAAAAAGGGGCTGAAAAAACTCCCCAAACAGAAAAAATGGCTGAGGTCGTGAGACTTCAGCCATTTTTTGTAGAATTAATTACGCGAATAACTTTGATATATAATAAGTACCATGGCCATTACTGCGATTGTAAAATAACTGATTATATGCCATGCATTGAACGGCTCGGCGATGAATCTGGAAAGAGTAAATGCAACGAACAGATCGACAGGAATTACCAACAGCAGAGTTATACCTGACGCCAGTAATTTACGTGTCCGAAATACCCGGAACAGGAAGAAAATACACCACAGATACACAACTCCAATGAAAGCCATATTGATGCTGACAGGAAAAAATAAATCGCTGACCCCGATCAGTCTATCAAGCGCATACAAAAACGGTACAATAAAAATACTGCACATGAGCAGGGAACCGCAAACTCCTTTTTTACCGAATTTGATCATGGGGATGAATACCAGCCATGTAAAGACAATCGCACTGATCGGATACAGCGACCATGTAAACGATCGTGAAATCGCGGTATCACAGATAGCGCATACCGCTATCCCGATGAAAAGAAGCAGGCTGAATGCAACTGTAAAGATGTTATGCATAGATCTGGATCTGTCTTGTGATGCTTGGGCTTGTTCCTGATTCATTCGTGTGTCCTCCCTGTTTATCGCTGGATTTTATTGTGTAATTGATTTTATCTGTTTCCCATCCTATATTATTTCTCATTTACTAACTTTGTGGATATGCTCATGATAAGCCCCATGCGTCAGCCTGTAAGCGGTAAAATAGTCTTCTTCCATTTGACCAGCCGATATGCCAAAGTAATCGCACCAACTGTCCTCATAACAGACAAACAGTATGCTGGGAAGAATACTTGTGAAGAATTCAGTCAGCCAATGGGCATGGTTCATTTTCGGATTATCTGATGATTGTTCCCCGTCGATCTCCATCAACGGAGCCAGCACCTGATACAGTATCGTCTGGCTGCTTCCGCTTTTTAAAGACTCGCTCATGAGAATTCTGGCGCAGTCCCGATTCTGTTTGAGAAATTCCATGTACACGGATATCTTTTCAATTCCTTTAGCCCGGCTGTCATGCAGGATCTCATTGTATTCGTCAACAAATTTTGTAATGACAGCGTTTAGCAGATCTTCCTTGCTATTAAAGTGGTAGTAAATGAGAGATTTGGGTACACCGGCATTGGTTGCGATTTCCTCCATGCCTGTGGCGTCGTACCCTTTTTCCGCAAATAGTTGTTTCGCAGTCTTTATAATTAAGTCTTTTTTGCTTGCCCTTGCCATTGTGATCCCTCCAAAGTTGTACTGACTGGTCAGTATAATTATATGCCTGTAAAGGGGGACTGTCAAGCAAACTTTTACTGATGAGAAAGTTTCTGCTTGTGGAACGTTACAGTGTGCGGAATACCTTGGGATCGCATACCATAAGAACCTGGATATCCAGCGTCTGATCCATAACCTTTTTGATGTAACAAGAATGAAGGGCGGTACAGTTGTTTACCGTATGGAATGGATATCCGCCTCCCGGCTGATGAGGGAGGCTGACTGCAAATATGCGGAGCTGCCAGAAAACAATTGGCATAGGATAAAATACAAAAAATATTACAGGAAAAGCTGTTTAAAGGGGCGATAATTTCTTCGGAATATGGTAGAATCAATATAACAGGCAAATTTTGCTGACAATCTGATTTGGAGGGGAAACTATGTCAAAGAGTACAGAGGTTCTGCGCATCTGCGAAGAAAAGGGAATCAGGATGATTGATTTCAAGATGACGGATTTAAACGGACGTTGGAGACACATCACCATTCCGGTAGAACGGTTTGATGAAGAGATTTTTACGCAGGGGATTGGTTTTGATGGTTCGAACTATGGATATGCCCCGGTGGAAAAGAGTGATATGGTATTTATACCGGATCTCGAAACTGCTGTGGTGGATCCATTTACAGAGATTCCGACGCTGACCATGTGCGGAGACGTATGCGTCATAGGAAAGGAAAACAAGCCATTTGACCAGTATCCCAGGAATGTAAGCCTGCGGGCCATTCAATATATGAAGGAACAGGGGATCGCGGACCAGATGCTGATTGGGCCGGAATTCGAGTTCCATTTATTTGACAGTGTCAGCTACATGGTGGAACCGCAGCGAATGGCTTTTACCGTGGATACCAGGCAGGCGGCCTGGAACAGCGGCAGGGAGACGGCCGACAACAAAGGATTTCAAGTACCCGGAGGCGGCGGATATCATATCGCGGCGCCTCAGGATGCAGCCTATTCTTTAAGAAGCAGAATGTGTATGATGCTTCAGGAATGGGGCGTGGATGTAAAATACCATCACCATGAGGTAGGCGGTTCAGGGCAGATGGAGATCGAAGTGGAGCTTGGCGATATGGTGGATATGGCGGACAAGACCATGATTATCAAATACGTGATCCATAACGCTGCGGTTCAGGATGGAAGGACTGCTACCTTTATGCCGAAACCCATTTACAAAGAGGCCGGCAACGGAATGCATGTCCATATGCTGCTGATGAAAGACGGGGAGCCGGTTTTTTACGATGAGGATGGATATTCCGGTCTCAGTAAGACTGCACACTACTTTATAGGAGGACTGTTAAAACACGTCCCATCCTTATGTGCATTTACCAATCCGTCCACAAATTCCTTTAAGCGTCTTGTGCCTGGATACGAAGCGCCGGTGACCATCGGATATGCCACATCCAACCGAAGCGCCGTGATAAGGATTCCGGCTTATGCAAAGACTCCGAAGGCAAAACGGTTTGAACTGAGAAATCCGGATGCAACAGCGAATCCTTACTATGCATATGCGGCGATTCTGATGGCGGGACTCGATGGTATTCAGAATCAGATCGATCCGGAAAAACATGGCTGGGGGCCATTTGACTGTAATCTTTATGATCTTTCGGAGGAAGAAAAAGCAAAGATCCAGTCGCTGCCGAAGACATTAGATGAGGCGCTTAATGCTCTGGAGGCCGATCATGAATATCTGACAGCGGGAGGTGTGTTCCCGGAGCGCCTGATTGAGATATGGCTTAAGAAGAAAAGAGCGGAGAGCCGGGAACTGTCTCAGATTCCGCATCCGGCGGAATTCCAGAGGTATTTTGATTTGTAATCATTTGGTATTGCAGGAAGCTGCTTCAGTTATCCTGATTTATAGTGAAAATCTGCGGTTTCGGGTTTTCCCGGAACCGCTTTTTTGATTTTTTAAATAGTAGTGTTGGAGTATTTCATTCCTCCATTGCCGAAAGCATCCAATAAATGATAGAAGAAGCAGATAAAGCTGGAGATGGAACGAGGAAAGCAAATCATTGGGCTACTATCGATATTGCCATTAATAATTATTATAGGTAACTTTGGTTTGACTAATCAAACACTAATGGAGGTTGATTGTAAAATAAAGTTGCCATTTATTGATGTGTGTGAAAAAAATCGTGGGAGAATCAAATGAATAATAAAGCTATTATTATACTACTGGCAGTGAGTTTATGCGTTAGTGGATGCAGCCAAACGATAGTGACAGGCATTCCGGACTCAACGGATGCATTACCAGAAGAAATGACACAGCTCAGGGAGTCAGTACATGAGACAATCGAGACTGAAATGACGGCAGAGGAAACGATAAGGCAAAGGAACGTGGATACAGGTGATGGGGTGACTAAGGAGGCTGCAAAGGCATACTTAAACGTTATAGACCAGTTAATCTTATTACATGGAGAAGGTGCAATTGATCGTATGCCTTTCGACAATGGTGGGATTATGAATGGAACTGCAATTATCAGGTTGATTGATTTTGATGGCGATGGAAAACAAGAACTTTATTGTGCGTATGCTGGTGATTCGGAGCGTCAGGTGGTTGATCAGCAGGTAATCTATGGATATTCACCAGAACAGGGTCTGATGAATATCATGGGGCCATGCAGGATTAGTAATCCGGGAACAGATGTAAGTCCTGAAACAACGTTTCTGTATAAAGAAGGTAAAGTTTATCTTATGGAATCACAGGAAGGGAAGTTTACCCGTTACCTGACTGTTCGTGATAATGTATTAGTGGCAGAGTTGGAGTATGAAGATGGATGGAACAGTAACGGATTAACTGTCAATGGGAAATCTGTGACAGCAGAGGAGCTGGCAGACAGCATTTCTGAGATGGAGTCAGGAGGAGAGCAGAAAACAATCTATTATCTTCATTCAGCAGATGACAGCGAGCTGGCTGAGACTGTGAGAACCAGAGAATATATTGAATTACTGGCGGATAAATCAGAGCATAGCGCGCTTGATATGGTGATTAACGCCACTGGCTGGCCGGAAGAAAAAACCGATTTGACACAGGTTAAAGCTTTTTTAGACATGGAAGATATCCGATATATGGGAACCTTCAACCAATCCCGGGAACGGATAGATATTACTCTGGAAGATGGAAGTATTATGCTGTTTTTGTCCGGGCGGGACTCTCAATGTGAGGAAAATGATTACCGTCTGATTCTGGCTGGGAATAAATTTGATAAGGCTGGATTCTGCGAAGTCCTGGAGAATGGATTTGATGTCAGTGGTGATATGGAGTACGGACTAAATACTTCAACTCAGCTTATTGATGAATTGTGTCTGTATGACTACAGTCAGACGGAACTCTCCATTTATCGTAACCTGATCTATGCGCGGCATGGCCGAATCTTTGAGGATCCGTTTCTTAATGCAGTATTTTCCTCAAATACATGGTATCTGCCCCGTTATGATGCAATGACGTTTGCCGAAAAGGAAGATCAGCTGCTGAGTGACATTGAGAAGGAAAATATAAAGCTGATTGTACAAAATGAAATTAACAGGGGCTATCGAAAGAAACCAGGACAAGAGTATGAATTGCCAGTTGCGATTGTGTCCGGATCATGGCATGATTTGGATGGAGATGGTATAAAGGAGAAGATCCAATTTCAGAGTGGTGATACGTCTGAATCAACTATTCATTATAGTGGATACAGGATACAAGTGGACAGCAGCATCGTCTGTGGGGAAGATAATGTATATAACTGGTTATACATAGCTAATCTGGATGGAAAACAAACACAGTTACTGGTGGGAGACAGAGTTGATGGTGATGATGGTTGGATTACTGCTTATAGTTATGTAAATGGAAAGATAAAGCAAGCGTGGGGAATACCAGGTTTTCCGGGGAATATTCAAATTACTGCTAAAGGTGTGTATACATATGAATATACCATCCATCTGCAATGTTGGATGACAAAACGTCTGTATCAAATGCAGGGCGGAAAAATGGAGGAAACAGAACGAGAGTTTTATGAACATGGTAATGAAGTGAAGGCGTTGATAGAGATTCCGACTTATGATAAAAAGGAGGGCAGTCTTAATGGGCCGGTCATTCAGACAGAAGATATAGTTGTGATTGTGGGAGGCGATAACCGTAAATGGATTTGTCTAAAAAAGAAAGTCTCCGGAGAAATCGGATGGATTAAAGTTGAAGGCTCCATATATATTCAGCCAGACGGGACTGAGATGCAGAATATGGATGTGTTTGAAGGATTGAATATTTTTGGATAAATTGCAGTTGTGAAAGAAATGAAAAAAATTAAAAAACATGTTGACTTTTGTCGGCTGCTTTGATATGATATACCTCGCCGCTGAAAACGGCGGCAAACTTTTCCAAAAATCTTCCAGCTGAACCGCTGAGAAAGTTTTGAAGAAAATGAAAAAAGTGGTTGACAAAAACAAATCACTGTGATAAGATATAAAAGTTGCTGCTGACACAGATCGGCAGCAAACGCACTTTGAAAACAGAAGATTGAACAGTATGTAAAACCCTGAAAATTCTAATAAAACAAGCCATTGTTTGATGGCTTTGAATGAGAAAATTCAGAACGAATACAAGTATTGTATACGAACCAAACAACAAGTAAAACGGGAAATAAATTAGCTAGTTAGTTGATTTTGACCCCGGATCAAACGAAGGGGTAACGACCTCATTACTAAGTTCGAAAGAACCTCACTAAGTAATGAGTCGTATGTTTCGACTAAACTCGAAAATACCTCGTTAAGTCGAAGACTATAACATGAGAGTTCGATCCTGGCTCAGGATGAACGCTGGCGGCGTGCTTAACACATGCAAGTCGAGCGAAGCGGTTTCGATGAAGTTTTCGGATGGATTTGAAATTGACTTAGCGGCGGACGGGTGAGTAACGCGTGGGTAACCTGCCTTACACTGGGGGATAACAGTTAGAAATGACTGCTAATACCGCATAAGCGCACAGGGCCGCATGGTCTGGTGTGAAAAACTC
>OKVR01000146.1_pt1 | contig 35601 bp, 29 predicted proteins | sample 1606891 | NCBI WGS metagenome assembly OKVR01 (sample SAMN03281011, study PRJEB24777) | human gut metagenome | isolation source: fecal sample PR176 from 1 month old male Indian infant, caesarean delivered... | place: Singapore | collected 2006-01-13 | reverse complement strand
TCGAATCAGCAGCGAGAGCGGCCGCACATTTTTGCCGCTGTGTCAACCTTTTTTGGGAAAATATATTAAAAAATTGAGTTAGACCCTATGTTAGAATTCAACCTGGATAGGTAACTAAATGACATTGCAAATGAGCAGTTACTACAAAACCCCCAAGAAGATCAAAAAGGCAGCCAGAATTAATCTGACTGCCTCCTCACTTCACTTACTCTTATTTCAAATACTTTCTCAGCACCTCTCTGACCGCCCCCTTACCCGCGATCTCTTCCCGTACCATCTCCGTAATATCGTCTCCGATTCCCGCCTCATACAGATCGATACCGAAAATATTCGCGTTTCCCAGAATCGGCCGGAGCTGGTCTTTTAAGCTGTCCGGATCGCCCCATGCGATTCCGGCCATCTGCTCCTGCAGCTTAAGGATCATGGGATCCGGGGAAAGCACAAACGTTTTGCCGTCGTCATCGACAGCAAGCAGATACCGAAGCCAGCCGGCAATGGCCAGCTGAATCCCTTTCAGCTTTTTCGCGTCACCGTATTTGAGAACACAGGCCTTGATATTTTCCCCAAAGCGGATTCCAACCATCTGTGAAGTATCCACTGCGATACGCTGCGGTGTATCCCCAAGATAAGGATTGGAAAAACGCACATTGATGCATTCGTCAATAAACGCTTTCGGAGAAATAATACCGGGATCCTCCACAAACTCCATGCCTTCCTGCAGCCCCACCTTTTCAGCCAGCTTAACCAGCTCTGGATCACTCATCTGATCAGAAAAGAGGTTGAAGCCCAGCATACACCCGTAAGGCGCCAGAGCGGTATGGATCGGGTTTAAGCAGACCGTAACCTTCATCCGCTCCGCCTTGTTCACGGTTTCGCGGCTTGTCATATAGACCCCGGCCTTCTCGAGAGCCGGACGTCCATTGGGGAAATGGTCCTCCACCACCAGATACTGCGGTTCTTCGGCATTTACAAAGGGCGCTATGTACGTCTGCTTATCGGTGACCACAATATCCATGTCCTCCACTCCGGCGTCCTGAAGCATCGCTCTCACCGCTTCACTCGGCCTCGGCGTGATCTTATCTATCATGGACCATGGAAATGCAATCTTCTCCTCGTCACTGATATAGCTTAAAAATTCCTCATCGACAAAGCCCTTCTTTTTCCATTCCTGTCCGATTTCCAGCACTGCGCTGCGAAGCTTCTCCCCATTATGGGAGCAGTTATCCATGGAGACAAGCGCCAGCGGCTTCGCCCCCGCCTGATACCGCTCAAGGAGCATGGCGGCTATGATCGCAACAGCCCCTGCTGCCCGGTCCGGGCCATAGTCAATATCGTCCAGAATAAAGCGGTAATACTGTCCGTCCGCACCGCGCAGCGCATATCCCTTTTCCGTGATCGTAAAGGAAACCATCTGCAGACTCGGATTGGCAAAGATCTCTCTTAAGCGCTGTCTGTCTTCCGTCCCGTCAGGCAGCCCCTTTAGTGCTTCCGTGAAACAGCCAAATACCCTTTTTTCTGTCGTTCCATCGTTATTTAAGATCACCGACAGGGAAAGATTGTCGTAGGGCTTATAGATCCGGTCAATGGTTTCATAGTCAAATGTCTCCACACAGACAATCCCGCGGTCCATCAATCCGTCTGTGATCAGACGATCCGCAATGCTGCCAATAAAAATACGAAAAATATTCCCAATACCAAAATGAACCCAGACTGGCGCTTCTTTTGTCCGCTGTGCCAGTTCTTCCAAATCATAGGATGGCAGTTCGATTCCTGCCTGATTCCATAGTTGTTTGTCTTTTATTCCTTCTAAAGTAAGTTTCATCAGCATCTCCTTTGGTCTGCATATCCTGTCAGTATTCATTAATCATATGCATAGACCGGTCCATATTTTTTATAATGGCACTGTCAAAATTCTTCTTGATCAACTCAGCTTTTTTCAAGGCGTACTCTGGCTTATCCCACAGATTGCAGAACTCCTCCGGATCCGTTTCATGGTCGTAAAGTTCTCCATACTCCATTCCATGGTAATTTACAATCTTATATCTGCCGTCATAATACATGGTCGCATAAATATTATCATGCGATCCCAGGAGACAGTGATAGAATTCTGAATAAACCGAATCTTTATGATGATGGGGATCCGCCTGTCCGGTCAGAATAGGGAGGAGACTCTTCCCCTGCATATAGTAAGGAACTTCCTGTCCGGTAAGCTCCATCAGGGTCGGAGCCAGATCCACAAGTTCAACCAGCGCATCACTTTTTAGGCCGCTCTTAAACAGGGACGGACACGACATAATAAGCGGAACATGAACCAGCGCCTCATAGAAATAGGCGCCTTTCCAATAAAGGCCATGGTCTCCATTCATCTCGCCGTGATCACTCATAAAAATCACGAGCGTCTGCTCCCTTTGCCCCGTCTCCTCCAGGTAATTCATCAGACGGCCAAACTGATCGTCAATCAACTCTATCTCTGCATAATAATCACGAAAACGTTCTCTTCTGTCATCCTCCGTCAGAGTCGGATACGGTTCCGCCTGCCCATCCTGGCCGCCCTGCATATAATCCTTCTGCTGGTGCGGAGGTTTGCTGTCCAGCTCCCCAGCCTTCCACAAAGGCAGCGGCATATCCTCAATGTTTAGTCTGTCCTTGTAGGCCTGAGGCGGATCCAGGGGTGGATGCGGATCGTAAGGGTTCATGCTGATCAGCCACGGTTTCCCGCTGCTGCGGTTCTGTTCGATAAACTCAATCGCTTTTTCAACACACCAGGTTGTTTGATGGTACTCGGCCGGCACACCAACTGTTTTACCTGTAAAATGAGGATTCGGTTTCGGCGGCCACGTTGCCATACTGGTATATTTTCCCCCGTAGATATCTTCCCAGCGAAGGCCTTTCTCTTTCAGCCAGTTTTGATAATCATTCTCGCCGCCCGGCCAGTCGTCGTTAGGATGTTCACTCCATTGAACATAGCTGTAGCCATCGTCCGTGCGCTTTTCCATCCGCCCCTGTGCAGAAGTCAAATGAAGCTTTCCGGATAAGCCGCAAACGTATCCGGAATCAGCCAGAAGCTTTGTCACCAGCTTTTCGTCTTTTGAATAATTGTCATTGCCATTATAAAATGCTTTTGTAGTTCGGGGATATCTTCCGGTTAAAAAACAGGAACGGCTGGGTGTACAAACCGGCGCCTGGGTATAGGCCCGGGTAAATGCAACCCCTTCTTCTATCAATTGATCGATGTTTGGTGTATGAATATATGGATTTCCCAGCGCATGAATCGTATCATAGCGCTGCTGATCCGTACAAAACCAAACAATATTTACCGGTTTCTGACTCATCTCTCCATCTCCTTTATCAGAAACCATAGACTCGGTGCATGGAATTATCCATATTGCAGAGTACGGTATGATCGAAACTCTTCCTCACCAGTTCTGTTTTCAACGTCTCATATTCCGGTTTATCCCACAGATTATGGAATTCATTCGGATCCGTCTCATGGTCATACAACTCTCCGAACTCTTTTCCATGGTAAATTACCAGCTTATATCTCCCATTATAATACATTGTTGCATTAATGTCTTCATGAGTTCCTCTCAGGCAGTGATAAAACTCACTGTAAACTGCATCTTTGAAATGATGGGGATCCGCCTCTCCTGTCAGTATACCATAAAAACTCTTTCCCTGCATAAAATAAGGAACTTCCAGTCCTGCAGCTTCCATCAGTGTCGGAGCGATGTCTACGAGTTCCACCAGCGCGTCGCACTGTAATCCCTGTTTGAAGACGGACGGGCAGGAAATGATTAAGGGTACGTGCACGAGGCCCTCATAGAAATAGGCGCCCTTCCAATACAACCCATGATCGCCGCTCATTTCACCGTGATCACTCATGAAAATAACAATCGTATCCTCACGCTGCCCGGTTCGGTCAAGGTACGTAAGCAGTCTTCCAAACTGGTCATCGATCAGCTCTATTTCCGCATAGTAATCTCTGAAATGCTCCCGTTTTTCTTCATCTGTAAGCGAGCCTATGGGCTCCGCCTGGCCATCCTGTCCACCTTGAATCACATCCTTCTGCTGATGGGGGGGCTTCCCCTCCATCTCACCGTCTTCCCAGAGAGGCAGCGGCATATCTTCTATGCTCAGCTGGTCTTTGTATTCCTGCGGCGGATCCAGCGGCGGATGGGGATCGAAGGGATTCACGCTGATCAGCCACGGTTCTCCGGTATTTCTCCTGCTCTCAATAAAATCGATCGTCTTCTCCACACACCATGTAGTCTGGTGGTACTGTGCGGGAACGCCCACCTGCTTCCCCGAAAATGCGGGATTTGCCTGCGGCGGCCACGTAGCCATAGTCATAAACTTACCGCCGTAGATTTCTTCCCAGTGGACGCCTTTTTCATTCAGCCAGTTTTGATAATCATTTCCTCCATCCTTCCAGTCATTATGAGGGTGGTGACTGTACTGGAAATAGGAATACCCGTCATCGCACCGCTTCTCCACTCTGCCTTCCGCAGATGTCAGATGAAGCTTGCCTGCCAGGCCGCACGTATACCCTTCATCAGCCAGCAGCTTCGTCACCAGTTTTTCATCTTTTGAGAACTCTTCATTTCCATTAAAGATCGTCTTCGTCGTTCTGGGATAACGTCCCGTTAAAAAGCAGGCGCGGCTGGGCGTGCAGATCGGCGCCTGCGTATAGGCCCTGGTAAATGCAACGCCTTCCTCCACCAGCCGGTCAATATTCGGCGTATGTATATAGGGATTGCCAAGGCTGTGAATGGTATCCCACCTCTGCTGGTCCGTACAGAACCAGACAATATTCTTTTTCTTCTTTTCCATATTTACCACCATTTAATAAGTTCAGTCACTTTATTCCGAAGCTCAATAAACTGCGGATCCGCAATATCACGCGGACGCGGAAGCTCGTTGATCAATGTTGTTTTAACTGTTGTCGGCTTGTTCGTCAGAATCATAATTTTATTGCCCAGGTAGACCGCCTCTTCGATATTATGTGTGATAAATAATACCGTAGTTTTCGTCATCTGCCACAGCTTCACCAGCTCATCCTCCAGCCGGAAGCGAAGCTCAATATCCAGCTGCCCATACGGCTCATCCATCAGCAGCAGTTCCGGCTCCGTGGCGAATGCTCTTGCGATGCTCACCCTCTGCAGCATACTGGCAGAAAGCTGTTTGGGATAGTATTTCCTGTATTTGGTTAATCCCACGATTTCCAGATACTTCTCTGTCCGCTCCTTCTTTTCTGCATCGGAAAGCGGCTTATACAGCAGTCCAAAGCCCACATTTTCTTCTACGGTCAGCCAGGGCATGGTTGAATTTCCCTGAAAGATATACGCTATATTCTGCTTTTTCGTATCCACCTTCTGTCCATCCAACAGGATTTCGCCGGAGGTAGTATCGTAAATATTTACCAAACTGTTCAGAAAGGTTGTTTTTCCGCAGCCCGTGGGACCCACGACGCAAAGTAAATCGCCATCCATTACGTCAAAAGACACATCGCTCAGAACCAGCAGATCCCCAAATTTCTTCGTCAGGTGTCTGACCTGTACTTTTATCTGATCACTCATACCTAATCCTCCCATCTATCCAGGATGCCGGTTATTTCCTTACGAAGCGCCAGGAATTGTTTCGAAACCAAATTTCTGGGTCTGGGAAGATCGATGACATATTCCTTCTTTACTGTTGCAGGGCAATTGGTAAGAACAATAATTCGATCTGCAAGATACAGTGCTTCTTCAATATTATTGGTTACAAAAATAACCGTACGTTTCTCTGCGCTCCATATTCTCTGCAGTTCCTCCTGCATTAAATATCTGGTTTGCGCATCCAGCGCGCCAAACGGCTCATCCATCAGCATTACATCAGGCTCGTTGCAGTATGCTCTCGCGATGCCGACACGCTGCCTCATACCTCCGGAGAGCTGAACGGGATAGGAATTTTCAAAGCCCTGAAGCCCTACCAGGTCGATATATTTCTGCGCCCGTTTTTTCCGTTCTTCCTTATTCACTCCGGCTATTTTAGGTCCATATTCGACATTGCCCATGGTTGTCATCCAGGGAAAAAGTGAAATGGACTGAAACACCACTCCCCTGGAGACATCCGGCCGGTCAACCTTCTTGCCGGAAGCGGTTATGCTTCCCTCTGTGGCCGGTTCAAAACCGGCAATCATGTTGATAATGGTTGTTTTTCCGCACTGGCCGGGGCCAAAAAGGACCAGGAATTCATTTTCTCTGGCGGCAAAATTCAGCACGCGCACGACTTCGTGTTTCCCCTCCGGCGTATCAAATGTCTTACAGACGCCTTTGCATTCTATTACTGTATTTATCTTCCGCTCTTGTTCCATCGACACATCACCTCTTCAGCTTTACGCATAATATAAGCCAGTAAAAAACCAACAACGCCAATCATAATGATTCCGGCCAGAATCTGGGTCATATTGTTGTTATCCATACCGGCCTGAATAATCCATCCCAGGCCGTTCTCTGCCTTGATCATCTCGGCTGCCACCACACTTGCCCACGCAGACGATATTCCGACCTGAAGTCCTGCAAAAATAGCAGGAACCGATGCTGGAATTACGACAGTGGTAAAAATCTGACGTTCCTTTGCCCCAAGCATCCGGGCTGCATGAATCACTTCAGGATCGACATTCATGGCCCCAGTCATCGCATTCAATGTGGTATTGGCAAATGCCGCCAGGAAAATAAGGAATATTTTAGCTTCTTCTCCAAGTCCAAACCATATAATAGAAATCGGAATCCAGGCAATCGGAGGAATCGGACGTATAAATCTGAAAATCGGATTAAAAATTGCCCTGGCGAGGAGATATCTTCCCATCAGCAAGCCAAGTATTACACCGGCCAGAGATCCCAGGCAGAAGCCGATCAGTACTCGTCTCAGACTGCTCAGCATGTGAAAGATAAGACTGTATTTGCCCACCACGCCGATACAGTACTCGAAGGTCGCCTTCAGCACCACTACGGGGTCCGGCAGAAGCTTCGACAAGTCTGTGTAATGCGTCACGAACCACCAGAGAAGCAAAAATGCTCCAATCGAAATAACCGCACATATGACTGATAATAATTTTTCTTTTGTATTTTCATTCATTCTGCATTCATTCCTTTCGCAACTTTTACTTCAAGCCAGTGCAGAATTGTATCGAATAGTAATCCGACAATTCCGATCATGATCATACCGACAAATACAAGCGCCGGTTTTGAAGCGTACCTGCCCTGCTGAATCATATATCCGAGGCCTACGGAGGAGGCAAGGAGTTCAGCCGCAACGAGAGCCATCCAGGCCGCTCCCATCGCCACTCTCAGCCCGGTAAAGATCATCGGCAGTGCAGTGGGAATCGCTATTTTAAATAACTTTTGCAAATTTGAAAATCCAAAGACATCTCCAACCCAGAGATGTTCCTGTTTCGTCTGTTTAATTCCGGTGTAGCTGTTTACGATGCATGCAACCGAGGTGCTGAGAAAAATAACAGCGGCCTTTGGTAAAATGCCGATACCGAAAAGTAGAATAAACATCGGAATCCAGGCAAGGCCCGGAACCGGCCGGATTAAGTCAAACAGCGGTCTTGCAAGACGGTCTACCCACTTAAACCAGGCCATCATGATCCCCATCGGAACCCCGAACAGCACTCCCAGAGAGTATCCGAACAGCGCTACTTTCAGGCTTCCCATCAGATGGGTCGGAAGCGTCGCCCCATCCGGTACTTTCGAAGTCATTTTCTGCACAAATGTTTTGGCAACAGTGAGCGGTCCTGGAAAGACGGTTTCCTGTTTTAAATGCAGAACATTAATGCAGACATACCAGGCTGCCAGCACGAACAGAACCGTGCAGCAGGAAATAATTGTATATTTGCTGATTTTCTTCTTCGTTTTCATTGAACTTTCTCCATTTTAAATCAATCGTATTACTCCTCAAGTTTCTGCGGTTTTATCCCGTCAGTACTCCATCGGCTCTGCCGATATTACAAAGAAATCCCGGCCCTTTTAATGTAAGATTTAGTTATCGCAAAAATATTACAAAACAAAAGGACCGGGATTCTCAATAATTATTTCCGCGAGCAGCGGGCTGCCTGACTACTCAGCTGCCGCCCACTTTTTTATGGAAGTAATGAAGCTGTTATCAATACTTGCCTTTACATTAGTCACATCATCTTCTGTTACCTTTTCGTTGGTAAGAAGGAACTCTGCAGCGTAATTCATAAAGCTTCCCAGCAGATAGTCGCCGCTGTCCACCGTATCCAGAGTAAAATAGCTCTTAAGACTGCACTCATCGATGACATCCTGCTCTTTATAATCAAGCCCCTCATCTACATACCATTTATAAGCTACCGCAACTCTGTTATCCTGATTGTTTAACATATCCTGACATGCTTTATAGTAGCAGTACAGGAAAAGCTCCACATCCTCCGGGCGCTCCTCGGCCACCTCATTCTGGCAATAAACCGCGTCAATAATATCCTGGGGCGACACCTGTGTAAAATCAGAGACCTGTACATAACCATCTGCTGCAAGAATAGCGGCATAAGTAGGATTCACCGCAATTAAATTGCCCTGACCGGATTCAAATGCAGCCAGTGCAGAGGAGTAATCCAGGTTCGTAAAGGTAAAGGAATTTGCATCAATGCCGAAATACTGCATATATGCGATAGCGTTCATCTGAGCAGTTGTATTCATCGGCCCAAGGATAACCGCATCTTTTAATGCATCTGCACTTCCATAGACACCATTCGCATCTGCGCCGGCCTTGTAGATCGCATCATCCGGGCGGCCGTAAAGCGTCTCACCGCTGATCGTCAGACATCCGTCCCCGATATACTTATACATGCCGGTAGACAGAGCATATACAGAAGCCATACCGGATACGGCAATATCACATTCGTCGGCTGCCATCGCTTCATTGACGAGGGTCCCCTGAGAACCAAAGTTTACGATTTCAACATCAAGTCCTACCTCTTCATAATATCCTTCCGCATAGGCACACCATGCTGGAAGTCCCACCCAGTTTGCCAGAGTGCCGATCACCAGCTTCTCGCCTGACGCTTTCGGCATGACCGCCCCCGCAGTCTCCTCCGCTGACTCCTCTTTAGCCTCTGCTGTGGTTTCTTTTGCACTCTCAGCTGCGGCTGTGGTCTCCGCCGCCTTCTCTGTGGTCTTACTTGAACTGCCGGAACCGCAAGCTGTCATCGCCAGAACCATAGAAGCCGATAATGTTGCCGCCAATACTTTCTTTCCGAATCTAACCATTGTAATCCTCCCTCTCCTTTGGGTTTGTGTGAGTTTACGCATACGTATGCGTTTGTTGCATGGTTAAATTATAGCTCCCGGTAAAGTCATTGTCAATACCTTTATTCACTTTTGTTACAGTTAATACATTTTATTGTGATGTTTTATGCGAATAGCACAAAGAATTACCGTAGAGTAGTTCCCCTCAGTACGAGTTCCGGCCTGATCACAGTATGAATCGGTTCCTGGACACCATGAACAATCGCAGAGCGAAGCATCTCGCACCCCATGGAGGCGATTCTCTCATGGAACACATTCACAGTGGTAAGATCCGGCGCAATTTCAGCAATGATCGGCAGACCTCCAACGCCTGATATCTGCACGTCTTCCGGCACTTTTAGTCCCAAATCCCTGCATGCATTTAAAACGCCGAGGGCAACCGTATCATTGAATGCCAGGATCGCACATTTTCTCGATTTAATCGTCTCCTGATTATCGATGATGCATTCGTATGCGGACTTTACCGACAACTCGCTCTGCCATACAGCATCCTTATCCATAACAACGCCGCGTTCTTTCAGACCGCGTCTAAATCCGGCCAGTCTCGTTTTCGATTCCGCGGAGGTTTTTACGTTGATGTAAAAGCTTTTATATTCCTTATATTTTCCGAACAGTTTTCCGATCAGATATCCGCTGTATTCACAGTCTGAGAGGCAGCTGCCATAGGAGCCGGCCTTTTCTGCATGAAGCAGATAAACGCAGGGAACCTTATACTTTTTTATCAGTTCCAGGTCTTTTTTGCTGGATTCCATTCGAAAAATGATAAATCCGTCCACTTTCCCGATCTTAATCATTCTTTCAAAGGTGGAGAGACCATTCTGTTTTTCCCCATCATAGACGACCATCACATCATAATCATATTTACTCAGCTCCGCCTGCACCAGATCATATAAATGCGCAAGCCCAAGATTAGAGCTCATTCCGATAAAATGCTTCGGAAACAGGATCCCCACCGTGCCTGTGCGGTTTGTCTTTAGACTTCTCGCCTGACTGTTCAAAACGAAACCGTACTCCTCCGCTTTCTTCTGAATAAACTCGCGCCGCTCCACAGAAATCTGGCTGCTGTTGTTTAACGCTCTCGATATGGTGGACTGTGATACCCCTATAATTTCAGCGAATTCTTTTGATGTCACGTGATTGACCTCCTAATGATAATTTTTGATAGAATTATATCACTGTTTTACTATTTTTCATAGCCCTTTATGCATACGTATGAGTGTGTACACTCATACACTGCCTGCCACTATTGTATAGGCCTGTATTTGTTTCTGTGTATTTTACTAAGAGGGTGGAAGTAACGCTTTATACTATAGGCTTTTTTTAATCCATTCGGTCGAATACTCATCAGCTTTTGTTGGGTATTTATAATTCAGCTTACCTGCAACCTCCACAGCTACCAGTCTGAATAACTCCATGGTTGATGATAATGCTATTTTAATGTCATTTTTTTCGTAATGAGCATAGCAATTCGATAGTTTTTGAATAATCCAATCCTCCGCCCATAGTTCGCCTCGCATTATTTTCTTTGCTGTCCAAATAGTATGATACCAAAAATCGTTTACTATATTGATAAATTCGTGTTCTGATAACAGCGAGTAAGGCAAATTTCCTATGGAGAACGTCGTCAACGTATGCTCAAGATCAATCTTGTCAACCAAAATGCGATAGCCTCGTTTTAATATATCAATCCCGCCATTCTTTACCGCATTTTCAAAATTTCCCTTTGAAAGAATAACGAAATCAACGTCCAGCGCATCGTCAAAAAGTATTCTTCTTTCTTTCGCACCACCAATCGTATTTTCAATAAAAGAAATATAGAAACACCCAATTTGCTCAAGCCATTGATTAGATTGCAGGAAAAGGTTGGGATTATCGACAATCATAATGACATCAAGATCAGAAAACTCGTCTGACGGGTTAAGCCCAAACGTCCCATAATTTATTAAAGCTCTTTATGCGCTCCAGGCGGGATTTTGAGGGATTTATCGGCGATTTTCTGTGCAGACGAATGTGGAATCTGCCCCTACTATTTTTTATGACTTCATTCTGTTTCCCGCTGCCCTCCAGCCAGGGGGCAATATATCCCTTACGTATGTACTGATAGAAATCGTCACTGTGAATATGAACCGCACAATCGTACGGTGATTTTTCAGCCAGCAACCTGGAGCTGCTGGACTTGCCTGTTCCACACGCCCCTGAAATAATCACAATTCTCGCTGCCATTCTATCCTCCGAATCAAAAATATAACCTTGTCCAATTGCGTTAAAATAAATACCGTTGCATAAATCAAGTGTATCATAAACCCTATTCTTATTCAATTCATTATAATTCAGCAGCATCTCCATATTTTTTCTGGTTATAATACTTTTCCTTATAAGGAACCGCAAGGACTCAACAAAATGCTTTGCTGGCTATCGGTTTAGGATTATAGCAAAAAATCACCTATTTCTGACTTTCAATTAGAAATAAGTGATTTTCTGCGCGGTTGCTGCATTCTGCTTCGATCCTAACGGCTAACGCCTTTGGAAATTTTCCATTCCTCATACCATTCTGCTATAAGACAGTAAGTTTCCTTGCAAATCACTGCGATATCTTTTATGCACAAACCTCTCTCAAATAAATTTATGGCCGCTTCGCGGTGACCTTTCCTTATGCCAGCCTGCATCCCCTCTTCCCTGCTCGCTTCCTTCTCACTCGCTATATGCCTCTGCTCATCATACTCTGTCAGCAGCACCTCGAACACCTCCGCTCTGTGTGATGACAAAAATTCCGCCAGTATTCCATCCCGGATGCAGGAATCGATCACTTCTCCGATTGCCTCCAAAAGATCTGCCCCTGCTTTCATCCATTCTCTGATTCGCGCCACGAATTCTGCATACTCCCTTAATGCAGAACACTGCTCCATCAGGCTTTTATTATGTCCCCGGTTAATGTTCACCATGACCGCTTTAAATTCCATACACGGTTCCAGTTCCGGATGAAGCGTGGAAAATGCATTGGATAACTTCAGTTCTACATTGTCCGGCTCTTCCTTCAAGCCATTGTAAAATACATAGAATTGAGGAATGGGAAGCGTAATCAAACGGCTTCCATACAGGTTCAGCCCCTTCTGCTCAATATACTTTCTGTATTCCTCTACGATATAAAACGCTCCCCGGACCGGCATGTTTGGATTCCATGTAGACTGGTGCTCCCACAGATTCAGAACGTCGTCAATTAAAAATGCGAGATCATTCTTCATTTTCATATAGATGACATCATCAAGCGTATGAATCTCCAAATCTTCAGGATTTGTATACTCGGAATGGCTGACAGCATTATACAGCGAAAGCAGCTCCTCTTTCCGGTTAAATACCATGCGAAATAATCTGTCTTTATACTTTTTATTAACTTTTACCACGTTTCTACCTCCATTATACTCAAATAGCTGGTACTTTACAATAGATTTTTACATTCATTCCATAGACAGACCACTCCTCCCGCTTTCTATTTCCAAACAATTGTGAATGCTTTGGCAGACTTGCCGTGATGCCATTAATATGGCATAAGATATCGTGACGCATAAGAAAATGCGTAACAAGAGTATAACATGGTTATTACAAAAAAACAATAAAAAACCGTATTTATCGACCACACAGTAACAGTTCCGCCACACACTCAAACGAAAGTTTTACTCCATACCAAAAAGGACCGACTGTATTTGAATGCCATTCACCCAAACACCGATCAGTCCTTTTTCGCTCATATAAATCAATCTATTTTCACACTCATTTTAAACCTTACAGCCGCCCTTACCGCTGTCCTGCACATAAACACCGTTCCAAACTGCGCCAGCGTCAACAGCAGCAGACTGAATATCTGGGCTTTTAAGGTTGCCCCCGACACCGTATTGATTAACGCGAACGCTCCAAGGCCGATACACCGCCCGGTCACCACGAATATCTCGTGAAACGCCAGAAGTTCCGGTGAAAAATCTTCGATCTCCTTCACACTCTGTGAAACATCGAAAAATGTGGTATAGCAGGATATTTCAATCATACCGGCCAGAAATGCATTTACCGCCGCAAACAGAATCACCATAACCGGATTCAAAAACCAGTAGCAGACAATGGTAATTCCAGTCAGTCCGGTAACGGCCAGAAGCATAAACCTGCGCCGGTTATCCGGCCGGAAGGTATGGCTCATGAACCAGAAGGACAGGATCGACACAAGCCCCGTCAGCAGAGAATTACACCCAATCAGAAACTCGCTCTTAATGAGCTGATACAGAATAATGTTCAGAATGAACATAAAGGTTCCTTCCCGAACTCCCTTTAAGGTCTCTCCCAGCAGTCCATAGAGAATCTGACGGTTCTCTCCCATCAGCCGGATAAATGCCCCATACCGCACATTTCTCTTTTCCTTTTTTACCTCCCCCGGCAGTTTAAATACAGCGGCCATAGCAAGAAACGCAATGGCAAAAGCCAGTACAAAGATTGCCACATACCCCTTCACGCCGCCGATCGCAGACAGAATGCTGCCTGCCAGAAACGGTACGGTTAAGTTCACTCCCGCGCTCAGTGTACTGATGATTCCCATTCCGCTGTCGCGGTTGGTGACATCCGTATAGTCCAGAATCATATGTCCATAGCTGATATAATAAAAGCCATCTGCCATTCCATTAAACAGCCCGAAAAGCATATAGCAGGTTCCCACATAAGGCTGAAACAGGATATAGCAGAGATAAAGGATATTATAACCAATGATTCCGACAGTGGCCGTCACACGGCATCCCGTCTTGTGCATAATCTGCGCCGAGACGGACATCGTCAGCGCACATGCCGCGAAGATCGCCCCATTATAAAACAGGGTGGAGTTTACATCTCCGGTCTGGTTCATCAGAAGGGTATTGATAAAAATAGCAGGAATCCTCGTAAATACCAGGAAAAGCGTATGTACCAGCAAAAACAGATAGTAATTATGGCTGAGCATCGTTCCCCCGAGAATGCACTTTACTTTCCATTTGATACCGCTTTTCCTATTTACCGTCTGTTCAGTCACATCTTCAACCTCACTTAACCTTTCCGGTTATTGACCGCTTACTATTGCCGCCCGGCGTAAATACGCCGGGCAGCACCAGTACTGCACTTACGCAACGCTGTACTAACTTTATTCACGAGGTTCCGTGACAACCAAAAACAGGCGTGCGCTTTTGGGAGCCAGGCTGACCGTTAAACAGTTCCCATTGACGGTAAATGAGGTCTCCTTCTTTTCCGGATAGATACAGAAGACTTCGGCTGCCGCACCGGATTTTCCTTCCAGAGGGATCTCAAATGATTTCTCCCCTTCACCGCCGGTTCTCCAAACTGCCAGATACTGTTTTCCGCCATTTATCAAACCATAGCTTATGTATTCGTCAGACATGGAGGCAAGACCGGTCGGCCAGCAGGGAATTCCTTCCCGGATATCTTCCCGAATCTTTTTATAGCAGGCGATACCCTCCCGCACATACTGCATGCGCTGCTCTCCGATCTGCCCTAAATAACCGCTCTGGTGAATGCGGAACAGCATGGCATTTACCATGTTAAAGATCGTCTCCTCCTCGGTTCCTTCCACCAGCGGATAGGACCAGATTGCCGCCTGCTCCGGGGCGCATGCCGTCGCACAGTTTGCCGCGATCGCCGCCATTTTGATGTAATCCGTCTGGTCGGTTACAGACTGGATGCTCTGGCGTGCCAGCATGGAATACTCCATTCTCATGCCGCCGCTGCTGCAGTTTTCAATAATCAGGTCGGGATACGCCTCGAAAATCTCATCCAGCCATCCCAAATACGCCCTGGTATGAGAAAGCAGTCCCTCTCCCGCTGAATCCGCATGGTAATCGGTTCCAACACCGGTATCAATATTGTAATCCATCTTGATATAGCCAACGCCGTATTCCTCTACCAGCCGTTTGATGACTCCGGTGGCATAGTCCCGCACCTCTTTATTTCTGAAGTCCAGCTGATACCTGCAGTGGTCAATGATGGGCCTGCCATTTCTCTGGAAAAACCAGTCCCTGCTGACTCTGGAGGCCATAGGACAGTTGATCCCCATCACCTCCAGCTCCAGCCATAGTCCCGGAACCATACCTTTATCCCGGATATAACGGATCACGTCCTCGATTCCTCCCGGAAAACGCCTGTCGCTGGGCAGCCACTCTCCGACTCCATCCCACCAGTGTCCGTCGGAATACCAGCCGCAGTCCACACAGAAATACTCGCAGCCAGATTCCGCGGCCGAATCGATCAGCGGCTTTAAGACCTCTGTGGTCGGATCACCCATCAGACAGTTCATATAATCGTTAAAGATGACCGGCAGCTTCTCGTTGTCCTCATTTTTCCTGCGGATTCTGCGCCTGTACTTCGTCAGCTCTGCGACTGCCTTCTGAAATTCTCCCTCTGCCGCCGATACCGTACACGGCACTGAGAAAAAGTGCTCATCCGGTTTTAAAAGCTTCAAAAATCCATTTTCCTGGTAAGTCGGTCCCCCGGCCTGGACATAAAGAGTTCCGCGGATATCGCTGACCTCCCAGTGCCACGACCCGCTCGTTTCGATCTGCCACATCAGGGACTGATCCAGCTCTGTATTATAGTAGCAGCCCATGGGCAGATGTTCCACACACGCCCAGCTTCCCGTATTGGAGACAGCGATCCGTTTCATGGAAAAGGAATTTACCGCGTCATATCCCAGTTCATTTAAGGTGTACTTTTTCCACTGGGCCTCGCCAAACCAGGTATTGTGCGGAATATAGAGAATTCCGTTTTTATCTCTCGCCCCCTTGGCCAGTTCCGTGAGCCCGGTTAAGGCAAACGAAGATACATACTCCAGCGCATACTCATCCTCAGAATGGTTTACGACCTCATTGACAAAATTGACAACAGAAATTCCGTCGTAGAACTGGATATGCGTAATCAGCTCCAGTCCTTTGTATTTCTGAATTACTTCCAGTTTTCTTCCGTAATCATTCCGGTAATCCCGGTGGTCCTCATACGTCATGAGCAGGGACGGGCTGCTGCCTGTATGCTTCAGACCATGGTGGTCATTCTGATTGAAACCGCTGGCCTGAAGCTCCGCCAGAGTGTACACAGAGACGTCGTCATCTCCAATCTCCATTTCCTGAGGATGAGAGGAAAAATGCAGCAGCCTGACCGCTTCTCCCTTTTTCAACCCCAGATTTAAGTAAATTCCATTTTCAGCAATGTTCATATCCAATTTTCTCCTTTACCCTTTAATACCGGTCTGCGCAATTCCTTCAATAAACTGCTTCTGGCACGCAATATATAACAGCAGCATGGGAACCGTAGCGATCACACTGCCTGCCATCAGTGCGCCCTTATTGTTGTTGCAGATTCCCTGCAGGACGGTCAGTCCGGGCGCCAGAGGCATCCGGTTTAAATCATTGTTGGCGATAAGCGGCCACATCAGGTCCTTCCATGCAAACAGGGCGGTAAAAATCGCCAGCGAAGCCAGGCTGGACCGGGTCACCGGCACCATGATCTTAGTAAACACCTGCCACGGATTACACCCGTCAATCACGGCAGCCTCCTCCAGCTCCTTCGGCAGCGCCATATACTGCTGGCGCAGAAGGAACGTGCCAAATGCGCTGACCAGTGCCGGGAATATCAGTGCAAATACCGTATTTAACAGCTTGATCTTCGATAACATCATATACTGAGGTACAATAAAAATCTGTCCCGGTACCATCATCTGCATCAATACCAGTGTGAACAGCAGCCTCTTAAACGGAAATTCCATCCTGGCAAATCCATATCCGGCCATACTGGAAAATATGACCGCGCAGATCACGCGCCCCAAAATCATCAGAATCGTATTCAGATACAGGCGCAGAAACGGAACTGCCTCCAGTGCCTGCTTATAATTTTCCAGATATCCGAAGCTCCCGGGAAGAATCTTCATGGGAATGGACATCTGCTCTCCAACCGTTTTGAAGGAAGATAAAATCATCCACAGGAACGGAAACAGCATCACAATACTGCCCAGAATCAGAAGGAGATGGGTTACCACGTGTTTTTTACTATTGTTTGCTTCCACTTTACTCCCCTCCTATTCGTAATGGACGATTTTCTTCTGCGCCACAAACTGAAGTCCGGTGAAAATCAGAATCAGACACAGTGCGACAATTGAAATTGCCGAGGCATACGGCTTATCCTGTACGACAAATGCCTGCCTGTAGTACTGGTACATAATTGTGCGGACCGAGTCCATGGCCTTTGACGTATTGGCGTTATAAAGCATATAAATCAAGTCAAACTGCGTCAGAGAGCCGATAAAGCCCGTTATCGTCAGGAAGAATACGCTGGGAGAAATGAGCGGGACGGTTATCTTAAACAGCTTCACAAAGCCACCCGCCCCGTCGATCTCCGCCGCCTCATAGTAGACTCTAGGCACATTGGTGATGGCCACGATCAGTATGATAATCTGCTGCCCCAGACCGCCCCATATGGCGATGATAATCACCGACATCAGCGCGTATTTTGGATCGTGCAGCCAGGAATGCGTCGCGCCGCCCAGACTCTTGATCACATAATTTAAAAAGCCGAATTCCGAGTTGTAAAGCCATGCCCATACCATGGTGACGGCCGCAGGCGCAGCCACCATGGGCGTAAAATAAATAACACGGTAAACGCTTCTTCCCCTGATCTCCTTGCTCATGAGCCATGCCAGAAGCAGGCTGATAAAGATACCGCCCGGTACGGAAACAGCGGAGAAAATAAGCGTATTTCTAAGTCCGATCCAGACCTCCCGGTCCTTTAGGACCCGTGTGAAATTATTCAGGCCGCTGAACACATACTCTTCAAAGCCTGTGCTGGTCGAAAAGCTCAGCAGAAGTGTTTTGAAGATCGGATAGATATTGAGAATCAGCAGTCCTGTGATTGTCGGCGCAACAAAGAAGTAGCCCCACAGATAGTTTTTATATTTTCGTTTGTTCATCTTATCTCCCCCCTGGGAAAGAAAGGGCTGCTAAAAGCTCGCAGCAGCCCCCTGGTTCACGGATTCCTGTTATTTCTTCTCCGTTGCCAGAATTTCATTGATCTCTTTCGCAGCCTGGGTAAATGCCTCTTCTACGCTCGCTTCCCCGTTAAATATTTTCGCCACGTAAGTATTCATGACCTCTGACCATTTTGTCTTGCTCTCCGTTCCTACAAACTGTACCCCGTAATCCATGCTCTTCAAAATAGCGCCGGTATCATATAAATCCTCATGTGCCTTTGCCCAGTCAGCATCTACCCCCGTAAATGCCGGAATGGCCGGCCCGTTAACAGAATCCAGCATCCCCTGTTTGGATCCTGCATAGGCGACAAACTTCTTTGCTGCTTCCATATTCTTACAGTCGCTGGGAACAGACAGCGCCAGGCCGTTCATCTGTGTGGCCTTGATGCCGGTAGGCCCTGCCGGAAGCTCTGTGATGGCAAACTTATCTTTTACAAGCTCATTTTCCGTGAAATAGCTCAGTTCCCAGTTGCCAAAGGTCTGCATGGCAACCGTTCCCGTTGCAAATAACTCAATATAGTTGACTTCCGCCATCATTTCATTGGAAGGTGAATAGTTGGCGTTCATATTCATATACCACTCCATCGCCTCAATGGATTCCGGCTTGTCCAGCCCGGACTGGTATGTCGTCTCGTCGATGATGCTGCCGCCGTTTTCATACAGGAAGTTACCCCAGCCTTCCTGATCGTGATTGTATGCGGCAAATCCATAGACGCCGTTTTCCTTATCGGTCAGCTTTTTGGCGGCTTCCTCCACATCGTTCCAGCTCCAGTCCGCGTTCGGATACTCTACGCCCGCTTTATCAAACAGTTCTTTGTTGTATACGAGCACGACACAGTCCTTGTCCTTCGGTACTCCGTAATGGGCATCACCGAATGTATACAGCTTCGTTACTCCCTCCGGATAATTATCGTAGCTGAAGGTATCATCGTACTGAGTTAAATCATCGAGCTGCGCCAGCTTGCCGCCGTTTACATACTTTGCGACTACGTTGGTATGCATGGTCACGATATCGGCCATATTTCCGCTGGTTGCCGCGGCCTCCAGTTTCGTCCAGTACTCCCCCCATGGGGTGATCTGTAAATCTACTTTGATATTCGGGTAAAGCTTCTGAAATCCGTCGATGGTATCCTGAATCTGCCCCCGCTGATTCTCATTCCATGTCACATAGGTGAGTGTAACTGCATCTCCCCCGCCGGCTGTCGCTGCCCCCGCTGCCGCCTCGCTGGTCTTCTCTGCAGTTGTACTGCCGCTTCCCCCTGACCCGCATGCGCATAAGGATACCACCATTGCCGCTGCAACAAAAAGTCCTGCCAAATTTTTCTTCATAGTAACTGCCCTCCAATTTTTTTATTTATTACCGCGGTCAACGAGCCAGTCAGACATGCCCACATGTCCATCCAACGGCGGCCGCGAGAGTCAGAATCCCCGCTTCATACGGTTGATTGACTACTTTGGTTCACTGCTTTACATGTATTAATATACACGGATTTCATAGATGTTTCTACCGTTTAAAATAAGGTCTTTTTTTATTAAGAGGCTATTATTTATTACATTTTTTTGACAGTGGGGATTTTATGCGGTAGGATAGGAAGAGACGGTTATACGGACAATCGAAATGAAAAGGAGAAACTGCTATGGCATACGAAAACGCTTATCAAATTACGAATCCGGACTGCGTCCTTCTGCCCGAAGAGATCTGCTATATGAACTGGCAGAAATACTATATGGACTACCATCAGCATCCGGCCGGATCCATTGAGTTTAATTACATTGTAGAGGGAACCTGCTATTACGATATTGCAGGTGAAATTTATAATCTGAAGAAACGAAACCTGATGATCGTCAACGGAAATACGCCGCACAAGCTGATTTCCCCTGATTCCTGCATCAATATGAGTATTAATTACTATCAGTCTGAGCTTACTCCTTCCATCGGCACGCTTTCCGCCCTTGTCAAAGCCTATCCCTGCCTCGGCACATTTTTTCAGCACTTGAATACCGGCCTGGTGATTCAGAATGCGCGAAATATCTTTCACCTGCTGGAGGAGATCTGCAATGAGACCAATAACAAAAAAGACCCTTACTACTTAAATATTCTTGTCAATAAGGCTTTGATTGAGGTCGTCCGCCTTCTTTCCGCCGAAAAAAGCCCCACAGATACTTATGTGGAACAAATCAAAAATTATATCAATTATCACTTTTTTTCCATTGAGAATATCGATGAGATTGCAGCGTATGTAGCGCTTAACAAGGTCTATCTTCAAAAAATTTTTCGCGAAAAGACGGGGCTTACGATCTGGAATTATCTGACTAAGTACCGCATGGAAAAGGCCGTGTACTTTCTTCTCCACTCCGATACTCCGATCAGCGATATCGATGAGCTTGTGGGGATAAACTCCAGGCAGAACTTTTATCTGTTGTTTAAGAAGCAGTATGGGATGTCGCCTTCGGAGTATCGGAAGAGATTTAAATAAAATACGGCAGCAGTTTTTCCCGCCGTCCTGAACTGTTGCAAGATACAAATAATTTTCTCTCTTGACATTGTCTTTCCAATATGTAACAATAGTTACACAACGCTTGTGATACATCAATTCTAAAACAGAAAGGCAGTCGCTTATGCCTCCAAAAGCAAAGATCACAAAAGAAATGATATTAAACACGGTCCTCGAGATCACGAAAGAAACAGGCTTCGAAACAGTAAACGCAAGGAGCATCGCCGGCAGACTGCAGTGTTCTACCCGTCCGATCTTCACCTGCTACGAGAATATGGAGGAATTAAAAAAGGAATTTCTTGATTTTGCATACGAATACTATAATTGGTATGTGATCGATTTCAGTCATACTGAAGATGTAAATCCCTGCTTAGTACTGCCTCTTTCGTACCTTGCATTTGCAGAGGAAGAAACAAACTTATTTAAACTGTTATTTATCAACGATATGGATTTGAATATGACTGAGGCAAAGGATTTTTATCACGAAGCCGATAATGAAAAAAGGGCTGCACTCTTTTCCGAAACCATCGGCGTAGAGTTAGAACGTGCAAAGGTAATCTTTTTGGATCTGTTTCTTTATACTCACGGCATAGCGGTTCTGACAGCGGCCAAAAAGATCTCATTTGACAGGAACCATGCGGAAAAGATGTTGATGAACCTGTTATCCGCCCTCATTCATCAGGAAAAACCAGACGCACCCCAGCGCTAGAAGGAGTCCCCTATGACAGAAAACCAATACTTAATCGATTTTTACAATCAATATGACGAAGACAGCCGGCTGGCCTTAAAGCATGGATCGGTTGAATTTCTCACCACGATGCGCTACATTGAAAAATATAGAAAGCCAGGGGACCGGGTGCTTGAAATCGGAGCCGGAACCGGCCGGTATTCTCACGCTCTGGCCCGTCAGGGCTGTGCCGTGGACGCGGTGGAACTGGTCGGCCATAACATAGATGTTTTCCGTAAAAACACCCAGGCAGGAGAAAACATAACGATCACCCAGGGCAACGCCATGGACCTGTCCGCATTTCCGGACAACGGATATGATATCACGCTGCTGTTGGGGCCGCTGTATCACCTTTACACCAAAGAGGATAAGCTGCAGGCTCTGCGCGAGGCGATTCGCGTTACAAAACCGGGCGGCGTGATCTTTGCTGCGTATGTAATATCCGACGGATGCCTCCTTGATGAGGGCTTCCACCGCGGCAGCATTAACGTCGCCGAATATATAGAAAAGGGTCTGCTTGATTCCCGGACATTCGCCGCTAAGTCAGAGCCAAAGGATTTATTTGAGCTTGTCAGAAAAGAGGACATCGATGATCTGATCTCTGCCCTTCCTGTAACCCGTCTGCATTACGTCGCAGCGGATGGCTGTGCCTTATTTATGCGCGAAGCCGTAGATGCCATGGACCGTGACGCGTTTGAACTGTATTTAAAATACCATTTTGCGGTCTGTGAACGCGAGGATTTAGCGGGCATTACGAGTCATGCCATTGACATAGTAAAAAAGTCAGACACTCCTTGCACAAATTCTCAATCTATATTATCCTGATACAACAGCCATCATGGCTACGGCAGGCTTCCGTTCCGGATACGCCTGCCAATTACCGGCAAAGGAGGCCGCCATGAAATTATTAATCGCAGAAGACGATCCTGAAATGCAGAAAATCCTAAAGCTCTATCTCCAGCGTGAAGGCTATCTGGTAAACGTGGTTTCCGACGGCCGTGCCGCCGTTGATTTCCTGACAGAGCACCCGGTTGATCTGGTACTGCTGGACTGGATGATGCCGGTTCAGGATGGAATTCAGACCTTAAAAGAGATCCGTCTTTTAAACATCCCCGTAAAGGTTCTCATGCTGACGGCAAAGGGAGAAAGTGAAAGCGAGATAGCCGGACTTTCCTGCGGCGCCGATGATTACCTGCGAAAACCGTTTGACATACAGGTTCTTTTACTTCGCATAAAAAAACTGTGCAATGCGGCTGATGTCCTGCAGTTCCATGATATCCGCCTGAATCCGGTCACAATGGAAGTGACAAAAGACCATCAGAAGATGGTCCTCACCAAAACAGAGTTTGAACTTTTAAAATATTTTCTCTCCAATCCAAACATCGTATTATCACGGGAACAGCTTTTGAACCACGTGTGGGGGATAGATTTTGAGGGAGACCCCCGCACCGTTGATACGAATATCCGCCGTCTTCGAAAAAAGATCGGCGAGGATCTCATCCGGACGCGTATCGGCATGGGCTACGTGATGGGAGGCGGCCATGACTAATGGAAAGCGACGCTTCCACCGGCTGTCCACCAAGTTCATCTGCGGTACGGCAGCGATTCTGGCCCTGATCCTGGCCGCCACACTTTTCGTCAACTCGAAGGTGGCGGCGCGGTACTATCTGCGTCAGCAGACAGAGTATGTCAGCCAGGCCGGCAGCCGCATCAGGGAATATTTAGACGCTGGAATGTCACCGGACGAAGCTGTCGCCAGCCTGGAAAGTTCTGATAATGTGCTGATCACTTACGCCGCCAATACTTCCGATTACGATGCGTTAAGCAGCAGTCTGCGGGACAAATTCCGCGAGAAGGGTCTTGGTTTTCAAAAATTCTGGCTATGGGATCAGGATTATCTGTCCGCCGTCCAGAAGGGTTCCCAGTTCCGCCTTTACCAGCAGGACAAGTTAAACTACGGTATTTTAGTCGAGTATATCCCGGTGGGCTCCAATTTGTATGCGGTCGCCGCCATTGTTCCCAATACGGCGGACTTCATCGGGATTATCAACCGTTTCAGCATCCTGCTTCATGTCATTTCCCTGATTGTCGCCGTGGTACTGCTGTATTTACTGGTAAAACATATCACCAATCCGCTGCGCCGCATGGAGCGATTCTCGCAGGAGATCGCCCGTCAGGAGTACGGTTCCCTGCATATCAGCACCCGCGATGAGCTGGAGTACGTTGCGGACAGCATGAACCAGATGAGCATTTCCATACAGCAGTATCAGAAAATGCTTCAGGCCAAAAATCAGCAGATGGAACAGCTTTTAAATGACGTGGCCCACGACTTAAAGACTCCCATATCCCTGATCGGCATGTATTCCTCCGGAATCCAGGATGGGCTGGATGACGGCACCTTTTTAGAAACCATCATCCAGCAGAACAACCGGATGTCGCAGATGACAGAACGGCTTCTGAACCTGTCGGGAATCGAGCGGAAAGAACATCCGCTGACCACCATCAGGCTGGATCTGCTGCTTTCTGAATGCATCGGGGAGCAGAAGCTCTTTCTCTCCAAGCGGGGGCTTAGCCTAAACACAGCCGTCACACCGAATCTGGAAATCACGGGAAATGCAGAGCTGGTCACGGAACTGTTTACCAACCTGCTCTCCAACGCGGTAAAATACGCCGCCTCCGGCACCGTACATGCAGAACTCGGCAAAAACGATGGGCAGTGCTGTTTTCGGATCACAAACGAACTTGGAAATGACGATCTGGACACGGAACGGATCTGGGAACCGTTCTATGTCGGAGAGCCCTCCCGCAACAAGGCGCTGTCCGGTACCGGACTCGGTCTGCCGATCGTCAAAAAAATCGCTGATACGTTCGGATATCAGGTCCGCTGTATACGGGAAGGCCATGTTATTACATTTGAAGTCATTTTCTAGAATCTGCCGTTCCTGCTCTGCCGTATCGTTCCTCTGTATATTGCAGAGCCAGACAGAACAGAGCGATCAGCGCCGCCGAAAGGATCACACCGGCCACAATATCAGTAAACCAGTGTACGCCAGAGAGCATTCTCCCGACTACCGTTAATACAAGGATCAGAACAGCCGCAGTATCCGCTGCCATCAGCCACCCTCGCCGCTTTCGCAGATAATCGTGAAATTCGATCATCGCCGTAACCATAATGCAGATGGAGACCATCGTATGGGAAGATGGGAAAGACGCCTCCAGTACTGACCCCTGTGTGAGAATAACGGGTCTGTAATTGATGACAACGACCTCGAAGAACACATAACAGGCCGCAAGGATGCCGTAAAATGCACCCAGCACCAGAATCGGGACATCGACCCTCCGGATGCTTCTGCGCGTTACAAGCTGGAACAGTCCCGCCATGGCAAACCCGAACGCAGTCGCCATGGCGGCGGCGCCCATCCATTCGCTTACGTTATACCACAGCGGATTCACACCGAACAGTTCAAATACGAATTTGTTGACTGACGCGAAACCGACGGACGACTGTTCCGGTCCGATCGGTCTTACATCAATTGTTTTAACCATAACCGTAAAAATTATAAAGAGTAAAAACAGACTTGCTGCCATGATGAGAGATTGTTTTGATTTCTTAAGCATTATCATGTATCCTTTCTTTTCATTACGAGATTGCTGCCTGCAGGCTGTATTGAGATTATCTGCTTTCCACTGAGAGAAGACAAGAAACTTACTCTCACAATGGTAAAAAGGCCCCGACACGTATCGTGTCAGAGGCCTTTTTATCACGTTTTTACGAAGTTTTCGCCTGATGCTGTTTACGATTCATTATGTAATACAGCAACGTAATCTTCCATATAAAAAACAGAAACATCAGAACTGTCACATATGGTTCCCTCGCCACAGCAAAAAGACAGATTGCCGCCGCGCTCAATGCGACCGAACCGTTGGTGACCCTGCTCAGCCACGCCTCTTTATCATAATGAATCAAAATCAGCCTCATGATTCCTAAAACTATCAAAAGGCAAAAAATACCCCAGTATATCCAGAAATTTATTTTTGTTGTATCCGTAAAGGACAATAGATTCACATGGTAGATATGTCCGCCCTCCGGCTTTCCGTAAAGCGGTAAAAAAATGAAGGCGGCCGCCATTACATCGATGATTCCGCCCATCAGTCCGTATACCTTTTTTATATTGGAACGATTTTCACATTCCGCCAGACTGATCAGTTCGTCACCGGATAACAGATCATCTATGGAAACGGAAAATAATTTTGAAATGCTCTTCAGCGATTCTATGTTGGGATATCCTTTACCGCTCTCCCATTTCGATACAGCCGTCCTCGATACGAACAGCTGCTCTGCAAGCTGTTCCTGGGTGAGATTATTCTTTTTTCTGAGCTGCTGCAGCTTTTCGTTAAACTCCATTGTGGTCTCCTGATATGGTAATTGGTCTGTTAGTCTGGTATCGTAATCTTTCTGTATCTGTTGGCATTTGCCTTTACGGCCTGCTGATTTATTATAAGCGGACTCTGGAAGAAAAGCAACCGGCCATCCTGCTTTCCTTTTTCCATATCATTCCAGTCATGTAAATTGTCAATCCATGTCTATTTTGTCACATGAATGTAACAACCGAGCCTTATAATCCCTTTTGTATGAATCAAATGCCCGATATACAGCAGTCATCGGCCGGATACGCATTCCTGTCCGCCCGATTCCCTGCGCGCAAAATGAAAAATCAGAAAAGGAGTATATAATGAAAAATTTACTATCTAAAAAGCTGGGCCTGCTTCTGCCATTGACCCTGGCTTTAACCGGCTGTGTGTCCAACAGCCAGAATCCGGAACCGTCATCTGCAGCCGTCCCGGAGGAAATGGAGGTCTCTGAATCTCATGATACCGGACTTCCCTTTGATTTTGAGGTAGAGCCGGAGGAATTCACCCTGTCCTTCGAGGTGGAACAGACGCTTATAAAGGCAGCTGCTAAGGGGGAACGAAGAACCGTACTGGACTATGGAAAAGTCGACGATACCGTCAGCTGGCGCTATCCCGATGAACAGATATCAGTATCCCTGTCTCCCGAAAAGGACTATTTAAGTGTGGAGATTACCTCGGAAAATGAGAACGACAATTCCTTTACATGGCCCGTTATCTCCGCAGATACCTACTATTTTCCCTTTGGCGAAGGCAAGCGGGTACCTGCGGACGATCCGGCCTGGTTCGATTATTTAAATGGCCAGGAATTCCAGGTGATGGAGCAGCTTTCCATGCCGTTCTGGATCTCATCTGCCGGAAGCTACAACCTCCTGTTCGTTATGGAAGATCCTTACCGGACAGAGATGAATTTTACTTCAGATTCCCCCATCGCGTTCTCTGTCTCCCATCAGTTTCCGGCGATCGACGATAACCGGACAAATAAATTTCGAATTTACATCACGGACAAAGATCCTGTCAGCGCGGCCAAGCTGTATCGCAATTACGTAATCGAGCAGGGACAGTTTACCACCCTGGAACAGAAAGCAGAGGCAAATCCCAATATCCGTAAGCTGTACGGAGCTCCTTTCATCTATCTTTGGGGTGATTTCGCCGTATCAGCGGATGATATCAACTGGCAGGCATTTCGAACGTCTCTTTCCTCGCCGGTTATGGAATATTTTCTGTCATTTGCCGGACGCCTGGAAAATGGTCAGGAATTTACATCTGTCCTGAAAGAAATACAGGGTCAGGACTACGTGGCAGAGTATCAGAAAAATGTAATCTGCAGCTACATCAGCCAGCTTTTGAAACGGGATGATTTCTGGGAACCATCTGTCTTTACGCAGCGCTCTTCAGAGTTAGAGGTTCTCCTGGCAAAAGGATATGGTAGCTTAAGTGAAACGGACCGGATTCAGGTTCACAAATATGCCGTCGCATCAAATTTACCGGAAGTATTTGCCGATGCCGGACAGTGGATGGATTCCCAGACGGTTACTCTGCTTCAGGAAATGAAGGAAGGCGGAATCGAACACGCATGGATCGGCCTTAACAGCTGGGAACAGGCGTATGGAAAACCGGAGTTGGTCGAAACTGCGGTCAGCCAGGATTATCTCATCGCCAGCTACGACTCCTACCATTCGATTCACGAGCCCGGCAGAGAGCAGTGGATTACCGTTCAGTTTGACGATCCAGCCCTGTATGAAAACGCAGTCATAACGGATCAGAATGGCAAACCGGAAAGCGGCTTTCAGAACGTTGGCCGCAAATTAAATCCCGCCCTGTCGCTTCCTGCCGTCAAAAATCGTATGGAAACCATTATGTCCAGCCAGCTCCCGTTTAACTCCTGGTTTATCGACTGTGACGCAACCGGAGAGATCTATGACGATTACACACCTTCTCACATCACCACACAGGAGGAAGATCTTGCCGCCAGACTGGAACGTATGTCTTACATCAGAGACCAGTACCATCTCGTCATCGGCTCGGAGGGCGGCAATGATTTCGCAGCCTCTGATATCGCATACGCCCATGGAATAGAACTGAAGACATTTGCCTGGATGGATGAGGACATGAAAAGAAATCAGGACAGCGACTATTATATCGGAAAGTACTACAATCCTAACGGTGGCGTCGCGGAACATTTCTCCAATCGGATTCCGGTAAAAGAACAGTACCGTACCACCTTTGTGGACCCGAAATACGATATTCCGCTGTTCAAGCTCGTCTACAATGATTCTGTCATCACAAGCTACCACTGGGACTGGTCGACCTTCAAAATCAAGGGCGCGACTGCAGACCGTATGATACGGGAAATCCTTTACAACGTCCCTCCGCTCTATCACCTCGATGCGGTGGAATGGTCAAAGTATAAAGAAGACATTCTCCGCCACCAAACCGTCTGGTCGGACTTCAGCCAAACGGCTGTCACCCGGGAAATGACCGGTTTTGAATATAAGAGCGAGGACGGCAGCGTGCAGAAAACCGTATTCGGAGGCGGCGGGGAGGCAGCCGCGGTTGCGGTTGCTAATTTCGGTGATTCCTCTTATCAGTATGAGAATATTGAAATCCCGGCTCACTCTGTGCTTATAGAGATGAATGGGAGCCGGGAGGTCTACACGCCTTCTCTGGATCCGGAGCACGTATGAGAATACAAATGATATATTGATGATCGCGAACCACATTTTCAATGTCTTTCGTTAGTACCATAAAAATCGGTTTCCTGCAAAACTACTGCAGGGAACCGATTTTTTATTCGCTGTATTTACGATTGCTGTTCCAATAACAATTTTAAGTCCTCTTTACTCGGTAATATTGTCTCATATTTACTTGCAAATATTTGATTATTACTTTCCGGCAAAGTCATTTCCACAATAGATTGCTTCTTATTTTTGCATAGTATTATGCCAATCGTATGATTCTCCTCTGGTAATTTAACCTTTCGATCATAGTAATTTACATACATCTGCATCTGACCAATACCCTGATGTTTTAATTCGCCTATTTTCAAATCAAATAGAACAAAACAGCGAAAAAGCCTGTTAAAAAACACAAAGCTCTTTTATCTGATCTTTCCCGCAAGCATCAAAGCCAGATTAAGCGCACTCGTCTCCGGAACAGCGACAGCGATTTCCGGCATGACCTGTCTCACCCTTTTTACCACTTCATCTCTGATTATCTCATTTTTAACCAGAACACTGCCCCACAGCCACAGATGAGGTTTTTCCTTCCCGCTCGCAAGGGATACCTGGCTCTGTTCAATCCAGCCGGCCTTACGGGCAGTATCTTCAATGAGTTTCCATATTTTCTCCGCACAGTCCTTAAGGATTCCTTCCGCCTGTAAATCTCCCTGTTTGGCGGCCTCATAGGCAATCATGGAAAAGCGGGCGATTTCCGACTTATCAAACAAATGCTCATTCACGAACAAATCAATCTTTTCCAGCGTATCCAGGCCGCTCTTTTCCATAAACCTCCGGGTAAGATACGGGCATTTGGTCCTCTCGTCCAGATCCTCTGCTGCAAGTCTCATAGTCTGCATACCCAGATAAAATGCGCTGCCCTCATCGCTTAAGATATGATTCCAGCCTCCAGTCCTGTATTTAGTACCCTTCGCATCGATTCCATAGCAGATGGAACCAGTACCGGATACCACTACCATCGACGGCCCCTCCTTCAAATACAGAAAGACTTCACAGTCATTGACTGCCCGGATACAGTCGGACTTAAATCCCATTTCCTCGAAGATATCCCGGCACATCTTCTCATATCCCGGTGAATCAATTCCACTTGCCGCCACACAAATCCCCATACAGTCCGATGGATTCAGTTCCAGCTCCTTCAGTGCCGGAAGCACCAGTTCCCGGCAGCGGCTCCGGCTCTTATCGTATCCATCCGTATTGATACTGCATCCTGGCCCGGTGAATTCCCCGAGGATATTCCCGTCTCCGTCTTTCAGTTTTAATCTTCCATTCGTCCCGCCTATGTCCATTCCAGCATAATAGTTCATAAAAATTCCTCCCTTATTGTCCATTCAATATTTCCAGGCAGCTAAATGCCTTGATAAATTCTTTTCTTCCGTATCCATCAAATTCTACGGTAATCATCGTGTCATCTTCTTCAACAACTTTGCCGCATCCGTATGTTTCGTGGCGAACCAGTATTTCGGCAGATGCAGATTCGATGTTTGGCGTTTTCTCATCCATTTCCTTCATCCCATCTGCTTTCTCCACATCCTTTTCTTCCAACTTCTCCCCGTTTTCCTTCGCCATCTGTACCTGTCTCCGCAGTTCCTGTAAGCTGGCAGTTCCCGTCTGCCTCTCCGGCTCCTGTCCTTGCACCAGTTCTGACGGAATCATCCGGATATAACGGCTTTCCCCGGCCATCACACCGAAGGTGTCGGGATTGGTATACCAGGAAAGCTCCAGATAATTTCTGGCCCGTGTAATTCCCACGAAAAACAGCCGCCTCTCCTCATCTTCCCCGTCTATCCCTTTCGTCCGCAGCGGAATCAGGCCATAATTCACACCAATGATAAAGACATGGGAAAACTCCAGTCCCTTTGAAGCATGGAGTGTCATCATTTTCACGCATGCCTCTCCGGCGCCGTCCGCCTCAGAAAGCAATTCCCGAGAAGTTCCATAAAGCGCCGCTGAATTCAAGAATTCCCGAAGCCCTTCCGGAAGCTTAAGGTCTTTTGCATTCATAAATGCAAACATGCGGTCCAGAAAATGCCGGACATTTGCCTTATCGTCCCCATAAGATGCTGCATTGGGTTTCAGTGAACAATCCAGATCAAAATACTCATAAAATGCATTCGTATCCTTTATCTCAGCGCTATTTCGTTCAAACGAAACCATTCTTTCGAAAAGCCCGGGCACCGCAGCTTTTTCTGATCCACTCTCAGAAGCTTCCTTTCGGCCGCATATTCCCGCCCAGCCTTCCTCTGCCAGTTTTTCCGCCTTCTTCGCAGAAATTCCCACGCCGTATTCCCGGCTGCTCAAAACGAAAACCGCAGCAGCGCGGTCAGCAGGGTCCGCCAGGAATCGCAGAAGCCGCAGGAGCCATTCCAGCACCGGGATTTCATGAATCCCCGTCTTTACGGCCACCTCATATGGAATTCCATTCTTTAAAAATACATCCTCCAGCACCTTAGACTGGCTCTGCAAGCGGTAAAATATGGCGATCTCGTCAAAAGGAATCCCCTGTTTCTGCAGTTCACGGATCCGGTCAGTCAGATAACACGCTTCCTGAAAGGAATCGTAGTGGTTCTTCACCACAATCTTTTCCCCGCTTCCTCTTATCCCTTCCAGAGCCCCGCCATTCTGCTGAAAACACCGGGCTGCCTCCAGAATCTCGTTGCAGGACCGGTAATTGACCGGGAGCGAAAGCTCTGCCGCCTGATACCGCGTCTTCAAAGTATAAAACAAATGAAACGCGCTCCCACGCCAGCTGTAGATCACCTGATTGGGATCTCCAACCGCAAACAGCTTCGCTCCCTCTGCCATAAAGCAATCGATAAATTCCAGCTGTTTTCCATCGCAGTCCTGTACTTCGTCAACAATTACCCATTGAATATTCGCAGCTCTCTCTTCCTCCCCTTCCTCTTTCGCCATCAGGAGGCAGGCATTTTTCATCAGATCCGAAAATGTCATCTTATTTCGCCTGAGTTTTTCCTCCGTGAGAAGCCCTGCCAGGATTTCCAGATCATCCTGGCCGCCGGCCACTCCGAAATCGCCCGCTGCCGATACGCGCTCCGCTTCCGCCAGCCGCTTTCTCAGCCGGTTCTTGTATTTTATCTTCAGCTTTTTCTCCGCTATCAGTGCATGGGCCAGTTCCAGTTCCTCATCCGGCTCCATCACCATGAAGTCCTTCGTATATCCCAGGGTCTCCACCGGGAGACTTTTTTTCAGGAGTCCCAGAGCCACGCCATGAAACGTCCCGAAGTTTTCCGTCTCCTCCGGCGTCACTGACGGGTCTGCACGCACAAGCCGCTCCCGTATTTCAGAAGCCGCCTTGTTTGTGAATGTAAGCACCACCATATCCCGGTAACTCACATGCTTCACCTCATGGAGATAGAGAATCTTCGCGGTCAGCACCGTCGTTTTTCCGCTCCCCACATTCGCACTCACGAGGCAGGCTTTATTTTCATCGGTGACCGCTTCCCTCTGATAGGGGTTCAGCCTCTCCCATTCTCTTTCCCAGTCCACCTAATTCTCCTTTTTCTTAAGCTTATTAAGCCTCTGTTCAAGCTTTTTCCGCATATCGCTGTTGTCTCCGCTTCTGTCCCCGCTGTTTTCACCACAGCCATCGTCCCGGTTCTCTCTGTTTTCCCCTTTTTTCCGAACCTCCACCTCCAGTTCAAATCCTTTCGGTGCGTCCGTATAATAGGAAACCAGATTATTAAGGGCCTTTCGGTTTGTCTCCTCCATGATCCACTCACGGTAAAATGGCTGATCCGTAATCAAAGCGAGTCTCCTCCCCTCCGTTCTGACCGCATTCATCGTATTTAAAAAGGACGCAAACGGCTCCCCGTTTTTCAGCAGCATGGCGGTAAATGCCTTCCACTGCGTTTCCAGCTCGTCAAACCGAAATGGCTTCTGTATAAATGTCGAAGGACCGCACGGTGCCATTTTCACATGTTTCGGCACTTCAGACTCCTCCAGCATATTCCTAAGCCCCCACAAAACCATACTTTTATCGAGATGGTAGTCACCGACACAGGCGGCACAGCCGTCCTCGCAGGGACAGCCGCTCACCATGGCGATACCATTTTCTATAATCTCCGGAATCAGCTCGTACGCTTTCTCGGCATATCCAAGACCGCCCGTATACTGATCGTAGAGAAAGAGATATACGGACTCCTCAACGCTTTTTTCTGCATAAACGGCGTTAGTGCTGACAGTCGTGCCGATGTCCTCCTGCTCCGTCATCGTTACCAGGCGCGCTGCGTTTCGGATGGCGCAGCACAGCCCCTCAAAATGATTGTTTCGGATCATCTGCCCGTTTGGACTCTCCTGCAGCAGACGGCGGTAGGCCGTTACCACATTACCCGGAAGCTTCAGCCAGACGCTCTCCGTTTCGAATTCTCTGGATAACGAAGGGTTAATCTGTTCATAGCCCAGATTCTGATGATTATGAAACTGCAGCTTGCGGTACAGGGAAACCTGCGCGTTGACATTTACATCGCCGAACACTGCATCTATTCGTTTCCACGGCTTCTCTTTCCTGCCGTGAATGATCGTGATATCCGTATTCCCCATGGGCGTCGTATAGTAATTTCCATTAAACGGCACGGCACGGGCTGTCCTTGTCTCCAGATCCAGCGTCACAACCTGGTACTGAACGCCGCTGTGTAAATAGACAGCTCCGGGGTGAATCTCGCGGAACGCCTGCATTTCGTCCATCTCCGTAATCTCTTTTCCGCTGTCCTTTAAGAGCAGCTTGTACCGGTTGGGGTCAATATTACGCAGGCTGTAATCTCCGGCCGGGAAGGAACCGCCCGACCACACGAATTTGCCGTTCTGTCCGGTCAGCTCCTTTGCCCGCATCAGGACCGGAATCGTCTCGCCCAGATCCGGAAAGACAGAGGCATCATCAAGCGTCAGGGGAATCTCTGCCGCAGCCGCCCTGATGTGGGAAAGTTCAATTAAAAGGTTGTTCTTGTCTACGACGGCGCTCTCACTGCTGTTTTCGAACAGCCATCCCGGGTTCGTTCCGATGTATTGATCGAAAGGCTGGCTGTCAAGAATCAGATAGTTGGTGCATGCCCGGCCGCTTCTTCCGGCCCGGCCCGTCTGCTGCCAGAAGGAAGCCCTCGTTCCCGGATATCCGGCCAGCACAGCGGCATCAATCTTACCAATATCGATACCAAGCTCCAGCGCATTGGTTGATACCAGCCCGCACAGCGCTCCTGTCACCATCTTGTGCTCGATCTCCTTACGCTCCGCAGGCGTGTAACCGCCCCGGTAACCGGATATTTTATCTGACTGGGACGCACTGGCCGGACTTTCCGCTTCGAGACGGTCCCTGGCCTCCTTTAGAATTACCTCCACATTTCTTCGGGAACGGGCAAATGCGATAAAATTCTTTCTCTGTTCCACCAGCTCCGGGATCAGCTCCGCCGCCACCGCCGTGGCCTGCACCTGTCCATAGTACTTTTTATCGTGCCCCAGAATCTTCGGAGGCTTTATCAGAAGGTAGGTCCGCTCTGCCGCAGGAGAGCCATCCCGCTCGATCCGCACGAATTTTCTTCCGCAGATCTCCTCCGCCAGTTCGACGGGATTGGCAATGGTGGCCGAACTGCACAGAAAGACCGGTGATGAACCGTAGTAGCGGCACACCCGGTGAAGCCGGCGGAATACATTGGCCAGATGGGACCCAAACACACCTCTATAGGTGTGAAGCTCATCAATGACGACAAACTTCAGATTTGTAAAAATAAAATCGAATCCGAATTTACTGTGATTCGGCAAAAATGCCCCATTCACCATCTCCGGGTTGGTCAGAATAATATTCGCTTCTTTCCGGATCCGGCTCCTCTCGCCCGCAGGCGTGTCGCCGTCGTAAACTCCCGCTGAAATGCGGCTCTTTCCGAAATATTCAATGAATGGCTGAATCGCGCGGTACTGATCACTGGCCAGCGCCTTCGTCGGATAGATGAAGACCGCCCGCGCCAGCGGATTCCTTAAAATCTCCTCGATAACAGGAAGCAGAAAGCCCAGCGTCTTTCCGCTGGCCGTAGATGTGGTAATCACCACGTTCTCCCGTTTCAACGACCTTAAAAACATCTCCGCCTGATGGATATAAAGCCCTCTCACCCCGTTTTTCTGCAGATATTCCCGCAGTTCCTCCGGAAGCTCCGCCGGGAAGCCGGCATAACGGGCACTCCGCTCCGGCATGGTTCTTCTGTAAATAATCAGATCATTGATATCCATAGTTATCTTCCTCCTGCATTACCTAAATACCATTATAACGCAAGAACGGATGTTTGGCATCATTTTTCTTATCGGATGCTTACAGTTGACACATCACGCCACGAATGCTATGATGGGCGTAGTCACTTTAAAATGTCCAGTCTATGTTACAAGGAGGTGAAACAATGGACGGCAACCCTCGAAGTCGTAAAAACGTCGTGAACTTACTCATGTATAAATACACGAGCTTCCTGTTTCAGTGCCGATTGCCCTTCTATTAACAGGTCTTATGCCAGCTCCACAGGCGTTGATTATACTGTTCGGACCGTCCCGGCCCTACAGTTTTTGATTATTTCTATGCTGCTTTTCGATATATCTCATACCCTCTGTTTCTGATGTTGATTGCTGCATTTACATCTCTGTCCATGCTCATTCCACAGCTGCATTCATAACGGCGTACCGATAACGGCATCATCTTTACCTTTCCACAACTGCTGCAGGTCTTCGAGGACGCATACCACTTTTCGATGCGGATCAGACGCTTTCCTCTGGACTCAAGTTTGTACTTTAGCATGATAAGAAATGATCCATACCCGTTATCCATGGTCGCTTTTCCGTTTCCGAACTTTCTATTTGCCAGCGCCCTCATATTTAAGTCTTCCACACACACTAAATC
>OKVR01000145.1_pt1 | contig 35813 bp, 37 predicted proteins | sample 1606891 | NCBI WGS metagenome assembly OKVR01 (sample SAMN03281011, study PRJEB24777) | human gut metagenome | isolation source: fecal sample PR176 from 1 month old male Indian infant, caesarean delivered... | place: Singapore | collected 2006-01-13 | reverse complement strand
GGTGTGGGTTTACGATGCGCAGATTGTCCGCGAGAAGATCGCCGCGCTGCATCAGTTTTGACGTGGTGCGTTTTGCGCAGAAGGCCTGCTCCAATATTCATATTCTGCGCCTGATGCGCGAGCAGGGCGTGAAGGTTGACTCCGTATCGCTGGGTGAGATCGAACGTGCGCTGGCGGCCGGGCTTTGATCCGAAAAGGCCGACAGCGACGCGATCGTCTTCACCGCTGACCTGATAGACGACGCCACGCTGGCGCGCGTGCACGAGCTGCAAATCCCGGTCAATGCTGGTTCGGTGGATATGCTGGAACAGCTTGGGCAGGTCTCTCCTGGCCATCGCGTCTGGCTGCGCGTCAACCCGGGCTTTGGCCACGGCCACAGCCAGAAAACCAATACCGGCGGTGAGAACAGCAAGCATGGCATCTGGTACAGCCATCTGCCGGCGGCGCTGGAAGTGATGCGTCGTTATCAGCTGCAGCTGGTGGGGATCCATATGCATATCGGCTCTGGCGTCGACTATGGTCACCTGGAGCAGGTGTGCGGCGCGATGGTGCGCCAGGTTGTCGACTTTGGCCAGGATCTGCAGGCCATCTCCGCCGGCGGCGGCCTGTCTATTCCTTACCGTGAGGGTGAAGAGGCCATCGACACCGCCCACTATTACGGCCTGTGAACGCGCCCGGGAGCAGATCGCCACCCATCTGGGGCACCCGGTGAAACTGGAGATTGAGCCCGGACGCTTCCTGGTGGCCGAGTCCGGCGTGCTGGTGTCGCAGGTGCGCAGCGTGAAAGAGATGGGCAGCCGCCACTTCGTGCTGATTGACGCCGGCTTTAACGACCTGATGCGCCCGGCGATGTACGGCAGCTATCACCATATCACCGCTCTGGCGGCGGATGGCCGCGATCTCAGCGCCGCGCCGCAGGTGGAGACCGTGGTGGCCGGGCCGCTGTGCGAGTCCGGAGACGTCTTTACCCAGCAGGAAGGGGGTAAAGTCGAGACCCGTCTGCTGCCGGCGGTGGCCCCAGGGGATTATCTGGTGCTCCATGACACGGGCGCCTACGGGGCCTCGATGTCATCCAACTATAACAGCCGTCCGCTGCTGCCGGAGGTGCTGTTTGATGGCGGCAAGGCGCGGCTGATCCGTCGTCGCCAGACCATCCAGGAGCTGCTGGCCTTAGAGCTTATTTAAAAAAAAGGTCCCGTCGTTACCGACTCGCGCAACACCAGCGTGCCGGTGAACGGCGGGATCGTTTCGATCGGCTGCTGATTAGCAAGCTTGATCGCCTGATCGATAGCCGTGGTGATCATGTTGTCGATGGGCAGATAGACCGTCGACAGCCCCGGCTCCAGCCATTTCGCGCTTGGCGCATCGTCGAAGCCAAACAGCGACACATCCTGCGGAATACGCAGCCCCGCCTGATGCAGCGCCTTTGAGGCCCCCAGCGCCATATCATCGTTACAGGAAAACAGCGCGCTGAAGCGGGCTTTCTCGTCCAGCAGTTCCCGGCACAGCTCGTAGCCGCGGGTCATCGTCGAGTCCCCGTATTTCACCCGGCTCGGATCCCATTCAATACCATGTTTTATCAGCGCGTTGCGATAGCCCTCGCAGGCGTCGCCTGGCCGGTGGGGGTGTGCATCGGGACGGTGATGCAGGCTGATATCGCGGTGGCCCTGGGTAATCAGATACTCCACGGCCTGGAAGGCGGGCTTCCTGCTGTTCGAAAAACACGCAGCGTTCGCGGGCCTGCGCCACATCACGGTTAATCACCACCAGTGGCATGGCGATCGAGTTAATCAGCGACATGATCGCCTTCTCGCTCATATGCCGGGTATAGAGGATGATCGCATCGCACTGCCGGTCGGCGAGCATCTGCACCGCTTCCTCTTCGCGCTCCGGCGTATCATGGCCGTCGGTGACGATAAGCTGTTTTCCCCAGGCTTCGGTCTGGCGTGACGCCTGCTGCAGCAGACGGCCAAAGTAGAAGCCGTCAAAGGTGGAGACAACCAGCCCGATACTGTTGCTGGTCTGATTGGCCAGCGAGCGGGCAAGGAAATTCGGCCGGTAGCCCAGCTCTTCCATCGCTTTAAAGACCTGTTGGCGGGTGCTCTCTTTCACCTGACCTGTGCCGTTCAACACGCGGGAAACCGTCGCTTTCGAGACGCCTGCGCGAATTGAGACATCCAGCATTGTAGCCATTCATCGATTCCTGATTTCACGTGGTAAGGCGCAGTTTATCACAGACCGAAAAGGGACATATCGACGGGGCGGGGCGGAAAAAACCATCGCGATCACGCTTTTAGCAGGAACTGACCAACCGGCGTTATCTGGTATGCCAATGGCTGTTTTTATCGATATTTGGGATACCACGAAGCGGGTTGCGAGCGCTGTCACAGAACAATTTTTGCCTGGCGACTATGTTTGGTATGCCAAAAGTCTCTGGCTGTCCACCTGGCCGCAATAAGCCCTTTACTCTGAGGTACTCTTTTATGGCATTACAGGACAAACTGATCGACGCGCTGGGGCGTTTCGCGACGACATTCAACAGCTATCGCTACATTATGGCGATCAAATCGGCGTTTATTACCCTGATGCCGGTGATCATCGTCGGGGCCTTTTCGGTGCTGATCTCCAATATGGTGCTGGATCCGAAGAATGGGCTCGCCAGCTTTTCCTCACTCTCCTTTCTCGCGGCGCTGAAGCCGATCACCAGCGCGCTGAACTACGCCACGCTCAACTTCCTCAATATCGGCGCCGTGTTTCTGATCGGCATTGAGCTGGGGCGGATCAACGGCATCAAAAGCCTGTTTCCCGGCCTGCTGGCGGTGATCTGCTTTATCTGCGTCACGCCGACCACGGTGGAAATGATGGTCGATGGCCAGATGCACGTGGTGAAAGATGTCCTGCTGCGTCAGTTCTCCGATACCCGTAGTCTGTTCCTCGGAATGTTCATCGCCATTCTGTCGGTCGAGATTTACTGCTGGCTGGAGGGGCGCAAGGGGCTGAAGATCAAGATGCCGGATACCGTGCCGCCGAACGTTTCTGCCTCTTTTTCCGCGCTGATCCCGGCGATCATCACCACCACCGCGATCGCCACCTTTGGTTTTCTCTTCCACCAGCTGACGGGAATGTATCTCTACGATGCGGTCTACCAGGTGGTGCAGCAGCCGCTGGAGCGGGTGGTGCAGAGCCTGCCGGGGATCCTGCTGCTGATGTTCGTCGCCCAGCTGTTCTGGGTGATCGGTATTCACGGCAACCAGATGATCAAGCCGATCCGCGAGCCGCTGCTGCTGGGGGCGATCACCGTCAATATGAGCGCCTTTGAGCAGGGGAAAGAGGTACCGAACATCATCACGATGCCCTTCTGGGATGTTTACATGAGCATCGGCGGCTCGGGGCTGACCATCGGCCTGCTGATTGCGGTGATGATCGCCACCAGGCGCAAAGAGATGAAAGAGATCGCCAAGCTGTCGATAGGCCCGGGGCTGTTCAATATTAACGAGCCGGTGATCTTCGGGATGCCGATCATGCTCAACCCGATCCTCGCCATCCCGTTTATCATCACCCCGCTGGTGACCGGCAGCATCGGCTATTTCGCCACCCTGACCGGCTTCGCCGGCAAGGCGGTGGTGATGGTGCCCTGGACCACGCCGCCGCTGATCAACGCCTGGCTGTCCACCGCCGGCTCGATGGGAGCGGTGGTGACCCAGCTTATCTGCATCGTCGTCGCGGTGCTTATCTATCTGCCTTTCGTCAAAATTGCCTCCCGCCGTGCCGATGCCGCACAGCGTCAGGCCGACAATCAACAGACCGCCAACCCTGTCTGAGGAGCCTATGACTACCGTACGGATGACCATTCCCGATGATTTTATCCTTGGCGCGGCGGCTTCCGCCTGGCAGACCGAGGGCTGGAGCGGAAAAAAACCGGGGCAGGACTCCTGGCCCGATCTCTGGTACAAAAACGACCGCCACGTCTGGCATAACGGCTATGGCCCGGCGGTGGCTACCGATTTTATTAATCGCTTTCAGGAAGACGTGCAGCTGATGAAGCTGGCCGGGCTGACCCACTACCGCACCTCGATCAACTGGTCGCGCTTTCTGATCGACTATGAAAACGTCACGGTGGATGAGGAGTATGCGGCCTATTACGACCAGCTGTTCGATGCGCTACTGGCCAACGGCATTACGCCGATGATCTGCCTTGAGCATTACGAATTACCGGGCTATCTGCTGGAAAAGTATGGTGGCTGGGGGTCGAAAAAAGTGGTTGAGCTGTTTGTGCGCTACGCGGAGCAGGTCTTTGCCCGCTACCACCTGAAGGTAACCCGCTGGTTTACCTTTAATGAGCCGATCGTGGTGCAGACCCGGGTCTATCTGGATGCCCTGCGCTGGCCCTATGAGCAGAACACCAGCACCTGGATGCAGTGGAACTACCATAAGGTGCTGGCGACCGCCTGCGTGGTGAAGCGATTTCGCGAACTCGGCTATCCCGGGACCGTCGGCTGCATCCTCAATCCGGAGGTGACCTACCCACGCTCCCGCGCCCCGCATGACCTGCGCGCGGCGGAGATCTACGATCTGTTCTACAACCGTATGTTTCTCGACCCGCTGGTGCACGGGGTCTGGCCGCCGGCGCTTCTCGCGCTGCTTGAGCAGCATCAGGTGACGTGGGAGGCCAGCGCGGAGGAGCTGGCGATTATCCGCGAGCACACCGTCGATGAGCTGGGGATTAACCTTTACTATCCGCACCGGGTCAAAGCCCCGTCGCGGGGCCTGGCAATCCGCATACCCCGTTCCATCCAGCCTGGTATTATGAGCCGTTTGAGCTGCCCGGCCGGCGGATGAACGCCTCCCGCGGCTGGGAAATCTACCCGCAAATCATCTTTGATATGGCGATGCGGATCAAAAATGACTATCGCAACATCCCGTGGTTCGTGGCCGAGAGCGGGATGGGGTGGAAAACGAAGGCCAGTTTCGTAACCGCGAAGGCGTCATCGATGACAGCTACCGCATTCGTTTTATCAGCGAACATCTCTGGCACACCCTGCGCGCCCGCGAGGCAGGGGCCAACTGCCAGGGCTATATGCTGTGGGCGTTTACCGACAACGTGTCGCCGATGAACGCCTTTAAAAACCGCTACGGGCTAATCGAAATCGATCTGCAAAACCATCGCGCCCGGCGGCCCAAAGCTTCGGCGCACTGGTTTCGTCAGCTCGGCGAACGGCGTGAGCTGGTGCTGGATATCGACGATGAATACCGCTAGCGGGGAGCAATCTTTGCTAAGATAGCGGCGTATTCGACTCGCAGGCATGTAACGCACAGGTGATTTTGTGGAAAAAGCGATAATTCCGCCGGAAAAGAAGCCCTATCAGGAGATTGGTGATGACCTGCGCGCCCAGATCGCGCAGGGGCGCTACCCGGTCGGGTCGCGTTTGCCGCCGGAACGCCATATTGCCGAAACCTATGGCGTCAGCCGGACCATTGTGCGCGAAGCGCTGCTGATGCTGGAGCTGCAGGGGACGGTGGATATCCGTCAAGGATCCGGCGTGTACGTCATGCGTATCCCGCATGAAAACGACAGCGAAGAAGAGCAGTTGCTCAGCAGCGACGTCGGTCCGTTTGAAATTCTCCAGGCGCGCCAGCTGCTGGAGAGCAATATCGCCGCCTTTGCCGCGAAAATGGCCACCCGCGCCGATATCGACAATCTGAAGCGGATTATCGAGCAGGAGCAGCGGGCTATCGCCCTCAACGACACCGCCCAGGATAACGCCCGCCTGTTCCATCTGGTGCTGGCCGGGGCGACGCAGAACCAGATGCTGTTGGCGACGGTGGAGCGGATCTGGCTGCAGATGGACAGCAGCCCGCTGTGGCAGCAGTTCAATGTGCATATTGCCAGCCGCGCCTGGCGGCTGAAGTGGCTCGGCGACCGGCAGACGCTGCTCGCCGCGCTGCGGCGTCGCGATGTGATGGCGCCTGGCAGGCGATGTGGCAGCATCTGGAAACGTCGAAAAACAGTCTGCTGGAGCTGTCCGATGAAGACGCCCCCGGACTTTGACGGCTATCTGTTCGACTCGGTGCCGATTTTCAGGGGAAGCTGGTATGACGATCCTGCCGCTGTACGCCGCGCCGCAATTCGCCCGGCAGGTGACCGACTGGCTGTGGCAGGCCTTTGGCGGCGAGGCGCTGCCGCGGGAAATTTTCGCCAGCATTGTGCAGCATAGCCAGACGGCGGAGGCGCTACCGCTGACCTTTATTGCCGTGGAAGGGGAGCAACTGCTCGGAACGATTGGCCTCTGGCGCTGCGATTTGATAAGCCGCCAGGATCTGTTTCCCTGGCTGGCGGCGCTGTACGTCGCGCCCGCCGCTCGCGGTCAGGGGCTGGCCGGACAGCTGCAGCGGCATGTGATCGATTATGCCCGCCGCGCGGGCTATCAGGAGCTTTATCTCTACTCCGCCTGCCGCGATTTTTATGAACGCTTCGGCTGGCGCTACATCGGCGAGGGGCTGGATTACCCGGCCACCGCCGTGCATCTCTATCGCTACGACTTATCGCCTTCCTGCGGGGCCACCACCGAATGACGGCGCACCAGCGTCGGGCTGAACAGGTGGGTGATCTCCGGCGCCGGGCGCTGCTCCGCCAGGGCTAAGGCCAATTCGGCCGCCTGGGTCGCCATTGTGACGATCGGGTAACGGACAGTGGTCAGCCGCGGGCGGACATAGCGCGAAATCAGGACATCGTCGAAGCCGATCAGCGAAATTTCCCGCGGGACGTCGATACCGTTGTCGTTGAGCACCCCCATCGCGCCGGCGGCCATCGAGTCGTTATAGCAGGCGACGGCGCTAAAGTGGCGGCCGCGGCCAAGCAGTTCGGTCATCGCCTGTTCGCCGCCGCTTTCATCCGGCTCGGCAAACGTGACCAGCCGGTCGTTGCACGGCAGGCCGCTCTCCTCCAGCGCCGCGTAGTACCCCTGCAGGCGATCTTCCGCATCAGAGATATCGTGGTTTGAGCACAGATAGCCGATACGCGTGTGCCCCTGCTGGATCAGATGACGGGTCGCCAGCCAGGCGCCGTAGCGATCGTCCAGCGCCACGCAGCGGGTTTCATATCCGGGCAGGATGCGGTTGATCAGCACCATGCCGGGGATCTGTTTCATCAGCCCGGCGAGTTCCTCATCGGGGATCATTTTGGCGTGCACCACCAGCGCCGCGCAGCGGTGGCGGATCAGCTGCTCTATCGCCTGGCGCTCCTTTTGCACGTTGTGGTAGCCATTGCCAATCAGCAAAAAATTTGCCGGTGCGGTAGGCCACCTGTTCGACGGCTTTGACCATCGCGCCGAAGAAGGGGTCGGAGACATCGCCCACCACCAGGCCGACGGTTTCCGTGGACTGCTGGGCCAGCGCCCGGGCGTTCGCGTTGGGGTGATAGTTGAGGGTTTCCATCGCCGCGCCCACGGACTGACGCGAGGCTTCGCTGGCTTTGGGAGAGTTGTTGATGACGCGGGAGACGGTAGCGACGGAGACTCCTGCGAGTCGGGCTACATCCTTAATTGTCGCCATACCATGCCTTTTATAGGGTAAGCGTTTACATACTGCTATGTTACGGGAAAGAGCGGCAGATTCAAGGCGCGGCGGCGAAGGAATGGCGCAAATGTGATTCAGAGCGGGCTTATCGGTGACCTGTTTACATTGACGCTATCAGTAATTGAAACCGGCTCGGGGAAATACAAACCTTTGCTTACACTTTGCGATGCGCTGTTGCGAATGTTCGCTGGTTTGTCCGCCGAGCAGGTTGATATTCTGGCTATCCCAGAGGTATTGATAGGTGGAGTCAACGTCAAGTTGACCACTTTACTTACACCAGCCTGCGCAGATGCGCAGGTTTTTTTTTTGCCCGCGCCGGCGTTGTTACAGTATAGCGAAAATCGTAATAACTGGTTGCACTTAGGCTCACTCACTTGCGTTTTCCCGCTGGCCCGAAGCGGGCGAAAAACGCGACAATCGAGATCCCAGAGGTATTGATAGGTGAGTTTCTCAGGTACGCTCTTCGTACTGGACGTCTTACACCAGCCTGCGCGGATGCGCAGGTTTTTTTTATTCTGAAAATCCCCCCGCCGCACTGCTTTCCCACGCCTTCTCGTGTAACCTGCTTTGACTCATCACCGGTCACATGGAGTTGTTATGCTATTGGGAGTTTTTCAGACTGCTGTTCAAGGGGTTATACCGGGTCAGATTGACCGGCGACACGCAGGCTTTGCACCAGCAAAAAGTCTTAATTACCCCGAACCACGTCTCTTTCCTCGACGGCATTCTGCTGGCGTTGTTTTTGCCGGTCCGACCGGTTTTTGCCGTCTATACCTCAATCAGCCAGCGCTGGTTTATGCGCGCGCTGACGCCGATTATCGATTTTGTGCCGCTGGACCCGACCAAGCCGATGTCGATCAAACATCTGGTGCGCCTGATCGAACAGGGGCGGCCGGTGGTCATCTTCCCGGAAGGGCGAATCTCGGTCAGCGGCTCGCTGATGAAAATTTATGACGGCGCCGCCTTTGTCGCCGCCAAATCGCAGGCGACCATCGTGCCGCTGCGCATTGAAGGCGCTGAACTGACGCCCTCAGCCGCTGAAGGGGCTGGTAAAGCGTCGCCTGTTCCCGCGGATTCAGCTGCACCTGCTGCCGCCTACCCATCTGCCGATGCCCGAGGCGCCGCGCGCCCGCGACCGGCGCAAAATCGCCGGGGAAATGCTGCATCAGATCATGATGGAGGCCCGGATGGCGGTGCGCCCGCGGGAAACCCTGTATGAGTCGCTGCTGGCGGCGCAAGACCGCTTCGGCGCGCGCAAACCCTGCGTGGAGGATATCAACTTCCAGCCGGATACCTATCGCAAGCTGCTGACCAAAACCCTGTTTGTCGCCCGCATTCTGGAAAAATACAGTCAGCAGGGCGAGAAGATCGGCCTGATGCTACCCAACGCCGGCATCAGCGCGGCGGTGATTTTCGGCGCGATCGCCCGCGGGCGCATTCCGGCGATGATGAACTATACCGCCGGGGTGAAAGGACTCAGCAGCGCCATCGCCGCCGCGGAACTCAAGACCATTTTTACCTCGCGCACCTTCCTCGATAAAGGCACGCTCTGGCACCTGCCGGAGCAGTTGACCCAGGTGCGTTGGGTGTTCCTGGAAGATCTCAAAGGCGATATCACCCCCGCAGACAAACTGTGGATTTTCGGCCATCTGCTGGCGCCGCGTCTGGCGCAGGTTAAGCAGCAGCCGGAAGACGCGGCGATGATCCTCTTCACCTCCGGCTCGGAGGGCAACCCGAAAGGGGTGGTGCACAGCCATAAAAGCCTGCTGGCCAACGTCGAGCAGATCAAAACCATCGCCGACTTTACCGCTAACGACCGCTTTATGTCGGCGCTGCCGCTGTTCCAACTCTTTTGGCCTCACCGTCGGCCTGCTGACGCCGCTGCTTACCGGCGCGGAGGTGTTTCTCTATCCCAGCCCGCTGCACTATCGCGTGGTGCCGGAGCTGGTCTACGATCGCAACTGCACGGTGCTGTTCGGCACCTCGACTTCCTCGCCAACTATGCTCGCTTCGCTAACCCCTATGATTTCTATCGTCGTCCGCTACGTGGTCGCCGGGGCGGAGAAGCTGCAGGAGAGCACCAAACAGCTGTGGCAGGATGAAATTCGGCCTGCGTATTCTCGAAGGCTACGGTGTGACCGAGTGCGCCCCGGTGGTCTCGATGAAACGTGCCCATGGCGGCGAAGGTCGGCACCGTGGGGCGGATTCTGCCGGGGATGGACGCCCGCCTGCTGGCGATGCCTGGCATTGAGCAGGGGGGACGACTGCAGCTGAAAGGGCCGAACATTATGAAAGGCTACCTGCGGGTGGAAAATCCCGGGGTGCTGGAAGCGCCGACGGCGGAAAATCAGCACGGTGAAAAGGAAGCGGGTTGGTATGACACCGGCGATATCGTGACTTTCGATGACCAGGGCTATGTCCGCATCCAGGGCCGTGCGAAGCGCTTCGCCAAAATCGCTGGCGAAATGATCTCTCTTGAGATGGTGGAGCAGGTGGCCCTCGGCGCGTCGCCGGACAAAATGCACGCCACGGCGATTAAACAGGACGCCAGCAAAGGCGAGGCGCTGGTGCTGTTTACCACCGATACTGAACTGACTCGCGAAGCCCTGCTGCGCTACGCTCGCCAGCACGGCGTACCGGAGCTGGCGGTGCCGCGCGATATACGCTGGCTGAAACAGCTGCCGGTGCTCGGTAGCGGCAAGCCAGACTATGTCACCCTGAAAAAATATGGTCGACGAGGCGGAAACAACCCATGAGTGAGTCAGTGCATACTAACCCGTCGCTGTATTCGAAAGGGATGATGGCGGTGATCTGCGCCCAGTTCCTGTCGGCCTTCGGCGACAATGCGCTTCTCTTCGCCACCCTGGCGCTGATGAAGCAGCTCTATTATCCGGAGTGGAGCCAGCCGGTCCTGCAGATGTTGTTTGTGGGCGCTTACATCCTTTTTGCCCCCTTTGTCGGCCAGTTCGCCGACAGCTTTGCCAAAGGCCGGGTAATGATGGTGGCCAACGGCCTGAAGCTGCTTGGCGCCGGCTGTATCTGCTTCGGCGTGAATCCGTTTCTCGGCTATACGCTGGTGGGGATTGGCGCCGCCGCCTATTCGCCGGCCAAGTATGGCATTCTCGGCGAACTGACCACCGGCGATAAGTTAGTGAAGGCTAACGGACTGATGGAGTCCTCGACCATCGCGGCGATCCTGCTGGGCTCCATGGCCGGCGGGATCCTCGCCGACTGGCACGTGCTGGCGGCGCTGATCGTCTGCGCGCTGGTCTACGGTGGGGCCGGTGGTGGCTAACCTGTGGATACCCAGGCTGCCGGCGGCGCGTCCGGGGGCAGTCATGGCGTTTCAAGCTGATGACGCACAGCTTCTTCAGCGCCTGCCGCACGCTGTGGCGCAACGGCGAAACCCGCTTTTCGCTGATGGGCACCAGCCTGTTCTGGGGCGCTGGCGTGACCCTGCGCTTCCTGCTGGTGATCTGGGTGCCGGTGGCGCTGGGCATTACCAGCAACGCCATGCCCACCTATCTTAATGCGATGGTGGCGGTGGGGATTGTGCTGGGTGCCGGGGCGGCGGCGAAGCTGGTGACCCTGGAGACGGTGTCGCGCTGTATGCCGGCCGGGATTTTGATCGGTATCGCGGTGATAGCCTTTGCCGTGCAGCAGTCGCTGCTGCCGGCGTTGCGGTCGTTGCTGCTGCTCGGGGTGTTCGGCGGCTCTTACGTGCGTGAATGCGCTGCTGCAGGAGCGCGGGAAACATTCGGTCGGGGCGGGTAACGCCATTGCGGTACAGAACCTGGGCGAAAACGTGGCGATGCTGCTGATGCTGGGGGCTCTATTCCCTGGCGGTGAGCGTGGGCGTGCCGCCGGTCGCTGTGGGAATAGGCTTTGGCGCGGTGTTTGCTGTAGCCATCGCCGCGCTGTGGGTCTGGGGGCGGCGTAAATAACTTCTCGTCGCGGTTGACTTGAAATCGTCGCCCCTGCCAGGCGCGCGGCAGAGAGAAACTCCCGGGTTGCGGCTTGCGCCTGATCCGGGCTACCGCGGCTACTGAGGCGGCTACCCGCCCTGGGTAGCGTAAGCCCGGTAAGGCGTAGCCGCCACCGGGCAACAACGCGACGCCAGAAGCTGGCGTCGACAGATCGTGCTACGGTGCCGGGTAGGTATAAACCTGATGCACCGCTTCAATCTCCGCTAATACCTCTTCGCTCAGCCCAAGCTGCAAACTTTCCACGTTGGCCTGCAGCTGCGCCATGGTCGTCGCCCCCAGCAGGGTGCTGGCGACAAACGGCTGCCTACGCACAAAGGCCAGCGCCATTTGCGCCGGATCGAGGCCGTGACGTTGGGCGATATCCACATAGGCCGCCACCGCTTTCTGCGACTGCTCGCCGCTGTAGCGCGTAAAGCGGCTGAACAGCGTATTGCGCGCCCCCGCCGGCTTCGCGCCGTTGAGGTACTTCCCGGTCAGGGTGCCGAAAGCCAGGCAGGAGTAGGCCAGCAGCTCCACGCCTTCGAACTGACTCACTTCCGCGAGGCCGACTTCAAAGCTGCGGTTCAGCAGGCTGTAGGGGTTTTGAATGGTCACGATCCGCGGCAGGTCGTGCTTATCCGCCAGGTGCAAATAACGCATCACGCCGAAGGCGGTTTCATTCGATACGCCGATGTAGCGGATCTTGCCGGCGCGCTGGAACTCGGTCAGCGCTTCGAGGGTATCCAGCAGCGTCACCGCAGGGGCGGCGTCGGCCCAGGTATAGCCCAGTTTGCCAAAGCAGTTGGTGGGGCGCTGCGGCCAGTGTACCTGGTACAGGTCGAGATAATCGGTCTGCAGACGCTTCAGGCTGGCGTGCAGCGCCTCGCGGATATTTTTCCGGTCCAGGACGTGGTTTGGTCGAATACTGCTGTCGTTATTGCGCGCGGGCCCGCTGACCTTCGAGGCGAGCACCAGCTTTTCGCGATTGCCGCGTTTCGCCAGCCAGTTGCCGACGTAGGTTTCGGTCAGCCCTTGGGTCTCCGGGCGCGGCGGGACAGGGTACATTTCGGCGACATCGATCAGATTGATGCCGTTGGCGACTGCGTAATCGAGCTGCTGATGGGCATCGGCTTCGCTGTTTTGCTCGCCAAAGGTCATAGTTCCCAGCCCGAGGGTGCTGATTTCAAGTGAACTGTGTGGGATACGGTGATACTGCATAGCCAGCTTCCTTTTATTTATAAGGTCAGGCATTCCCCGACAAAGGAGTATCAACATGGCAGAGGGTGAGAAAAAGAGGAAGTAAAAAATCAAAAAAGCCGGGTGACGAGGAGGGGCGGTGGGTGGAACCCGCGGTGTCCTGGTGTGTCCCGACTCTTCTCAGAAGGCTGGTTGTCGGTAAGCGCAGCGTCAACAGAGGCTGGGGCCGACGGGGAAAATTAACGCTTAATGATTTGCGAAACGTCGTCACGATTGATCTGCATTTTATTACCCTGCTGATCTTCGTAGCTGATAAGACCGGTATCGTCATCCACGGTAGGTTTACCGTCGGTCAGGATCATGCGCCCATCTTTGGTCGCCATGACGTAATCGCTGCTGCAACCGGAAACCGAGAACGCCAGTCCTACGGCGGAAATCAATACTGCCCATTTTTTCATCGTCATCACCTCTTGAGTAGCTGCACCCCATACCCATCTATTAATAGCCTGATTTGTGAGACATAAAAAGCAGTAAAGTCTGAAAAAGGGTTGCAGCCTGTGACCAGGCTGCAATTTGTGGTTTACAGCGGGTTTTTCTTATTGCGCAGCAGGTTAAGGCTCTCCACCGCAATAGAGAAGAACATGGCGAAGTAGATGTATCCCTTCGGCACATGGACGTCGAAACTTTCCAGCATTAGGGTAAAGCCAACGAGGATCAGGAACGACAGAGCCAGCATTTTCACCGACGGATGACGGTCAACGAAATCGCCGATAGGTCGTGCGGCGAACATCATTACCCCCACCGCAATCACGACCGCCGCCATCATAATAAACAGATGGTCCGACAGACCGACGGCGGTGATCACCGAGTCGAGGCTAAAGATGATGTCCAGCAGCATGATCTGCACGATGGCGCCGAGGAAGGAGTGAACGTTAGTTTTCAGCCCCTCCTCTTCACCTTCGATAGACTCATGGATCTCTTTACTGGCTTTCCAGATAAGGAACAGTCCGCCTAACAGCAAGATCAGATCGCGAAACGAAATCTCCTGACCGAGGACGGTGAAGAGCGGGTTGGTCAGCTTAACGACCCAGGCGATAGAGGCCAGCAGCGCCAGGCGCATGACCATCGCCCCCATTAAACCGATCCGTCGCGCGTGAGCGCGCTGGGCGGTGGGGAGCTTGGCCACGACCAGAGAGAGAAAAATAATATTATCGATCCCGAGCACGATCTCCAGCAGCGTCAAGGTGCCCAGCGCCAGCCAGGCGTTAGGATCGGTTATCCATGCAAATAACATTGTTCAAAGTCCTGCAAAATAGAAAGCAGCAATTATATGCACGCCCCAACGCAGAACAAAAAATTAATCGTGTTGTAACAAGAAATGGCGGGCGAGCAGGGCGGCGGTGAAATTCTTTTTCAGGTAGAAACCGCGCGGCAGGGTGAGGATCGTCTCCCCGCGGGCGCCGATGGCTTCGGTCAACGCCTTGCTGTTGGCCGCTTTCGGTCTTAACTGCAGCACCTCGCCGTGGCGGGCGGTAATGCGCTCCACCTCACCGAGGACAATAAGATCCATCAGCTCTTCCCAGTCCATGCGCAGCTGGCGCTCCTCTTCTTCGTTCGGACTCCACAGCAGCGGTGCGCCGACGCGCCGCGCCGCCAGAGGAATGGTGCGCTCTCCTTCCACCGGGATCCACAGGACGCGCTGCAGCTTATGCCGCACATGGCTGCTCTCCCAGGTGACGCCGCTATTGCCGGTTAACGGAGCGACGCAGACAAAGGTGGTCTCCAGCGGACGACCCCGGCTGTCGATAGGGATCGTTTTGAGCTCCACCCCCAGCGCGGCGAAATCCTGTTCGGGTTTACTGCCCGCGCTGGCCCCCAGCCACAGCTCCAGCAGGATGCCCGTCCAGCCTTTATCACGCTTCAGATCGCGGGGAATGGGGATCCCGGCCAGCGCCGCCAGCTCGCCCAGCGTATAGCCGGCCAGCTGTCGGGCCTGGGCCAACAGCTGTTCCTGACTTTGCGGCGGAGAGGAGAGAGGAGCGATAGCGGGCATAGGGCGACACCTTTGGCTAAAAAATGAGCGCTAATTTTGCGCGTTGTGGATAGAGTTTACCGTTTTCTGAGTAACTATACCAATCACATGATTTATATGCCTTTTTAAGGTCATTGCGCTGCGGGTGAAAACCATGAAAACAGGTTTTCCAGAACTGGTCACTGACAATAAACAGGATCTTACACCATGTTATCCACAGAAAAGTGGGATAACTGGGGAAAAGCCCCACTACTGGTTCGATTTACAGCCTTGACGTGCGACGAAAATCGAATTTTTAGAGAAAATCTGCCCGCGACCTGCGCGTAATCTGTGGATAAAATCGACATTGTTCGATCTTTCATCAGTCGGCGGATCGTATGTGTGATGATCGTCACGTTATGCTGTAATAAGTGAAAGGAATATATTCTAACTTAATGAATATGCTATCATTATTATAAGGTGTTAGCGGTGCGATGTTCAGATTACTCCGGGTTTTCCCGGGTTAATTCCGTACTTCTTCACAACTCTATCCACAGAAAAAGTGAATAAAATCGGCCGTCGGGCGCTTTCGCTGTTTATAACTCTGGCAATTACTGTGAGTTATTCAAATGTTATCCGTTCTCAGTGTGCGAACAGAGTGGTTTACCGTTTCCGACGAGTGTGAAACAATCATTCACATTGAAGCTTATCTTGAGGTAGTCCGGTGATTGATGACGATGGCTACCGCCCAAATGTCGGTATTGTAATCTGTAATCGTCAGGGCCAGGTCATGTGGGCCCGACGCTATGGTCAGCACTCGTGGCAGTTCCCGCAAGGGGGCCATAAATCCAGGAGAATCCGCAGAGCAGGCGATGTATCGGGAATTGTTTGAAGAGGTCGGGTTAAGCCGTAAAGATGTGCGGATCCTGGCCTCAACCCGTAACTGGCTGCGTTACAAGTTGCCTAAACGTTTGGTGCGTTGGGACACGAAGCCGGTTTGTATCGGCCAGAAACAAAAGTGGTTTCTTTTGCAGTTGATCGGTAACGACGCGGACATCAATATGCAAACCAGCAGCACGCCTGAATTTGATGGCTGGCGCTGGGTGAGTTACTGGTACCCGGTTCGTCAGGTGGTGTCGTTCAAACGCGACGTCTACCGCCGGGTGATGAAAGAGTTCGCCAGCGTAACCATGTCGCTGGCGGAGAGCGCCCCTAAGCCGCAAAGCGCGCCTGCTTATCGACGTAAAAGAGGTTAAGCCACGCACATTATGCTCACTCGGTTGCGAGAAATAGTCGAGAAGGTCGCGAGTGCGCCGCGTTTAAACGAGGCGCTGGATATTCTGGTGACAGATGTCTGCCAGGCGATGGAGACGGAAGTCTGCTCGGTTTACCTGGCTGACAATGACCGACGCTGCTATTACCTGATGGCCACCCGCGGGTTAAAAAAACCTCGCGGGCGCACCGTTGCGCTGGCGTTCGATGAAGGCCTGGTGGGGCTGGTTGGCCGCCTGGCGGAGCCCATCAACCTCGCCGATGCGCAAAAACACCCCAGCTTCAAGTATATCCCCGCCGTCAAAGAGGACCGCTTCCGCGCCTTCCTTGGCGTGCCGATCATCCAGCGCCGCCAGCTGTTGGGCGTGCTGGTGGTCCAGCAGCGTGAGCTGCGCCAGTTTGATGAAAGCGAGGAGTCTTTCCTCGTCACCCTCGCCACCCAGATGGCGGCGATCCTCTCCCAGTCCCAGCTGAACGCCCTGTTTGGCCAGTATCGTCAGACGCGCATTCGCGCGCTGCCGGCCTCTTCCGGGGTGGCGATCGCCGAGGGCTGGATGGACGTCAGCCTGCCGCTGATGGAACAGGTGTATGAAGCCTCGACGCTGGATACCGCCTCGGAACGTGAACGCCTGACCGGCGCGCTGGAAGAAGCGGCCAACGAGTTTCGTCGCTACAGCAAACGCTACGCCGCCGGCGCGCAAAAAGAGACGGCGGCGATCTTCGATCTCTACTCGCACCTGCTCTCCGACGCCCGCCTGCGTCGCGAGCTCTTTGCCGAAGTCGACAAAGGCGCCGTCGCCGAGTGGGCGGTCAAAAAGATCATTGAGAAGTTCGCCGAACAGTTTGCCGCGTTGAGCGACGGCTATCTGAAAGAGCGGGCCGGCGACCTGCGCACGCTGGGTCAGCGTCTGCTGTTCCATCTCGACGACAGTATTCAGGGCCCCAACACCTGGCCGGCGCGCATTATCCTCGTGGCGGACGAGCTGTCGGCCACCACCCTCGCGGAAGTGCCGCAGGATCGCCTGGCCGGCGTGGTAGTGCGCGATGGCGCCGCCAACTCCCATGCCGCCATTATGGTGCGGGCCCTTGGCATCCCAACGGTGATGGGCGCCGATATTCAGCCCTCGCTGTTGCATGGCCATACGCTGATTGTCGATGGCTATCGCGGTGAGCTGCTGGTGGATCCTGAACCTGTTCTGTTACAGGAATATCAGCGCCTTATCAGTGAAGAGAACGAGCTCAGCCGCCTGGCGGAGGACGATCTCCAGCGTGCGTCGGAGTTGAAAAGCGGCGAGCGGGTAAAAGTCATGCTCAACGCCGGCTTAAGCCCGGAGCACGAAGAGAAGCTCGGCAGTTTTGTGGACGGCATTGGTCTGTACCGTACCGAAATTCCCTTTATGCTGCAGAGCGGCTTCCCCTCTGAAGAGGAGCAAGTCGCCCAGTATCAGGGCATGCTGCAGATGTTTAACAGCAAACCGGTGACCCTGCGTACCCTGGACATCGGCGCGGATAAACAGCTGCCGTACATGCCGATCAGTGAAGAGAACCCATGCCTCGGCTGGCGCGGGATCCGCATCACCCTCGATCAGCCGGAGATCTTCTTGATCCAGGTGCGGGCGATGCTGCGCGCCAACGCCGCCACCGGCAACCTCAGCATTTTGCTGCCGATGGTGACCAGTCTGGAAGAGGTCGATGAGGCCCGCCGACTGATCGACCGCGCCAGTCGGGAAGTGGAAGAGATGATCGGCTACGCCATCCCGCGTCCGCGTCTGGGGGTGATGCTGGAGGTGCCGTCGATGGTCTTTATGCTGCCGCAGCTGGCCAGCCGGATCGATTTTATCTCGGTAGGAACGAACGACCTGACCCAGTACCTGCTGGCCGTCGACCGTAACAATACCCGGGTCGCCAGCATGTATGACAGCTTGCATCCTGCGGTATTGCGGGCGCTGGCGATGATCGCTCATGACGCGGAGCGCTTTGGCATCGATCTGCGGCTGTGCGGCGAGATGGCAGGCGACCCGATGTGCGTGACGATCCTTGTCGGTCTCGGTTATCGCCACCTGTCGATGAACGGCCGCTCGGTGGCGAGGGTGAAATATCTGCTGCGCCGCATCGATATCGAAGAGGCGCAGGAGCTGTCTCGTCGCAGCCTCGAAGCCCAGATGACCGCCGAGGTGCGCCATCAGGTGGCGGCCTTTATGGAGCGTCGCGGTCTCGGCGGCCTGATCCGCGGCGGGCGGTAGCGATAGCCCGGGTGAGGCGTAAGCCGTAACCCGGGAATACTCTGTTCACACCATCCGGCAAAATACAGTACAGCCGGCGAAACGGCTTCTGTTAGCATCCGTATACATATCTTTTACACGCCGGCGCGGATCGCACTCCTGGCTTATGCTATGATTCGCCTCCTTCGGCGTGCCCGTTTTAATCGGGCATGGATCATCACCGCTGTCCACTTTCGGCGGAATAACAAGTCTTTATGGTGACAGATGAATAGTGGCTACCTGCATTTTCCGGAGTTCGATCCGGTCATTTTTTCTCTAGGCCCGGTCTCCCTCCACTGGTACGGTTTGATGTACCTGGTGGGCTTTGTCTTTGCGATGTGGCTGGCCACCCGTCGGGCGAATCGTCCGGGCAGCGGCTGGACGAAAAATGAAGTAGAAAACCTGCTTTACGCGGGCTTCCTCGGCGTCTTTCTGGGCGGCCGTATCGGTTACGTGCTGTTCTACAACCTGCCGGTATTTCTTGCCGATCCGTTGTATCTGTTCCGCGTCTGGGACGGCGGCATGTCTTTCCACGGCGGCCTGATCGGCGTGATCCTGGTGATGATTATCTTCGCCAGACGCACCAAACGCACCTTCTTCCAGGTCTCCGATTTTATCGCGCCGCTGATCCCGTTTGGCCTTGGCGCCGGGCGTCTGGGCAACTTTATCAACGGCGAGCTGTGGGGCCGCGTGGACCCGAGCTTCCATTACACGATGATTTTCCCGGGCTCCCGTGCCGAAGATCTGGCGCTGCTGCCGACCCATCCGGAATGGCAATCGCTGTTTGATACCTACGGCGCGCTGCCGCGCCACGCGTCGCAGCTGTACGAGCTGGCGCTGGAAGGCGTGGTGCTGTTTCTGATCCTGAACCTGTTTATCCGTAAACCGCGCCCGACCGGTTCCGTGTCCGGCCTGTTCCTGATTGGCTACGGCCTGTTCCGCATTATCGTGGAATTCTTCCGCCAGCCCGACGCCCAGTTCACCGGCGGCTGGGTGCAGTACATCAGCATGGGGCAGATTCTTTCGATCCCGATGGTGCTTGCGGGTATCATCATGATGGTTTGGGCTTACCGCCACCGTCCGCAGCAACTGAATTCTTGAGGAACCATGAAACAGTATCTTGATTTGATGCAGAAAGTGCTCGCCGAGGGCACGCCAAAAAATGACCGCACCGGCACTGGCACGATCTCTATTTTCGGCCATCAGATGCGTTTTAACCTGCAGGTAAGGCTTCCCGCTGGTGACCACCAAGCGCTGTCATTTACGCTCCATCATCCATGAACTGCTGTGGTTCCTGCAGGGCGACACCAACATCGCCTATCTGCACGACAACAACGTCACCATCTGGGACGAGTGGGCAGATGAAAATGGCGACCTGGGACCGGTCTACGGCAAACAGTGGCGTTCCTGGCCTGCGCCGGACGGTCGTCATATCGACCAGATCAGCACAGTGATGGACCAGCTGAAAAACGACCCGGACTCCCGCCGGATCATCGTCTCGGCGTGGAACGTCGGCGAGCTGGATAAAATGGCCCTGGCGCCGTGCCACGCCTTCTTCCAGTTCTACGTCGCTGACGGCAAGCTCTCCTGCCAGCTGTATCAGCGCTCCTGCGACGTATTCCTCGGCCTGCCGTTCAACATTGCCAGCTACGCGTTATTGGTGCATATGATGGCGCAGCAGTGCGATCTGCAGGTCGGCGATTTCGTCTGGACCGGTGGCGACACTCATCTGTACAGCAATCATCTCGAGCAGACCAATCTGCAGCTGAGCCGCGAACCGCGTCCGCTGCCGAAGCTGGTCATCAAACGCAAGCCGGCGTCGATATTCGACTACCGCTTTGAAGACTTCGAGATTGAAGGTTACGATCCGCACCCGGGAATCAAAGCGCCGGTGGCGATTTAACCCCCTCTGCAGATATGACCAACCGGCGTCCGATGGCGCCGGTTTTTTTATGCCGTTTTCACCACCTGAATAGGGGGTGGCTACCCTCGTTGCCATTACGATAGGAACGCTTCATCCCGCCCGCTGGCCGCAGGCGTTGGTGGGCGGGAAAGCTGGAAAGAGGCTCGCAAAAAAATGTTCTGCTGTTGGTCATGCAAACCTTTTTTGCGTGTCTGGCCGGGAAAGCCATTTTCCGTCGTCGCGCCAGGGCTAACCGCAGCGGCATACTCTGCGCCATGAACAGAGAACATGGTTATACCCTGATGGAAACCCTGGTGACGCTGACGTTAATGATGATCCTCAGCGTCGGCGGCCTGTACGGCTGGCAGCGCTGGCAGCAGCAGCAACGACTGTGGCAAACCGCCGTCCAGGTGCGGGATTTCCTGGTTTTCCTGCGCGATGACGCCAACGCCTACAACCGGGACCGCGTGCTTCGCGTCGGCCAGGATGAAGAGGGATGGTGCCTGAGTGCCCAGGGGGAGGGGCCGGCGTGCGCCTCCGGGTCGCCCTTAACGCTGCGCCCGCGCTGGCCGGGGATCTCGCTGGCAGGCGTCACCCCTGGCCTGGGATTCTATGGCCTGCGCAGCACCGCCTGGGCGGGGAATCTGCGTCTGCAGAGCGAGGCCGGCAGCTGGAGCATTGTGATTTCACACTGGGGGCGGATTCGTTTATGCCGCAGTGACAGCGCAGGAGGATGTCAGTGAGCCGCCGCGGATTTTTCCCTCGCGGAGGCGCTTATTGCCATGGCGATAGGCTCGCTGCTGCTGATCGGCGCCTGCCGCTTTCTACCCGCTCTGCAGCGCCATATTCTGCGTCAGGGCGAACAGCTGGCCCTGGAGAATGAACTGTGGCAGCGGGTGCATGCCGTGGGGAAGCATCTGCAGCGCGCCGGATACTGCCGGGGAGTGTGCGGCGGAGCCGGGCTGGAGCTCGCCGCCGACGGCGAGTGCCTGATTGTGCGATGGGACGCGAACAGCAATGGGACATGGGAAACCTCCCCCGCGGCAGCGGCGGAGAGCACCGGCTTTCGCCTGCGCGACGGCGCGCTGGAGACTCTGCGCGGAGCCAGCGACTGCCGCGGAAGCGGATGGGAGAAAATCACCAATCCGGCCGCTATCGTGGTGACGCGCTTTGCGGTGCAGCGTCGGCTGACCGAGGGCTTCGCGCCGGAGCTGAGCGTGACGCTGACAGCGCGCTCTGCCCGGCAGATGGGTCTGGCGGCCGAGGTGGAGCAGCGGGTGACGGGGTATAACCTGTGATCCGCCAGCGTGGAATGTCGTCGCTGTTGATGGTGCTCCTGTTGCTGACTCTCGGCAGCCTGCTCCTGGAGGGGCTTAACCTGCAGCAGCGGGCGCTGCTGGCGCAAACCGCCAGCGAAACGCAGCGATGCCGCGATACGGCGGTGGCCCATTCGGCGCTACAGTGGGGAAAACAGCAGGCCTGGTCGGCGCAGGCGCCGCTGGCCTGCCGCGAGCAGGCGCAGCAGGGCTGGCGCGCCTGTCTGCGCATCTTCGACGACGGTTCGCTGCTGCTCAGCAGCGCCAGCGGCGAGGTGCAGGTCTGGCAGTCCGGCGAGGTGCGCGGCGGGCAAGTGCATTTCTCCGCCCATGGCTGGAGCGATTTTTGCCCGCTCAGGGAGGTGAGCCTATGTCAAATGCCATGAAGCGCCAGCGGGGTTTTAGCTTGCCGGAGACCGTTCTGGCGATGGCGCTGATGGTGCTAACGGTCACCGCGCTGGGCGGCTATCAGCGCGGAATGGCGCAAGGGGTCCACCAGCTCAACCAGACGCGTCAGCTATGGCGCGACGCCTGGCGCTATAGTCAGCTCTCTGCGCCGTCTCCGCCGGCAGGCGGACAGGTAAGCCGTATGCAGACATCGGCGCAAAGATGTGTCAGCATCACGGTAACGATCAGTATGCCCGTTGCAAAGCGGGCGCAGATGACCCGGCTGCATTGCCCGGTCAGCCAGTAGTCAGGAGCAATTATGTTAAGGGTTTACCACTCAAACCGGCTGGATGTTCTCGAGGCGTTGATGGAGTTTATCGTCGAGCGCCAGCGGTTGGATGACCCTTTTCAGGCTGAAATGGTGCTGGTGCAGAGTACCGGTATGGCGCAGTGGCTGCAGATGACCCTGGCCTCGCGCTTCGGCATTGCCGCCAACATCGAGTTCCCGCTGCCGGCGAGCTTTATCTGGGATATGTTCGTGCGCGTCCTGAAGGATATCCCTGGCGAAAGCGCCTTCAGCAAGCAGAGCATGAGCTGGAAGCTGATGACTCTCCTGCCGCAGCACCTGGAAGAGGACGATTTTATCCTGCTGCGCCAGTATCTGAGCGATGACGGCGACAAGCGCAAGCTGTTTCAGCTGGCCGCCCGGGTAGCGGATCTCTATGACCAGTATCTGGTTTATCGCCCGGAATGGCTGATGCGCTGGGAGGCCGACCAGCGGGTTGACGGCCTCGGCGACGCCCAGCAGTGGCAGGCGCCGCTGTGGAAAGCGCTGGTGCGCTATACCGCCGAGCTGGGGCAGCCGCAGTGGCACCGCGCCAATCTCTATCAGCGCTTTATCAGCGCCCTGGAAAAGGCGGATGAACCGCCCGCCGGGCTGCCGTCGCGCGTCTTTATCTGTGGAATTTCCGCGCTGCCGCCGGTCTATCTTCAGGCGCTGCAGGCGCTGGGTAAGCATGTCGATGTCTATGTGCTGTTCACCAACCCCTGCGCTATTACTGGGGTGATATTAAAGATCCGGCGTTCCTGGCGAAGCTGCTATCGCGTCAGCGGCGCCATCACCGCGAGGCGCGCGCGCTACCCCTGTTTCGCGACACCGAGCAGGCGCCGGGGTTGTTTAATGACGCCGGGGAGCAGGATGTCGGCAACCCGTTGCTCGCCTCCTGGGGTAAATTGGGGCGCGATTATATCTACCTGCTGGCGGGGCTGGAGCGCTATGAGGAGCTGGACGCCTTTGTCGATATCGTTCCCGATAACCTGTTGCATAATCTGCAGTCGGATATCCTGGAACTGCGCAACGCGGCGGTGGCCGGGCAGAGCGCGGAGGCTTTCGCCCACAGTCGCGACAAACGTCCGCTGGCGCAGGATGACCGCAGCCTGAGCATTCATGTCTGCCACAGTCCGCAGCGTGAAGTGGAGGTTCTGCACGATCGGCTGCTGGCGATGCTGGAGGCGGATCCGACGCTCACGCCGCGGGATATCATCGTCATGGTGGCGGATATCGACAGCTACAGCCCCTATATACAGGCGGTGTTTGGCGCCGCCAGCGGCGACCGCTGGCTGCCGTGGGCGATCTCCGATCGCCGCGCCCGCGAGTCGCACCCGGTGCTGCAGGCGTTTATCACTTGCTCTCGCTGCCCGACAGCCGCTTCGCCAGCGAAGATGTGCTGGCGCTGCTGGACGTGCCGGTGCTGGCGGCGCGCTTTAACATCAATGAAGAGGGTCTGCGCTACCTGCGCCAGTGGGTCAACGAGTCCGGGGTCCGCTGGGGAATGGATGACGACAACGTCCGTGAGCTGGACCTGCCGGCGACCGGCCAGCACACCTGGCGGTTCGGCCTTACCCGCATGCTGCTGGGCTACGCGATGGACAGCCGGGAGGGCGAATGGCAGTCGGTGCTGCCCTATGACGAATCCAGCGGTTTGATCGCCGAGCTGGTAGGTAACCTCGCATCGCTGCTGATGCAGCTTAACCTGTGGCGACGCGGTCTCGCCCAACAGCGGCCGCTGGCGGAGTGGCTGCCGGTCTGCCGCGATCTGCTGAATGACTTTTTCCTGCCGGACAGCGAGACCGAAGCGGCGCTGGCGCTGATTGAGCAGCAGTGGCTGGCGGTGATTGATAGCGGTCTGGAGGCGCAGTATGGCGACCAGGTGCCGTTGACGCTGCTGCGCGATGAGCTGGCCCAGCGCCTCGATCAGCAACGGATCAGCCAGCGCTTTCTCGCCGGCCCGGTCAATATCTGCACCCTGATGCCGATGCGCTCTATTCCTTTCAAAGTGGTTTGCCTGCTGGGGATGAACGATGGGGTTTATCCGCGAACGCTGCCGCCGCTGGGTTTTGATTTAATGAGCCAGAAGCCGCAGCGCGGCGACCGCAGCCGGCGCGATGATGACCGCTACCTGTTCCTGGAGGCGCTGATGTCCGCCGAACAGACGCTGTATATCAGCTACATCGGCCGTTCTATCCAGGACAACAGCGAGCGCTTTCCCTCGGTGCTGGTGCAGGAGCTGGTGGATTACGTCGGCCAGAGCCACTGTCTCGCCGGCGATGAGGAGCTTGATTGCGACGCCAGCGAGGCGCGGGTTAAAGCCCACATCACCCATCTGCATACCCGCATGCCGTTCGACGTCGCTAATTTCCAGGATAACGAGAATAAGAGCTACGCCCGGGAATGGCTGGCTGCCGCCGGCCAGCAGGGGGAGGCGCATAGCGACTTCATTCAACCGCTTACCCCGCCGCCGATAGACAGCCTGCCGTTCGAGCAGCTCCTGCGCTTCTGGCAGCACCCGGTTCGCGCGTTCTTTCAGCAGCGTCTGCGGGTCAATTTCCGTGCGGAAGAGGATGATATTCCCGATGACGAGCCCTTCACCCTGGAAGGGCTGAGCCGTTATCAACTGAACCAGCAATTGCTTAATACCCTTATCGAGGAGCAGGACGTCTCGGCCATGTTCCGCCGCTTCCGCGCCGCCGGCGAGCTGCCGTATGGCGCCTTTGGCGAACTGGTGTGGGAGACGCAGCGACTGGAGATGCAGACCCTGGCCGAGCGGGTGATGGCCGAGCGCCAGCAGGCGCAGAGCATGGAGATCGATCTCCAGTGCGGCGGCGTAAATCTGACCGGCTGGCTGCAGCAGGTGCAGCCGGACGGGCTGCTGCGCTGGCGGCCTTCGCTGCTGAGCGTCTCCCAGGGGATGCAACTTTGGCTGGAACACCTTGTCTACTGTGCCAGCGGCGGTACCGGCGAGAGCCGGCTGTTTGTGCGTAAAGAGGGAGAGTGGCGTTTTCCGCCGCTGGCGCCCGCCGAGGCGCAGGCGTACCTGAATGAGCTGGTGGATGGCTATTTGCTGGGGATGTCGCAGCCGCTGCTGCTGCTGCCGGAAAGCGGTGGCGCCTGGCTGAAAGCCTGTTATGACGCCGAAAAGGATGTCATTTTAATGGACGAAGAGACGCAGCAGAAAGCGCGGAGCAAATTCCTGCAGACCTACGAAGGTAACATGGTGGTCAGCGGGGAGGGGGCCGATATCTGGTATCAACGCCTGTGGCGTTCGCTGGAGCCGGCGCATTACGAAGAAATCATTGCCCAGACGCAGCGTTATCTGTTACCGCTATATCGTTACCATCGGTCCACACAAATTTAAATAGTATAAAAATTGCGCAGTGAATGGCGGTTCATTTATTATGCGCAACGTATCACGGACTGATGGACATAAAAGGCTGCACGCTGTGCAGCGCAAGTTTGTTAATGATGAGGTTCGTGAATGCCCCGCAGTTTATGGTTCAAGATTTTTGTTGTGCTGGCCGCCCTCTGGGCGCCGTTTAGTCAGGCCGACACCGGATGGCAGCCTGTTCAGGAGACGATCCGCAAAAGCGAAAAAGATACACGTCAGTATCAGGCGATCCGTCTTGATAACGACATGGTCGTTCTGCTGGTTTCCGATCCGCAGGCGGTGAAATCGCTGTCGGCGCTGGTGGTGCCGGTGGGATCCCTGCAGGATCCGGCCGATCATCAGGGGCTGGCGCATTTTCTGGAACATATGACGCTGATGGGGTCACAAAAATATCCCCAGCCTGACAGTCTGGCAGAGTTTCTTAAACTGCACGGCGGCAGCCATAACGCCAGCACCGCGCCCTACCGCACCGCGTTCTATCTCGAAGTGGAGAATAATGCGCTGGACGGGGCCGTAGACCGCCTGGCGGATGCCATTGCCGCGCCGTTGCTGGATAAAAAATATGCCGACCGCGAACGTAACGCGGTCAACGCCGAGCTAACCATGGCCCGGACGCGAGACGGGATGCGCATGGCCCAGGTCAGCGCAGAAACCATTAACCCGGCTCACCCGGCGGCCCACTTCTCTGGCGGCAACCTCGAGACGCTCAGCGATAAGCCCGGCAGCCCGGTACTTGATGCGCTGCATACCTTCCGCGATAGCTGGTACTCCGCCAATCTGATGAAGGCGGTGATCTACAGCAACAAGCCGTTGCCGGAGCTGGCGCGCATGGCCGCTGACACCTTTGGCCGCGTGCCGAATCGTCAAATCAGCAGGCCGGAAATAAGCGTGCCGGTGGTAACCGATGCGCAAAAAGGCATCATTATTCACTATGTGCCGGCGATGCCGCGTAAAGTGCTGCGCGTCGAGTTTCGCATCGACAACAACAGCGATCGCTTCCGCAGCAAAACCGATGAGCTGGTCACTTACCTGATCGGCAACCGCAGTCCGGGGACGCTCTCCGACTGGCTGCAAAAGCAGGGACTGGCGGAAGGCATCCGCGCGGATTCTGACCCGGTGGTGAACGGCAACAGCGGCGTGCTGGCGATATCTGCCACCCTCACCGATAAAGGCCTGGCGCACCGCGACGAAGTGACGGCGGCCATATTCAGCTACCTCGACCTCCTGCGTACCCAGGGCGTCGACAAACGTTACTTTGACGAGCTGGCGCATGTGCTGGCGCTGGATTTCCGCTATCCGTCGATCAACCGTGATATGGATTACGTGGAATGGCTGGCGGATACCATGATCCGGGTGCCGGTCGAGCATGCGCTGGACGTGGTCAACATTGCCGATCGGTACGACCCGCAGGCGATTAAAGACCGGCTGGCGATGATGACCCCGCAGAACGCGCGCATCTGGTATATCAGCCCCCAGGAACCGCATAACAAGACCGCCTATTTTGTCGATGCGCCGTATCAGGTGGATAAGATTAGCGAGCAGACCTTCGCTGACTGGCAGCAAAAAAGCGCAGGCCATCAAGCTGCAGCTGCCGGTGCTCAACCCCTATATTCCGGATGATTTCACCCTCATCAAAAGCGATAAAGCCTGGCCGCACCCGCAGCTGATCCTCGATGAACCGACGTTGCGGGTGGTTTATGCCCCGAGCCAGTATTTCGCCAGCGAACCGAAGGCGGATATCTCCCTGGTGCTGCGTAATCCCCAGGCGATGGACAGCGCTCGCCGGCAGGTGATGTTTGCCCTCAATGATTATCTCGCCGGCATCGCCCTCGATCAGCTTAGTAACCAGGCGGCGGTCGGCGGCATTTCGTTCTCCACCGGCGCCAATAATGGGTTAATGGTCAATGCCAACGGCTACACCCAGCACCTGCCGGCGCTGTTCAGCGACCTGCTGCAGGGGTACTTCAGCTATACGCCGACCGAGGAGCAGCTGGAGCAGGCCAAATCGTGGTATGCGCAAATGATGGACTCCGCTGAGAAGGGCAAAGCCTACGATCAGGCGATAATGCCGATCCAGATGGTCTCCCAGGTTCCGTATTTCCAGCGCGAAGTACGCCGGGCGTTGCTGCCTTCCATCACCTTGCAGGAGGTGCTCGACTACCGCGCCAACCTGAAAACCAAGGGACGCCCTGAACTGATGGTGATCGGCAATATGTCCGCCGATGCCGCCACGACGCTGGCTCGCCAGATCCAGCAGCAGCTGGGCGCTGACGGCAACGAATGGTGCCGCAATAAAGATGTAGTGGTGAACCGGCAGCAGCTGGCGATCTTCAACAAAACGGGCAACAGCACCGACTCTGCGCTGGCCGCGGTGTTCGCACCGCCCAACGTGGATGAGTTCAGCAGCACCGCCGCCAGCACCCTGCTGGGACAGATTATTCAGCCGTGGTTCTATAACCAGCTGCGTACCGAAGAGCAGCTCGGCTACGCGGTCTTTGCCTTCCCGATGAACGTGGGACGTCAGTGGGGCATGGGCTTCCTGCTGCAAAGTAGCGATAAGCAGCCGGCTTTCCTCTGGCAGCGGTTCCAGGCCTTCTTCCCCACCGCGGAGGCGAAGCTGCGGGCGATGAAGCCGGAAGAGTTTGCCCAGCTCCAGCAGGCGGTGATAAGCCAGATGATGCAGGCGCCGCAGACGCTGGGCGAAGAGGCATCGAAACTGAGCAAAGATTTCGATCGCGGTAATATGCGTTTTGATTCACGTGATAAAGTAGTGGCTCAGATTAAACTGCTGACGCCGCAAAAACTTGCTGACTTCTTCCATCAGACGGTGGTGGAGCCGCAGGGCATGACGATATTGTCCCAGATTTCCGGTAGCCAGAATGGCAAAGCGGACTATGCCCAGCCGGCAGGCGGCAAAGTGTGGGAAAACGTCAGCGCATTGCAGCAATCCTTACCCCTGATGCGAGAGAATGAATGACCGACACCGCTGAGTCTTTGGATCCCCTGCGCTTGCCCTTGAGGGGCGAGCGCCTGATAGAAGCCTCTGCGGGCACCGGAAAAACCTTTACCATCGCCGCGCTGTATCTGCGGCTGCTGCTGGGGCTGGGCGGCGAGGCCGCCTATCCCCGCGCCATCAGCGTTGAAGAACTGCTGGTGGTGACCTTTACCGAGGCGGCGACCGAAGAGCTGCGCGGGCGTATCCGCAGCAACATCCACGAACTGCGCATCGCCTGTATGCGCGGTGAATCCGATAACCCGCTCTACAGCGCGCTGCTGGCGGAGATCGTCGATAAAGACGACGCCGTAAAGACATTGCTGCTGGCTGAACGGCAGATGGACGAGGCGGCGGTGTTCACCATCCACGGTTTTTGCCAGCGGATGCTGAGCCTTAACGCCTTCGAATCGGGCATGCTGTTCGAGCAGCAGCTGATAGAGGATGAATCCCGCCTGCGCTATCAGGCCTGCGCCGACTTCTGGCGCCGTCACTGTTATCCGCTGACCCGCGATATCGCGGCGGTGATCCACGATGTCTGGAAAGGGCCGCGCGATCTGCTGAAGTCCCTTGACCGCTGGCTGCAGGGCGAAGCGCCGCAGCTTAAGTCGCCGCCAGCCGCCGACGAGACGCTGGCCGAACGCCATCAGCAAATCATCGACCGCATTGACTCGCTCAAGCAGCAGTGGCGTGAGCAGGTGGGCGAGATCGAAGGCGTGCTTGAAGATTCGGGTCTTGACCGGCGGAAGTTCAATCGCGGCAACCAGGGCAAATGGCTTGAGAAAGTGACCGCCTGGGCGCAGGAAGAGACGTTGAGCTATCAGTTACCCGACGCGCTGGAGAAATTTGCCCAGTCGTTTCTGCTTGAGCGTACCAAAGCCGGTGGCGAACCGCCCGTACATCCTCTGTTTAGCGCCGTAGAATCGCTGCTGGCCTCGTCGCTGACGCTCACCGATCTGGTGCTGGCGAGAGCGATGGTCGAGATCCGCGATGCGGTCGCGCGCGAAAAGCGCCGCCGCGGCGAGCTGGGGTTTGACGATATGCTCAGCCGGCTTGACGAGGCGCTGCGCGGCGACAGCGGCGAGGCGCTGGCTAGCGCCATTCGCCAGCGTTTTCCGGTGGCGATGATCGACGAATTTCAGGATACCGACCCCCCAACAGTACCGGATTTTCCGCCGTATCTGGCGCCAGCAGCCGGAGACGGCGCTGCTGCTGATCGGCGATCCGAAGCAGGCCATCTACGCCTTTCGCGGCGCCGATATCTTTACCTATATGAAAGCGCGCGGCGACGTTGCCGCGCACTATACGCTAGACACCAACTGGCGCTCCTCGCCGGGCATGGTGGGCAGCGTCAACCGGCTGTTCAGCCTCAGCGATAACCCCTTTCATGTTTCGCGAGATCCCGTTCCTGCCGGTGAAGGCGGCGGCTAAGAACCAGGGGCTGCGCTTTACCGTTGACGCGGCGGACGTACCGGCGATGAACGTCTGGTTGATGCCCGGCGACACCGTGGGCGCCGGCGATTATCAGACGTTTATGGCGCAGCTCTGCGCCACGCAGATCCGCGACTGGCTGAGCGCCGGCCAGCAGGGGCGCGCACTGCTGTGGCGTGGGGCAAACCTCGCGCCCGGTGCAGGCTTCGGATATTACCGTGCTGGTGCGCAACCGGCTGGAGGCGGCGCAGGTGCGTGAAGCGCTGCAGACGCTGGGCATCCCTTCGGTCTACCTCTCCAACCGCGACAGCGTTTTTGAGACGCTGGAGGCCCAGGAGCTGCTCTGGCTGCTGCAGGCGGTGTTGTCCCCGGAGCGGGAAAATACCCTGCGCAGCGCGCTGGCGACCTCGATGTTTGGCCTGACCGCGCGGGATATTGAAAATCTCAATCAGGATGAGCAGGCGTGGGACGCGCTGGTGGAGGAGTTCAGTGAATATCGCCAGATCTGGCGTCAGCGCGGGGTGATGCCGATGCTGCGGGCGCTGATGACGGCCCGGCATATCGCCGAGAACCTGCTGGCGACCCGGGGCGGCGAGCGGCGCTTAACCGACATATTGCACATCAGCGAACTGCTGCAGGAGGCGGCCAGCCAGCTGGAAAGCGAGCATGCCCTGGTGCGCTGGCTGACGCAGCATATCGCCGAGCCGGACAGCAACGCTGCCAGCCAGCAGATGCGTCTGGAAAGCGATAAGCACCTGGTGCAAATCGTCACTATTCATAAGTCAAAAGGGCTGGAATATCCCCTGGTCTGGCTGCCGTTTATCGCCCGGTTTCGCAAACAGGACCAGGCGTTCTATCACGATCGCGAGACGTTCGCGGCGGTGCTGGATCTGGGCCAGGATGAGGCCAGCCTCGAACTGGCGGAGGCGGAGCGGCTGGCGGAAGATCTGCGCCTGCTGTACGTCGCCTTGACCCGCGCGGTCTGGCACTGCAGCCTCGGCGTAGCGCCCCTCAGCAGCCGAAAGTCCGGCAACAGCGATTTTCATCTGAGCGCCCTGGGGCGGCTGCTGCAGGCGGGTGAAGCCATGGATGCCGCCGGGCTGGCCGCGCGCCTGGCGGACTTCTGCCATGGCGATATTGCATTGCAGAGGCCGGGCGAGTTGGATCTGACCCCGTGGCAGGCGCCGGCGGCGAGCATCCCCCCGCTGTCGGCGCGCGAGCTGCAGCGCCGCATCGCCGATGACTGGCGGGTAACCAGCTATTCCGGTCTGCAGCAGCATGGCTTCAGCAGCGGGCAGGATCTGCTGCCACGTCTGGATATCGATGCCGTCGGCGTCGGCGAGGTGGTGGAGAGCCGCAGCTGACCCTCACCAGTTGCCGCGCGGCGCTGCGCCGGGGACCTTCCTGCACAGTCTGTTTGAGGAACTGGACTTTACCCAGCCGGTGCCGGACGGATGGATGGCGGAGAAACTGCAGCTGAGGCGGGTTTGACGCACAGTGGGCGCCGGTGCTGACCGACTGGCTGGGGGGCGTGCTGAAGACCCGCCTGCCGGGGCCGGATATCGCGCTCAATCAGCTTGCGGCGCGGGATAAACAGGTGGAAATGGCATTTTACCTGCCCATCGCGCAGCTGCTGACGGCGGAGCGCCTTGATGCGCTTATCCGCCAGTACGATCCCCTTTCCGCCGACACGCCGCCGCTGGATTTCCGCCAGGTGCGCGGCATGCTGAAGGGTTTTATCGATCTGGTCTTCCGCCACGAAGGCCGCTATTACCTGCTGGATTACAAATCCAACTGGCTGGGAGAAGATCGCGAGGCCTATACCCGGCCAGCGATGGAGCAGGCGATGCGGGCCCACCGCTACGATCTGCAGTATCAGCTGTACAGCCTGGCGCTGCACCGCTATCTGCGCCACCGGCTGGCCGATTACGACTATGACCGCCACTTCGGCGGCGTGATTTATCTCTTCCTGCGCGGCATGGACGGTCAGGAGGGGGGGCAGGGATCTTCACTACCCGGCCGGTGCGACCGCTGATTGACGGTCTGGATCAGCTTTTTGCCGGAGAAACTCAGGAGGAGGCCTCATGACTTTTGATCAACTACTGCTGGCGGCGGTGGAGCAGCGTCTGCTGCGGCCGCTGGACGTCCAGTTTGCCCTGATGGTAGCGCAAAACGACCCGCCGGCGGTCAAGCTGGCGGCGGCCTTGCTGAGCCGTGATGCCGGAGAGGGGCACGTGTGCCTGCCGCTCTCGCGGCTGAGCGGCGACGAGGCGCTGAGCGGGAAAGCGGGGGAGATCCGCGATCGGCTGCTGGCCGACGCCGGCGCGCCGGAGGACTGGCCCGCGCTGCTGCTCGCTTCGTCGGCGGTGAGCTGCGGCGATGCCCCGGCGCCGATGATTTTATGCGGCGACCGGCTCTATCTGAACCGGATGTGGCGCAACGAACTGACCGTCGCCCGCTTCTTCAACGAAGCCAACCGGGTGCTGGAGATGGATGAGGCCCGGCTGGCGGCAACCCTCAATGCCCTGTTCCCTGCCACCGGCGAAACCGACTGGCAAAAAGTGGCCGCGGCGGTGGCGCTGACCCGCCGCATCTCGGTGATCTCCGGCGGTCCCGGGACCGGGAAGACCACCACCGTGGCCAAACTTCTGGCGGCGCTGATCCAGATTGAAGATAGTCCGCGCTGTCGTATTCGTCTGGCGGCGCCGACGGGGAAAGCGGCGGCGCGCCTGACCGAATCACTGGGCGCGGCGCTGAGAAAACTGCCGCTGACCGACGCGCAGAAAGCGTTGATTCCCACCGAGGCCAGCACGCTGCATCGTCTGCTGGGCGCCCAGCCAGGCAGCCAGCGCATGCGCTATCACGCCGGCAACCCGCTGCATCTCGACGTGCTGGTGGTGGATGAAGCCTCGATGATCGACCTGCCGATGATGTCGCGGCTCATCGACGCGCTGCCGGCTCACGGGCGGGTGATCTTCCTCGGCGATCGTGACCAGCTGGCCTCCGTAGAAGCGGGGGCGGTGCTGGGCGATATCTGCGCCTGGGCGAGCTCGGGCTACACCGCCGCGCGGGCGCAGGAGCTGACCCGGCTGACCGGTTCGCCGGTACCAGCGGGCGAGGGGGCTATCGCTGGCGCGCTGAGAGACAGCTTGTGCCTGCTGCAAAAGAGCTATCGCTTCGGCAGTCACTCCGGCATCGGGAGCCTGGCGCGGGCGGTGAACGCTGGCGCGCGCGCGGCGGAAGGCCACGCTGCGCAGCCGTTTGACCGATATCGCGCTTCATCCCCTCAGTACGACCGAAGAGTACGAAGCCATGCTCGGCGCGGCCCAGCAGGGCTATGAGCACTACCTGCAGCTGCGCCGCGAGCGGGCGGAACCGCAGGCCATGCTGGCCGCCTTCAGCGAATTTCAGCTGCTGTGCGCGCTGCGGGAAGGGCCGTACGGCGTGAGCGGCGTCAATGAGCGGCTGGAGCAGCGGCTCAACCGCCAGCGGGCGATCGCCCTGCCGCGCCACTCCCGCTGGTATGACGGCCGGCCGATTATGATCGCGCGCAACGACAGCGCGCTGGGGCTGTTTAACGGCGATATCGGCATCGCCCTGGAGCGCAACGGCGAGCTGCGGGTATGGTTCCTGATGCCCGACGGCGCCATCAAGTCGGTGCAGCCGAGCCGCCTGCCGGAGCATGACACCGCCTGGGCGATGACCGTGCATAAATCGCAGGGCTCTGAGTTCGACCATGCGGCGCTGATCCTGCCGGCGCGCAGCGTTCCTCTGGTGACACGCGAACTGGTTTATACCGCGATCACCCGCGCAAAACGGCGATTGTCGCTCTATGCCGACGAGCAGGTGCTCTCCCAGGCCATTGTGACCCGCACCGAGCGGCGCAGCGGCCTGGCGGAGATTTTCGCCGGGCGTGAAGCCCCCTGATACGCCGGGTCCGGGCGATGGAAAATGCTGCAGCCGTTGCCCGGGCTGGCGGAAAAATCAGTAACTGAAGAACAGAGGGATAAGCCAGAGCGCCGAGATCGAGTTCATGGCGAAAAAGCGGACTGCTGCGCCGCCGGCCAGCGGTGGGGTGGAACAGCGGGCACGAAAAAATCACCAGCGAGGAGATGAGAAGATTCATGCCGGACGTCAGGGCCAGCAGAAATAATATCGCCACGGCGGCGCCAAGCGCGGCATAGCCATTCTGATGATGGCGCTGGTTGTCCCAGAGCAACAAAATCAACAGCAACCACGGATAGAGGGCGACCGCGGCGGTAATGAGGTTGATATGTCTGACCAGCCAGTTCGGTTGGGTTTCCATTCGTTAAGCGATCCTTGCAGGGCGGGTGGTGGCCGTGGCGCCAGTCGATATCCTGTCGACAGCCAGTAGCATATCGGTGAGCCAGCGAGAAAGATATGGTCTGCGCGGAAACCAGGAATTTAGCCCGCGTGCCGCACGTCAGGTCGGCGCGAAGAGGGGGATACCGGCCGGGGTTAACGTGATGAGCGTCGCGCTATCCTCGGCCGTTAGAAAGGGGGAGAAGGAGCTAAGCGAGGTCGGCCATCAGCACCTTCGACCGGCGCTGATAGTTATACATCTGCTTTTTACTTCTCCGGCAGCAGGTCGATATCCACCGGCGTGAAGCCGCGCTCCTGGAACCAGTGGATGCTGCGGGTGGTTAACACGAACAGCTTGCTGCAGGCCCATCTGTCTGGCCTGGGCGGCAATACGCTCCAGCAGCACCTCTCCCCGCGACGAGCTCCGGTAATCCGGATGCACCGCCACGCAGGCCATTTCGCCGATCTTCTCTTTCCCGGGAAAGGGATAGAGGGCGGCGCAGGCGATGGTGGTGTTATCGCGCTGAATAATGGTGAACTTGTCGATCTCCATCTCCAGCTGTTCTGGCCGGGGAGCGGCGCACCAGGATGCCCTGGCTGCTCCAGCGGGCTTATCAGCTCAAGAATACCGCCGATATCGTTGATGGTCGCCCGACGGATCTGCTCCGCGCTCTCCATGACGATCTGGGTGCCGATGCCGTCGCGTGAGAACAGCTCCTGCAGCAGCGCGCCATTTTCCTGATAGCTGATCAGGTGGCAGCGCCGCACGCCGCTGCGGCAGGCCTTCACCGCCCCGCGCAGGAAGCGTACGGTGCCAGAGTTATAATCTTCGTCCGCTTCCAGCTCTTCGACGCGGGCCTGCGCTTCATTGGGGAACAGTTCAGAGACAATTTCCCCGGCCTGGTTGTAAACCCCTTGCGAAGAACAGAAGCCGATCATTTTCTCCGCCTTCAGCTTGATGGCCAGCTGGGTGGCGATCTCCTCCGAAGTCAGGTTAAAGCTCTCGCCGGTGACCGACACCGCGACCGGCCCCATCAGGACAATGGCGCCGCTGTCGAGCTGGCGATGAATCGCCTCTTCGTCAATGCGGCGAATGCGCCCGCTGTGGCAATAATCGACGCCGTCATCGACGCCCAGCGGCTGGGCGATGATAAAGTTGCCGCTGACGACATTGATATGGGCCCCCTGCAGCGGGGTGTTGTTGAGGCTCATCGACAGGCGGGCGGTGATCTCCAGCTGCAGCATCCCCGCCGCCTGCTTAACCAGCTCCAGCGTTTTGGCGTCAGTCACTCGCGTCTGCTTGTGATAGACCGGCTCGTGGTGGTGCTCGGCGAGATTAGCGTCAATCTGCGGGCGGGCGCCATAGACCGACCACCAGGCGAATGCCCAGGCTATGCAATAGTCCTATGTCATTGACAATATTTGAAAAATTTTTCATGCTCAATGGCTTCGCCG
>OKVR01000142.1_pt1 | contig 36311 bp, 28 predicted proteins | sample 1606891 | NCBI WGS metagenome assembly OKVR01 (sample SAMN03281011, study PRJEB24777) | human gut metagenome | isolation source: fecal sample PR176 from 1 month old male Indian infant, caesarean delivered... | place: Singapore | collected 2006-01-13 | reverse complement strand
GTGCCTTACGCAGCCTAGCCGAAACGCACCGAGCAGACTGAAGCCCACCGGCCTAATGGCTTGGCGTCAGCATGCCGCGATTCGGTCGCACGGAGAGCATTTCCCAGTTGACAAAACTATAGGAACAGCCCCCCAATTGAGTCGATGTGTCTAAAAGGCGGGCTTGCCTATTCGCTGTCGTCCCCAACGTTTTCGCGGTCATTGGCAAGCATCGCCGCGCCGGCGACCGTTGTCGCCACGGCGGCGGCAGCGAGCCCGGCGGCAACGCCAGAGCCGTCGCCCGTGTCGGCGAGTTTTCCGGTCGAGCCCTTGCTCTTGTTGCCGCCGCCGTTCTTGTCGGCGCCGTCTGCGTTGGAACCCGTGCCGCTACCGGTGCCGCCTGCACTGCCCGAGGCCGCTACGGTAAAGCTTGCGGCTCCATCGCTGGCGAGCGTGTAGCTCTGCGCCGCGTCGCCCAAGAGACCGTTCACGCGCACCCAGTACGTTCCCGCGGTAAATGCCTCGCCCTCGGCCATCGCCGTTCCCGGAGCGCCGTTCGCGTCGTGCACAAACTCGAGCTGGGCCGTGCAGGCATCGGTTTCGAGCTTGCCCTCGAGTGATGCCGCAATCTTGGCGCGCACGTCTTCGCCGGCCTTAAGGCCTTCGAGTCCCTCAAAATGGGGCGTCAGCGCGCGTGGATCGATATCGATGGGCACGGAGCCCCGCAGCTCCGTAACGGTCTCGTTGCCCAAGGCGTCGACATCCACATATTCGATGGCAAACGCATGGCCCGAAGCTGCCACGTTGAGTACGTTGCTGCTGTCGACGAGGCGGAAATGACCCTCGCCAACGGTCTTGCCATCCTGGAATGAGGCATCGCTCAGCGAGTCGCCGTACGTCATGCGCATGCGGGTCGGGAGATAGTACGGGAGATAGTACGAAGCCGTCTGCTTGTGCTCCGTATCGTAATTGCGCTGGTAGATGCTCCGGGCCAGCGCCGCATCAACAAAGTCGGATGCGATGATGCCAATGTGCTTGAGGTAATCTGACTTTGTATCCTCGATGCCGCTGGGATTGATGTACGGGCTCTTATACAGATGCTCGTTGACTACTCGTGCCGAGGTAAAAGGATTGCCTCCGTGCGACAAGCCCGTGCAGCTGGTGTAGTTGATAGACCAGCAACGCTCCAGGACTTTCTCCTTGGCCCCGTTATCGTTCTCGACATCTACCTCGTTGCGCGTGCGCCCGGACGTTTCCTTCAGCGCATTATCGACCCAGCTGAGCTTGTCGGTTCCCGTGAGTTTGTACTTGTCCTGGGCGTATACCTTGGTGCAATAGGGCTCTTTGTCGCCTGTTTCCCCCGCGGCTTCAAAGCCCCGCGCGTCTTGGACGAGACACATAGTGGCGCTGTCGGAGTGAGCCTTGATCTTGTCATCCCATTCGGTGAGGTCGAGTCCCCACGTGTGGCCGCTTACGCTGTCGCCGGCGAGTCCAAATCGACGTAGCAGGACGATTTTTCCGCGCACCTCGCCCAGTGTGGGAACGCGGCTCGACGTATAGAACAGTTTGGGGTTATCGGCCATAACCTTGGCGAAGGCCGTCGTTATGCTTTCGTCGGTAGCCTCATCGTTGCCGCGCGATGCGAGCATGATGAGCGCTTCTGACGGGTTTTCGTTCAAAAACGTTTTGAAGTACCCGATGACATCGGAGAGATGCAGATAGTTCCCGTCTTTTTTGAGTAGGTAGAAAATCCCGTGGTCGATGCCGGGGTCATCGCCCTTTCCGAGCCGGATATCAAAATAGCGAATGCCTTCGAGCAACTGCGTGGGAATGTAATCCTGCTGGCATTTTACTTGCGAGGATTGGGGCTCAGTGTCGTTGTCCACGCTACAGGTGCCCGAATCGTGCGTACCCGGGATGCTCAGCTCGTCGAGGAACTTGTTGTCGTCGACGTATTTCATCCAACATGGCCCATCGACGTAGCTGCTGTACGTGATCCAGTCGAGGCTGCTAACCGTGGCATCGTTCTTTTTCATGTCGTAACCGATAAGTTCGAGCTCCCACGGAATGCTCTTACTCTTATGGCAGATCTTATTGTTGTCCTGGTCTTCGCCGTTCGATTCTATTGTCAGGTACTTAATGTCTTTTTTCTCGGTTTCTTTCTCGACCGTGCGGTCTCGGATGATATAGGTTCCGTTTGATTGCCGCTCGAACGCAAAAGAGCGGCTGGGCTTGCCGTCATGCTCGCCACTCCATACGTGGATGACCTTTCCGTCTTTGTCCGAGTCGCCATCGACCGACCAAATGCTGTAGCCCGTCTTTTTATGCTCTTCGAAATTGAGCAAGGTGCGGATAGCATACCAGTTTGTATCGTCATTCTTGGTCGTTACGTTCTCAAGGATGAGCTTGCTGGACGTGCCGTCGTTAAACAGGTGGCAGACGTTGCCGCGAACGTTGCCGTCTTGGTTGACGCTCGCGGTGCGAAAATAGCCCGCGGGGCGAAGGCGAATGACGAAATTGTCGAGGCTGTCCGACGGTGCGGGTGTGTTGTCTGCAAATGCCGCTCGCAGGGGAATGCCCGGCGCTGCGGTTTCGGGCAGGCTTGCAAGTGGTGACAACGCCGCAAGCCCTAGGCCCAGCGTAAACGCTCGGCGGCTGATGGCATGGTGTTCGGTCATAACTTCTCCATTCGCAGAGTGCGGTTATGCGATAGTTTTGGTCACTATACTGCCCAGATGTTTAAAGATGCTGGTTTAATTGTCTGCGCGGCGCAATAAATCGGTGGGCGGACGTGTTGGGGTGTTTGTCGTTTTCGTACTGTTGCCACATTTGCGGCGGTTCCGGCGTCCGGCATCCTCGCGTTCGTCGGCTACCGGCATAAGAAAGGGAGGGTCGGTTTACCGGCCCTCCCTGGGTACGAAGCGCTGGGGTACCGTCGCTTGTTTGCACTGCGACCGTGTTTCCCGTTGCGCTCGCCAGTCGCTTAGCGCTTGATCTCGATATCGTCGAGCTTGACGTCCATGGCCTCGGTCTTGGCCTCGGCGATGTCGTCGGCAAATTCCAGAGACTTCATCATGGTCTCGACGGCGTCCTTGTGCTCCTCGACGTTGTCGATACGCACATACACACTGCCGCCGTCAACGTCGGTGAAGTATTCGGTCGTTACGCCGCCCGAGTGTGTATAGGAAGCGTTGCGCCAAGTCTTGCCGTTGTACTTGACGGGGTCATTCTCGGTCCACTCAAAGCTGGCATTCCACTTTGCCTCGTAGTCGAACAGTTCATCGGCGTTCTTGTCAGAGTCGAAGACGGGGATGAAGCGATCGCTGGCGTGCTCGCTCTCGGTGAACTTAAACTGGGCCCTGTCGGCGGTGTCGCCTGCGACGTCGGTGATCTCGACGGCCTCGGGGACCTCGACCTTAAACCAAATGAAGTCGGTCCTCATATCCACGGCTGGCTTTTCTGCTCCACCGCCACCGCCACTTCCGGTAGCGCCGCCGCTGCCACCGCAGCCCACCAGGGCAACTGCGGCAAAGAGGCTTATGCAGAGGGTGAGAATCGCAAAGGTCTTCTTTTTCATGGTCGTGTCCTCCTCGATCTGTAACCGCCCACGGATTACCTGCCTTTACTGTACGCGTGGACGGCTCGCTAGGGTGGGCCATGTGTCCCATTCTGGGGGCTGGAATTGCGCCGACAAGTGGCAATATGTGCGGTCGCAAAAGAGGGGAGGGCCGATGCTGTCGGCCCTCCCCGGGGTGAGGTGCCCGTTGATTTAATGGGGCGCGCGTGCGTGGGCGTTGCCCCAACAGGTTCCTTGTTTATAGATATGCCTCAGTTTTTGACGTCCGGAAGTCTCGAAAGGTGGGCCATGTGTCCCATGTTTGCGGTGGCATGGTCTATCGTTCGTCATAGAAATCCGCGATGGCCAGGTGCGCTGACGCTCATGTACTTATGGGCTAGACTTAGCACCATTATGTGATTGATGCGGTCGGTCGGCGGTTGCCACCCGACCGATGTATATGACTTGAAGGTGCGTGCGTATGAGCCAAGAGATGATGGATAAAACCTGTCGAGAGTTTGCCCAAGCGCTAGCTGCTCGCGAGCCGGTTCCCGGTGGCGGTAGTGCGAGCGCCTTTGTGGGCGCACTGGGCGCCTCGCTTTGCGGGATGGTCGCTCGTTATGGGGCAACTAATCCCGCGCTTGCCGATCGCGCAGACGATCTGACGCGCGCATTTGCCCAGGCAGACGAGTTGGTGCAGGAGCTTGTGGGCCTGGTTGCCGAGGATGTTCGTGCATACGGCCAGGTATCTGCGGCATACGGTATTCCTCGTGATGATCCGGCTCGACCTGCGGCGATTCAGGATGCGCTGCGCGTGGCTGCCATGCCTCCGTATCGGATCATGGACGCCTGCGGGCGTGCGCTGGCGCTGCTCGAGGTCATGGCGGACAAGGGCTCCCGACAGCTGCTGTCCGACGTGGCGTGCGGTGCCGTATTCTGCCGCGCCGCCATGCAGGGCGCGAGCCTGACGCTCTTTGCGAACACCACATCTATGAAGGATCGCGCTCGTGCTGAGGAGCTCGAGACGGCGTGTGATGAGTTGCTCGACACATGGTTGCCGCGCGCCGATGCGCTGGCGCGCCGCGCCTCCGACGCTGCAAGGAAAAGGGGATAGACATGGCTGAACTGCTGAAGGGTGCTCCCGTTGCTCGCGCTTTGACTGAGGAACTTGCTGCTCGCTGCGCAGCCCTGCGCGAGCGGGGCGTTGTTCCGACGTTGGCTATCGTGCGCGTGGGCGAGCGCGAGGACGACCTGTCCTATGAGCGTGGCGCTCTTAAACGCTGCGAAAAGGTTGGCATCGAGGCTCGTCGCGTTTTGCTTCCTGCCGACGTCTCGCAGGACGAGCTGCTGGCGGCTATCGAGGGCATTAATGCCGACTTGGCTGTTCATGGCTGTTTGATGTTCCGCCCGCTGCCCGCCGGCCTTGACGAGGATGCGTTTGCCGCGGCGCTCGATCCCGCCAAGGATGTTGACTCCATGACGCCGGCCTCGCTGCTTACCACGCTTTCGGGTCGTGGCGAGGGCTTTGCTCCCTGCACGGCCGAGGCCGTGTTGGCGTTGCTGGACCATTACAGTGTTGAGCTGGATGGGGCCAAGGTTGCGGTCGTCGGTCGGTCTCTGGTGATTGGTCGTCCCGTTGCCGCCATGCTTACGGCTCGCAATGCCACGGTGACGATGTGCCATACGCATACACGCGATCTTGCTGCCGAGTGCCGTTCTGCCGACATTGTGGTTGCCGCCGTTGGACGCGCGCGTACGATTGGCGTGGATGCCGTTCGCGAGGGCCAGACGATCATCGATGTTGGCATTAATTGGGACGAGGCCGCTGGCAAGCTGGTCGGGGACGTTGATTTTGATGCTGCAGAGCCGGTTGTTGACACCATCACGCCCGTGCCGGGCGGCGTGGGAGCTGTGACGACGGCGATCCTCGCCAAACACGTGATCGAAGCGGCCGAGCGCGCATTGAAATAGGCGTTTTGGGCTGTTTGAGGGGTTAGTTCTATACCCCGTGGACAAAAAATGCCAAATATGAGTACTGTTGCCAAGATAGTCACATATGTCTTACGTCTTTTTGGCTTCCTAACGGTATCCATTATCGTTAGGAAGCCTATTTTATTGAACTTATGGGGAATAACGTTGTCTTGCTTTTGGGCAAATGGGGATTTTCGGCACTCGTTACAGGGAAATTTGCTGCCACTAAATTGGTGACAGTACTCATATTTGGCATTTTTTGACCACGGGGGCTGCCGAGGCCGTGGTTTCGCCCTTTCTGCGCCGAAGCGATACACTGTTATCGTTTGATTTCTTCACTCAAGGAGGATGCGCATGCCGTGCACAACGATTCTGGTCGGTAAAAACGCAAGCTACGACGGGTCGACCCTGGTCGCGCGTAACGAGGACTCGTCCAACGGGGTGTTTGAGCCCAAGCGTATGCGCGTGGTGCATCCCGACGAGCAGCCGCGCGTCTACACGAGCGTCCTGAGTCACCTGACCGTTGAACTGCCCGATAACCCCATGCGCTACACGAGCGTCCCCGATGTTGTCCCGGGCCACGGCATCTGGGCCGAGGCCGGTTTCAACGAGCTCAATGTGGGCATGTCCGCAACCGAGACGCTCACCACCAACGAGCGCGTCCGCGGCGCCGACCCACTCGTGGACTACGTGCCCGCCAAGGGCAACGAGGGTGAGGACGGCTATGTGCCGGCGCAACCTGGTGGCCTGGGCGAGGAGGATATGGTGACCCTGGTCCTGCCCTACGCCAAGTCCGCCCGCGACGGCGTCCGTATCCTGGGCGACCTGCTCGAGCGCTACGGCACCTACGAGAACAACGGCATCGCCTTTAGTGATGTGGACGAGATCTGGTGGCTCGAGACCATCGGTGGTCACCACTGGATTGCCAAGCGTGTGCCCGATGACGCCTATGTGACCATGCCCAACCAGCTGGGTATCGACAGCTTTGACCTGGATGACGCCGAGGGCGCCCAGGCCGACCATATGTGCTCCGCCGACTTGCGCGCCTGGATGGCCGAGTGGCATCTGGACCTGACGCTGGGCGTCGAGGGCGACGGCCCGGCTGTGGTCTTTAACCCGCGCGAGGCCTTTGGCTCGCACAGCGACAGCGACCATGTCTACAACACGCCGCGCGCCTGGTACATGCAGCGCTGCCTCAACCCCAGCGACGTGTGGGATGGCCCCGACGCCGACTTCACGCCCGAGAGCGACGACATCCCTTGGAGCCGCGTGCCCGAGCGCAAGGTGACCATCGAGGACATTAAGTACGTGCTTTCGAGCCACTACCAGGGCACGGAGTACGACTGCTACGGCAGCAAGGGCACGCCCGCCACGCGCGGCGCCTATCGCCCCATCGGCATCAACCGCAACAGCCAGCTCGCCGTGTTGCAGCTGCGTTCCTATGCGCAGCCGGCCTATCGCGCCGTGCAGTGGATGGCCTTTGGCTCCAACTCGTTTAACGCGCTGGTTCCGCTGTACGCCAACGTCGAGACCATGCCCGAGTACTATGCCGACACGCAGGCTCGCGTGACGTCCGAAAACTTCTACTGGGCCAACCGCCTGATCGGTGCCCTGGCCGACGTCCGTTTCCATGAGTGCGGCCGCGCGGTCGAGGATTATCAGGAGAAGATCGGTGGCATGGGCCACAAGCAGATCCATGACGTCGACGCTGCCGTAGCCGCTCTGCCCGAGGCCGAGGTGCCTTCCGAGCTTACACGCGCCAACGAGGCCTTTGCCGAGCGTGTTCGCGTGGAGACCGATGCCCTGCTGGGCAAGGTGCTCTACACCACGAGCTGCGCCATGAAGAACTCTTTCGCGATGAACGACAACGTGAGGTAGGGATTTCCCGTCGATCGAATAGCGCTAAAACGCTTTGTCGCTTTCGCTCAATCTTGGGTACAAGAACGCCAATGCAGTTGTTTGTGATTGGAGACAACCATGGTTATGAAACTCGATCAGCTTGTTAACGGCGCCATCAACGTGGGCTTCGGCGCCGCCGCCGTTGCCGTCGAGGGCAGCAAGAAGGTCCTCGACGACCTTAACACCAAGGGCGAGCAGGTGCGCAAGGACGCAGGCGCCCCGGTATCGCCCGCAGTGTGTCCGACATGTTCGAACAGGCCGGCGGTACCATCTCCGATCTGACCGAGCGCTTGGGCATGCAGGGCGAGACCGCGGCCCAGCGCGTGCTCGACGAGCTCATTCTGGCTCGCGTCCGCGTCATGACAGCCCCCGAGCGCACGGCCTTCCTGGCCCATGTGCGCGACATCGTCGATTCGGTCGAGGACAACGTGACCTCGGTGCCCGTCGAGTCCGTTGAGCCCGACGATGCGAAGGATACCGAAGAGGCCGAGTAGCAGCGCAGATGGCAGATTCCACCACCGATTACAACAATCTAGATCCCTTGGGTGACGAGGCGGCGGTTGTCGATGAGGTCGACGCCGCCGTCTCGGGCGCTCGCAAGAAGCCGCGCGCTGTCGATATGGTCCCCGAGGAGCCCGACGCGATGGCGCCGGACGAGGAATATCAGCTCACGCCGGCGGGTCGCCGCGAGCGCATCGGGCAGATTGTTCGCCTGGTCAAAAAGTACCGCGTGTGGGATAACCTCACGCCGGTTCGTTTGCGCCGCCTGCTCGAGGAACTCGGCCCCATGTTCGTCAAGATGGGGCAGATTCTGGCCAACCGGTCCGAGATTCTGCCGCAACGCTTTTGCGACGAGCTGCGTCGTCTGCGCTCCGACGTGGAGCCGGTGCCGTACGAGGTCGTACTCAGTTGTCTGGAAGAAGAATACGGCCTGCGCCTGGGGGAGATGTTCGATGCGATCGACCCCAATCCGCTTGGTAGCGCATCGCTCGCGCAGGTGCACCGCGCTCGTCTGGTGACGGGCGAGGACGTGGCCGTCAAGGTGCAGCGCCCCGGTGCGCAGCAGGTTATGGCACAGGACATCGATATCATCCGCTCGGTGGTGCGTATCGTTTCCAAGTTCGTCAACACCGACCAGTTTGTTGACTTACACGCCGTCGTCGAGGAGCTGTGGGCCTCGTTTCGCGAGGAGACCAACTTTTTGGCCGAGGCCAAAAACCTCAACGACTTCTACGAGTTCCATAAGAGTGTTCATGGCGTGACGTGCCCTAAATCCTATCTGGACCTGTGCACCGAGCACGTGGTGGTTATGGACTACGTCGACGGCATTTCGATCGCCGATCCTGAACGCTTGGTGGCCGAGGGCTATGACTTGGAAAAGATCGGTGCCGCAATCGTCGAGGACTACTCGACGCAGGTGCTCGATGACGGCTTTTTCCATGCCGACCCGCATGCGGGAAACATTATTCTCAAGGACGGCATCGTTTACTTTATCGACTTGGGCATGGTCGGACGCATGTCGAGTCACGATCGCGGTATCGTCAAGGACATGATTTTCGCCGTGGCCGAGGGTGACGTGCCCAAGCTCAAGGATTCGCTCATGCGCTTCGCCGTGACGCGTGGCGACTCGGCTGAGCTCGATCATTCGGCCTTTTTGTCCGATCTTGACTTTATCGTGGCTGACTTTGCGGGCCTTGACCTGAAGGATCTGGATATCGGCGAGTTTTTGACCTCGCTGTTAAACCTGGCGCGCAAAAACGACGTTGAGCTGCCGAGCGTGGTAACGATGTTCGCCCGCGGCATGGTGACGCTCGAGGGCCTGCTGACTGAGTATATGCCCAACGTCAACATGATCCAGATAATCCAGACGCATATCAAAAACGAGAAGAGCACCTATGCGCGCGTGCGTGATATGGGATGCGATCTTGCCGCGAGCAGCTATCGCGCGGCAAAAGGCTCGCTCGAGGCGGCCGAGTATCTGGGCTTGGCTTCGCGTATGCTCACACGCGGCCAGCTTAAGGTGAACACGCAGATCATGAGCAGCGATAAGGCGCTGCGACAGCTGGGCGGAATTATCGACCGCATGTCGATGGCAATTGTGATTGCTGGCCTGTTTATCGGTTCGTCGGTGGTGTACTACGCGCGCATCGAGCCGGTTGTGTTTGGTATCCCGGTCATTGGCTTTATGGGCTACGTCAGCGCACTGGTGCTGGCGCTTATGCTGGGCCGCAATATCTGGCTCAACAGTCACGGCGGCAAGCACTAGAGGCCGCGACCGTCACCGCATTTTCCTATCGCAAACAATAGCTTTTACCTTGGGCTTCGCCTGCGTGCGAGGCCCTTTTGCGTGATACCATCTTGACGGTAATAATCGATGGCCTAGATGGTGGTGCGGAGACGCATGAATGCGCGGTTTACCTGCGCGTTTGGGAGAATTGGGGTGCAAGTCCCCGGCTGTACCAGTAACCGTAATTCCTCTTGGCTCGGGATGTTCGCGTCGCAGATCGGACGACGTGCCCGAGTCGTTAAGGTTAAGTCGGATCGCCTCCCATCTTGCATGCGGCTGCGGCGTATGCCGCCGGTGTGCATAGGGCTCTGGAGGGAAGGGGGACCCCGATGGGGGAACTCGAGCGCAACATGCGCGATGACGCGGGGCAGCCTCAAGGCAACGCTCCGAGTATAGACAATGGGGGACAAATGGATATGTTTGAGGACGAGCGCGAGCGCGCCTCGTTGCATCGCCGTGGCGCGATTGCACGCGGTGTAGCCAAGCGCTGCCTGGTGGCATTCCTGGCCTTCGCGATGGCCTTTGGCACCACACCGGCTCAGCTGTGGGCCGAGGGCGCCGAGGGCATTGCCGGGGCTGTGGCTCAGGCTGCGACACCGAGTGAGGGCACGGGGGCTGCGGACGGTGCTGCCGACCAGGGCAAGGCCGAGGTTTCGGATTCCGGGAGCGCGCCTGCAGCCAGTGCCGCCACAACAGGGGCAGCAACTGGCGACGAAGGCTCGGTGACGGGGGAGAACCCTACCGCGAGCGAGCAGTCTTCGACGACATTCGCTGGCCAAGCAGGATCTGCCGCCGCGACTGCCGTCCAGACAGAGAACCCGACAGAAACCGGCGATGTCGCCAAGAAGCAAGTCGAGGTCTCGTTCTCGATTATCGGCACCGATGCCGACGGCAAGGCTCAGACCTGGGTGGCACCTACGCAACTCAAGCTCGACGAGGGCGCGACGGCTGCGGACGCCTTCGTTAAGCTGCAGCAGAAGACGGGCTTCAAGGCAGACTACGATGCAAACACGGCATACGGGTTCTACCTCAAGAGCATTACGTCCCCGACAGATAGCCGCACGCTTGCCTACGACGCGACAACTGGTGCCTTCTGGCAGCTCTTTGTTGATGGTGCGTCTTCCTCGGTTGGCGCGAGCAGCGTCAAGCTCACCCAGGGGCAGAAGATTGAGTTTGCCTATACGGCTGGTAGCTCGTCCCCTGTCGTTAAGGACCAGGTTGCCGCAAATGTGACCGTCATTGGTCGCGATGCCCAGGGCAAGACTCAGACTTGGGTCGATAACGCGCAGTATGTGGTGACGTCCGGCTCGAGCGCACTTGACCTTACGAAGGTCGCGCTCGAGGCGAATGGCATCGACGCCGTTGCTGCAGGCTCCTTCATTCTGAGCCTTAAGTACAACGGCGTTGAGCTGGGTACGCCGCTCGATTATTCGACCTCTTGGCAGCTGTTCATCAACGGCAAGTCGAGCGACTACACGGCGGACAATGTCACCATTCATGCCGGCGATACCGTTACGTGGTTCTACGGTGGCTGGGGCGACCAGTTGCCCTCTGATTCCGTCCGTGCTTCCGTTCAGGTGCTTGGCAAGGACAAGGACGGCAAGCAGCAGGTTTGGGCTTCGACGGGTCAGATGAGCCTCAGGGCAGGCTCCACTGCTAAGGATCTCCTTGAACAGACTGGTCTTACTCTCGATGCTAGAGAAGAGCCTTGGGGTTGGTACCTCAGCGGCATTACCTCGCCGCTTGACGGTAAGATCTATGAGTATGATCCTGCGACCAAAAGTTATTGGCAGTTCTATGTAAATGGCAAGTTCGCCCAGGTCGGGGCCGGCAACTACGAGCTCCAGGAGGGTGACGCCGTCACCTTTATGTATGGTGCTGACGCCGATGCCCTCCCCGGTCAGGTTCTTGGATCCGTTGATGTTATCGGTCCCGATGTCAACGGCAACAATACTCGCTGGGGCTCGGCAAGCAATGTTTCCCTGCCCGAAGGCTCTACGGCCCAGGACCTTATTGAGACGGTTCTGAAGGCGAAGGGCGTTACGTACAACGGCTCCCAGAGTGGTGAGTACTGGTTCCTCAATTCCATTACTTCGCCGTTCGATCACAAGCCGTATGGCTGGGATGCTGCGACCAATAAATATTGGCACTTGTATATCAATGGAGAGCCCTCCTTACTCTGCGCCAATCAGATTACGCTCAAGAGCGGCGATAAGGTTACGCTTGCCTATACCACCGACGATTCGGCCATGCCCGATCCCGACAAGATTGTCGTGGACCCGAGTGCGACGACTCCTGATTGGGATGCCGAGTGGGCCGGCTACGGCAACAGTGGCAACGGTTCGACCATAACGGATGCCAAGACGCCTGCGCAGGCCGCCGGTCTTAAGTGGGCCTTCGATTGGAAGGCCGAGTCTGGCCAGCAGTATGCCAACTGCAGCGAGCCTGTCATTGCTAACGGTTTTGTGTACATCGCGACCGAGAACGAGCTCATTAAGATCGATTCGTCCACGGGCAAAAAGGTTGCCTCTGCGCCGCTTGCCTCCAAGGTGAGCTACACCTCTCGTCCGATTTATACCAACGGCCTTATCATCGTTCCGCTCAACGGCGGTGCGGTCCAGGCGATTACTGCAGACAAGCTGATCTGCAAGTGGCTGACGCCTGGTTTGACGGACTTGACGCAGAGCTCCTGCACCGTCGTTTCGGACGGCGAGTACGTCTATGTAGGCACGGTCGATATTTCGTATGACGAGAACTACAACGCGACCTACGGCAACGGCTCCCTGAAGCGTATCAAGATTGCCACGGGCGAAGTCTCTTGGCAGAACATTGACCCTTCCGAGGGCTATTATTGGACTGGCGCTGCGCTGACGGATAAGTACACCATTGTTCCTACGAGCGCGGGCACGCTTAAGTGCATTGATAAGACGACGGGCGATGTCGTTTCGACCGTGAAGCTCGGCGCTGTCGCAAATGCCGATTGCATTGCCGATCCGTCCAATGGTTCGACCTTCTATCAGATGACGCACGACGGAAAGCTCCACGTGATTTCGCTTTCGGCGAAGGGCGTGCTGAGTGAACAGAAGACGGTTGATCTGGGCCTTACGAATAATCTGAGCGCCCCTGCGGTGTCTGGTGACAATCTGATTGTCGGCGGACAGACGGCTACGGGCTCTGCTCTGGTTCTCTATAACCTGAAGACGGGTAAGACCACGATGGTCGCTGCTGCCGACGGCAAGGCGCTGCCGGCTGGCCTCAACGGTATTGCTGCTACTCCGCTGGTGAGTGTTCAGGGCGGCAAGACCTATGTGTACTTCACCGTTAACAGCGCGGATAGCAAGGATTACGTCAACTACTCTGCTGGTGGTGGCGTGTATCGCTATACGCTCGGCGATGCAGAGGCGACGCAGATTTATGATGCGGCTGGCCATTACCAGTACTGTGACTCTCCGGTCATTGCCGATGCTTCTGGCAATCTCTACTACATTAATGATTCGGGCACGCTGTTTAAACTTGGAGCTGTCGAGTCTTGGACGGTTGCCTTTAACTCCAACGGCGGGTCTGCTTGCGACACTAAGTTTGTTGCTACGGCCGATGGCAAGCTGGTCAAGCCGGCTGATCCGACGCGCGATGGCTACACTTTCGGCGGTTGGTATACCGATGAGGCTTGCGTGCAGGCGTATGACTTTAGCACGCCGGTGACGGCCGATCTGACGCTGTATGCCAAGTGGACCAAGAATGCCGTTAACCCTGGCGGTAATGGCGGCGCTGGTTCGAATGGCGGCGGCGGTTCTGGTACCGGTACTGGTTCCGGCACTGGCGCTGGCGCGGGTTCTGGCTCCGGCTCGAAGGGCGGCGCTATCGCCCCGGGTCATAAGCCGACGACCAAGACGACGGTGTCGACCAAGACCGAGACCAAGGACAACAAGTCCGACAAGAAGGGCTCCGATAAGTCCGATAAGAAGGACGAGAAGAAGTCTGACAAGAAGGACAGCAAGTCCGACAAGAAGTCCGATTCCAAGTCCGATACGGGTGCTGCTTCCACGACCACTGCTAAGAAGTCCTCTAGTGCTTCCGAGCAGGAGACTGGCACCAACCCGCTCGCCATTGTTGGCGTTGCCGCCGGCGTTATCGGTCTCGCCATCGTCGGCGTGTTCGTGTTCACCAAACGTCGGTAGGTGAGGGCTGTGTCCAATAAATCCAAGGACGCTGACCCCAAGCAACCAGATTCCTCGTTCATTCAGTTCGACGATGCAAAGCAACAGGGCGCCGCTTCGGCGGCGTCCGCCCCTCGTCGGAAGGCGCTCCTTGGCGTTCTGACTGCCGCGTGCACCATTCTGATCGTCGTCTCGCTGGGTTTCGTCCATCCTTCCGAGAGCGGCGCCTGGTCCATCGACTGGATCATTCAGACCGTGACGGGGGAGAGCATCGTCACCAAGGACACCAAGGCGTCTGGCTCGACTACGACTTCGGGCGAGGCCAGTTCCAAGGATTCCAAGTCATCGAATGACGCAAAAGATGAGTCCAAGTCCAAGGACGATTCCGGGTCTTCAAACAAGGAATCGGATAAAAGCTCGGATAGCAAGAAGTCCGAGGACCAGGACGGCAAGAAGTCTGGCGATAAATCCGCTGCCCAAAATACGGGAGCCGGCGATACTTCCAATGTGTCTGGCGGTGCTTCTTCGGGCGGCGGTCAGTCGTTCGATGGAGCCTCATCCTCTAATGGCGGAAGCGCTCCCTCGGGCGGACAGGGCGGCTCGCAGGAGTCCAACTACGTAACGGTAACGGTTTCGGTCACATCGAGCGCTGTGGGCAATCCTGTGTCCTCTGGTGGCACCTTTACCTTTAACGAAGGCGCTACCGTCTACGATGCCCTGTGTGCGCTGGGCCTTTCTGTCAACGCGCATGGCTCGTCGTACGGCACGTACGTTTCCGCGATTGGCGGTTTGGCCGAGAAACAGCACGGCGGCACGAGCGGCTGGATGTACTCCGTCAACGGCACATCGCCCATGACGGCGTGCAGCAACTACGTTCTCTCCAACGGCGACAACGTGGTTTGGTATTACGTGACAGGCTAGAGGCCTCGACATAGCGCGCCAGACGGGCGGTCCGGACAAACATCCGGGCCGCCCGTTTTTCATGCGAATGGGACTGGGCCGCCGGGTCTCTCGGCAAACAAAAAACCGGTTGGAATGGGAATTCCAACCGGTTATACATTCAAGCAAATAGTGATCGACTACGACCGTGCACCCTCGAGGAAGAAGCGGCGGCTGAAGTAGTTGTACCAGGTGACGAGGAACGTTGCGATGGCCTTCATGGCCTGGTAGCCGATGCTCAAAAACGTGACGCCCACAAACATGTACAGGTCGTTGAGACCCAGACCAATCACCGACAGGATGGTGAAGATCGTGAACTCGCGCTTGCGGCTCATGCCCTCGCGATGGTCGAACACGTACTTCATGCTGAGCCAGTAGTTAACCACGACGGACGTGGTAAACGAGACCGTCGTGCTCATCAAAAAGTCGAGGTGGAACAGCTCGACGAGCGCAATAAGCATGCCCCAGTCGATGCCAAAGGAGATAAGACCTACGACAGCGAACTTGAGGAACTGCTTGGTATGAGGTTGTGCCAGTGCCTTACGCACGTAATCACATCCAATGCGTTGATGAATCGAACAGAGGATACTTTAGAGCTTTTGCAAGGGAAACGTAAGGTCTTTGCCAAGAACTATACGAACTCGCCAAATTTTCAAGAGGTAATCCGCAAACGTTGAAAATTTGCCCGTAAACGAACGATGCCCACGGGCGATACTGTGCTGAGCGCGCATTGTCCGTGGGCATCGTAAGGCTGTAAGGTTGCGAGTTACTTGGTCTCGTCGCCTTCCAGGAAGATCTTTCGGGTCACAAAGTTGTAGACCATGACAAGCGCGGTGGCGCAGATCTTGGCGATATTGGCCTCGAGTCCCAGGCCGGCGTTGAGTGTCAACACGATACCGTCGTTGAGTGCCAGGCCGATCACGGACAGCACGACAAAGATAATGAACTCGCGGCGGCGGCTCATGCCCTCCTTGTGTGCAAACACGTACTTCATGCTGGCGAGGTAGTTAAAGATGAGTGAGATGATGAAGCCGCTGGTGTTGGCGATTAGGATGTTGAGGCCCAGACCGTAGTGGAGCAGATTCATAATGCCAAAGTCGATGACCGTGGCAATGACGCCGACGACGCCAAACTTCATGATCTGCGCAAGGAGCTTTTGCATGGTACCTGCCTTATGGTGGCGCCGGGGCGCCGCGGGGATGACAAACTCAGCAAGTTTAGCCAATCCCCACGGGTGGTGCTAGGCGCGCTCCTCGATAGCACCGTTTCTATATGCATCGAGCAGCTGACGCAGGTCTTGGATCTGGCCGCGGATCTTGGCACCGGAATCGGTGTCGCTCACCATGCGGCGACGGTCTGCTTGGTCAAAACGGTTGGTCTCGCTCTCGATGTCCACGTTGCGTGTGAGTGCCTCGGCAACCGTCGTAAAGGCCCGGTGCGACTTGAGGCGGCAGCCGCGCGAGCTCGAGATGAGCGTATAGCCGGCGATACCCGTCTTGGGATGGTAAGCGCGGCAGAAGCCGCCATCGATGACCAGCAGCTTGCCCTCGGCGCGGATGGGCTGCTCACCCTTGGTGGTTTTAACGGGCGTGTGGCCGTTGATGATGTGGCCGGTCGGTGAACATGCCATGGGCGCGACGCCAAACTCGCGCATGATGTCGTCGCAGACCGAGGGCGACTTGGTAAGCGTAAAGTACGGGTCCATCGGCCCGACCCAGGTGCTCTTATCGGCGATATAGGCGCGCTCAAAGGTACGCACCAGGCGTCCGCTGGCGGGTGAGTTAAAGCCAATCCACAGGTACCACATCCAGTCGAGAGCGTCGCGGTCGCCCACACGCCAGGCGCGGCGGGCGATGTAGTCGCAAAAATCGAGATAATCGCGGCCAGTGTGCCAGGTGCCCAGGCAGTTCATGCTGCTAAAGGTGCCGTCTTCGTTGAGTGGCACGCAGCCATGGAACAGCAGGTTGCCGTTGGCAACCTTGTACATCGAGCCGTGGGAATAGAGGAAATCGATATGGCGATGCAGGTGATCGGCGGTGACAAACTCGGACACGAGCTTGTCGATGATGTGCTGCTCCTGAGACGTGAGCGTATAGGGGTTCGCCGGGTCGACGGTGGGGAAATCGTTGGTCGTGAGCGGCCACACGCTGCCGTCGGCGAGCGTGACCGTGCCGGTGTCGTGTTCGATCTTGTCGAGTAACAGGCGGTCGGTCATATCGAACTCGGGGTGGCGCTGGATAATCTGACCCTCGAGCTTAAAGAGCAGCACGTTGATGGCCTTGATCAGCGGGGTGATGGACTCACCGGCGGTGTAGGTGGCATCGGCAAAGGCGACAAGCTCACGCAGCGAGATGCCGTAGTCGTTCTCCAGGATCTCGTAGTTGTCGTAGCGTAGGTTGTTGCGCAGCACCGTGGCGATGCAGGCGGGCTCACCGGCCGCAGCGCCCATCCACAGCAGGTCGTGGTTGCCCCACTGGATATCGAGTGAATGGTAGGTGAGCAGGCGGTCCATAATCTTGGCCGCGCCGCCGCCGCGGTCGAAGATGTCGCCCACCAGGTGCAGGTGGTCGACGGCCAGGCGCTTGATGAGCGAGGCAAGCGACTCGATAAAGTCGTCGGCGCTGGCGGTCTCCAGAATGGACTCCACGATGCGCTCGTGATAGCGCACGCGATAGTTGTTCTCGTCCGGATGCGTGTGTAGCAGCTCGTCGATGATGTAGGCGTAATCGCGTGGGATGGCCTTACGCACCTTGGAGCGCGTATAGCGGCTCGAAAGCGAGCGGGCGACCATGATGAGCTGGTCAAGCATCGTCTTGTACCAGGTGGGCGAGTCCTCGCGCTGGCTGCGGACCAGCTCGATCTTCTCGCGCGGGTAGTAGATGAGCGTGCACAGCTCGCCCTTCTCGTCAAAGGAGAGCGTTTCGCCAAAGATTTCGTCGACATGCTCGCGCACGACGCCCGAGCAGTTGTTGAGGATGTGCATAAAGGCTTCGTACTCGCCATGCACGTCGCTCATAAAATGCTCAGTGCCTTTGGGCAGGTTGAGGATGGCCGAGAGGTTGATGATCTCGGTAAACGCGGATTGCTCGGTGGGAAACTGTCTCGACAGCAGGCGCAGATACTTGAAGTCTTGCGGATTGCGATCGAATGCGACCATGAAACACCTTCCGATAGGGCTGGTAAAACTGATAAACAGCGTCAAACGTTTATCAGTATGCGCCGCTTTTGTTTCGATTGGGGATGGGCGGCCGAATTGTTAGCCGAACGGTTTGGTAAATCGATTTAGTGGAGGTAGATATGGCGGTTGAGTGGAGACGATAGAGGGTGTTTTCTCAGATATTTATGCGTGGGGTCGGTGGAAACGATGGTGGTAAAGATGTTCGCTATTTTTGGTTCGATTTGGTAAATAGTGGACATATGTACCGTATGTAGGCTCACTGTGCGATAATTTGCGCAGCAATGAGTAAGGAGCCTCATATGAGTGATTTTGTCCTGACCTGTGAATCCGCCGCCGATCGAACTCGGGAGTTCTTTGAATCGCGCAATATCCCTGTCGTGTGTTTTCATTACGAGATCGACGATGTTGTCTATACGGACGATCTGTATCAGTCGATTACGCCGGACGAGTTTTTTGCCCAGATTGCCGCAGGCGCCATGCCCAAGACGTCTCAGGTGAGCGTGGGTGAGTACGAGGAGTTTTGGGAGCCGTTTATTGCCGAGGGTAAAGACGTGCTGCACCTGGCGTTGTCGTCGGGTATTTCGGGCACGTATGGATCGGCCTGCGTTGCGGCGCAGATGCTCGCGGATCGCTATCCCCAGGGCGGCAAGGTGCGTGTCATCGATTCGCTGGCGGCGTCTTCGGGCTTTGGCCTGTTGTTGGAATATGCCGCCGATGTGCGCGATAGCGGGGCTTCACTCGACGAGACGGCTGCCTGGATCGAGGAGCACAAGCTCAACCTGCGCCACTGGTTCTTCTCGACCGATCTGTCGAGCTACCTGCGCGGCGGTCGCATTTCGGCCGCGAGCGCGATCATCGGCACGGCGCTTAAGATTTGCCCGCTTATGACGGTCGATTGCGAAGGTAAGCTGTCGCCACGTGAGAAGATTCGCACTAAGAAGCGCGCGATTTCCGAGATGGCTAAGACCATGATGGCACACGTACAGGACGGTGCAGATTATTCGGGTAAGTGCATCATGTCGCAGTCGGCGTGCCGCGAGGATGCTGAGGCGGTCGCGGCACTGATTGAGGAACAGGTTCCGCAGCTTAAAGGCAAGATTGAGATCAATGACATCGGTACTCTGATTGGCTCGCATACCGGACCTGGTACGGTGGCGCTCTTCTTTATGGGCGACAAGCGCGTGGATTAACGTTCGTGGGCTGGCTGACAGTTTTAACCGCTGCGCCTGTCCCTCCTGACATTCGATAACAGCAAGGCCCGTCCCGTTGTTTGTGGGGCGGGCCTTGCTGTTGCGGCTAGCGTTTCTTTCCGCGGAAGAAGAAGCCGTGCAGTGACGGCTTGAGGCCGCGGTTGGCGCGATGCTCCTCGACGCGCTCGTGGATCGAAGCGACGCGCTCGATGACTTCGTCGGGAATCGGCACGTCGGGATTCATGTTCTCGACCTGGCTGACCTCGGCGGCGGCGACCTGGTCGATAATGGGCACATCGTCGCGCGAGATGACAGGTGTGGCGTCTTCCTTCATCTTGCGATAACGCTGCATCATGTCGGTCTGTAGCTGCTGGGCCGAAGGCGGCGTCCAGATGATGGCGTTGGCGCCGGCGGCGATGGTCTCACGGATGCTCTCGGGCGTCTTGCCGCCCGGCGCGATGAGCGGCAGGTTGGGATAGTGCTCGCGCAGTTCACGCAGGACCTGGGGTGTGTTTTTGCCGGCGGCGATGTTGAGAATCTTGGCTCCGGCGCGCACTTTGGCATGCGCATCATCGTCGCAACGTACGACCGTGGCGATGACGGGGATGTCGGCGATGTTGGTGATGTGCTCGACCATCTCGGCAGTGGCGGGGGAGTTGACCACGCAGCCCGCCGCGCCCTGCATCTCGGAGACGGCTGCCATCTGCACGGAGCGCTTGCCGGTGGTGGTGCCACCGCCCACACCTACAAAGACCGGGCACTCGGCGACGGTCAACAGTGCCTGCGTAATGGCCGGCTGCGGCGTGAAGGGGTAAACGGCAAAGACAGCATCGGCATTGGAGTTGCGGATGACAGCCACGTCGGTGGTGTAGATGAGCGACTTGATGCGGCGGCCGAAGAGCGTGAAGCCGCTGGCCTCCTCGATCTCGTCGGGCATGCGAAGGGCAGCCTTGCGCAGACGTCCGTCGATGGGCAGGGGCTCCATGGGGAGCAGTCCGTTGGGGGTCACGGCTACCTGGGGCTCGGTGAACTCGTCTGCGAGCTCGACCTCGGAGAAATCGACCGAGGCGACGATGTCCTCGTGTACCTCGGCGGGCACATCAATGGGAGCTTGGTCGTTTGCCGCGGCAGGCGTGTCGAAGGAGCTGGTGCCGACGAAGGCGTCGACGCGCTCATTTAGATCGTTGAGGGTATCCATGGAGGCTCGATTCTATGTGATGACGGCCGGCGCGATGCAGCCGGAATAGCGAATGCTAAATCGTTTGACGAGTTGATTTTTCCCCGCTGCGCCATCCGTTAGACCGAAGGGCCGGCGAACGTGAAGGAGCTGTGGTGGCGGGGATCGAGGTGCTATCTTGAAAGTCCCGTTTAAAAGAGAGGTGACGCGGTATGGAATTGACAGCAATGTTTGGCTCGATTGGCCTGTGTGTGGGCGCAATCGTTGTCGCCGCGGTCATCTACTTTGTGGTCACGGCCATTAAGGGCAAAAGGGCCGAACGCAAGGAGCGCACGATGCTTAAACAGCATCGCGACCAGCAGGGCAAACGCGCACGGAGATAACTTGTTGAGTTTTGGATCCGTGCGCTAGCTGCGTTTTCGGATCAGGGCAATGTAGAAGCCCTCAAAGTCGCGGCTAGGCGGAATGGTGAGCGTGCCGGGCAGGCCGTTGGCGATGGCCGATACCTGACCGGCGGCAATGGCTTCGGTCAGAGCGTTGGACTCGATGCGCGGCTCCTCACCAGCTTCCTGGGTGCGTCGTGCTTCACTTTCGCTTGGCGTGCCGTCGAGGGGGATGAGCTCGCAGTCCATATGCTTGTCGAGGGCCTCTTGCAGGGCGTCCTCGTTTTCCTGCGGCAAAATCGAACAGGTCGAATAGACGAGCGTGCCGCCCGGTTTGAGGGCACCCATGGCGCGGTCCAGAAGTGCTCGCTGCGAGCGGGCACACTTGCTCAGCAACTGCTCGGTGAGGCCGCGCAGGCTTTTCTCGTTGCCACTGATGACGGTGCCCGTGCCGGTGCAGGGAGCGTCGAGCAGGATGCGGTCAAAGCGGAAGAACTCGTCGAGCTCGCGTGCGTCGATGCGCATGACGGGCACGTTTTTGGCACCTTGGCGGTGGAGGTTGGACTCAAGCTTTTCGGCGCGGGGAATGCTCATCTCGCAGGCCGTGAGGTGTGCCTGGCCCTGGGTGAGGGCGGCGATCTGCGTCGTCTTGCCGCCGGGGGCTGCGCACATGTCCAAGATGTCCTCGCCGGCCTGAGCGCCTAATACCAAAGGCGGCATCATGGACGACAGACTTTGCAAGTAGATCTTGCCGTCGCGGTAGATGTCGAGATCCCACAGATCGGAAACCTGGGCCTCGGGCAGGATAAAGGCGTCTGGGTACCAGGCGACGGGGTTGTGGGCGATGCCGGCGGCACCGAGCGCCGCAGCGATGTCCTCGGCGGTCGCCTTGAGCGTGTTGGCGCGCAGCGTGACCGGGCGTGTGGCCGCGGCGCCGAAGCCCTCGATCATGAGCTCGGCATCGGCGGGCGCATAGGCGCCGGCGACCGTGTCTACCATAAAGCGCGGCAGGTCGGCGGCGGAGTGTTGGGCGGCAAGCTGGTCGGAAAGCTCGGTGGCAGCAAACTGCCTAAGCTTGAGCTCGGGCTTAACCTGCTTTTTCTGCTTACGACGACGCGGCTTGGACATCCGTCTTTCCTTCCACCTAATTGATTATTCTGGGACGGGGATTAAAAAATCATTTAATCCCCGTCCCAGAAAGACTACTTTGCGGCGCCCGGGAATGATTTTTTAATCCCCGTCCCAGAATAATCATTCCCGGGCGCGTTGCGGTTGCCTAGTACTGGCTCTCGTGCTTGCTGAAGAAGTCGAAGCGCGGGGGCAGCGGCTTCACGCGGTGCTCGCCGGGCTTCTCGCCCAGGCTCTCCACGAACTCGTCCGTGGAGGCAAAGATGTTGTCCCAGCTAAAGAAGGCGACCGGGTCAACGTCGAAGTACTCGCAGATGAGCTCGCAGCCGGCCGGCACGATGCCGTGCATGAGCACGGTCGCCACGCGCAGCTCGGTGAAGGCGTCGACGAGGGCCTGCGTCATCGCGGTATTGGCTTGCTCGCCCTCAAGCTTGTTGGCAGCCTTGGAGGCGTCGCTCCAGCGCTTGTTGGCGGCGCGCAGGTAGTCGTCGCACACAGCGAGCGCGCGGTGCGTCTCGAACTTGTACATGGCCTGCTCAAACGCGAGGGCGGCCTGCTCGGCGGCCTCCACCACGGTGGCCGAGGCGGCGCCGGCGGGGATGCAACCGTTGCGATAGGGGCTCTCGTCGCCCTCCTTGACGGCGACGCCGTAGAAGCAGCTGCGGGCCAGGCGGTTGAAGACGCCGGTCAAAAGGGCGCTTTCCTTAAGGGCCGGATCGATGACGCGCTTGTCGTCGCAGGCGTGCACCTCGTTGCCGTCCTTGTCCTTGCTGGTCACGCGGGTGTCGTATGCCTTGGGGCTAAAGCTCACCGGCTTCTCGGACAGGCCGAGCGACAGCCAGTGCGCGCGCATCTGCTCGCAGGTGTAGTGGTTGAGCAGGTCGTCTGCCGGCGGGGGAGGCGTCTGCGAGGACGAGCTTGCCTTTTTGCCCATGTAGAGCAGGTGGTAGCAGGCGCTGACGGTGCTCTGCGTGAGGTTCCAACCCAGGGCCTCCCACATGGCGGTCTGCGCGATGCAATAGAAGTAGATGTTGTCCTGGCCAATGAACTGGTAGATCTGTGCGTCATCCGAGCACCACCAGTCGCGCCAGTCGAGCGAGCTGTGCTGGTAGGTGGGCGCGGGGACCTGCGTGGAATCGGCGGCGGGCTCGCCCATGAGGGCGGCATCCTGGGCGGCGACGCCCTCGGTCACGCCGGCGGCCTTGGCATCGCGTGCGAGCACGATGCGCGTATAGCTGATGGGAGCCCACAGGCTCTCGGGCCAGCACCAGCAGGTGACGTCGGAGACGCCATCGACCTCGGGCACCGGAACGCCCCAGTCGATGTTGCCGGTGATGCGGAAGGGTACGAGCGCCTTGCCGCTGCGGAAGCGCACGCCGCCGTTGGCGAGCACCGCGTGGGCATCGTCGCGCTCCTTCCAGCTGGGGAAGGTGACGGTAAAGCTGCTCTTGTTGCCCTCGGGCTCCAGGACGGTGTGCTCGGGAAGCTGATCCTCGACGGCATCGAAGGCCTCGCGGAACTTGTTCTGGATGTAGAGCTGAGCCGGCAGCAGCCACTCCTCCATGGTCTTGGAGACCACGGAGCGAACCTGCGGGTTCTGGGCGAGCTTGGCGGTATAGGTTTTCATAAAGTCGAGGTAGGCCGGCAGGTCAAAGTAGAGGTTGTCGACCGGGCGCAGCTCGGGCACCTCGCCGGTGAGCTGGCTCTTGGGCGCGATGAGCTCCTCGGGCTCAAACTGGTGACCCAGGTCGCACTCGTCGGCGTAGGCTTTCTCGGACTTGCAGCCCTGGATGGGGCAGCGGCCGATCACCTGGCGGCCGTTGAGGAACGTGCCGGCCTTGGCGTCGTAGAACTGCAGCGTGGAGCGCTTGGAGATGGTGCCCTGCTCGTGCAGGCGCTCGATAATCTCGGCGGTCACCTCGTTGTGAATCTGGGTCGCCGGCTCAAGGCCCGAGCCGCCGTAGATGTCGCAGCTGATGTTGTAGTTGTTGAGGGTCGCGGCCTGGCGGGAGTGATTGGACTCGACATACTCGCTAATGGACTTGTCGTAGCCCTCGTTCTCCTTGAGCTTGCGGTAGCTCTCCATGATGGGCGAGCCGTAGCAGTCAGTGCCCGAGGTGAAGATGACGTTCTCGCGGCCCAGACGGTCGCGCAGGAAGCGGGCGAAGAAGTCGGCCGGGACAAAGACGCCGCCGACGTGGCCAAAGTGAAGGCCCTTGTTGCCGTAGGGCTCGCCGGCGGTAACGATGGCGCGGCGAGGCCAGCTGGGACGGTCGTTCATGGAGTATTTGGATGCCATGGGACTCCTTCGCATATGGTGAGAGCGCAGCCGGGCGTGGGGCTCGGCGGTGCGGTGGTCAATTCGTGCATATCGTTCGACATTATCGCACATGCGGACGGGTACGTGGCAGGGGCGCTATCCTAAGATGCTATGAATGAGATTTCCAACATACATGCGTTTGAAGACGAGGATTTTCTGCACGCTTGCTTTGTGTGGGGGATGGCCGTGCTTGTGGTGTTTGCCGTGTGCCTGGTGCCGGTGTTTATGCTGCTGGGCGGACCCGCGGACCTGGATGTGGCTGACGCGGGCGGCTGGATGGCCGTCTTGGGCTGGATGGTCGGCTTGACTGCGGTTTCGGCGGCTTCATTTGCCGTGCACGAGCTGGTGCACGGTGTGTTTTTTAAGCTGCTGGCGCCTGCGGGCGCGAAGGTGACCTTTGGGGCGAATCGCGAGACGGCGATGATCTATGCCTGCGCCGAAAGCGTTGTGTATTCGCGCCGGCGGTACATGGCGGTTTGCCTGGCGCCGACGGTTGTTGCGACGGCGGCGTTTGCCCTGGGATTTGCGTTCTCGGGCTATCCGCTGCTGTGCTACCTGGCGGCCGGCTTGCATTTGTCGGGTTGTGTGGGCGATTGGTATTACGTGCGGACCATTTTGCGCGACCGCCGCATTGTCGCCTGCGAGGATACGTCCTTTGGCGTGCGCTTTTTTGGGTGAGGAGATGTCGATGAAGTCGTTGTTGCTGCATGCGTGCTGTGCACCATGCTCGCTTGAGCCGGTTCGCCTGCTGCGCGAGGAGGGGTTTGAGCCCACGATTTGCTGGACCAACCCTAATATTCAACCGCGCGATGAATGGCAGCGCCGCTTGGACGAGCTGCGCCGGTGGTGTGCCGATGGCGACATCGAGCTCATCGAGGCAGGGGAGAACCGCGATCGCTGGGAGACCGGCGTGGCGCCGCTGGGTGCCGATCGGCCTCGTCGCTGTCGCGCGTGCTATGCCCTGCGCTTGGCCGAGGCGTGCCGCGTGGCCCAGGAGCGCGGGTTTGAGTTTGTGGGCACGACGCTCGCCGTCTCGCCGTATCAGTTGTTCGAAACCTGCAATGATGTGTTGGAGCGTCTGGCTGCCGCCCGCGGTCTCACTCCGGTGATTCGCGATTTTCGTCCGTATTACCCCGAGGCGACACGCCGTTCGCGCGAGCTGGGCATGTATCGGCAGAACTACTGTGGTTGCCGCTTCTCGGCTGCCGAGGCGGCCATGGACCGCGCCCGCATCCGCGACGAGCGCAAAGCGTCCAAAAAGTAGTTCATTTTGGGCTGGGGCTTTGAGCTGTCTGTGCGGTACGGTCGTTTTTGGGAAAGTCGATTTAATTAAGCGTGCGATCGTGGCTCGCTTGATACCAAACGACGACTCCTATGATTCTAATCCTCCGTTTGTTAAACATCAGATCCGGACTTGCTGTTGCATATGAATGGGACGACAGCACAATCATGTCGTTTCCTTCTGCAAATCGCCTAATTACCGGTGTTTTACCGTCTGCGAGCGCCAATACAGCACAGCCGTTCCAAGGCTTTGCGGTGGTATCGACAAGTAGTAAGCTGCCGGGAGGGTAAATGCGGGACATTTCGTCACCTTTGATTTTAACGAAAACGCTATGTGGGTGACGCTTGGCTACGTCTACAGGCGCGCAAGCATTTTGTTGGCTGTGCGTGATGCGGCGCTTTTGCGATTCGATATCGATGACGGGAAATGCGCCCTCCATTTCGTGGATAGCAGGGTCTTCGTCGGTGACGATTCTTTTATTTGCGAGCTTTACGGCCAAACCGTTTTCCTCGCCAACAAGTTCATCGCGGGTGCAACCGAAGAGCGCTTGTAACTTTTCAATATGGCGCTCACGGGGGGCATACCGACTTTTTTCCCAACGACAAACGGTCTCTTTAGATACCCCCAACATCTCTGCAAGTTGCGCCTGACCAAGATGCTCCATGGTGCGGAGTTTACGAATATTTGCCCCGAAGCCCATGGCTATAGATCCTCTCGCCACAGAGGGAGGCATAGACAGTTTGTGCCACCATAGCCTTTGGTGAGCTCGTCAATGGATAACGGGAATAATTCCATTCCTGCTTTCTCAAGCGCTTCGTTGGTCCAAACGTTTTCTTCATATACGCATAGTTTTCCTGGCGAGAGCGCAAGGATAGACGTTGCGTTGTTCCGGCGCTCTCTTTCGTAGGCGGTTTGATTCCCGCCTCCGCAGTCAATTACTTTTATTGGTTCGCAACAGGCTGCAGAGAGTATTTCCGGAATCGTGCGATCGATAGGAGTGATCGTAAGGCCCTTTCCGGATCGTTTTAGTTGAATGCTGTATGCATCAACGGCATTGCATATCTCACGATCGATGAGGAACGCGTCGTGATCAATTCTACTTATGAACGTATCGAGGTGGATACGCAGCCCGTCAGAGGGGACTCGAATCGCAATTAGCTCGGTAGTCTGGAATTTATTTGAGGTCAGGAGCTCTTTGGCAAGTGACTCGACGGCGGCGGGTTCAGTTCGGTCAGAGATTCCAACTAATAATGTCTTAGCACTGATAACAAGAATGTCTCCGCCTTCGATATGGTAACTACTCCTGTTCAAATCACATACCGGGGTTTCTCCCATGATCTTGTGGTGGGTGAATATCTGCCGGTATAAGGCGACCTCACGATCACGCTCAGGCCAATACATATGATTTAGGATGATGCCGTCTCCGACTACCACAGCAGGATCACGAGTGAAAAAAAGCGTGTTGAGGGGATTGACCAAGAGCGAGGCGGGGTCAAATTGCTCGTGCACGAGCGTCCGTAGTGTTTCCGACTGGTTTGAACATAGCTCAGTGTCTCCAAAGCGAATGCCGTTAAGTACTATATTCACCAATTCCTGGGTGTTCTTAGCGTTCTCAAACAGCTGGGTTATTGTCTCGAGGAACTCTCTGCCTGTTGCCCCACTGCAACGGAGGTAGTCATCAATAAAACATTTAAGTGATTGGGGCTCAGTTTCAAGTGAGTCTTCGAGAAGGTCCCTAATTTCAATGGTTTCTACGCCATGCTTCTCAAGCAATTGAACCATGGAATCGTGCTCATATATTGCTTTGTCGAGGTCAAAACGACCGCTCCATTTTCGCAGGGAGAAAACTTGGCTGAAGTCGGCATCAGGGTAGTTTTGTGTTTCAGTTCCTGGTCGATGGACAAGTACGGCTTTTAAATGACCGATTTCATTTGTTATGTGTACGCCTTGCATGTCTGTCTCCTGTCCTGCTGGTTTTTATATAAGGCTAAGGCAGGTTCCTTGTTGTGTTGCGGAAAAGTTAAAAGACGTATGTAATTGATAAATAACATCAATTTTAAATATCAGATTGATTAATAACGTCACTTTAGCTGCCGTTCATAGGTGAAAAGCGACACGATGGCGATGGTTGGCCGACCACCGCTGAGCAACCTCATACATTTATGGTGCCAGCTGGATAGATGGGAAAAGGAATGAAGGAGGAGATATGGCAGCGGAAAGTTCGAAAGGCATCAAGCAGTTCAAGGTCCCGCACGTATATGCGATCATCTTTGCACTTATGGTCATCTTCGCTGTTCTCACGTGGATTGTTCCCTCTGGGTCCTATCAGCGTCAGGAGGTGAACGGTCGTGAAGTCACTGTCGCAGGTACGTATGAGCAGAGTGAAAAGACATATATTGACGAGGAAACCGGGGATGAAGTAGATCTCAGACAAGGCGTCTTCGATGTTCTTCAGGCTCCAACGCGCGGTATACAAGAGGCAATTGAGGTCGTTGCATTCATCTTGATTGTGGGCGGTTCGTTTCAGGTTATTACTAAAACGGGCGCTATCACGAGCGGAATGGGTCGTGTCGTTCGCCGCTTTAAGAACAAAGACATTCTAATTATTCCTATTGCGATGGTTCTCTTTGCATTGGGCGGAACGAGCTTTGGCATGGCGGAAGAAACTCTCCCGTTCTTTGCGATCTTCATGCCAATTATGATGGCTATGGGCTTCGACTCGATGACGGCGTTCATGGTCGTGTTCGTTGGAGCGCGCACGGGTTACATCGCCTCAACGATTAATCCGTTTAATGTTCTCATTGCGCAAGGTATTCTTGGTATTCAGGGCAACCCCCAGCTGTGGCTGCGTATGATTGCCTGGGTTGTTTTGACTGCCGTTGCAATTACTTGGGTTGTCCTCTATGCACGAAGGGTAAAGAAGAACCCTGAGTCATCGATCACATTTGAGGATGATATCGCCAAGAAAGTCGAGTTCGCTGCCGATGAATCTGCCCTTGACGCGGAATTTACGGGTCGTCAAAAAGGCGTGCTTGCGGTATTTATCGCTGGTATGTGCCTTATCATCTGGGGACTTGTGACCCAGGGCTGGTATATGAACGAGATTTCTGCGGTCTTTTTGGCCATGGGCCTGTTGGCTGGTGTTATTGCGGGCTTTAGTCAGGACGTCATCGCTCAGGAATTTGTTGCGGGTATCGCTGACTTTGCTTTCTCGGCAATTGTCGTTGGACTTGCGCGTGGCATCCTTGTCATTGCCTCTGACGGCATGATCATCGATACCATCCTCAATGCGCTCGCCACTGGTCTGGGCGGCATCCCGGCGGTTCTCTTTACTACGCTTCTTTATGCGGTTGAGAACCTCCTGGCGATTCTGGTTCCCAGCTCATCTGGCCTTGCAGCACTGACCGCTCCCATTTTTGGACCTTTGACCGAACTCATGGGCCTTAATCCCGAGGGCGCCGTGTGGGCTCTCTCCATGGGTAGCGCGACGATGTCTTTGATCTGTCCTACTAGCGCCATTCTTGTAGCGGGTTTGGGCGTGTGCAAGATCAAGCTTGGCCAGTGGTGGAAGACCGTTTGGAAATTCTTCTTGGTCGTGTCGCTCATCAATATCGTATTCGTAGCAATCTCGGGACTTATTGCCCTGTAGGTTTCATGGCTGAAATGGAGTAACAGGAATGTCTAAAGGACTGAATGTACACAGCGAGATTGGTAAGCTCAAGAAAGTTGTGCTTCACCGCCCCGGTCGTGACCTTGTGAACGTAAAGGCAGAAGAGTTCGATGATGTCTGGATTCACGACTGTTTCTATCTTGATGTGGCTCAAAAGGAGCATGATGCCTTTGCGGATCTTCTGAGGAGCGAAGGTGTTGAGGTTCTCTATATGGAGAAACTCGTTGCTGAAGCGCTGGATGCATGCCCCTCGGCTCGCGCTGAGTTTACCGATACATTTATGGCTGAGAGCGGGATTGTCAATCCTATGCTTGAGCAGGCTGTTCGTGAAAAGCTCGACGCTATTTCAGATTCGTATCAGTTTGTACTTGAGGCTATGGGGGGGTATCGTTATCGTGACCTTGAGCTGCCTCGCGTTTCGACTACGCTTAGTATGATGGATAATGAGGATGCGAAGCCCGATGATTTGGTGTTGAAGCCTCTTCCGAGTTCATATTTCTCTCGCGATCCTCTTGCTTCCGTGGGCAAAGGCGTTCTGCTTCACCATATGTATTGGAAACAGCGAGATCGTGAAGTGCCCTTCTACGAAGCGATTTTCAAATACCATCCCGATTATGCAGGGACTCCGATTTGGTACGACCATAAGAATCCCTGGCATATCGAGGGCGGTGATGTGCTTAACATTAACGCTCATACCTTGGCTATTGGAATTAGCCAGCGAACTGAGGCGGCTGCGATTGAGGAGCTTGCAAAGAATTTGTTCTGGGGATCTGGGAATTCTGAGATCGATACCGTTTACGCTATTAAAATCCCCAACGGCTATGCTTACATGCATCTTGACACCGTTTGCACCATGGTGGATTTCGATAAGTTCACAGTTTATCCCGGTATTTTTGAGACCCTTCGTGTTTATCGTCTGACTCGTGGTGACTCTGAGGGAATGGTCGCTGTTCAAGAGATTGATGACACGCTTGAACATATTCTTGAAATGGCTACTGGCGTGGAGAAGGTGCAGCTTATTGAGTGCGGTGCCGGCGATATGGTTGAGGCATCTCGCGAGCAGTGGAACGACGGGTCGAACACTCTTGCCGTTGCTCCTGGTAAAGTCTGTGTTTACGAGCGCAATGTTGTCACAAATGATGAGCTCTACAAGAACGGTTTGGAACTTTTGGTCGTTCCCTCCGAGGAACTGTCCCGCGGTCGTGGTGGCCCGCGCTGCATGAGCATGCCCTTCTGGCGCGAAGATATTTAGTTGCAAATCCACTGTGATGGGAGATGGCGAATATGGGTGTTAATATCGCTGGGCGCAGTTTTCTGAAGCTGCTTGATTACACGACGGAAGAGATTGAGTATCTGCTTGAGCTTTCTGCTAACTTCAAAAGCATGAAGCGTGCCGGTGTTCCGCATAAATACCTTGAAGGCAAGAATATTGTTTTGCTATTTGAGAAGACTTCCACGCGTACTCGCTGCGCCTTCGAAGTTGGTGCACTTGACCTTGGCATGGGTGTAACTTATTTGGATCCGGGCTCGTCTCAGATGGGCAAAAAGGAGTCGATTGAGGACACGGCTCGCGTCCTTGGCCGCATGTATGACGGAATTGAATACCGCGGCTTTGAACAGGCGAAGGTTGAGGAGCTTGCTGCAAAAGCTGGGGTTCCCGTTTGGAATGGGCTGACTACTGAATTTCACCCGACTCAAGTGCTTGCCGATATTCTGACCATGCGTGAAGAGTTTGGAGAGATTAAGGGCAGGAAACTTACATTTTTTGGTAAGGCGGCCGGAAACGTCGCTGATTCGCTCATGGTCATTTGCGCTAAGCTCGGCATTAACTACTGTTCTTGCGGCCCAATCGGGGGAAATTCGGAGGGGGCTACATCCTATGATCCTGAACTCCTTGCAGAATGTAGTCGTATTGCGGCCGAGCATGGATCGACGATTACCATTACAGAGGATATTGAGGAAGGCGCTCGTGATGCCGATGTAATTTACACGGATGTTTGGGTTGGCATGGGTCAGCCCGCAGAGCTGTGGGAAAGCCGCATTAAGCTCATGTCGCCGTATCGTGTGACCGCTGAGGTGATGTCTATGGCAAAGCCCGAGGCGATTTTCCTCCACTGCCTTCCGAGCTTCCACGATACTAATACTACTGTTGGTGCCGAAATTGCTGAGAAGTTTGGAGTTACCGAAATGGAAGTCACGGACGAGGTTTTTGAGTCCGATAAGTCTCGTGTTTTCCAAGAAGCGGAGAATCGCATGCATACGATTAAGGCGGTGATGTACGCAACGCTTAAGTAGCGGGGCGTTGAGAAAACAGTCGCAAATCTGTTTCCATACTATATTTCTCTCAACAAGCTGATAGGATACAGGGGAGAATGATGCGCGCGTCAGTCGATTTTTTCGACTGACGCGCTTTGTGAAAGAGGCAAAGATGCGTACCGATGATTTTGACTACAACCTTCCCGAGGAACTGATTGCCCAAGCTCCTGCCGAGCCGCGCGACTCCTGCCGCCTGCTGGTGGTTGATCGCGAGGGCTCCCAGGCGGGAACGCCGCTGGAGCACGGCGGTACCGTTGAGCACCGCATCTTCCGCGACATCATCGACTATATCGAGCCGGGCGACGTGCTCGTCATCAACAAGACGCGCGTGATGCCGGCCCGCCTGATCGGTCGCAAGGCCGGCTCGGGCGGCGTGGTCGAGACGCTGCTGCTCAAGCGCCGCGAGGATGTGGATCCGCTGGGCCATGTCTGGGAGTGCCTGGTCAAGCCGGGTAAGCGCCTGAAGCCCGGTGCTCAGATTGAGTATCGTGCGGGCGGCGCCCATGCGCCCGAGGGCGCGCCCGTGGTGCTGACGGCCGAGGTCGTCGACTTTGTTACCGATAGCCGCGGTGGCCGTCTGGTGCGCTTTGAGCCGGCCGGTTGCAATGCCGCCGGCGACCCGCGCACGCTCGACGAGGCCATCCACGCTGCCGGCCACGTGCCGCTGCCGCCCTACATTACCGATTACGAGGGCGATCCCGAGAAGTACCAGACCGTCTACGCCATGAAGGAGGAGCACTCGGCTGCCGCTCCTACGGCGGGTCTGCACTTTACTCCCGAGCTCATGGCCGCTATCGAGGCCAAGGGCGCGAAGTTTGCCGCCGTCGAGCTCGAGGTGGGTATCGATACCTTCCGTCTGGTGGAGGAGGACGACCCTACACAGCACGTGATGCACACCGAGCGCTACCACGTGTCGCAGGAGGTTGTCGACGCTGTGCATAAGGCGAAGGCCGAGGGCCATCGTGTGATCGCCGTCGGCACTACCGCAGTGCGCTCGCTCGAGAGCGCGTTTGACGCGGACGCGCCGGTGTCCGATCCGGCTGTGACGGCGCGCTATTTTGAGGGCCGCGAGGACGGGGCCGACACGCTCGGCCGCGGCGACATCGTGGTGCGCGAGAACGCGACAACGCAGCTCTACCTTATGCCCGGCTCGACCTATCACGTGGTCGACGCGTTGATCACGAACTTCCACGTGCCTCGCTCTACACTCATGATGCTTGTGAGCGCGCTTGCCACCCGCGACCAGATCATGGATGCCTACGCTGCCGCCATCGAGGAGCGCTACCGCTTCTTCAGCTTTGGCGACGCCATGCTCATCTTGTAGGTTACGGCGTTTTACAAACGCCGTAACCGGTCGACGCTGCGCGGGCCGCATTTGGACAATCTGACGTTCAACTTCAAGGGCGCGACCAGAAGGTCAGCGCCCTTTCGTTTCACGTCACCTTGTCTCAAATGCGACCCGCTCGCTGACTCTGCCATTACATCGGTGTTGCCGTGGTTGTTGAGTAGTCATTGGGCACTTGGCACTTGGGGACGTTCCTTTTGTGCCGGCACCTGGGGACACTCCTTATGTCAAGAGATTGGTGCAAGAGGGATAGATTACCTTGCATCAATCTAATAAGTTGCGGTGAGATAGTTCTTGAATTGGCTTTTTGAGGGCTAAACAGGAACTATCTCACCGCAACTGCGTTGAGCGTTTTTTGGCAGCTGGTTTACTTGCTCGCGAAGAGCCAGACCAGGATGATCACCAGGATTGCGGCGACGATGCAGACGATGGCGCCGGTGAATTTGATGCGTGAGTCGCGGGTACGCTCGCGCACCGCGTCCTCGGTGGCTTCGAGCTGGGTAACCTCTCGCTCGGTCTCGGCGTGTTCGGCTTTGTCTCGGGCCAAGGATCCTGCAAGCGACTCAGTGATCTCTGGGTGGTCGTGTACCTCGGTCGCCTGCTCGATGATCGACTGTGCATGTGCGGCATCTGCTTGGGCGTTGGCGATGGTCTGCTCCTGGTCCCGGCGTGCCTTGTCCTCGGCAGTGATCTTCTCGCGCAGTTCGCGCTGACGAGTCGCGGCGGCGGTTTTTGCGGTCTGCAGCTCGTCGCGCGCGGCATCGGCCTCTGCCGTCACGGCCTGATGGGCTCGCTTGGCGTCGGCGATGGGGGCCTGCGCCTGTTCGACGGCCTGCTCGGCTGCGGCAAGCGAGTGCTCAAGGTCGGCGGTGATGCGCGGGACATCTTCTTCGGCTTTTCGCAGGGCATCTGCCGTGTCGGAGATCTGCATCGAGAGCTCGCTGGTGCGCACCGTATAGTTGGCGGGATTTGCCGAGGGATTGCGTTGCAGCTCGGCATACTCATGGCGCAGCGTCTCGAGCTGGGCGCGCGTGGCGTCGACGGTTTGTTGTGCGGCCGCAATGCCGGCGTCTCGCTCGGCCTTCACCTTGTCGCGGATGCGCTTGGAATCCTCAAGACGTCGAACGAGGCGGTTGCCGGTCTCGCGAGAGCTCGCCTCGCGGGCCTCCACGGCGTCGAGCGCGGCCTTCAGGCGGAGCTCAGTCGCGTCATCCTCTGTCTTCATTTGTTCGAGCTGACCCTTGAGCTCTGCTACTTTGGAAGCATGGACATCGCGATCGATTTCGGCTGCCGCAGCGGTCTTTTGCGCCGTGGCGATCGCCTGGCGCTGGTCGGCGACGATCTGGTCGTAGCGGCCTGCGATATCCTGGCGCGTCTCGAGTTCCTCGGCCTGATCGGCAATGCGCTGCTCAAGTTCGGCCAGGTGGGCGCGGGCATCGGCAAGTGCCTTTTTCGCGGCGTTCATCTCGCGCATGGCCGAGGCGCCCTGGGCGATAAAGGTGCCCACGGCGTTCGCAGTGTTCGAGACAGCGGTCCCCAGATCGCGGCTCGCGGCGGGGGAGTGCGGGGCGGTCGGGCGAGCGGTGTCGGCAGCGTCCGCATCGGCAACCTGCGGCGCGGCGATATTGCCGGTACCGCCCTCGACCACAGAAAAGCCTGCTGCGTGCGGATCGACCGCATCGGCGCCAATCGTGGGGTGCTCGAGCTGCAGAAACGAGGGCATGGTGCTGCCCTGGTCGGCAACCGGAGTCTCGCCGGGCACAAAGGTCGAGGCCGCCACGGCGGCCTCCTCTTCCTCGGCATCAATATCGGCATCGGCGACGGCGTTTTTCATCGCTTTGACAGCATCCATCATGGAGTCCATGACGGCATCGAGCTCTTCTTCCGAAGACACCTCGATGGGGCCCGCTGCTTGCGGGGCGTCGTCCTGTACAGGGGCGTCGTCCTGAGCGGGCGCATCGTCGTTTTGCTCATCGGCGTTTTCTGTTTCGGGGGTTTCCGCCGTAGCGCTTTCGTTCAAGATGGGGTCGTCGATGTCGATACCATCGCAGGTCACAGCGTCAGTATCTGCGGTGACGTCTGCGGAATCATCAATATGCTGTTGAGTCTGGGGGTCCAGCTCGTCTGTCATAGGCATGTGCTCCTCATCGTTGTTTGTCACCCTATGATAAAGTCTCGCGCCGACATCCCGCGCGCCGCAGCAAAGTTTCAAAACGTGTTCGATGGCTCGATCTGATAGCAATAACTCGATCGCTTTATTCAGTTTGTACTTGACAATCCCTTCGCCGAACGACGTGGTGCCGTTCGCCTGCCATGGGTTTTATTTTTCACTTGAAGAAGCTAAAGTTGCATTTCAGCTTTTGGCGCGTGAAGTTGGATGCGCGCAGTCGGCGGGCGTGCCCGTCGCGATTTGAAAGGACTTTGTATGGGACTTTTCACTGGTAAGACCGTGATCGTCACCGGCGGCGGCAAGGCCACGCTTAAGGACGGTTCCGCTGGCTCCATCGGCTACGGCATCGATATCGCATTTGCCAAGGAGGGCGCGAACCTCGTCATCACCGGCCGCAACGTCGCCAAGCTCGAGGCCGCCAAGGAGTCTCTCGAGGCCGAGTACGGCGTCAAGGTTCTGCCTGTTCAGGCCGATGTCTCGGCTGGTCAGGACAACGAGGCCGTCGTCCAGAACGTCATCGACAAGGCCATTGAGGAGTTCGGCCGCATCGACGCCGTCGTCAACAATGCTCAGGCCAGCGCCTCGGGCGTGACCATCGCCGATCACACCATGGATCAGTTCAACCTGGCCATTTACTCTGGCCTGTATGCCACCTACCTGTACATGCAGAAGGCCTATCCGCACCTGAAGGAGACCAAGGGCTCCGTGGTCAACTTCGCTTCGGGCGCCGGCCTGTTTGGCAATTATGGCCAGTGCAGCTATGCCGCCGCCAAGGAGGGCATCCGCGGCCTGACCCGCGTTGCCGCCAACGAGTGGGGCAAGGACGGCATCAACGTCAACATCGTGTGCCCGCTTGCTTGGACCGCTGCGCTCGAGAACTTCCAGGATGCCTATCCCGAGGCGTTCAAGGCCAACGTCCACATGCCGCCGGCGGGTCACTACGGCGACGTCGAGAAGGAGATCGGCCGCGTTGTCGTTCAGCTCTGCGGTCCCGACTTTAAGTACATGAACGGCGAGACCGTCACCCTCGAGGGTGGCATGGGCCAGCGGCCTTAGGGGTTACGCGGTTTTACCAAACCGCGTAACGGCTCGACGCTGCGCGGGCCGCATTTGGACAATCTGACGTTCAACTTCAAGGGCGCGACCAGAAGGTCAGCGCCCTTTCGTTTCACGTCACCTTGTCTCAAATGCGGCCCGCTCGCTGACTTATGCTCAACCTGTGGCGCCATTTTGCCTGAAGGCACCTTGCTCGCTCTGGCGGGCTTTCGCTCATATGACCCAATCCGCTGTCAAGAGCCACAATGGCCCCGCCGACCGCTTGCAATCGGTCGGCGGGGCCTGCCGTTGAACCCGTCCCGGTCCGC